>JFJP01038685.1_pt1 | contig 16269 bp, 13 predicted proteins | sample 431651 | NCBI WGS metagenome assembly JFJP01 (sample SAMN02602958, study PRJNA72255) | Microbial mat metagenome, whole genome shotgun sequencing project. | biome: fresh water; feature: sink hole; material: water; isolation source: purple microbial (photo- and chemosynthetic) mats found in... | reverse complement strand
GCCAGCCATTTATTCTCCATCTTCGGGCTCCACCCGCTCATTCCCAATCTCAACGAATAAACATTTCCGTAACCCATCAGTCGCAGCAGTGCAGTGGCATAACTCGAACTCTGTCCCGAGTAACAGGCAAGAACAATTTTATCGTATTCAAAAGGTTTAATTTTACTTGCAAAATAGTCGGGTAACCCAGGCATTTCAACGTTAACTGCTCCTTTGATGTGTCCTTTTGCAAAAACATCAGGTTTGCGCATGTCAATTACAAGCGTTTTTCCAGTAAGCGCTTCATTTGTGGCTTCGGCGCTAATCATCGATGGAAATTGACGACTGTTTACATAGTCGCCGGTTTCGGCCAGATAGCTGAGCAAAAGCTTTGCTTCGTTGTTGATTTCAACTGGCTGTGCAACCACCTGTTCGGCAGCCGATCCTGTTTGAGCAGGTTGTTTTCCACCTCCCGAGCACGAAATTAAAAAGGCAACAGCAGCAACCCAGACAAGCGTATATATGGTTCTTAATTGAATCATTTTTTTGGTTATGGTAACAATTAACCTTTATTTTCAACCGGTTTACCATCTTTGTCGAAACGAAGTGTCTCGATACGGCGGCCGATTTCGTCGTACTTAAATTCGGTAACTGCAACACCACTGTTAGGATCGTTTATCACGTTCCGATCTTTGTCCATTGAAGTTCTCTTGATTGGAGAACCATGTTCGTCGTAAATGGTCTGTGTAACCGGAATACCTTTTCCACCAAGATACTCATCATCCTGATCGTACATAATAGTTTCGGTAACATAACCATTGATATCGACAGTGTTTACACGTTTTGCCCAGCCCCAGTATAGATTCGAAAGGCGGCCGGTGGTATTGTGAACTGAAAAAGACTTTACATCGCCAAAATCGTTATTTTCAAAAAGAAAATAAGAAACACCCACTTCGCCGCAATTTTCGGCAGTACAGTTGTACAATGTGTCGTTATCGTAATTGGCCATCCGGGTAACATAGCCTTTTTCATCGTATGTAAACCGTAACTCATAGAAAGGACAGAAAGGATTCATTATTACCTTTTCACCGGCCAGGTTATAACGATTTTCCTGTATCATTCCATCGGCCATTTTATTCCAAACATAATTATGGATTTTATTCCTGTTCTCAACCGGCTGACCGGCATCATCCAAAAATCGCAATGCAACTCTCATACCTGCAGAGTCGAGTGTATATTCGAAAACACTAACGCCTTCATCCTGAGCAGGGGCATTTTTTGCATCAAATGCCCGGCGTATCTGTTTATCTCCATCGTAGGTAAATGTTACTTTTGCAACGCCCATTGCTGAATAATCGAGTAAACTGTCGTTACGGTTATATTCTACCGAAACAATCTGGCTATTTTCGTTGAAAGTTATTTTGTAATTATTAATAGTTTTGGCTTCTTCGGATGTAATTTCGCGGCTACCTCTTTCCAAATCCCATGATGTTTCGCTAAAAAGAAGACCTCGATAATATTTCACGTTTTCCTGTTTTTCAGGTTGAGCAGTTTTCGGGCTGCACGAATAAAATCCGATTGCTGCCAGAGCGACAAATAAAAGACTGTACAATTTCATTTTTTAAATTTTTTATAATTATTAATTTGTATTTAGCATTTAAACACCTCAGTATTAATAATGTTTAAACCTAAAAATTTGATTTGCAAAGAAAGATTTATTTCAGAAAACTATCTCATGAATTTACCATCCATTTTGAAAAAACATCGAGATAATTCCAAAATGATAACAATACTTCATTGGGCAACTTCTGTTTTTGCAAAACTGATTTGTAACATTCGAGCCAAACCTGCCGTGCTTCAGCAGTAATTTTAAATGGCTGGTGCCGTTGATTCAATTTTGGTTGTCCACGATGTTTGTTAAAATAAGCGGGGCCACCGCAAATCTGTATAAAAAAATCTGCCGAATGTTCCTTGGCCTTTTCAAGTGCTATGGGATTTTTAGGAAACATTTCTTTTATTTCACTTACTTTAAGAAGATCATAAAAGTCGCTCACCATTTCACGAATTCCTTCTTCTTTCAGCAATAAAAATAAATCGTGAGTAGGAAGTGTAACCTTCGGACGAACTCCGGGATAATATGTTGTAATTGTAAAATCCATTATGTTTTAAACCCTTATTTCAAGATTAAAACAGCTAAAACGAAAAGAAGTTGAAACCGAATTGCAATAACAATGAATAATGAGAAGTAGATTTTTTTAGAATATCCAACCAATTCTTATACCTCCGGTAAAAGCGACAGGTACTTCTGATGTTACAATAAACCCGTAACTCATTGGATCATAATCATCTCCTCCAACACCGTATCCTATACCACCGTAAATATCAACTAAAAAAGAGTCATCAAAAATCCATTGTTTGCCGAATTTTAACATAATCGCCATCGCAAATTTTTCTTTTCTTTTTGAATTATCAGCATTGTTATAGTTGCTATAATAGTAGTCGTATGTATCATAACCCATATATCGTAACGCAATTTCAGGGGCAATATACCCACCTTTAAGAATGTGTGCATAATGCATTCGCTGCATATAAAAATCGGGATCCTTAATAAATTTGTATGCAAATTTGCCATAAACTCCCCTCGCATTGTAATCCTGAGGATCGAAACCCAACCCAATTATTCCAAGCGCTGTTTCCCATGATTTGCCCGGTTTTATACTTTTCTCGTAAACCAGTTCGGTACATCCCATTAATGGTGATATAAAATTCATTTTCAGCGCATGTTTGTTCTGGTTAATATAATATTCCGGGTTTCTGAAAGTGTTACTTTCCATAACAATAACCTCTCCGGTAGAAAATTCAATTTTATCAACCAAAACCTTATCGATACCGAAAATAAGCTTTGGATTTTCGGTGTAATAATATTTTACTTCATCGGCTGCAATTTCAGTTACTTTACACTCAATAACGGTTCCGCTTTTTTTAACTATTTTATCTTGAGCAAAGGAAAAAAACGATAAAAAAGCAAGGAAAAAAATGGTTAAAATCTTCATATTATGGTTTTTAATTTGACTTTAGATTGTGCAAATATACTTTGTAATTTTTACAAAAATTAAACCATAATTGAAAACTATAATGCTTTGAGCAAAAATACTTTTTAAGATTTTAATAATCGGCAAAAGCCAAAGTTGCTATACTTACTTTAACATTTTCAATTTGAAGCAGTTGAAAAGCGCACGATTCGAGGGTTGAACCGGTTGTAACCACATCGTCGATCAATAAAATATGTTTGCCTGCAAATTCTTCGGGACGGATTACTTCGAAAATATTTTCCACATTTTCCCATCGCTCGTAACGGTTTTTTCGGGTTTGGGTTGCGGTATGCAAATTTCGTTGCAGATTATCACCCGAAACCGGTTTTTTCAACGATTCAGAAATTCCCTTTGCGATCCATTCACTTTGATTATAACCCCGGAGTTTTTGCTTTTTCGGATGTAAAGGAACCGGCACAATGAAATCAACCGAATTAAATTCAGGAGATGCTGTAAGTGCAGTTCCAAATCGCTGCCCGGTTACAAAACCTAATTCTTTTAACCCTTTGTATTTTATAAAGTGAATGAGATGCTGATATCTGCTTCCTTTGTTGTAGGCAAAAAAAGCTGTTGCATTTTCAATTTGTACTCTGCCCCAAAAAAGCTGTGCAACTTTATTTTTGGCATCGAAATGGAAATTGGTTACCGGCAAATCATGCCAGCATTCAATACATAAAAACTTTTCCTGTGTTACCAACCTGTTTTCGCAGGCAACACATAATGCAGGATAAAAAAGCTCCAGTATATTATTTAATCCCCTGGCCAACTTGTTCATGGTGGAAAAGATAGAAAAAAATTTCCTTGCTTCAAATTTTCTTTCGAAAGTATTTCAGGGGTTGTCTTTTTTGCAGGAAAACCCTTTTTCTTTTATAACCTGTTAGGTACAAATCACTACATTTGCGTCTTTTAATTTAAATAAATTGCTATTTTTGGAGTCAATTTTTATTTCAATAGTACCTAAAAAGCTAAAAGTTAAATCATGCTAAAGAAGTTAATTGGTTATTTTCGGAAGAATATTCTACTCATCATATTTGTTGGTTTTATTATTGGAATTATAGCAACCATATTCACAAATAAAGTACTTGAAGCAACTTCAACCAACGAATCATGCGAAATGTGTCACGTTCATCCGCATGTTACCGAATCATGGAAACTTTCAGTGCATTATGATACACGGGTTGGAATTCATATCGGATGCGTCGATTGCCATTTGCCGCCAAAAGGACAGGGTTACCTGAAAGAAAAAATAATAGCATCAGCAAGAGATGTTTACGGACTTGTTTTTAAAGATAGCGCCGATTTCAACTGGGAGGAAAAATCCACAATTGAATTTGCCAGTAAGCATGTTTTTCAGGAATCGTGTAATAAGTGCCACCCTAATTTATTTCCGCTTACCCTTACAAAAGATGGACAGAATGCACATCTTTATTATACCCAGAATGAAAAGGAAAAAGGACTGCTGTGTATTAACTGCCATTTAAATGTTGGTCATTATGATCCAAAAGCGATTCATGCAAAAAATGTCGCTTTTGGAAGTACCGGAGGAGCGAGCAAGGAAAAATATATAACACCTGCTGTTGTAACTGAGCACAAAGATTTTACAGAAACTATTCCAAATACAACAGTTTCAATCAACATGAAAGCAATTCCGGGAGGTTCGTTTAAAATCGGGAGTCCCGAAAATGAACAGTTGCGTAAACCCGATGAAGGCCCACAGAAAGAAATTAAAATCAGTCCTTTCTTTATGGCCGAAATTGAAGTAAGCTGGGAAGTTTATATGGCATTTTATTCGGCAACTGCGGCTGAAGGCCGATCAACCGATACAGAAGGAACCCGTACCATGGCTGACGTTGACGCGATTTCGGGACCAACACCTCCTTATGGCCAGCCAGACCAAAACTGGGGTTTAGGAGATCGACCGGCAATTACAATGAGCTACCATTCGGCAGAAACTTTCTGTAAATGGCTGACAAAAGTAACCGGGAAAACTTACCGGTTACCAACCGAAGCTGAGTGGGAATACGCTGCCCGTGGTGGAAAAGAAACACCATTCTTTTTCCCCGGAGATGTAAAGGATTTTGCTGAAAAAGGATTCTTTGGAAAATTATTTGGTAAAGAAAGTGATTCGATTAATAGCTATGTGATTTACGGAAAAAACAGCAGAACAAAAACAGAAGAACCAGACAAAGTTGAAGCGAATCCGTATGGATTAAAACACATGTTAGGTAACGCTGCTGAATATTGTTCCGACTGGTATTCACCTGACGCTTATTCCCAGCTTTCTGCAGGTGCAACAGACCCGAAAGGCCCTGACAGCGGTGAAGAACGTGTAGTAAGAGGTGGCCATTTCAGAAGCGACATTGCCGACGTTCGGAGTGCGTCGCGCAGTGCAACACAAACCGTTGCCTGGCTGAAAACCGATCCGCAGATGCCAAAAAGTAAATGGTGGTTGTCAGACTGTAATTACATCAGTTTTAGAGTTGTTTGTGAATTTGATGAAAAAACCGGAAAAAATTAATAATTTTAAAATCCTAAATTCAACTAAAAATTTAATATTATGAGTAACAATCAATTTTCAAGAAGAAAGTTTTTAGCCAGCGCAGCAGCAGTTGGCGCAGTGGGTACAGCGGGTACAATGGGTATGAGTGCATTAACATCATGTACGGGCGGAAGTGATACCGGTATTTACGACTGGGTACCATCCGAGTATAAATTTCCTCCGATGCTTGCAACCGCTCCCGAAGGGAAAGAGCTGAAAGCAGGTATTATTGGTTGCGGCGGACGTGGTTCGGGTGCGGCAATTAATTTTTTGAATGCAGGTCCTGGGTTAACAGTAACTGCACTTGCCGATACTTTTCAGGATAGGGTTGACAGTTGCCGCGAAAAAATTAAAACAGAAAAAGGACAGGAAGTTGCTATTGAAAACTGTTTCGTAGGTTTTGATGCTTACCAAAAAGTAATCGACTCGGGCGTTGACATTATTATTCTTGCCACACCTCCAAAATTTCGTCCCGAGCATTTTGAAGCCGCTGTAAAAGCGCGCAAACATGTTTTTATGGAAAAACCTGTTGCAGTTGATCCTGCTGGTATCCGTCAGGTAATGGCAGCAGCAAAAATGGCAGATTCGATGGGTTTGAAGGTAGTTACAGGTACACAAAGAAGACACCAGCACAGCTACATCAACCTGTATAAAGAGATACAAAATAACGGTATCGGCAAAATTGTTTCAGCAAACGTTTACTGGAATGGCGGCAAATTATGGCACCGCGACAACAAACCTGAGTGGACAGAAATGGAATGGATGATCCGTGATTGGGTAAACTGGTGCTGGCTTTCGGGCGACCATATTGTTGAACAGCACGTTCACAACCTCGATGTTGCCATGTGGTTTTTTGGCGATCATCCCGTAAAAGCCAATGGTTTTGGTTCGCGTCAACGGAGACCTACCGGAGATCAGTTCGATAATTTCAGTATAGACTACACTTTTGGTGACGGACGTCAGATGCACAGCATGTGTCGTCAGATAAATAGCTGCACCAATGGCGTTTACGAAGTATTCCACGGAACAAAAGCCGTTGCCCGCACCGACGAAGGTTCAAGAAGAATAGTTGATCCAGCTGGAACTGTACTGTTTACTAATGATGATAAAGAAAAAAATGATCCTTATGTACAGGAACACATTAACCTTGTAACCTGCATCCGTCAGGATATTCCTTTCAACGAAGCAGAAACCACAGCAATTTCAAACCTGGTGGCAATCATGGGCAGGGTTTCGGCATACACCGGAAAGGAAGTTACCTACGATGAAATGATGAACTCGGATATGAAAATAGGTCCTGAAACATTTATTATGGGTAATATCGGGTACATCGAAAAAGCAACAGTTCCAGTACCGGGTACATACGAAAAAGAAGCTAAATAAAACTTACTTTTGAGAGAAATCAGGTTTTAACTGGTTTCTCTCCTTTCCTCAAAAGGAATTAATCAATCAATTCGAAATTAAAACCATTCGAAAGTTATTTGACAGACGAGTGGTTTTTTTATTTTATCAATTCGTCAATAATCAGCATTATTTAGACTGTGCCTGACTGAAAATCATATAAAAATGTACTTTTGTAAACTTCAAATTGAAAATAAAAAAGCATCATAAAAATGCAATTGAATATGAAACGGACAAAAATTAAGGATATACTTTTAAAAGGCAAAGCAAACGAAACTGTTGTTGCAAAAGGTTGGGTACGAACAAAAAGAGGAAGTAAAAACGTATTTTTTATAGCCCTAAACGATGGTTCGACCATTCATAATCTTCAGGTAGTTGTTGATGTTAATATTTTTGATGAAGCTCTGTTGCGCGAAATCAATACCGGCGCAGCTCTTTCAATAACCGGCAAATTGGTTGAATCGACGGGAAGCGAACAAAACCTCGAAATTGTTGCTGAACAGGTTGAATTGCTTGGCGCTGCCGACCCCGATAAATTTCCTATTCAACCCAAAAGACATTCGCTCGAATTTTTGCGCGAAAATGCCCATTTACGTTTCCGTACAAGCACATTCAGCGCCATTTTCAGAATCAGACATGCCATGGCTTTTGCCATTCACAGTTATTTCAACGAAAAAGGATTTAATTACCTGCACACCCCGATTATTACAGCCAGTGATGCCGAAGGAGCAGGCCAAATGTTCAGGGTGAGTACACTTGATCCTAAAAATCCGCCGTTAACCGAAAATGGTGAGATTGATTACAGTCAGGATTTTTTCGGAAAACCTACAAATTTAACAGTTTCGGGGCAGTTGGAAGGCGAACTTGGTGCAATGGCGCTGGGTGAGATTTATACTTTCGGGCCAACTTTCAGGGCTGAAAATTCAAATACAACCCGCCACCTGGCCGAGTTTTGGATGATAGAACCCGAAATGGCATTCTACGATTTGAAAGACAACATGGATTTGGCTGAGGAGTTTTTAAAATCGCTGATTCAATATGCACTTAATAATTGCATGGACGATCTTCAATTTTTGGCTACCCGACTTCAGCAGGAAGAAAAAGACAAACCACAGGATCAGCGTTCGATGGATTTAATCGAAAAACTGAATTTTGTTTTAAATAACGATTTCATCAGGATAACTTATACTGAAGCAATTGACATTCTTAAAAACTCAACTCCATATAAAAAGAAAAAATTCCAGTTCCCGGTTGACTGGGGTGTTGATTTACAAAGCGAACACGAGCGATTCCTGGTTGAAAAACACTTTAAATGCCCGGTAATTCTGACCGACTACCCAAAAGAAATTAAAGCGTTTTACATGAAACAAAACGAAGATGGAAAAACCGTTGGTGCCATGGATGTTTTGTTTCCGCAAATTGGTGAAATTATTGGCGGATCGCAGCGCGAAGAAAACCTTGAAAAGCTGGAAGCAAGAATGAGAGAAATGCATATTCCAGTTGAAGAAATGTGGTGGTATCTCGATACCCGCCGTTTTGGTTCGGTTGTGCACAGTGGATTTGGCCTGGGTTTCGAACGATTTATTCTTTTCATTACAGGAATGGGAAATATACGTGATGTGATTCCATTTGCACGTACTCCAAAAAATGCTGAGTTCTAATTTGTCATTAAAAATTTACTTTGCAAAAAAATAGTAAATTTACCGGTAAACAATTTGGGATATGAAGCAAAAACTTTTATTACAACAAAAATTGCTTCAAAAGCTTTCGCCACAGCAAATACAGGTGATCAAGCTTTTGGAAATCCCTACATTGCAACTCGAACAACGAATTAAAAAGGAACTTGAGGAAAATCCGGTTCTTGAACTGGAATCAGAAGGCCAGGAACCCGAAGAGGATAATGAAACCCGCGATGATGCCGAACCAGATGCAGACGTTGATAAGGATGAGTTTACTTTCGACGATTATTACGATGAGGAAGAAGATATACCATCTTACAAATTAAATGTCAACAACTATTCCAAAGACGATGTATATGTAGATATTCCTTTTTCGATAGGAACTTCATTCCACGAATTTTTGTACGAACAACTGGGCATGGTAAAATTTACCGAAGAGCAACAACAGTTGGCAGAATACATTATTGGTAATATTGACGATGATGGATATTTACGGCGTGATTTGGTGGCAATAAGCGACGATTTGGCGTTCAATATGAATATTGAAATATCGGAAGATGAGTTACTTAATATTTTAAAAGTTATTCAGGAATTTGATCCTCCCGGAGTTGGCGCCCGCGACCTGCGTGAATGTCTTTTAATTCAGCTTAACAAAAAGGATAGAGAAGATTTCCATGTTTCTTACAAAATTTTATCAGATTTTTTTGACGAGTTTACCAAAAAACATTACTCAAAAATACAGACCAAACTTGAACTTTCGGATAAGGAATTGAAAGACGCGATTGACCACATTTTAAAGCTGAATCCAAAACCCGGTAGTTCATACAGTAATCCGTTAAATAAATCGAATCAGCATATTGTTCCCGATTTTATACTCGAAAGTATCGATGGGGAATTGATACTCTCTTTAAACCAGCGCAATGTCCCCGACCTAAAAATCAACGAAACTTATTTGGGAATGCTTAGGGCATTGGGACAAAATCATAAAGACAAAAGCAAAAAAGAGGCGTTGCAATTTGTTAAGGAAAAACTCGATTCGGCCAAATGGTTTATCGACGCATTACAGCAAAGACAAACCACGTTGCTGCTTACCATGTCGGAAATTATTAATTTTCAGCATGAATATTTTCAGGATGGCGATGAAACAAAATTACGCCCAATGATTTTAAAAGATATTGCTGAACTCACCGAACTTGATATTTCAACTATTTCAAGGGTTTCGAATAGTAAATATATTCAAACTCATTTTGGCATTTACCCGTTAAAATATTTCTTTTCCGAAGGGCTTCAAAAAGATGACGGTGAAGAAGTTTCTACCCGGGAGATCAAAAAAATACTACAGGATTGTATTGAGAATGAGGATAAATTAAAGCCTTTAACCGATGATAAACTGGCGTTGATTTTGAAGAAAAAAACTTACAATATTGCCCGCCGTACAGTAGCCAAATACCGGGAACAACTGGGAATTCCTGTTGCCAGGCTGAGAAAGGAACTTTAATATGTCGGTAAAACTTGCCAAATTTGTTTCAACAGTATTTCATCCTGTACTTTTGCCTACTTTAGGATTTCTCTTATTATTTACCTCGGGTTTTTACGATTCGTTGTTAACTATCGATGCCAAACGATTTATTTTACTCGTCATTTTTTTTAGTACTGCAACCCTTCCGTTGTTAGCAGTTGCAATTCTTGCCATAAATTCGAAGTTCGATATGTTAATGCCCAACAGTCGCGACCGGATAATTCCACTTTTATTTGCCTCTGTTTTTTATTACATCGGATTTATTTTACTGGGCAAAATACATTTTATTCCCATGTTTAAACTTTATATGATTGCTTCGGTATTATTAATAATTGCGTTGCTGCTTATTTCGTTTAAATGGAACATTAGTATCCACATGGCCGCAACCGGCGCTTTAACTGCAACTTTCTTTGCATTGTCATTTCGTGCCGGTGTAAACCCGATGAATGCAATTATAATTGTGGTAATTGTTTCGGGGCTGGTTGGTACCGCACGACTGGTTTTAAACAAAAATAACCTGCTGCAGGTGACAGCAGGCTACATTTTAGGTTTTATTATTTTGTACCCGGTTATCTATTTTCTTTGAAACTATTCAACAAATTTATAGCCAATCCCTTTCAAAGTTTTAATGTGATCGTTACCTATCTTTTCGCGCAGCTTCCTGATATGAACATCTATTGTTCGGTCGCCAACTACTACATTTTCACCCCAGACTGAATGATAAATTTCTTCGCGCGTAAACACTTTCCCTTGTTTCGAAACCAGTAACGACAATAATTCGAATTCCTTTCTCGGAAGCACCATTTCATTGTTATTGATACGAATCAGGTATCGCTCTTTGTCGATAACAAGATTTCCTACGCTCACTGTATGTTCGTTAACCGGAACAGGCGCCACTGTTGCTTCACCTGTTCGTTTCAGCAGTGCTTTAACGCGGCTTACCAAAACTTTTGGCCGAACTGGCTTTGTAATATAATCATCGGCTCCGGCTTCAAAACCGGCAATTTGAGAGTAATCTTCTCCCCGCGCGGTTAAAAATGCAATTAGAGTATTATCAAGCGCCGGAATTTTACGCATTTCTTCACAAGCAGCAATTCCATCCATTTCAGGCATCATAAGATCGAGAATAACCAGGTGAGGAATATTTTTTTCGGCAGATTTTAAAGCTTCAATACCGTTTTTGGCTGTGTAAACCTTGTATCCTTCTTTTTCGAGATTATAACTTATGAATTCCAGAATGTCTTCTTCGTCGTCAACCAGCAGAATTTTAAAAATCGTATCATCCATAATTCAAAATTTAAGTTAACAAAGTTAGGTTATTATTTGGCTTTTTCAAGTGTAAAGGTAAATGTAGTTCCTTCGTTAAGCACACTTTGCACGTTAATTGTCTGGTTATGCGCTTCAATAATATGTTTTACAATCGAAAGCCCCAGTCCGGTTCCGCCCTGTTCGCGCGATCTCGATTTATCGACACGGAAAAAACGCTCAAAAACACGTGATAAATCTTTTTTATCGATTCCAATTCCGTTGTCGGTAACTTCAATCATAATTTTATCGTCGAAATCATAAAAACCAACTTTTACAAATCCATTCTTTTTGCCGTATTTAAGACCATTCACAACCAGATTGGTAAGCACCTCAATTATACGTTTTTTATCGGCTTTTACCATTAATGGTTTATCTGGTTTGTCGGTAAAAGTCAACCAGATTTTCCGCTCTTTTGCGAGTCGTTGTTCCATCTCAATAACATCTTCAACAATTTTAACGATGTCGAAAATACTGAATTGAGGTTTTAATTCTCCGGTTTCAAGTTTATTTATCGATTCAAGGTCTTCCACAATCGAAATCATTCTGTCGATACTTTTTTCGGTTCGGGTGAGGTAAAGCTTATTAATGCTCGGATCTTCCAAACCACCTTCGAGCAACGTGAGTATATATCCCTGGATATTAAATATGGGGGTTTTCAATTCGTGCGAAACATTGCCCACAAAATCTTTACGGTAACGTTCCAGTTCTCTTAAACGCTCAATTTCCTGTAGCTGATTTTGCGCCCAGTTTTCAACATCCTGCTCCACATCAGCAAGTTCAACAAAACCAGGTGTTAATTTTAGTTTTACTTCCTTCTCCTTTTGAGGCACAAAATCGATAATTTTATAGATTGGACGTATTTTTTCGAGTATGAATTTATGAATGGCATATTGAATAATGTAAAAAGCAATAATGAAAAAAAGCACCAGCCCTACAATCATAAACAAAAATGAAAAACCGGTTATTAGTAAGTAATACCAACCCAACCCAACAATTACGGTTAAAATTAATGCCAGAAAAACGACGACCTGTCTTGATGAAAGTTTATTCATTGTTATCTTTGTTTATGGCGCAAAGTTAAAAAATAAATGTTATACATTGATTAACAGTAATTTCACTCTATGGTAATGTTTTTTTAATGTTAATAATACGATTTAATAGTTACTAAGCATCTATATTTGTTGTTCTATATATAATTAACCGAATTAATGGAAAATTTTTACCTTATTCTCGTAGTTGTTCTTTTCGCTTTGGCCATTTCCGATTTGGTTGTTGGTGTTGCCAACGATGCAGTTAACTTTTTAAATTCGGCTGTTGGTTCGAAAGCTGCTCCCAAATATTTAATCTTTTTCATGGCTTCATTAGGGGTTTTAATAGGAGCAGCATTTTCCAACGGGATGATGGAAGTTGCCCGAAAAGGGATTTTTCACCCCGATATGTTTTTCTTCTCCGAGATTATGATCATTTTTCTGGCAGTAATGATTACCGATGTAATTATGCTCGATACGTTTAATGCCCTCGGAATGCCTACTTCCACAACAGTTTCCATTGTTTTTGAATTGTTGGGCGCAGCGGTTGCGGTTGCAATTATTAAAATAAAAATGGCTGGTGGATCTGCTTTTCTTGAATTGTCGCAATATATTAATTCTGAGAAAGCACTGGCTATTATAACAGGAATACTGGTTTCAATAGTTATTGCTTTTACTGTTGGCGCGTTTGTACAATTTATTGCCAGGCTTATTTTTTCGTTTAATTACAGAAGGCCAATGAAATACTTTGGCGCAATTTACGGTGGGCTGGCCATTACTGCTATTACTTATTTTATTCTGGTGAAGGGAATCAGCGATTCTTCGTTTGCCGAAATAAAAGTAACAGGCGATGAAACCATAAGCGACTGGGTAAATCATAATACAGTAAAAGTAATGCTGGCCAGTTTTATTGGGTGGGCGATAATAATGCAAATTTTAAACTGGCTGTTCAATGTAAAAATTTTAAAAGTTGTTGTTTTAGTTGGAACATTTGCACTTGCCATGGCCTTTGCAGGAAACGATCTGGTAAACTTTATCGGGGTTCCGCTGGCAGGTTTCAGCTCATTTCAGGATTGGATTGCCAACGGAGCAACAAATCCTGATACTTTTGGAATGGCAAGTCTGAGTGGAAAAGTTGCAACGCCAACCTATATGTTATTGATTTCAGGATTAGTGATGGTTATAACATTAATTACTTCAAAAAAGGCCCGTGCTGTTACCGAGACTGAAGTAAATTTAGGCAGGCAAAGCGAAGGAACCGAAAAATTTGACTCTTCCATTTTTGGAAGAATTATTGTCAGGTCAGCCACCCGCTTCAACAAAAATTTAACAAAGATTATTCCTAATCCTGTTCTGGAAATAATTAATACGCGGTTCCGGCCATCAAATTACACAGTTAACGATCCAGATCCACCTGCGTTCGACAAAATTCGCGCTTCTGTGAACCTGATTGTGGCCAGTATTTTAATAGCACTTGGAACATCACTAAAATTGCCTCTTTCAACTACTTACGTTACCTTTATGGTTGCCATGGGAAGTTCCCTTTCCGACAGGGCCTGGGACCGTGACAGTGCTGTTTTTCGTATTTCGGGGGTAGTGGCAGTTATTGGCGGTTGGTTTTTAACAGCAATAATTGCTTTTACCGGATCTGCATTAATCGCCCTCATAATTTCTTTGGGTGGAAAATTGATGATTTTTGTATTTATTGCAATTGCCATTTTTATGGTTTTGAGAACCCATGTTCTGTTTACATCAAGAAGTAAAAAAACTTTAGCTGAACAGGAAGATTTAATAGACGAAAAAGATCCGTTTGAAGTAATTATTACTAAAAGTTCGAAACAAATTATAAAAGCAATAGTTTCGTCGAACTACATTTATTCTCTTGGTATTGAAGGATTTCTAAACGAAGACCGAAACAAAATGAAATTGGCCGAAAAAGCAAGTAATGATTTCTCGAAAAGATCAAAAAGAAATAAGGAAAAAGTATATTCCACTGTACAGGCATTATCAGTGGGCAAGGTAGATACAGGCCATTTTTATGTGCAAATGATGAATTACAAACGCGAAATGGCTCATGCAATGCACTTTATAATCGCCCCCGTAATTTCATATTCTGATAATAACCACAAACCATTTAACCCCGACCAAAATACTGAAATGGTTAACCTGATTGTACAAATTGATAATTTTTTCAATTTTGCACTTCACACGGTAAAAGAAAACAAATTCGAAAACATAGAATCTTTAATATCCGATAGGGAAAAGATTTTCGAAGTGTTGGAAAAACTTGAAAAGAACCAGATTAAACGTATTAAAAACAAAGAGGTAAATACACGAAATTCGTTGCTTTTTTTTAAAATAAATTCTGAAACAAAAAACCTGTTGTTGCATACAATTAACGTTATAAAATCGCAGCGCGACTTTATTAACAATACACGACAGGCACTTCAATAAATACATTCGATGAATACTGTTAAAACAACAAATACGTTATTGCTGATTATTGTAATCCCGCTTGTATTTTACATTTTGCAAATACTGTCGTTTATCTTTATTCCCCTCTTTTTATCGATGTTTATCGCATTAATGTTTTTACCTTTTATGCGCTGGATGAAAAAACATGGCGTTCCCAAATTTTTAAGAATAACAATAGTAATTGCAATTGTTGCAGGCGTAATAATAGTTGGTGGAGAAGTAGTTGAAATAATCAGTAAACAAATACTTTCAGCCGATAGCGAATTACTGGACAAAGCACAGGTAAAACTCACCAACCTGATTGTTACCATAGAAAATATTTTTGGCATACAAAGAGTTGAGGGAGGAAATATAATTTTACATTATCTGAAAAAAAGCAACAGATTCAGCAATTTTGGCTCAACCATCGATTTTATTGGCGATACGCTTTCAATGTCGTTAATGACTGTTTTTTTTGTTGTCCTTTTAATTGCCGAATCCATCAATTTTCAGAAACTGTTGAACCAAACCATTCTGAAAAGAAAATATTCATCGGTTAAAGTTTTTATGAAAATCGAAAGTGATTTGATAAAATTTATCATCGTAAAATTCTTCATCAGTCTTTTTACGGGTATCGGTATATCTTTGGGATGTTATATTTTTGGTATCGATTTTCCGGTATTATGGGGTCTGATAGCTTTTCTGTTTAATTTTGTGCAAATGGTAGGTTCTGTTGTATCGGTTGTTATTACCTCATTGTTTGCACTTGTTGAACTTGATGCCACTGGTACATGGTTTCTGTTTGTATTGTTTTTAACAGGAGTTCAGGTTTTATTTGGAAGTATTATTGAACCCATTTTCATGGGAAAATCATTCTCAATAAACGTGGTAACCATATTAATAATGCTCATGTTCTGGGGATTTTTATGGGGAGTGCCGGGATTAATAATGGCAGTGCCCATCACCGTTTTTCTGAAAATAATTTTAGAACAATACACAAACACAAGGGTAATCGCATCATTAATGGCGGGCCCTGAACAGCAAATCAGAATTCCCCGGAAAATAAAAATAAAAATCAGCGATAAAACGGTTTAATTTTAACTGTAGGTTAGGCTGTTGGGTTTTTAGTTTCAGCCCGGTTTAAAACTCAAAATTTTATTCCAACCGTAATATTTGTTTAACAGTTAAGCAATTACATATTTTCTTATTTGTGCAATCTTAGTTACAAATCGGTAAACTCCTGTTTTCACACCACATTACCAGTTTATTT
>JFJP01027233.1_pt1 | contig 16269 bp, 17 predicted proteins | sample 431651 | NCBI WGS metagenome assembly JFJP01 (sample SAMN02602958, study PRJNA72255) | Microbial mat metagenome, whole genome shotgun sequencing project. | biome: fresh water; feature: sink hole; material: water; isolation source: purple microbial (photo- and chemosynthetic) mats found in... | reverse complement strand
ATAGAGAAAAAAGTTTGTTCAAGAGAAGTTCTTTTTTACTTGTTTTCAAATTCATTGAAATTCAATTGCTGGTTGTATTTAGAAAGCAATTCGCCGAAGAAAAAACCATTGGCGAAATCTGCTTCGAAGCTTGTGATTTTCTTTGTTAGCTGAACCTCATCGTTCAACCAGCTGTAAATCAAATCGCTCATTTTTAAAACGAAAGTAGTTTTTTAAAAAAAAATGTTTTTTTAAGTTTTTTTGTATTTTTTATTTAGGGACTGTTACAAGAACCTTAATAATTAAAAAAGCATTAAATTTTTTAATTAAATCTTAATAATTCATTAATTTATTCATTTTTTATTAAAAAGAACGTTTAAAAGATGTCACATTCGACTGAAATCGTGGGCAATGAAAATTATCCTGCTGCCACCAAAACCATGATAGAAAAAGGACAAGACCCTAAGGAAATGCTTATTGAAGTCTGTAGACCTAGTTGCAAGCATTGGGAAGATAAATTGAAGCGTTGTGAAGCTAAATTAAAGTCAATGACTCATGCAGACCCCGAAGCAAGCTGCATGTACCCTTTAAGAGATTGGGTCACTTGCGTTGATGGATGTGTATATTGATAATTAAACAAAATTAATTTATTTTATTTTATTATTATAAAAGGGTTTTTTATTAAATTTGGTATTTTTTTTATATGTTTTTCAACAGGTGCAACCTAAGATCCATAAATATTTGGTTGGGAATGAAAAGGGACTCTTCACTTAATGGGGAAGTAGAAGAATTTAGATAAACTTTAAGAAAATAAGAATATAGAAAATGGAAACTTACAAAAAAAACTAAAAAATAAAAACAATAAAGAATTTTTAATTTCGAGTGACCCTTCATTTTTTTGATTATTACATTTATTGAGATATTCAATAATCAATACAATTAGCGCAATAATTTATTTTTTTTATCTTTAATTCGAAACAATTTTTCTGTAATGAAAAAAAAAATATTTTTAAAAAACAAAAAGTTCTTCTAAATAAATTAAATACAATAAAATCCCGGAATATAAAATGAATTATACATCAAAATAAAATTTTAAATGTAGAAGCAAATTTCTTTTTTTTATTTATTATTAATATTTTTACACAAAAGTCAATAAATAAATTCCCTCATGTTGGTTAGTTCTTATTTCATGAGCTCATTAATCTGATTTACCCTTTATTATACCAAACTCAAAATGGAGATGCTAAATGCAGCGTGGGAACAATATTGTGTGTGGATGGTTCAACTCAATATTGATGCAATATTTGCAATTTACTTTGGCTTCAAATTATATAAATCCTTGTTTTGCTTGCAAAGACACAAAGGTTTTCTGAAAGAATTTGTTTTGCAACAGCTTTTTAAGTGCATAAATTAATCAATATTTTTTCTCGCTTTCTCATATATAAAGGGAAATAAAAAATTTATTTAAAAGAGAAGGATTAAAAACTTAAGGACATAAAATACATATTTTTATTTAAAAAAAAAAAAATTAAAGAAAATTTGAGGCTTGAGTATAAATTTCCTGAACATGAATCAAATACCCTGATATCGGTTTCTCTACTCCTTTACACTCCACTTCCTTCTTCTTTTCGAATCTATATCCCAATGAATTTTCCTTTTCTAATAATTTCTTTGTGCTCTCACTTACCATTATATTCCCTATCACTCCATTACTCTCCATTTTATTTGCAATCAACACATCTTTTCCATAAATATCATATCTAACAATATCAGTTCCGATGATTCCTCCAATGATATTCCCCTTTTAAATCCTTTAAAAAAAAATTAATTTTTTTTTTAAATTACAGTATGAATGCCAATTCTCATATCCAAATCATTAAAATTTATCAGAGTTCTCACATTTCTTATTATTTTTATCATGGAAAGCCCCATTTTTACTACGTTTTTTGCTTCACGAACAGGATCCCGATCTTTAGCTTGAAGGAAGCCCATCACAACATAGCAATCTCCTATAGTGTAGACTTTGTATACTTTGTGTTTGACACACATTTTATCAAATTCTGTGAATAGGTACTTCAACATTTTAACAACATCCTGCGGGCTGACTCCTGATGAATATTTTGTGAAGCCTGCAATATCAGCAAAAAGCAGAGTCACATCATTAAAAATATCGGTCAATTGAACTTTGTTATTATTCCCCATTTCTTTCAATTTTTCAAAAGCCTCAAATATGTAAAAAAAAAATGTTTATTATTTTGTAATATATTTTTTTTGTTTGTTTAAATATTTGATTTTAATGTTTTTTACGTGAAGGGGCAATAATTGTGAAACTAAACTTTCTTGTTCTACACGTCGAGATTCATTTTTTCTCAATTGATTAAACATTTTTATATGGTTATGAAGTTTCACATGGATTTTGATCAGGTTAAAAATCATGAAAGCTATGAATAAAATTATGAACTCCAATGTGAGAATGCCTTTCATTTGGCAGATAATCAGCCAAAGTAATAAAATAATGATGGATTGAGCTAAAATCTCCGTAAAAGTAAAGAAACTTCAATAATAATTAAAAAAAAATTACTAAAAATTCTAAAAAAAAAATCACAATAAATTTGAATGAACGAGATAAATGAGCAAAATCTCAACAAAACTCATTGAAGAATTTTCATAAATCATTGAATAATATATTTCCATAAGTGTGGCGATCACCCCAAATATATAAAATATCATGATAAGAGTTTTGAATATCTTACATCTCAAGCTTAAAGAAGTGATTCTCTTTATAAAATAAATTGTCATTAATGTGAAAAATACAAAGATCCCCCTTAAGAAAAACACTAATGTAATCTGCTCAAAGAATTTTTTCAAACTGACTAAGAACAAAGTTCTAATCAAATAGACTATACATAAAACCAACATTCTCACTCTATCTGCTTTACAATAATCTCTGTTCATTTTATAAATGAAATCTTCGAATAATTGAATATTCTGAATCCTCAATAGATATTTTGAAGCTATCATTGTTTTGTAGTTATCGGTCTTTTCATCATAACCTTCTTCATTCTCCAATTTCTCCTCAAAAGATTTCCATTCAATCAATTGTTCTTTGTGTTTCTTCAATTTGCCGTTTTTATCTAATAAACCATCGTCATCATTTTTACTGGTTTCCTTCGATCCAATACCTGCACCTTCTTTATTTTCAACCCCACTGAATATGATATTATTATTATTCGTCGTTTGAAATACGTTTGCAACCTTCATCATCATATTGTTCCTCTCATTGTCGGCCACACAGAAAAAAGACTTCTTTATATTAGATTTGACTTCAATTTTTACATTAATTATATTTTTCATGACCAATGATCTAAAAATATTGTCATTAGCCCCTTTTTTCCTCACTTGATATGTGACTAAATCACCTTTTCCTTTTGCAGCCACTATTTTTTTGGTAAAATGCAAATCACAAGAACGGCTTTCTAACATAGCTTCTTCTGATATTGTTATTGTACTTGGATCTCCTGTTGAACAAATTCGACTTGTTGTATTTATTGTGTCACCTATCAGAGAAAATTGAGGTTTGTGGTATCCAATAACCCCTGCTATGACCTTGCCAATGTGGATACCGATTTTGATGAGAATTTTCTCGTTCTTGTCATAAGTCACATTCTCAATGAATTTCATCATTTCAAATGCCATGTTGATTAAACGAGTAGTTTTATTGATTTGAAGGAGTGAGTTAGGCAAACCTATTTCAGAGATTTTAATGCCAGTTGCTGCCATATAAGTTTTTCCGACAGTCTAAAAAAAATAAACAAATAAATTATAATTTTTTTAAAAAGCTGAAAAACCTCGATTTTTTGGACTCCATGTGTTTGGCATAAAGAATCATAATAGCGGTAAATATTGTCAAGAATATGAACTATTCTTTCATTCTCAGTTGAAATAATTTTATCGAAGTTATAAATATCACAAAAAAGAATTGATAAATTTTTATGTTCTTCTTCCATTTCCAAATTACCTTGAATCATATTATATCTCACAAATTTGGGCACCAGAATCGATAATATATCTTGTACTTTATTCGATTCAATTTCTATTTGAATTGCTGTTAAAAATTCATTTCTTTTCTGTTGATCGAGTTTATAATTCAAAAAAACTGTAATGATTGTGATGATGAGCATCAATAAAATCAAAGAAATTAAAGCATTAAATTTCACTAAAGCTGAATCATTATCGTTTAGACTTTCAGACATTTCCCCTAAGTTATTCGAAAACAAAAATTGATCTTGTTGACAAACTAAAACAATAACTCTTGCGATGAAATTCAATAGATATATTAAATTCATGATAATAACATAAAGAATATTTAAATTCAGACTCATACTACATGAAGAAATAAGAGCTAAAAGAGCTCCTGATAATGCGAGGTTATGATCTAATATGAACCAATCGAACATAATTTTCAATAGGATTGAGATCACAAAAGCAAGAATCACACATTTGGAATAAAGAAGATTGTAAAATTGTGTGAACATCAAACCGAAAATTAAAAAACCTATGATCAAAACACATATTTTTATATAACTATTTATATTTATTTCGTAGAAAATCAAATCAAAAAAAACATAAGCTGCAAAGGTCAACATTAATAGAAGGTAATAACCTCGAGAGAATTTTAAGGCTTTTTTCTTGCGGTTAAACATGTATTTCCTTTCCAATCGATTGTCAAGGATTTTTAAACTAAATCTATTTAATTTCATTTCATGAGCTTCGACATCTTCAGGACTTAACACTAAAAAAAATGATTAAAAATTATAAAACCTTTTGAAAATTACCAAAAATAATTAAAATTTTTAAAAATTATTCACTAAATTTTTTAAATCCAAAAATAAATAATAAATTCATAAAAATTCCAAAAAAAATATTACTTTGTTGAATGAAAACATCAATCCATTCTGGTCTCTTAAAAATGTTTTTTATCAAAGAGCTAAATTTTCTTAATAATCAATAATAATAAAAAAAATTTCATTAAAAATAAAATACATTTGTTTCTTAATGAAATTTTTCAAAAAATTAATGATCTGCTTTAATTCCGCATTAACATTTTTTTTCAAATGTCTCACAACTTGATGATAGGGGTTTGGAAACCATTTTTGGAAAAATATAAGTTTCACAAACATTTCAAAGAACACTGAAATCAAGACCACAAACGCCAAAGCCATAAAAATAGCGAATTGTGAGACAATTTGGAAAGAATTTTCTGAAATAAACCTCCCACTAAAATTTTTTTCCTTTTCAAAAACTAAAAAAGCAGCAAGCATCACACATAATCCAACAACCAGAAAAACTGCTTGAAATTTTTTCATTTGTGCTATAAAATTTGAAAGTATGCGAAAAAATAAAACGATCAAAGAAGCGTATAAACAAGTCAAAGCCTGGAGATTTAAATCATTAGTGTAACCATCAGAACTTTTGCTGCTATTTACCACATAAATAGTTGAATAGAAAATCAGAAATGCAGATATAATGCTTTCGACAAAAACTCCAACAAGCATTTTTTTCTGTTGTCTTTTACGTTTGATTGATAATCCATGAATATAAAGCTCTGGTATTTTCTTCAATAAATTCTTATCTAAACGATTATAAAACACTCCATAAATGATTTCAAGTGGCAGTGTAAAATAAAAGAAATATATCAAAATCGATATGCTATCCTGAAAGGGACTACCAGTGAATTTGTTATAGAAATTAAACATAAATATTTGAAGTCCTAATAAAATTGATTTAAAACTTGTATAATATATTATATCATAAAGAATCTCCGCGTGATTGAGACTTTGTTGTGTCATAACTTCTTTTATCTGATTTAAATTTGAAATTTTAATATCTCCCGCCATAATAATCGATTCATATCTTCCATTATTCGATTTATTCACTATTTCTACTCCAACATCAGCTGTTTGTAACATTAAAATATCATTATAACCATCCCCAACTGCCATAAAAATAGGTTTTCTAGGAAATTTATTTTTAATGATTTGAGCTAAAACTCTTTTATTCCAAGGGGAAAGGTTAAATCCAATCACAGTTCTGACTAAAAAACAAATGTAAGCTAAATGTGGTGCTAAATAAGGGTCTTTTTCAATAGTGTTAAGACTTTGACCATTGATCAGAAGAAAATACTTTGAGTTGCTGTAATTGAGATTATTCTTGAATTCTTTCTTGTTTTTATGAAATTTTCCAGTTTTTAATTCTTCTTTTTCTTTTAACTCATGAGGGTTATAATAAGAATGTGCATTAGCTTTGAGAATAGATAAGATATTTCTGATTTCAAGCACTAAATCTTCTTTTTTATTGGTTTCAATTGTTAAAGGCTCATTTTCTTGTGTGATTATGTTAAGATTCAAAGAGACTCCTACAGCTTTTTCTTTTAAATCTCCTGATAAAATCCATGGCTTTATGTTTACAGATTGCAGGAATTCAATTAATCCTTTAGCTTGTGGCTTAATCAGCTCTTTAAACCCCACAATACTCATAATTTGTAAATTAATTTCTAATTCCTCAGCCAGTTGATCCAATTGTTCGCTTTGATTGATTAGAGAACTCTTTAAATTCTTGATTTTTCTCCCAAAACTTTTAGCCTCCTTTTCCTCAAAGATTTTATAAGCATAAATCAGAGGAATAAGGCCTTTTTTGGAGAAAGTCTTCATGACTATATTGAATTTTTCTTCATCTGAACTGGTCATTTGGAGTTTTGAACGAATTTCTGTTTCAGGACCTTTTACTATCAATAAATATTGTTTATTGAAAGGATTTTGATAAATCATTGAAAAGGTTTTTCTCGTAGAACTAAAATCGATGATTCCAAATAGTTTATATTTTATTTGTTTGAATCCATTCAGACGAAGAGTATATTCATCAGGATTTTCTACTTTATTAGCTTTTTCAAAAACAAACCCACATTTTTCACAAAATTTCAATATTGTTTCTGATTCTTTATCCTGTGAAATATAGTTTATTTGTCCAGTTGCAGGGATTTTCTGCGGAAATGATGAATGACAAACAGCGAAAAACTCAAATAAATTAAAGAACTTCGATTGATGTTTCTTTGCATCCTCCAATAAAGTTTCTTCATCATAAATTTCATCAATTTTGAAATAATCTTTATCAAACTCTTTAATCAATGGGTTATAGAATATAATTTTTTGCAAAGCAGTTTCTTTCATTTCTTTCTCATTAGGATCACTCTCTATACTTTTACTATGCTCAGATAATTTTTGAATTTCTTTAATTCCATTCATATCTTCTTGCAAGCCATCAATGTATATTTTTTCAGATTCATATAACGAAATTTTATAGTGTTTAGTTTCTTGAATAAATTTGTAAGTAGATGTTAAAAATGCGAGGTTCTGCATGTTTTTTTGCAAAAATGACGGAATGTTCTGATCCGAATTCAAATTTTCTTCTAAATCCATTGCATATTGCTTCAGACTTTTCTTGCATATCAGAGTTCCTTTATCCTTTTCAATTGATTTTTCAAGAACGCATTCAGTTTCTATTACATTATTGCTCTGAATTGCTGTGAAGAAATTTGAACAGTTTTCAAGGTTATAAATTTTCCCATTGAAAAAAATGGAAGAAATTATAGGGTTTCTTTCAGTCAAAGTGCCCGTTTTATCAAATAAAGCGTATTCCACATGTGCGAAATCACTAAAAACATTGGGATCTGTTATATGGAAGAATTCAGAAGGGAAGTTCAGAAGATGCTCTTTTTCATATTTGAATTTTATGCCAATCCAAATAATATCAAGAAGGAAAAATAAGTCCATAGGAAGAAAAGGAGTAAATAAAATTATAGGATCCAGTATTTTTTGCATGATCATATCATCAGAAGAAATGGTGGGGATCAACATTATTTCCATTAACTATCACCTAATAAAAAAAAAAATATATATGGAAAATTACCACTGAACAAATTATCATAGCTATCCAAATAATTATGAAAAAAATATTAGCCATATATAACAGAAAGGAATGTTTTGTTTTATCAAATTTCGAATTCTTTGAGATTTTCGTATCAGAACCTGTATAAACGACTAAACCGTAGATCCTAACAAATAAAATATTTATTTTTTTAAAATAATTTTATTCTTAAATAAACCATTCTGTGTTCACTAAAACAGCACCCTGAGCAATGAAATGATCTATGTTCAACTGCTCGACCTTAGGATCCTTTCGAATCTTTAGAAAACCTTGAAAAAAATTAGGATTCAAACAAGGTCCTGAATATTCCAAAGTTCCTGTCAGTATATTTTTATATTCATTAAATTTATTCTTTTGAAAGCTTTTTAAAGGCACTTAATTAAATTTCGATTGTTTTGAAAGAAATTCAAAATAAAAATAAGAACTTTGTGTTAAAGAACAAGCTTTTTTTTTTTTCAAACAGGTTTTTCCGTTAACAAAAGCAGTATCTATAATGCAAAAGGCTTCTTTTTCCTTGACTTCTGAAGAATCTAAAATAATTATATCAGCAGGACATACTTCTGAGTTCTGTAAATACACAATAGATCCTACTTCTAAATCTTTCCATCTCACTTCTTTTATTTTATTTTCATTACTGAAAGCTTTCTAAATATATAATTTTAATAAAAAATTTGAAAATTTTTGTTTAAATCGACTAATGTTTTTTTATTGTTGAAAATATTATCCCTTTCACGTCGAATAAAATCTAAATAAATTTCTTTCAAAATAAAGAAAATGAAAGAAATTGCTAAAGGAAAAATAAATATCCATCTAAAAAATATTTAAATAAGATTGTAAAGAATGTTGCATTAATACGGGAGATATATTTTGTTGTCTGTTTTGGATAAAATAATGATCGCTATCATCAAAATATATAAATTCTGCCATCTCCTAAAAAATTCAAAGCAAAGTTTTGGAAAGAAATTCACAACCTTTTTATTTTAAGTTTCAATATTTGAAATTTTGAATTCGAATATAATAAAATAATGCATACAGTGTATTTCATTGTAGATATTGAGTTCCATCTGGGGTCATCGTAATTTATGACATTTCCATTCATTAATTCAAACTTTTTTAAAAAAAAAAAAACAATTCAGTGGAACAATTAATAAAAATTTACACTCCATTTTTCTTGATTTTCTGGGAGATCTCTAATATTAGAATCTTTTAAACAATTTCTTTGGTTCATGGCTTATTTGTGATAAAAAAAATTTGAAATATTCTAAATTAATGAAAAATAAGTAAAAACAAAACAAATTATTTTATTAAACGACCAAACAAACAAAAAACAATTTTTTAATTTATTTTATAAAATGAAATAAATGAATTAAAAAAAACTATCAAATTTTTTGATACGACAACTCATTTTTAAACATAATTTGAACTTAGAGTTGTTTTCAATTCTATTAAATTTATATCACATTCATATTCTTTGAGAAATCTCTCAGATATTCTCTTATCTAATATTTCTGTTTTAGAACTGCTAATAAACCCTCTTTTTTTTGGTTTAATCAATCTATAATCCTGGAAAAATGAGTTCCAATTCCCTTGTAAAACACTCATAATTGTTCCATTTTTTTCTCCTCCCTCAACAAAATCTTTATAGCTGAATGCAATACCACTAGCTATTGAAAGTATCAGCATTTCTAAACAGACTAATGTGTTCTTAAAAGAACAAATAAAAAATCATAAGGGCTTTTCTTAGATTTATATTAATACAAACTTGCATTTTAGCTATGAGCAGTTCAGGCTCAAATTCTTCAACATTCAAATCAAAAAAGGCAAGAATTTGTTCTTCAAACACCATTATCACTATGTTTTGCCTGATATTAATTAATTCATAAATTAAATAAAACTGAATGAATTTTTATTGAAAATTTTACCAAAATGTAAAGAATAAGGTCATTTTAACAGTCAAAAATTTCAACAATGGTCTATATGATGCCAAAGGCTTGCTTAAAGCATGATAGAATAAAACAAGATAATATAAAGAATAGTTATAAAGTTAAGGCAATTTTTTTAAAACATTTAAAAAAAAAAATAGTTATGAAAAGGATATTGTCACAGAAATGATGTTAATGCAATTTCCGACGAATTGAATAGTATTCTAGAGAATATTTTAATTTAAAAAAACCTACTATTTATTTAAATACTGTAAAGTTTGATTCTTGAAAAAAAGCTGTAATCAAAATTATAAGACTAACTGAAGGTTTAATCACCAAGAATTGCAAAATATATTTTTTGCAACGATAGACAAAATATTTTCCTTTTGCCTCACTAAAATTTTAATTCTTTCTCGAAAATCATAAAATATTGCAATTATAAACTACTCGCTAAAGATATATGGCCTCATGCACCAATTGACTGGGAAAAGGTGATGAGCTTCTTTTTGTGTAACCAAAATTTTATAAACATTTCCATCAATAATCATTTCCTAAACAAAAAACAAAAAAAATTTATATAAAAAAGTAGGTTTCTAAAAAAACCAGGTCCTCATCATAGGCTAAATAAGAGAAAATAAGGTAGAAAAATGTGAATAGGAGTATTGCTTCATAAATATCTCTTATAAGAATAAAAATTTCTGAAAATCTCTACACTCTTATAAAATTAATCTTCAGTTAGAAAAGTTTCTTCATACCACAAAAACTATTCCAAAATATGAGGTTATCGCATAAAAAGGAGCCATAAACAAAATGACTTTATGATTAAAATAGGAAAATGTATAAGAAAATGAATTGTTTTGCATACCTATAATCCTATCTTGGTAAAAAGGATGGTTATAATATTTTAGATGATTCCATGCAAAATAAATTGATATAAGCAAAGCCAAAACCATCACCACTCCTGAGACGATAAGATCGAAAAAATAAAAATCCTCTTGACAACTTTTTCCGCATATAGTTATAGTCATAATTTTTTAAATTTAAGAGTTAAAATCGAAAAATATTTTTTATTTGTTTTTTTACAAATTATTTAACATTTGCCTTTCATTCATATCTAAATCAAAATATGGCAGGTTATCGTTGTGGACCCATCAAATATCATTTGAAAAGAAACCCAACTCAAAGATGGCATTTATTAAGGCAATTTCTTTCATCAAATCTTTCAAATTTTCTTATTGATTTTAAAAAAGAACCATGGCAACTCAATTAGTAACTCATGAAAGAATCAGAACCACATGGCATAAAGCCATGGCTTTAAGAAGAATTGCTGAAAAAATCATCACCTTTAGCAAGAAAGCCAAGAGCAAGCCAGCTAAAGGTGATCAAGTTTATTGGAAAAGAAGAGTTGATGGGATTTTAACAACTGCTGAAACCAGAAAAAAAGCTCTTGAGGATTTAGAAGCTCGATTCAAGTAATAAAAGTTTTATTTTTATAGATTTTAATGGATAATTTTATTTAGGGATCTTTCAGGTGGGTATTGCAAAGTTGTGAAATTGGCTAATCGTGAAAGTGATAATGCTAAAATGGCCTATATTGAATATGTTGGAAAGTAAATAATACGATAATTTCATGTTTCTTTTATGTTTCTAAGAATATTTTTTTAGTGATATTGCGAAGTATGAAAAAGCTGTTAATGCAGAAAAATTAAAAAATGGATTGATCATCAACAAGCAAGAGTTTAAAAAAAAGAGTTTTAAAGAAGAGAGGGATTTTTTTATGAAAAAAATAGAAGAAACGAAAGAAACAATGAAACTTAAAGAAATTGAGAATGAAGAGCTATTTAAAAGTGGAAAGATTGAGAAGAGCGAAATGGACAAAAGGAATAATATTAATAATGGAGTAGTTTATTTCTTTGAGGAAAAGCTGAAAAGAGTAGAGCATGACCTTTGGATCATGAATAAAAACAAATATGATCTCATTAAATACCCCATTTATTATTAGAGAAAGGTGATTGAATATAATTATAACACAAAGACAAACTAATATATTTGAATATTTTGAAAGAGAAAAAAGAAAAAGAAAACAATTTTTTTTTATTATTAAAAATGGAAAGAAAATAAAAATTAATTTTTACAAAAAAAATTTTAATTATTAAAAATTCAAGCATTAATCAATTTAATTTGAAAAATGCTGAAAAAAAAGTCATGAGCTTTTTTATCATACTGAAAAAAAAGTTTTTTTAATTTGTGATAAAAAATATTTTTTTGAAATTAATTATTCTAAAAGAAATTATAGATTTTTTTTTCTTTCGATTTTCTTTGAATCTTTTGTCAGTGATATCAAACTTTCTTTTTTCTGTTTTTTTTTGCACCAAAAAAGAGCACATAACATATTTGTGAAAGAGCTTTGAACTTCTTCTTCATTTTGATCTTCAGAACTTTCATCTGAATTTTCAGCTAGCTTTTGGATTAAGTCCTCCTTTTTACCTGTTTTCGAAATGTTTCTTCTGCCCATTATTTTTTTCAACTCATTGATTGTTAATAACTGAAAATCAGTTTTCTTGAATTTTATAAGATCCTCATTTTTAAGATTTTTGTTTGTTTTAAAGGCAATATATTATGATTTAAAGTTATTGGATCGGATTTGTTTAAAAATCCAATCTCTTTTCAAATTTAAGAAATAGATGTCTGTTGTTTTAATAAAAACTTTGGAAAAATCCTAAAATTAAAAAAAATCAATAAAGTTTGTTAAACCACATCATTTTTTTAAAAATTTTTATTTGGCAAAATAATTCCAAAAATTCAAATAAAAAATAATTTAAAAATATTAATTTATGATTAATTTTTTCTGTTTTTTTCTCTCTAAAATCCGAATGATTAATTGTCTCTTCTCTTCAGATAAATCTTTCTTTTCCAGCATATTTTTCAATTCATCCACACTTTTATTCTTAAATTTTCTCTTTTTAATTTTCTTAGAGTTTTGTTCCATTTCATTTTTATTTATCTTTGGTTTTTTTTCGATGATTAAAAAGCATCTTAATTTTAGAATTAAGTCATCTTTATTTCCTGCTTTTGGAATATTCCGTTTTGATAATAACAACCTTAAATTTTCAATAGTAAAATCTTTAAAATCCTCAGGTTTCACTGCTCTCAATTGATCATCAGAAAGATCATTCTTATCATTTGAAAATAATTCATTTTTTCTGACTTTGGCTTTTAAGTTCTCAACATAAAATTTCAAGATTTTGATTAATTCTTCTTTATTACCGTTTTTTAAGATGTTTCTTTTGCCCAAAATTGTTCTTAATTGTGTCTGTGTTAATGATTCATAATCTTTTTGGTTGAAATCGAACAAATCTTCATTTTTTATTTCAGGTTGATTTTCTTCTTTTCTCTCTTCCAAAAGCAAAGTTTTTTGACAAATATTTGAGCAGGTCTTTGATAAAGTTTTTGATTGAACTTTTTGATCTTTTTTAAAAGTTTCATAAACATTATTTCTTTCTATTTTTTCAGAAGAAATGTTCTTTATTGGACTTGCATTTGAATAGGGCTTTGAAACACATTTTTGATGTTCTTTATCTTCTTGAAAATGGTCACAAAATTTATTTGTTGTTGGCGTTTTCTCTTTTTTTTCTTGGAATATGGTCTCTGATTGAGATAAAAATGCATAGGGATTTGAAAAAGAAATTGTTTGGCCTTTTTTAATTTGTTGATCACTTAAATTGTTTTTCGTGAATGGTATTTCACTAGAAATACCATTTCGTCTAATAAGATTTTGATCGGAATTCAAATTTTCATTTATTTTTTTATTATTATCTATTGTTTGGGCGCTATCAACAAAATAATTTGGTCTTTCACCAAAAATACTATGTGTAGTTAATGGTCCATCTTTTTTTCCACTTACAGTGTTTTTTGTTATATTAAGGTGAGCAGAGGGATTTGAAAAATATTGTGATTTATTCTCTTGTATTAATAAATCATTACGATTTTTAATAGAAGAGGGAGAATCTTGTTTTTCCTTAGAATCATCTTTTTTTTGTAAATTTTCAATTTTGACTTCGAACTTTTTGCTTTCATTCTGAAAGAGAGTTGGAGTTGGAGTTGGTGTAGCATTCATTTTGAATTGGCAATTTCTGGTATGATTTCTATAGGTTTCATATTGAACCTTAGCCAAACAGCCATTCATCGTATTCTCGCAATGCAGAGGTATTGGATTCAAAATTTGAAGGAAGTCTTCTGGCAGTTGACTTTTTTTCAAATCTACCATTGATCCACAATTCGGACATATTCCGACAGACAAATAGCAAGATTTGCACATCATTCTCTGGCAATTGAGCTGTTGGCAAACGATAGGGTCCTCAACTAAATGAGAACTATTGCAAGTGCAGATAAAAAAATCAGCTAAATCGCGATGTTCGAAAGGAATTAAATCCAAGGTTATCGGTTTTTCGTTCATTTGAAAATATAAAAGAAAATTGTGAATTTTTTAAAAGCTTTTTTTTTTTAAATTATTTAGGATGATATTTAAAAACTATTTCTCTATACTAAAATAAAAAAAGAATTTTTCAAAAAATTGGTATATTCATGAATCTCAAATAGTTAAAAAATTTTTTTCTTTGAAATAATATTTCGTTCAATTTTGAAAGTTTTTCAATTGAAATTCTAAAGTGAAATATAAAATTATTTTTCATTTATTCTTAGTTTAAGATAAATTTTAACTTTGCAAATACTGCAAATAGAAATGCGTTGTATACAGTTTTCGCAATATTTCCAATGACCACATGGGATGCATGCGTGAGTGGAGGGTTCATTTAAACAAATGCAACATGTCTGAATCAGTTTTTTTTCTTTTATTTTCACATCCAAAAGTTGTGTTTGCAGATTTAAAATTTCATCATATTGTCTCTTATATGTTAATTCTAAATCTGCTAAGAGCTTCTGATTGTTAAACAATATGAGAGTTGTTGCATCATATTCCTTTTTCGCTTTCAGTTTTTCTAAATTTGCATCAAAAATTTCTTTTTTAGACTTTTGTTTTGAATCTGCTAATTCTTTTTGAAATTTATTTTTAATAAAATTGTGATCTTGTATTTGTTTTTCTCGATTTTCAAAGATTTTCTCCAAATTTTCAAAATCTGTTTTGTTTTTCTTTTTGAATGAATGAGAAGTGTCACTCATATTATAAATTTTTTCCTTTGTTTTTAGCACTAATATCATTTTTTCTTGCATTTCTTGCATATATTCCTTTTCATTTTTCTTAGAAAACTGCTGGAAACCTTGTTCTTTGGAACTTAGATCCTTTCTTTTTTGTCTTATAATTTGGAGCGCATTGGAATGAGCGAATTCAACATTTTTTCCTTTAAATATGTCGAAGTTTGTCATCTTATCGTTAACTTTAGAGAAAATGTCAAAGGAAGCCATTTTTCTCTGTTTATATTCTTTTTATTTTAATAGAAATAAAGTTAGTTTCCCAAAAATTTTGATTAAAAAAAAATCACAGCCAATTTAAAAATCAATTTTTTTAATTATTTTTTCTATCAGAATTATAAAGCCATTTTTAAAATGAAATAAAACAAAACACAAATAATTACTCAAATATTTTAATTGACTCCTCAATCGGTGATTTGCACAAGGCACACTCTTCTAATTCATTAATGCATTCCTCACAAAATTTCTTATGTCCACAAGGAAAGCAAGCGTGTGTTGAATTATGTTCATAACAAATACAGCATCTTTTCTCTTCATCTGACTTTTTCTTTTCTTCATCTCTTTTTTTCTGATCTTCATCACTTTTGTTCCTTTGTCCATCAATTGTTATTTCCAGCGCAGTTTTTTCCTGCATTAAAATTTCATGAGCTCTTTTTAAAAATCGAGTGTGGATTACATAATTCTCACATTTAGTTCGTAGCTCTTTTTCCCTTTTAATTATAATCAAATCTTTTTCAATATTTTCTGCATAATAGGCCTCACATTTCTTTAACAATTCAGCAATTATGGTGTCTTTTTCCCTATTTTCGGTTTGAAGGCGTAATATTTCTTTATCTGAATCTATTTTCAAGTTCTTTATCTCATTTATTCCGAATTGTGATATTATTTCTTGTTCTTCAAGAATGAGTATCGAATTCGCCTTTTTCTGATTCTCTTCGAGGAGCTTTTTTATTAGATCAGCTTGTTTCATTTTTAAAATATTGAAATGAGTTTTTTGTATTTTCATAGTTTCTTTGTTTTTTAACAAAGTTAAAGTTTGAATTTCAATCTCGTCAATATACTCCTTTTCATTTTTCTTTCTATATTGCTTAAAGCCTTGTTGTACCCAAATATTCAGCTTTTTTTCTTTTTCGATTAGATCCAGTTTTCCTAAAATGTTGTATTCTGGAGATGTCAT
>JFJP01038684.1_pt1 | contig 16270 bp, 8 predicted proteins | sample 431651 | NCBI WGS metagenome assembly JFJP01 (sample SAMN02602958, study PRJNA72255) | Microbial mat metagenome, whole genome shotgun sequencing project. | biome: fresh water; feature: sink hole; material: water; isolation source: purple microbial (photo- and chemosynthetic) mats found in... | reverse complement strand
AAAATCGTTACTCTGCCAAGAGCAAAATGAAACTAAACTAAACCTTCGTAATTAAAATCTCCACACGTTTATTATCAGATTCAATTCCACCGGGAATTGGAAACTTTCTTCCATAACCCATGTGTGTCATTCTGCTGGGCGAGATTCCTTTAGTTCCTTTCTTTCTGAAGCAAATATTCTATTTTTAAAAATCCTGAAGAATCGATAGTATTTAAAACTTTGTTCTTTCCATCATTATTTTGAATACATAATTGGTATAAAAAACCCTTAAGTTCTGAAAAGAAACTTAAGGGTTTAATTATTTGTGTTTTTAAAAAATGTATGTTTTGTAATAACCACTCTTTACGTGAAAGGGATCTAACAAATGACTACTTTTTAATAAAAGCTTTAGTCACTTTTTGACTGTCATTTTCTAATACTAACAAATGCATCCCTGCTGCTAAGTTAGTAATATCTATCGTTTGGTTGAAAGAATTAGACTCATATACATTTCTACCCATTATATCATAAATCGCTACTTTAGATATAGTATTTTGAGATGCTACATTCAATACGTTGGTAGCAGGATTAGGATATAATTTTATAGAATTTGAGGTAAATATTGGGTTATTTACTGATAATGTACCACCAAATTCAAAAGCTCCAGCATCATTAACTCCCTCACGAGCGTAATTTCTTTGATCTACAGTTGGAATAGAAATTCCTGTTGTAGCTGAACAAAAATCATCTGCAGCCGAACCCGTTGTAATATCAATAACAGATGTTGGTCCACCCTGATTAGATAAAGTACCCGTTAAACCAGCTTGAGTTGCCGTTCTACCTTTTTGGTTATTTTTTGCTACATCATCTACTAAAGCAGGTGCTAATTCTAAGCCACCTAAAATACAATTTACCACGTTTGTCGTATTGGTATTTTGAAAGTTTAGCGCTTTTGCATTTACATCATTATTGGCTACAATAATAGAGTTATAAGCGCTAAAAGTTGTTAAAGCACTTGCAACCCCTGCAAAACGCAAACCCGCTCTTAGAGGAGCAGCGTGAGCGTTATTAAACACTGTAGTATGAACTAAACGCAACGCAGTATTACCAGAAACACCATCACCACCAGCGGCAGTTGTCCATAAGGCGGCAGCAACAAAAACGGCTCCACCACCGTTTCCTGAGGCGGCACTTGTTGTGGTATTGTTTGAAATGGTGCTGTTTTCTATGTTTACATCAATTTTATAGTTGTTACCAAAAGTGTTGTTTCCGTTGATGTATAAACCGCCACCATTTCTACTAGAGTTTGCATTCATCAAAGAGCGATTAATGTTTACCACATTACTCATTGCTGAGGCATTGTTTGGTGCCGCAATGATGGCACCACCATCTAGTGTACACGAGTTGTTTTGAACTGTACATGCGGTCAACGAAGCGTTTGAACCTGCAAAAGAAATTCCGCCACCATTAGTTGTAGTAAAATTGTTGGTTACAATTAGGTTATTCAAATTAACAAGCCCCGTTACTTTATCAACTTGAATACCACCACCATTTGCGTTAGCATTTCCGTGACGAATAGTTAAGTTTTCTACTGTAATGTTTAGAGCCGCTGCCGCCGCCGCACCAATACTAATTACACGCAAACCTGTTCCTGTTGAAGCTGGTGCGGCAGCAGCTTGTATAATATCAGTAGCTGGATTTGTACCTCTAAGCGTAATACTTTTATCGATAGTAATCGATTCTGTAAATGTTCCTGACACTAAAATAATGTCGCCAGGAACAGCAGCTGTTATTGCCGCAGCTATTGTTGGGTAGGAGCTTCCGCCTTGAATGCTCACTGTTTGTGCCATTAGGAGGGTTGTAAAACCAGCACATAAAAAAGTAAAAAGTTGTTTCATAAATTTAGGTTTATTAATGTTAACAAAAAGTTGTTTTGTAAAAGTTAAAAAAAGAAATTTGTTGTTAAATGTTGAGTAATCAATTTTACTGTTTGAAGACCCTATTTTGATTGTGCAGTGTTTAATCAGTTTTAAATTTAAAAAGGTTAGAAACTAATTATTTTCTTTATATTCTTTCCATTTTTTTTGACGTTCTTCTCCTAAAACGGCTTTCATCAATTTAAAAGTTTTATTTCCCAAAACTTTTAAAGCTTCTTTTTTTCCTTCTTCATCTTTAGCAAATTTTTCTTGAATTTCTTTGTTTTCTTTAAAACGATCTAGCTGTATTTGATACACTGCTTTAGAATCGGCTTCATTAAGTTCTAATACCTTTGTCATTTCATCGACAAACTTTTGCGCTTTTTTTTCCGGGCTTTGTGCATTACTTGCAAATGTTATGAACAATGCAAAAATTAAGGTAAATAATTTAATAGTCTTCATTTTTTTTGAGTATTTGTTATTAATTTAATGAGTGCAATTTACTAGTTATCTAATAAAATTTGTGTTTTATAGCTGTTCAATTAGGTTTAAATTTAAGTCAAATAGATTTATTTCATTTCAACAAATGATTTATTGTCACAGCAATGGGAATTCCGTTTTTAGTAAAAAGGTATTTGTAGTTAAACTTTGAAAATTGTTTAACTAAAAAGCGCATAAAATTTTAAACGAAGCTCACAAAGTCACAAAGATTTTAAAACAATCTATTAGTTCACCGAGATGGCTTTAGAAATAGGTAAAATTGTAGTATACTTTTCCACTGCAACGGGAACGTCTTTTCCATAAAAGTCTGACGTTTTGCTCAATTTAGGATAAGCCACTACCCAATAAAATCCTTTGTTCTTTGTAGTGAAATTAGTTGTTGTAATAGCACTTTTTATCAATTTTGCCTCATTAGGATTATTTTCTATTGCAAAATAAATACTATAACTTTTAATCTCAGCTGTAGTATCCCATTGAAGCATATTGTTTGTTTGCTCTACTTTTAAAGGTGTGTATTCGTAAAAAAACCAATTTGCTAACGTTTGAAAACGCATATATTGAAGTATTTCGGAATGTTTTTTATCAAAAATTAGATTGTTTAATTCGTCGGGGTCTTCTTTTATATTATATAATTGATCAATAATTCCGTGGGTATAAACAAATTTATAATTGCCTTTTCGCATCATTCGGGAAGGAACCTCATTAACATTGGGCAAAAGAAGGTATTTAGCTCCCCTAAATTCAGAAAAAACGGCTCTATCTTTTAATTCGGTTCCGTTTTTTAAGGTTTCTACAAGAGAAATTCCTTGAGCAGTTTTTGGGGTTTTTCCATTAATTATTTCTGATAAAGTGGGCATTACATCAATTAAACTAACAATCGAATTGTTAGTCACATTTTGTTTAAATAATTTAGGATAAGAAATGATAAACGGAATATTAACTGCATCTTCATACATATTGTGCTTGTTCATTAATCCATGTTCAAATAAATGTTCGCCATGATCGGTAGTATAAATGATGATGGTATTTTCATAAAGTCCTTTTTCTTTGAGTGCGTTGACAACTTTACCTACCATGTCATCCATTTCTGTTACACAGGCATTGTAGGCAGCCATTACATTTTTTGCTTTTTCTGGATTATTTTGAATAGTAGAATGTACCCAATTTGGAATCCAAGGATATTTTCCTTTTTTTATCCAATCTTGTGAAGTGGCAGGCAGTTCAAAGTTTGCCGGCGTGTGCATATCTAAATATTTTTGAGTGGTTGTTAACGGTGGATGGGGTTTTTCAAAACCGATATGCAAAAAAAAGTTTTTACCATCTACTGCGCGTTTCTCAATAAACTCTACCGCTTTTTTTGCAACCACCATGTCAAAATTATCATCATCATTTTGAACAAGTGTGGGAGCATAATCCAAATTAAAATCATCTGCCCCACCCTTGAAAACGTCTTTGTATTTTTTAAATTGTCGGTATCGCATGTAGGTATCTTCCCCCACTATGTCTTGATAATGACCACCAGGGAAATAGGTATAATAGCGAACGCTAATTTCGTCAAAACCCATGTTATTTCCTTCTTTGTGGTCTTCATCAACATTTTTTTGAAGTTCTCCGTGAACGTGCATTTTTCCGGGTGAAGCTGTAACATAATTTTGTTCTTTAAAAATCTCTGCAAGGGTAACAATACCTTTTTGATAGCCCGTTTCTCTCAAATAGCCACTGCCAATGTTTTTTATTGTTCCATCGGGCATAGTAACGGGAGCTTTGTGATAAATAGCGCTGTTTGCATAAGGATACATTCCGGTAATTAGAGCGGCTCTTGCAGGTGCGCAAACAGGTGAGGGAGTGTAGCAATGATTAAACTTTACTCCTGTTTTTGCCAATTCGTCTATGTTTGGAGTTATGGCTAATTTACTACCATAAGCACCTATGGCTTCTAATTTGTGTTGGTCTGAAATAATGAAAACAACATTAGGTCTTTGAGCTAAATTTTGTTGCGCATGTGCACTAAGTAAACTTAAAATGACTATCAAAAAAGCGAATGTATATTTCATAATTTTCATAATTTCTTAAAGATTTCCGTTTGCCGCTGTTTCGATTAGTGGAATGGGCCAAGTATAATCTTGTGCTTGTCTTGCTCCAACTGTGTTTCCAAAACTAGCTCTACACATTTCGTCATAAACCCCCATTCTTGTAATGTCAAAAAATCGTTGTCCTTCTGCAGAAAGTTCTACGGCTCTTTCTCTCAACAAGGCAGTTCTAAAAGCTGTCATTGTTAGACCGGTAGCCGAAAAATTAGTCATCCCTACGCGAGTTCTTAGTGAATTAATATCAGGAGCCGCAAGAGCAGGATTTTGATTAATTTCTGCAAGCGCTTCGGCACGCATTAAATAGACGTCTGCAAGCCGAATAACATGCCAATTTTGTTGGCTAGTATATTCTGTTGTAGCATTTTGATCAATATATTTTGCCGTCCAAACTACGCTTAACGTACCATTTGAAGCACCAGTAGCCGTTATAGTTCTTAAATATCCTGTGCTGTTTGGTCCTAATGTATATGTTTGAGTAGCATCTTGATAATTTCTGATTATAGAATTTTGAAATCTTATATCATTTTTGTTCAAATTGTTATTGATAAAACCAGGTTGCATTCTATTGGTTCCACCCCATCCACCAGCACTTAAACCAGCATTTTGTGGGCAAAATAGATTAGAAACTGCAGTTCCTTGTTCGGCTAAAGATGATCCTTGAATATCAAAAAGGCACTCAGCGTTGTTTCCGTTTGTGGCATCAAAAATACGTTTCCAATCTTGCAAATTTGTAACCAATTGATAACCAGGTTGTGCAATGGTTAAATCACATTGTTCTTTGGCAAGCGTATAGTATGACTCTGGAGTGCCAGGCAAATCTAAATATCTATTATTTCCTTGAACACCAGTCATAGCGGTGCGTTTTGAAGAAGCAATTTGAGTATAAACTTTGGCTAACATAGCATGTGCAGCTGCTTTGGTTACACGACCAATGTTGTTGTTAACACCGTTTCTAGTTTCGTTGAAAGCCCAGCAATTTTGGGTTGCATAAGTAAAATCATTAATAATAACGTCGTATATATCTTTGATTGGAGATTTTGGCAATCCGGGCTCACCAGGTAGTGCTGGCTGGGTTCTTAATGGAACTTCGCCAAAGCAACGTACTAAATTAAAATAGTTTAATGCTCTCAAAAAACGTGCTTCACCAAGAATTCTAGCTCTAAGTGGTTCATCCATATTTGGAATATTTGGCACGTTTGCAATAACATTATTAGCATCTTTTATTCCTCTATAAATTTCGATCCAAGTGTTTGGTAAATTGGCATCTGTAGAAGTAAGAGTTCCGTTTCTAAAATCACCGTGTTGAAAACTACTAGCGCCTTGGTCAGAGGCAGCAAAAAGATTAGACAAAAAGATTTGTCTGTAATAGCCGTTATCGCTTTTAAGTTGGGCATAAACAGCTGTTAAGGCAGCAAGAGCATCAGCGGTGTCTCTAAAGAAAAATTCTGGCTCTATTTGTGTCATTGGCTTTTCTTCAAGAATACTATCGCAACTTGAAAATAGCATTAAAGAGAAAAGTGAATATATACTTATTCTTTTCATTTTTGTTAAAAAATTTGTTTTCATCTTAACGTGCAATTTTATATTAATAATTGAATTTTAATCCGAGTGTATAGGTTCTTGTACCCGGATAACCACCAAAATCTACGCCTCTTCTTTGTGGGTCTTTATTAAAACTTTGAACCTCGGGGTCATATCCAGGGTATTTAGTCCATGTAATTAAATTTTGTCCTGTAACAAACATACGCAAACTTCTAGATTTTTTGAAGTTAAAAGTATAGCCAAAATTCAAGTTTTTTAAACGAATAAAAGAGCCATCATATACTTGTCTATCAGAAACTAAAGCCCTTGGTCCTGGGGTTAACAACGGTGCTGGATTTCCTACATTTGTAGTGTTTCCTACAGAGGGATCATATACAACATTTCCTGTTCCATTAACAGTTAAAGGAGCGTTCCAAGAATCAATAAATGCCGATGCTAGCCCATTTGTACTTTTTTGATTTCCTGTAAGAGCCCAAGAATCTACCCAAAAGATATCACCTCCTTTTTGACCAGTGAAAAGCAAGGATAAATCCCAGTTTCCATATCGAAAGTCATTTGTGATGGCTATATTAAAATCGGGGTTTGGATCGCCAATTTGTACATAATCATCAAAATTAATTTCTTGAATTGGGAGTGGTTGACCATTTGCATCTAAATCAACAGAATTATTGACATATTTAATTTCACCAGGAGCGGCACCACTAATGCCGCTACTTATGGCTTCATCCCAGTCTTTATAAATACCATTTGTTTGTGCTCCCCAATAAATACCTAATGGCATTCCTTCCATAAACATAATAGGATTTGATTGAGCAAAACCAACGCTGGGTCCTAATTGAAATTGTAAATTAGAATTTAGTTTTACTAATTTATTTCTGTTTATTGAAAAATTACCTGAGGCATTCCATTCAAATTTTTTGTTATTATAGATTGTTGCATTTAAAGCAATTTCAATTCCTTTATTTTCTACTTCACCAAAATTATCAACTCTAGATATGAAACCATTAGAAGCAGGTAATGTTACATTTTGTAACAAATCATGAGTCAATTTGTAGTAGGTATCTAAAGTTAGCTTTATTTTTGAGTCAAATAAACCTAAATCTATACCTGCATTAAACTGATCGGTGGTTTCCCAAGTTAAATTGTCGTTAGCTAAGTTAGACGCATAGTACCCAACAACCAATTGATCATCAAAGTTATATCTTATAGGATTTAGAAGAGCTAAAGACTGATAAGGTGCTATGGGATTACTTCCTGTTTTTCCATAGGATACTCTTACTTTAAGATTGGAAACCGTTTCTGAATTTTTCAAGAATTTTTCTTTAGAAACCGCCCATGCTAAAGCAATAGATGGAAAAATGGCACTTTTATTGTTTTCAGCAAATTTTGAAGAAGCATCAATACGCGAGTTAACATCTACATAATATTTATTTTTATAATTGTATCCAACTCTAAACAGACCCGAAATAAGGCCAAATTCGCTAAATTGTGAAATAGGCACTAAAATATCAGTTGCTGATTCAAAGGAGTAAAAAGTTCCTGTGTCATTAGGAAAACCAAAACCTTTATTGAAAATAGAACGGATAGAGTTGTTTTCAAAAGTTCCTACCACAATAGCATCGATGTTATGTCCATTGAAATTATTTCTATAACGCAAACTTGATTCGGCATATAATTTTTCGTTTTCTAAAGAAGATTGACTGGCTTCACCATTATTTCTTCGACCACGAGTAGTAGTAGTAGGATAATAAATATCTCTATTACTTTTTTGATAGTTAAATGCACCTTTTACAATTGCAGTTAGTTTAGGAGTAATTTTTGCAGTTATCGATATATTTTGAAGAAAATTGTAGGATTCTTTTATATCTATTACATCTCTTGCAAGCGTGTAGGGGTTTGAAATAGTGTTACCTTCATTTAAATCGGCATATTCTTCGTCATCTTGTCCCGGTTCTAACAAACTAAAAATAGGTTGAAATTGAAGTGCTTGTGATACCACGCTTCGTTGTTGAAAAATTTCACCGTTACCCACTGATGAGGCATTCCCTTTATTGTGAGCAAAATTGGTTTTAGTAAAAATATCAATTTTATCACCAAATGCTTTTCTTGAAGCATTCAAATTAAAAGTAGCTTTTTTATTCCCTGTATTGATAATTACCCCTTGAATATCTTGTAAACCCAAACTCATAGATAAGTTTTTATTCTTATCGCCTCCTCTATAGGAAACATTGTAAGCATTTGAAGTAGCTGCTCTATAGGTTAAGTCTTGCCAATTATTATTAACTCCTGTAGAAGTGGGAAAGGGCAATTGAAAATTCAATAATTCGGGATAGTTTGTAGCATTTAATTCTTGCGTTCCATTAAAAGGACCTCCAGTTCTAGAAGGGTTTGTAATACTTACATACAATTGATTGATGGCTCTTCGATTCATATAGGATTCAAATTGAGGACCATCCATCACATCGATATTTTTGATTACATCGGTAATGAAATTATCAACAGTAATAGATAAATTATCGGAACCATCTTTTTTACCACCACTTTTTGTGGTAATTAAAACAACACCATTTGCACCTCTTGCACCATATACTGCGGTTGCAGCGGCATCTTTTAAGATTTCCATTTTTTCGATGTCATTCGGATTTAAGAAACTCAAAGAACTTTGAGATTGACCACTACCGGAATTGCCTTGTGCATCTGTTTGTGGGTCAATAGGGATACCATCTACAACATATAATGGCTGTGTTCCTCCAAGCATAGAGTTTGTACCTCTAATAGAAATTGCTATGCCACCACCTGGTTCAGAACTTTCGCTAACAACAACCCCTGCAACTTGTCCTTGTAGCATTTGTTCAATAGAAGTAGTTCTATTTTTTTCTAATTTTTCTGAAGAAACTTGTGCAATTGATCCCGACAAATCTTTCTTATTAATGTCAAAATAACCAACGCTTATCACCACTTCTTTTAATATTTCTATATCCTCTTCTAAAGTAACATTGAGGGTAGGTGATGTAACTTCTACTTCTTTTGTTTTCATCCCTATATAGGAAAAAATAAGTATGTCACCTTTTTTGACAGTAATTTGATAATTACCTTCAAAATCTGTGTTCGTGCCAGATTTTGTTCCTTTAACAAGAACCGAAACCCCAATTAAAGTTTCGTTTTTCTTTGAATCAAAAACAGTTCCTTTTACAGTTATTTGTTGGGCTACTAGAGCAAATGGCAGAAATAATAGTAATAAAATTATTTTTTTCATAAAATGGTTTGTTAGTATTAGTTTAAAATAGTTTTCTTTAATTGTTATTCGATAATTAGTTTTTTAACTTCTATTTGTTTGTTTTGGTTTTCTATTACAATTCCATAAACCCCTTTAGAAATACCTGAAACACTTATTTCTTGGTTTTTTGTGTAATTAAATTCTTTGATTAATTTTCCGTTTAAATCAAATATTGCTACTTTAATTGTGTCTTCCACACCATCTAAATGAATAAAATTAGTGGCAGGATTTGGATATAAAACAATGTTGCTAGTTATAGAATTTGGATTATTTGAGGAGAGTGTTGATGCCCATTGTTCCATCAAAAAAGCTGCCGCAAAACCCCAAGTACCATCGGGTCTGACAATCCACTTACCATCTAGCCAAGTGTTTAAAAATGTTTGAGAATATTGAACGCCACTTTCCCAGGTGAAACCAGAAGGACCATCTTGAGCGCCCGAACCGTATAAATTCCACAAATAAAAATTAGGTATTTGAAGACCAAGTGCAACTCCTATATATTTTCCATAGCGTTGTCTAATCACAGCATTGGTATTGGTGCCACTATAAGGTGGATTTTCATTAATTGCAAATTCTCCTATTTGAACTGGAGTGCCACTTTGTAAACCTGTAGCATTTGTAAAATAGCGAGCCATTTCTATACCTTTCCACATGGCGTGCCCTTCGGGGTTTTGACTATTTGTCCAACCACCATCATAGGCCGACCATGAAGCTAAATCTATTCGAGTGTGTGGAATAACATTTTCTAAAACAGATGGTGTTCCATGATCCATCATAGTGGTTCGTTGACCACTACCATTAACAAGCCAAAGTTTGTTAAACTCTATTGCGTGCATCACTTTTGCGGTAGCACTTGGAAATTCACTTCTAGCGCGTTCTGTTCCTCTTTGTTGTGCCCTAAACATTCTAGACATTCCTTCTATGTCCCATTCTACATTATCTGGAATAAGCGTTGGATCATTTTCCCACAACACGCCTTGACCGCGTAACATCCAATCGCCTTCCCAATTTTGATAAACAAAAGTCTTGTTTGTGTTTCCGTAGTTTAGAAATAAGTGACGAGTTAAATTATAAAACTCTTCTTCTATGCTTAAATAACTATCGTGTTTAAAATCTGGACCTTGTTTATAATCGCCACGATTTTTCGTATTTGTCCAAAAGGTATGTCTTAGTATATGTGTTCTTTTAAACAAGGAGTCGTTATATTGATTTTGAGCTACTTGTGTCATGTTTTGATAAGTAGGCCAAGTGTGATTAAAAGGATAGGACTCGGCCATTTTTCCGTTGAGTGGCGAAATAGTTGTTTTTATAGAAGTAGGACCAAAAAGTCTATAATAATCTAAACCTTCTATCATGAATGGCTTGTTTGTAAAATTATACCATCCGGCAATGTGAGTAGCTCCAAAAATATGTTTAATTTGAGGAACGACTGCGCCTAAATTTGGATCAAATTGATTGATTTGTGAGTTGATAGTAGCCGTTGAAGGCATTGTTAAAGAGTAATGACTTCGTAACTCTCCATTGTTTGTGAAAGTAAAATTTGGGTTTAAAGTCGATAAATTATCAAAATTGATATTTTTCCATAATCTAAACAAACCGCCATTTTGAATTTGTAGGGAAAAACCAGCGGCTTCCGTTTTTCTGTCAAGAACTCCTTGGTTTATTTTTCTAGTATAAAGAACTCCTTGATTTGCTATGACAATTGATGAACTTTGACCAGGTGTTGTATTTCTTGTAAATAAACTTACATCCTCTGTAACCACAATGCCTTGTATGGTTAGATTTGCACTCGTATTTGTTGGGCTAAACTGAAAAGTACTTCCCGATACACCTAAAACTCCTTTAACTCTAACATAAGCATATTTTGTGATGGTAACATTTACTAGGTTAGTTGACCGAATGACAAAATTTTCATTGATATACATATTATATAAGTCAATAATCAAATTTCTATTAGCTGCACTACTTGATATGCTTAGCGTTCTTGGATTAAAAAATCCTGAACCCGAAATATAGGTAGTAGCACTAGATAAATTTAGGAAAATTCTACTGTTAAAAGAGTATATCGACCCGTCGCCTGTGGTACCCGGTTGCACTCTGCCAGCCGAAAATGTTCCGTTGCATAGAATACTTCCGTTTATTCTTAAATCTTTTTCAAAACCAGTAGTGTTGTGACCCATGCGTAAAATGCCCAGTTGATTTATTTTAATATTTTGGCATAAATCTACAGCTACTGCAGATGAGCTACCTTGTATATCAATATAAACAGTGTGGTTGTTATCAATAATAACATCGGTAGTTGCAGTAGGTACAACTCCTGAACTCCAAATTGATGGATCACTCCAGTTTCCACTTGCCACAGTTGTAACAGCTGAAGAAAAATCAATTTGTTGATTACTCAATAATGGCAGTTGAGCAAAACTATCAGTTGTTGATAAACTCAACCATCCAAAGAATAATAAAATAAGATTCTTCATTTTTATACTTTTTAAATTAAATAGACTTCAATAGCTATAGGGATTGCATTAATGAACTCTTGGCTTTTTATGGTTTATAATTTATTGATGGAATGATTGTGGGTCTTAGTTCATTGTAAACGGTTTCTAACACCTTTAATGCTTCTACTTTAAAATCTGCTTGGCTTGGATATACATTATTTTTGAGTTTGTATTGTTTTAAATATTCATTAACTTGCTTATAGTAGTTTTGATGAAGATAATACATGGGTCTTTTTTCTCCTTTTTCGTTTATTAACGACATGTTTTTAGACTTGTTATCATTTGCTTTATCATACTCATTGTTATATAGTTGCCAATGCAAGGCAAAGGGCAAATCTTCTTCTAAAGAAATTTGCATAATGTCTTTTACGTTGTCAAATTGTTTGAGGTGGGTTTCGGGTTTGTCATCAAAGGCATGACCTCCATATTCGCCAATGAAAACTCTTCTTTTAAAAGGCAATCCTTCTTTAGGTTTTAATTGGCTTTCGATGTAGTTCAACACCTTTGTTAACGATTCTCTATTTGCGGCATAATCCTTTTTTTTACTGGATTCGTAACTTGAATAGGAAACAAAATCAACATCTACGTTTGGTAAAATATCTCTAGTAATGCAGGTTCCGCCAGTCAAACCCTTTACTACTAAATTTACTTCAATATAATAATATACATTTACGTTTGTTGATTTGGATTTTTCTTTCGCGTCGGCGATGGCGCGTTGTCTTATTTGCAACCATTTGGTCATATTTTCAACTGTTTCTTTTGAAGGTGTCTTGTCTCGATTTCCTTCACCATGCAGCAACCAGTCGCCTTCCCAGTTACCTATCATAAAGGTTTTGCCTGAGTTATTATATTTTTTAAGAAGGTATGAGGTGAAATCAAACATTTCTTTATATAGAATTTTTTCTTGTTTTTTGTTGATTCCTTCTTTCCATTTTATTCCGGTAGCGGTGTGAACCCATAAAAAAAAGTATTTAAAATCCATCTCAAACGCCTTGTCATAATCGGGTATTAGTTTAATGACATCCATAGTGTTTGAGGCGTCACTTGTTTTATATCCATAATCTACTAAGTTTCTTTCGGTTACAGTTGTTTTAAAGATATTAGAGCCCAATGCCCTTGTTTGTTTGGCTTGTTCTATTAATTTAGAATCATTGCTAAACTGGTATTTTGGCGGAAAACTGTTTGTGCCCAAAACAAAGTTATAATCTTCAAGCGGCTTGTTGGTTCCATAATCATAGCTTTGGCTTGTGGCTATACCAACAACAAAAAGGGTAACAAAAATTAATATCTTTTTCATAAAAAACAATTTAAGGATTTAAACTTTTAAAGTTGATTGCATTTTTTCTAAAAACATCAAAAGTGGGTAGTTTTTTATTTTCTTCTGCATAATTTTTTAGAAACTCTCTAGCTTCTTTATAAAAATTATTGTGTGTGTACCAAATGGGTTGTTTTTTACCTTTGTCTGTAATTAACCAATACCCCACTTGTTCGCCAGTTCCTTCTTTAATTTCGTTATTATACATTTCCCAATAGAGTATAAAAGGAGTTCCCCATTCTAAAGATGTTTTTATGACCCAAATAGAACGCTGGTTTTGCAATTCGTCGCTATGATTAATGCTTGGACTACCATATTCGCCAATCCAAACTCGTTTTCCTGCGGGTAATCCTTCTTTTGGAGATAGATGAGATTCTATATAATCTAAAGATTTGGTCAAATTTAAACGCAAGGATTCTTCAGTTTTAAATGGGTTTGTTGCATCATAGGAAGAGTATGAAACATAATCGGGATTTACTGCTTTTACCACGCTGTTAGTAACTACCACAGCATCTGGTTCATTTAGAGCTTTGGCAACTAAATTGACTTCTATATAATTGTAAATTTCTACATTGTTGTGTTGAAAATCTCTTTTGGCATCGTCTATGGCTTTTTGGGTGGTTTTTGCCCATTTTATCATTCCTTCCACGGTTTTGGGGTTGGCTGGTTTTGTTCTATCATAATCAGAACGTAAATGCCAATCGCCTTCCCAATTTCCAAGATAAAAAACTTTACCCGAACCGTTGTAAGTTTTTAATAAATAGGTAACAAAGTCATATATTTCACGATATTGTGCTTTTTCATATTTTTTTGGATAGCCATTTATAAATTTTATTTGGGCTGTGTCGTCTTTTGTATTTGGTGGTTCTGGTGAATTTTGAGAAAAAGCATAAGTCCAAATATGATAGTATTTAAAATCCATATCTAAAACAGCTTTCATGGATGGTTCCAAGGTAGCGAGTTTTGTGAGCGAATTTATTTTATCATTCTTTGGTAATCCATAATTTTCAGAAAAATATCTGGGATGCATAGAAAATTTGAGCAAATTAGACCCCATTTTTTTAATTTCTTTTGCTGTTTCTACAAGCATCGATTCTTTTGTAAACTGATATTTTGAACCTACGGTTTGAGTTCCTATGGCAAAATTATACGAATCGATACTTTCGTGTATTGAAACAGTATCTTTTCTAATGAAAGCACTGAATAATAAATAAGTAACAACACCCAAAGTTAAGGTTGAAAAAACTATTAGTGATGCGTTGATTTTTTTCATTTGAGATAAATATTAATTTTTGATAGTTACTAGAAACGCTTAAACTTTATTAATGTATGCTTGTGCAAACTTATAGTTGTGGGCTATTTCATAATTTTATTCTTAATTAGTACGCAATCTCATAATTTATTTAAAAACAAAGGTTTAGTTATTATTCAACAAGGTTTAAAAATTAGTCAAGTTTAATTTTTCTACACTATTTTATATTTATTTTTATGTTTAGTATATTTTTTTTAAAGAATATTTACATTTTATGCTAAAAAAACTAACCAAAGTGCTATTTTTCTTCCATAAATTCAGTGGGAGTTTTTCCGTAATGTTTTTTAAATAACGTGCTAAAGTATTTTGGATCTTGAAACCCCGATTCATAAGCAATTTCTGAAATTCTACTGAATTTTTTGTTTTTCATTAACTCTTCGGCGTGACCTAGTTTAATTTTTATAATCAAATCTGAAGGCGAAATTTGTATTAATCCTTTCAACTTTCTAAACAAATTAGAACGGCTCAAGCCCATTATATCGGCAAGATTATCAATAGTAAAGTCGTTTTCAGTTAGATTGTTTTTAATCACTTCAATAACATCTGATAAAAAGCTTTCATCGGGTGTGAGTTGTTTTTTAACTTCTTTATCTTCTAATAATCGTTTTACATTATTTCGAGATTTAATAAGATTATTGATGGTAACTTTTAGAATTTCTACATTAAATGGTTTTTCTACATAAGCATCGGCACCGTTTTCTAAACCCTTAATTTTATTGTCTGTATCTGCTAATGCTGATAACATAATAACCGGAATATGACTGGTTTTAAAGTTGGTTTTAATGAGATTACACAATTCTCTACCATCCATTTCGGGCATCATTACATCGGTAATTATTACATCGGGGTTTTTAGAAAGGGCAATTAAAAGTCCTTCTTTTCCGTTTGAAGCCTCTATAACGGTATAATTTTTTGATAATTCGTTAGTAATTGCAGCACGCAGTTCTTTATTATCTTCTACTAAAAGGATGAGTTTGTTTTTATGAATAATATCGTCAACCCATTTTTTATCATCAGTAGAAGTATCCGTTTCAATAAGTTCGTGGCTAGAAAAATGCTCTGTACCAACGGGTAAAACAACCGTAAACTTGGAACCAATGTTTTCTTTACTTTCTAATAGAATTTTTCCTCCGTGAAGTTCTATAATTTTTTTTGATAACATCAGTCCAATTCCTGTTCCCGGAATTCCTTTATTAGTGACGTTTGTACCTCTGGTAAATCTATTAAAAATAACTTCTTGTTGTTTATCGGGCACACCAATGCCGTTATCTATAAAATCAATATGCAACTGTTTATCTTTTAAATATGATTTTATTTTAATTTCGCCTCCTTCGTTACTGTATTTTATGGCATTTGAAATTAGATTATAAAAAATTCGGCTCATTTTTGACTGGTCAAACCATACCGGTATGTGTTTTACATCAAGGGTTAAGTCTAGCGATTTTTCTTGAAGAATGGGCGTAAAATCATTACTAATTGTTGTTAAACACTCTTTTAAATCTACTTTACTTACCGATAATTTGAGCTGTTTTCTATCTATTTTTTGAAAATCTAAGAGTTGGGTTACATATTCGTTTAAATTTTCGGTATTTCGTTGAATAAGTTCTATTGATTTTTCAACATTTTCTTGATTAGAGAGTTGTTTTACCAATAATTGAATTAAAGAAACGGGAGTTCTAATATCGTGAGCCACTTCAACAAAAAACATAATTCGGTTTTCGTCAAACTTTTTTTGAATGTTTGCTCTAAAAATTCTAAAAAGCAAGTAGATGATAAAAACGGCAATTACAATATAAATTATAAAAGCACCAATGGAACGCCAAAACGGATTTTTAACCAC
>JFJP01038683.1_pt1 | contig 16271 bp, 11 predicted proteins | sample 431651 | NCBI WGS metagenome assembly JFJP01 (sample SAMN02602958, study PRJNA72255) | Microbial mat metagenome, whole genome shotgun sequencing project. | biome: fresh water; feature: sink hole; material: water; isolation source: purple microbial (photo- and chemosynthetic) mats found in... | reverse complement strand
GATATTCCTCAGCAGTAACAGGACCGGCAGCGCGGAAAGGTTGCGCATCGTGTATGCGAGTTCCGTAGCCTCGGCGCAAGTTGAAAATGCGTTGGAAATTATAAACTCTTTCCGATTGGCGAATCAATTCGTGCTTGTCGAATGGTTTTCCAGTTACGGCTGTGTATATAGTTACATAGTTATCAACGTGTTCTGGCACTTTTGCAGGCTCATCGGTATCGCCGTTGTTTTCAGGCTCCACATCGTTCCAAGGCAATTTGCATAAGCCCATAAGCCCAAACCAAGTGCGGAACATTGGAAAATAATGCAAAGCTTCTGCTTTTTGCTCAAACGTAGGTATTTGATTATTAACCATATCCATAAAAATCAGCCAAGCTTCGTCGTGTTGAGGACCTTTGTTGGTCATGGCATAACCACCTTGTTGCGCAAGCGATTCTTTTGAAACGTATTGAGAATACTCTAACCCTTTGTTTTCCATAGCAATATCTTGCATAAATTGGGCATCACCCCAGCCTTGCGCTGTAAAATATTGTTTCAATTTGCGTACACCTTGTCCGGCAAGTTCTCCAAAACCTTCACCTTTAGCTACTTGATGCAAAAGTTTCATAGAGTCGTCGGCATTTCCAAAGTTGAGTTTTAAGCCACCGGTGCGCTCTTCGTTGAGTATTCCATTTTCGTAACACTCCATCAAAAATCCCATAATAGTTCCCCACGAAATGGTACAAATTCCATAAGTATCGCAGTAAAAATTCGATTCGATGGTAAAGTCGGGATTAAAAATTCCCATAATTGAGCCAAGCGATGAAGTCGTTTCATATTCAGGACCTTCCACCAAAACTTTCTGTCCGGCATAAGGACCTGAACGAAGTATATAATTATCTACACCTTTGGCACACATCATATTACAACCAATCCAGCAGCCATCGGGCATTCCTTGTGTGAAATATTTTTTCCACACTTCTGAGTGAATTTTATCGGCATCTTGGTGATTTCCAAACTTGAAGTTATTTACAGGCAACAAGTCATAATCGTTCATCACATTGGTTAAGTGAGCAGTACCTTTTGAGCGCATTTCAGCTTGAGAATCATCAAGTTCCTTCATTTCGCGATTGAAACGCTTGCCGCGTTCCACAATCGGTGCCATGTCAGCAACGTTGTTTAAATTTCCGCCTATTTTAGGAACTTTTACTACAATGGCTTTAATTTTTTTATCTCTCAAAACAGTTCCAATACCACCACGTCCAGCTTGTTTGAAGCGAATCTCGTTACGTTTGGGGTCGAAAAAAGAAAAATTGAGCATTCCGATAAGCGAATGTTCAGCGGCAGTTCCAGCAGAAACAGTCGAAACTTTTACCAAATCTTTTTTCTCATCACTTTCGGAAAAAGCATAAGTAAGGTGGTGCGAAAGAATGTGCGTATCGCTCGTGCCTTCAGGTGCTTTCATAATTTCAATTTTTTGAGACACCGCATCGAGCACTATAATTATGTCATGCTCTGCTTTGCCCTGAATTTCAAGGGCATCGTAGCCAGCAAAGTTCATAAATGGACCAAAATATCCGCCCACGTTGCTGTCAATTACTATGTCGGTTTGAGGTGAAATGCTCACTACCAACGATTTACCAGTTCCTGAATACTGAGTAATTCCAGCAATAGGACCTGTTGCTATAACAATCTCGTTTTCAGGGTCATTCCATTTTGTGTCGGGTTTTGTACCGTCCCAAAGCAAGCGCAAACCAAAACCTTTTCCTCCTTGAAATTTTTCAATCATTTCGTCAGAAACAGGTTTTTCTTTCATTGTGTTGTCGCCAACGTTTATGTACAAGGTTTTGCGCGTATAGCCTCTATACATGGGAGTTACCTCATAATCCCATGATTTTATCATATTGCTTTTTAATTCTTGTAAAGTCATATTGTGCGGATATAATTATAATTGTATTTTACTTTTGCAAATTTACTTATTTTTTTCAAAAGTTTAAAACTGAAAGCATTATGTATTTTTTTGCATATCGTATTTTCTATAACTTTACGCATTATATAATTGAAAGTAAATAGATTACTCAAAATATGTTTAATAACTTGTTTTTTTATTAATTAGTTCAAAAATGAAAACTACTTTTAAATAAGTTTGTTTGTTAAAAAGCAAATCTAAAAATTTTAAAAAATAGATGCGAAAAGTGTTTTTATTAAGCAAACATAAAATTTAATGCTAAACAAACGCAAAAATAAGTTGAAATAAACGTGTAAATTTTGCAAAAACTCACAAAAAATTCACATCTTTGCAGTATAAAAATCGCAATAGTACGGTTAAAAAAATAGTATAAACCAAAATCTAACTTTTTTACTATGAAAAAAATAGTTAAAATACTTTTAATAATTGTAGCAATCCCTCTAGTTTTAGTTGGTATTTTGCTAGCTTACACTTCGATAGTTGATTACAAACCAGAGCCTATCGAAAATTTGTACAAATCGCAAAAGGCTGACATTTTGAACGATACCTTAGAATATAAGCTAATGATTTGGAATTTAGGATATTGTAGCCTCAGCGCTGATATGGATTTCTTTTACGATGGAGGCGCAAACGTGCGCAACTCGGAAGAAAATACCAAAAGAAATTTAGAAGCAGTAAAAACTTTTCTGTTAAAATATCCCGATATGGATTTTTTTCTATTGCAAGAAGTCGATAAACACTCAAAAAGGAGCTATGGAATGAATGAATTTGACGAAATTTCGCAAACTTTAAAAGAGTACAAACCTTTTTTTGCGGTAAATTACGATGTCGATTTTGTTCCACAACCGCTCACCGAACCTATGGGAGGTGTACTTTCGGGCGTGGCGACTTTTAGCAAATTCGAACCCATAATTTCTGACCGATATGCTTTTCCTGGAAGCTTCAGTTTTCCGGTTGGCTTGTTTATGCTCGACCGTTGCTTTATGGTAAATAGATATAAATTGCAAACTGGTAAGGAGTTACTTATTATAAACACACACAATTCGGCTTATGACGATGGCACACTTCGCAAAGGCGAAATGGAATATTTGAACAAATTTTTGCTAGAAGAGTATGCAAAAGGAAATTATGTTTTAGTTGGTGGCGACTGGAATCAATCACCTCCCAATTTCAAACCTGAATTTGATGGCGAAGTTTTTGATTCTGAAGATTTTATGAAAATAGAAGAAAACTATTTGCCTAAAGAGTGGAATTGGGTTTATAGTGCTAATATTCCGACTAATAGACGTGTGAAAAAGCCATACAAAAAAGGCGAAACGGCTACAACGGTTATTGATTTCTTCTTGCTTTCGCCCAATATTGAAAAAGTAGAAACATCAAACGTAGATTTGAATTTTCAAAACTCTGACCATCAGCCTGTTTTATTAAAGATAAAGCTAAAAAAATAGAATTACAGACAAAAGCAAAGTTCTCTAAAATCAGTCTTTTATTTTAAAATTGCAAATTAGTTTTGATATATTTTAAAATTAAAGACTGATTTTTTTTATTAAGCCAAAATGATTTGATTATTTTTCATTAAATTAGCAGTCAAGCACGAATGGATAGGCAAAATGGCAAGCAAGTCGCCTATTTTTACTTTTTTTGCAAATTCAGCATCACATTTTGCCAAAGCGTGCTCTTGCGAAACCGAATAAATGATTGCTTTTGAATTGTAGTAAATTGTTTTATAATCGTTTGCTACAAAATAAACTTCTCCAAAATTTTTGGCACCATCTGGGCTAAGTATATAGTCTTTAGACAAATGCACAGCACCCGAATGTAAAACAATTTCGCCAAGTTCGCGCTTAATGCGCACAACCGGCGCAAGCACAGAGCAAGCGATTTCGGTGCGAAAACACGAACCTATTTTTTGCTGCATGAGGTCGTAATACACAAAATTTCCGGGTCTTAGCTCGTCAATGCCTTCAAAATCATTGGCTAAACTTGCCGTTGGCGTATCGCCATACGAAACAATGATGTCTTTATATTTTTGTTGAAATTCAAGCTTCAAGGCTTTGATGTGTTGCAAATTTTTAGCGTGAATCGCCAACACTTCTGCCTTGGTTTCGGCTGTGTATGTATTTCCGGCATGAATCAAAAAGCCTTTAAAATCAGCTATTTGAGATTCCGAAATCAAAGAAGCTATTTCTGAAATTTGAGTTATTTCGCTTGGCAAAATGCCACTTCTGCCGTAAAACAAATCAATTTCGATAAAAATACCCACTTTTTTAGTTAAATTGTTAGTCAAAAACAGTGCTGTTTCATACGAATCGACTAATAAATTAATTTGGACTTCGGCATTTATACTATTTACAGCATTTATTTCCAGAATATTAAATGGGAAAGCAATTGTAATGTCTTTCCAACCATTTTGTGCAAAGAAAACCGCCATTTCGACTGACGAAACAGTAATGCACTCAACTCCAAAATCTTGAAACCATTTACCAACTTCCTGCGACTGATGAGTTTTAAAATGAGGTCTGAAAATTAATTGATGTGCAAATGTTTTGCTATAAATTTTAGCGATATTTTGCACACATTGTTTTTTATTTACTACAAATGTAGGTCGTGTAATTTGCATTTATTCAATAAGTTAAAAGATTGTATTTAGAAAATGGTCTATTTTTAGAATTTTAAGAAAATATCTAAAAACAAACCATTTTCATTTTAATTGGATAAATAATAGAAGAATTATTCTTGGAATTTTTTGAGTTTTTCCTCCAAATCTTTAATTTGTTTTTTCAATTCAGTTTCTCGTTCTTCGTGCAATAGCCCTATTTCTCTCACTTTGCGAGCTTGAAGGTCTTTTTCCAAAATCAATTCCTGTCCTATTTCCTTGTCCTTTGTTATGTCGTGAGCTATTTTTAATACTTTGAATGGTTTTCCAGTGTCGGTAAAGAACGGAACGTAAGTTTCTGATAACCAAATTCTTTTGCTGTCAATATAATATAGATTTTCTTCGGTTATGGTTTCTCCCGATTTCAAATCGTACCAAAACTGGGCGTATTCGGCAGGCGATTTCATGGTTTCATTGCCCATGTTGTCGCTATGTTTAGTTCCAACTATTAGATCAACCTTGGTATTGAACAAGTTAGCCACATATTCATTGGCATAAATAATATTTCCTTTAAAGTCGTATTCTATCAAATAGGTTGTTTTTTCGAGGGCTTCGAGAATTACTTTTGAATTGAGGGAGGCTTCATTTAATTCTTTAATTTTCGCATCATATTCAATATTTAATCGGCTCAATCGTTGCTCTTGCTCTCTGCTTTTGCGTTCCATTTCTTCTTGTGTAGCTTGCAATTCTTCCATATTTTGCCTTAATTCTTCTTCTTGCGAAGTCATTTCTTCGGCTTGCTCTTGCGATTGCTTGAGCAAATTGGCTGTTTTTATTGCTGTTCTTACATTAGAAATGGTTGATGCTATGATTTCGCCTATTTTTTCGGTAAAATCGATTTGGTATTTATCAAATTTATTGAATGACGCCACTTCGATAACGCCAAAAATTTCATCGTTGAGCAACAAAGGTACTAAAAGCAAGCTTCTTGGGTTGGAATCACCTAATCCAGAAGTGATTTTTACGTGGTCGTTAGGAATATTTTCGAGATAAATGGACTGTTTTTCAAAACCACATCTTCCTACCAATCCATCACGTTCGCCAATAATTTTATCGGCAAAGCGTTTGCGATTGTAGGCATACGAAGCAGTCATTTTGTAATGAATATTGTTTGAATCTTCATTGTTTAAAATAAAAATACCTCCTTGTATAGCACCTAAATAATTCACCAAGTTACTTATTATGTTAAACGATAAGTCTTCAATGTTTTCGTTTTCGCTGCGCAAGATAGCACCAAATTTTGCAGTTCCAATGGTTGCCCATGAAACTTGCTCATCCATTTTTTTGCGTTCAGCCTCTTCATCTCTGGCTTGGCGCAAGCTTTTTCGCATTTCCAACAGCGATTTTCCAAGTACATCGTTCTTGCTCAAAAGCGTAAATTCAGCATCTAAATTGCCTTTCCCTATGTTATTGGCAAATTCGGCAGTAGAAAGCAAGCCCTCGATAAGAGTATTAACCGATTTGCGAATGTCACCAATTTCATCGTCCGATTTTACGCGCATTTTTTGTGTTACGTCTATTTCGCCCTTGGCAAGGGAACGCAATATTTCAGTTATGCGAATGAGTGGTTTTGAAATATAGCGAGCAATAAAAAAGGTAACGATTGACAATAAAATCAACCCTAAAATACTAAAAACTAATGAATTGTATAGATTTTTATTGGCTTCTGCCGAAATTACTTTTAAGGGAACTATTATACCTATTGCCCAAGGTTGGTCAGATTTTCCTACATTTACAGGAGCATACGAAATGTAATTTTTTTCACCATTTTCTTCCGTTTTAATAAACGAAAATGCTTTGCCCTGTTGAATTCGTTCGAGTACATTATTGTCAATAGTTGTTTGAAAATCAACATCTTTAATCGATTCATTGATGTATTTTTTATTTGGGTGCGCAATATATTTTCCTGTATAAGTTACAAATACCGCATAACTTTCTTCAAACGGTTTTATGTTATCGGTTATTCTTTGGAACGTTTCCATACTAATATCTACACCAGCAAGCCCAATAAATTTTCCGTTTTTCACAATCGGAGAAGAAACCGAAGAAACTAAAATTTCATCGTTTGTGCCACCCGAATAGGAATAGAAATAGGGATCGATAATATGCTCTAAAGGCTTCATTTTCACTGCATAATATGAACTTTGCACATCGTCGCCTTCCATGTTGCGGTAGCGGTGCGAAATATCTACTTTGCCAAAATTATTGTAAGCCTCTGACGATAATCGCCCATGATTTTTGGTGTAGGCTGTATCCCATGCGCTTAGCTCTACCGATGCCCAAACGGCAAGATAATCGGTTGTAGCAAAAATATTTTTGAGTATGTCGTCATAAATGGGCAAACGTTGGGCTTGTGGTATTTTTGCTTGATCTATATAACTAGCTGATAATGCACGAGATAACCCTATGTCGGTATTGAAATAGGAAGCTACCAAATTGGCATTTTCGGCTGCATACGAGTCGGCTAATTTCATAGCATCTTTTATTGCTTTATTCTTAAAAGTAATACTAACATAACCTATTGTAGTTATGAATATTAACATCGTAGTAGTTAATATTAGCATTAAAATTTTCGCTTTCAGATTTAGTTTCATAGATTTAAAATTTTCAAAACCATTAGATTGTATTATTTTTTACAATTTTTGTACATATATACTCAATTTAAATCAATTATACAGTAAAGAAAGTTTTTTATCTGATTGATTTTTAATTGAATACGAATGTGGATATTTTTTCAAATATCTAGCGCAAATGATTTTTGCTCGTAGAAATTGAAATGACATGCTAAAAGAATTATTTTAGAGATATTCCCATTCCTATCCTCAATAGGAAAAATAGCTACTTTAGTAAGCGTTTTTTTCCTATTCTTGCTATAAAAAATCAGAATATCATTAAACTCTATGCCACTTTTTGCATTTTGCCATAAAATATCAATATCTAAAATACCTTCTTTTTTTAGAAGAATAGGAATATTTTTGCCTTTCATGGCATCTAAATCGAGTCCAGTAACTTCTAAAAATCGCTCGCTACAAGACATCAATGTGCCATCGAGTGCAAATTCAGCTTTTATGCTTGTTTTTTCAAAAGCGTCTATTATTCTGGTCATTTCTAGCTCTTTCGATATTCGATTACTTGTATCGATTGCCAGAAATAGTACTTTGTCGAGATTGGCATAAGCATCGCGCACAATGGTATAAGTTACAAACAGATACACGTGTCCTGTTTTTGTTTTGTACTTTACATCTTTTTCAAAATGTTTTCCTCCGTGTGAGATACGCTGCCATTCTTCGTTAAAATCGGCACGGTCTTCGGGTTCTAAGAACGTGGAATAATGCTTACCTTCTGCCTCGCGCGAGGTATATTCCATGATTTCATAAAATTTAGAGTTCGCATAGAGCAATTTGCCGTCTAAGTCAAAATCTGCTCGTATAACCGTGTGATTTACAGCAGATACAAAACCAAGAGAAGCTTCTTCCTTGCGAGTAGCTTCTTTTTGTGTTTCCTTGAGCTCGTCGAGCTGTCGGCGCATAATTTTTTCTTGCAAAGCCATTTTCATGGCGTGCATTTGAGCTTGCTCAAGAAGTTTTGCGGTATTTGTATTTATTTTCACATTGAAAATAGACGAGGCAATGGTATCGCCCAGTTTTTCGGCAAATTCGCGTTCGTACAGTTCTAGCTCTTTAAAAAATGCAAGTTCGATAATACCATAAATATTTTGGTTGTGAACCAAAGGAAATAAAAGCAAACTAACAGGCTTAGACTCACCTAAACCTGAATAAATATCTAAATAATCGGGTGGAACATCGGTTAAATAAATTATTTTTTGCTCTATGGCGCATCTGCCCACTAAACCTTCGTTGAATAATATTTTTTTGTTTGCTATTTTTTTTACATCGTAAGCATACGAATTTTGCATTATGATGTATTTTTCTTCGTTTTCGTCTGTTTCTACCGAAAATATTACGCCTTGCACTGCTCCAATGTATTGTATGAGTTCTTGCAATATAATGTCGTACAAATCAGACAAATTGGTGTTGTTTTCTCTTAATATATTGCTAAATTTTGCCAATCCAAAATTTACCCAGTCTCGCTCGCTTTCTGAGTCTTTTTTTACATCAAGCTCGCGGCTCAATAATATCATGTTCGATTTTAGTTTTTTTATTTGCTTATAAATCAAGTCATTATTCGACTTTGGTTCGAACTGGGTATCGTAACTATTTTTTGCTAAATTAGCCAAAGCATCAATGGTGTCGTCTTGGTTATCTGTTAGTTTATTTACACAAACGGCTATTTGACCTATTTGGTCATTGGTTTCGTGTAACTTATATTTAGGTTCGATCCCCTTCGCTAAGTAATTAAGGTTGAGCTTTATATACTTTAACGGTTTGTTAATTTTTTTCTGAATAAAAGCAATGGAAGTTACCAATGCAAATAATAAAAATGCAAAAAGTATGTAAATTTTACTTTGATTGTTTGTTAATAACTGTTCGCTTTTTTTATTTTGTTTGTATGCTTCTTCTAAGCAATTATCATTTATTAAGCTAAGAGTTTCTATGGTTTTAGATAACGCTACTTGGTTTTCTAATGTACTGGTTACTAAAGCGTCATGTTCTTTTTGTATTTCAAAACTGTTTTGTGTTGTTTTAAGTTTTACATACGATTCTTTAAATTTAGTTCTAATCGTTTTGTTTTCAGAGTTTAATAAAATTAGGTCAAATTTATCTATTTCATCATTTATTGCTGTTCCGAGTTTCGTTATTTGTTCTTTCAATATATATTTTACATCGGAATTAGTCGTTTGGCTATAAAGTATCCTAAGTGTGTTTGCTTTTTGAATATTATCTTTTAGATTACTAATAATTAGAACATTATCTTTTGTGAGTTTGCTATAGTTGTTGGTTAATTGTAAATAAGACTGTAAGGTACTGCGTTGATAAACAAACACAAAGCTAAATAGTATATAAACTGCAAGAATTATACTTATTAATTTTAGAGGGATAGAATTAATAAAACTTTTAGCTTTTTCCATTACTTTTTTATATCAATTTATATGTTTTGCTTGAATAGTCAAAAAAAAGGAAATAATGAATTTTCAAAAATAATAATTTTTATAATCTTAAAAAATAGCTTGCCTTCAATTTGTGTTTTAATTTAACTATTTTGTATTGGAATATGGAGTAATGTTAGTATTTAATTTACTGATATTCTATTGCTTATATTTTTTTTAAAAAAGAATATCAAATTAAATAAAAAGTAGGGTTGTGTGGTAAGAATACATTTTTTTAATCTATTGTTAAATTGTTACAATATGAATGAAACAAAAAAAGAAAAATACCACGAATGCACAAATTTTCAACGAATTACATTCTAAAAAAACAAGACATAAATTATTGATAATAAAAGAATTAAATAGAATCTATTCTACGGATTATTTTTTAAACAGCACTTGTTTGTTGGAGTATCAAACAGTGCTGTTTGTTTTTTTAGAGTCAGATTGTATTTAAGAGAGCTTATTTCCAAGTCATTCGATATTCTGTAACATCGTCGCCTTTGGTTTTTGATTTTGTGATGCGTACAATAATATCGGAGCAACCGCTTAGTTCTAAGCCTTTTTCTATCCAGCCTGCTATTCGGTATTCTACCATTTTGTCGAGGCTTTCAAACTCTTTGATGAGTAAAGTTACCGATTTGTTTGAACTTTCTCCTACATCTAAAACTGCATTTTCGTAGTGAGTTGCCATTATTTTGGAAGCTCTTTTGATAATGTAGCTAGGGTTTGCCATTTTTACAAATATTTTGTAAATTCCTGTAAGTGAAACCTCTGCATTATGCTTGCCTGCTTCCATGGCGGCTTTAATCGAATTGTCGTCGAAAAACATTTTCAAGTGGTGGGTGGGCAACACAACGCCTTCGTTGAGTGGATACCAATCGGTTGCATAAATTGCGTTGCTCATTATTGTTTTTGCTCCCAAAGGAAGATTTTCGAGCCAATCGTTGTATCTACTGCCCCACTTGTCTTTTACGTACTGCTGTATTGATTTTACTACGGTTCCTTTAACTCTCATAAAACTTTGATTATTATAATAATTAATTTATTGATGCACAACTTGGTAGAGCCTAAAACTCTAAAAATAAAATAAAATTATGCAATTCGTTCTAAATTCTAATAACAAATTATTAAATTGCTATTTTATCTCGAATAAAAATACGAAATATTTTTCACTCATGCAAAATTTTCTCCTCTTTTACTTGTTTTCTTTAGTTGCAAAACTATTTATTTTCGCTTAATTCAATCGTTATTCAAAATAAGAAAAGAAATTAAATAGTTCAATTAAGCGGTAAACCAACTCCGTTGGTTTACCTAGTAATCTGTTTTACAATGCCGAAGCTAATTTATTTTTGTTTATCTTTTTAATTAACATACTTGCTACTACAAAACCCATAATTGCAGCTCCCATGGTTAATCCAAAAACAATGCGGTAGCCAAGCACTCCCGGGTTGCTGTCCAAAATACTGCCAAACATGTAATTTGCAAACATGGTAGGCAAATAACCAATTAAGGAGGCTATAGAAACTGCCGCTCCGGTTACTTCGGCAGGAATGTTTACCTCATCAATGGTAGCGGTGTAAGTGCCTCGCATACTCAAAATCATGAGCGAAATAATGAGAGGAATAATAATAGCTACAATGCGAAATACTGGCGAGGCAGGAGTTAATATCAGTAAAAAAAAGAAGATAACTACCACCATAAAAGCAATGCGCAAATATTTTGTTACCGATTTTATTTTCAAATCGATAAAGAAACCTGCCATAGGTCCGCCGGCTATTTTGAGACCATACGCAATAATAATACCGTAAATAGCTGCTGTGGCGTTAGATACTTCAAATACATTGTGCAAATAGGGATTGAAATAAGTAGTAGCACTGTTGCAGATGTAGGCAAAAAAGATAACAAACGTAACCAACCAAACTTCGGGCATACGCAATACTTTGAGCGTTTTAGCCATAGTAACCTTTTCGGTAATTTCTTTTTCGGCAGCCGCAAGCTTGGGCAAGAAGAACAAAGCCACCAAACCGGCTGCAATATCCATGATTGAAAAGAAAATAATCGCACCTTTGATGCCCAAATCTAAACTAAAAGCAATGTAAGTACCCGTTAAGGCTACAATAGTATCTACAACCCCGCGACCTCCCGAAAAAATGCCAAACAATCTGCCTTGCTCTTCCTTTGGACCTAAACCTCGAATGGCTTTGGCAACTGAGGGCCAATACATTCCTTCGCAAAATGCTCCCCAAATAGCCCAAAGCACAATCATAGCTGTCCAATCGGGCATGGTGGCAAAATAAAAACCAGCCAAACCCGTTATTATCAGCGACGAAGAGATGAGTACGCGCGTAGGAACTCTATCCGAAACGTAAGTACTTACGGCATACGCAAGGGTTTGGGTCATGGCATAAATGGAAAGCAAAAAACCTATCTGCGTGTTGTTGATACCAAAGGTTTCTTGCATAGGAACATAAAAAATGTCGGAAAGATAGGCTAGTTTGTAAATGCTTCCCATTCCAAGAAAAAGCACAAACAAATTAAACCACTTTTTGGGGTTTTGTTTCATGTTGTTGAATTGTTTAAATTATTATTAGAATTTAGAAAAAATTGAGTACTTTCATATTTTTTTAGAATATCAATTACTATCAAGTACAGTAATCTCATATTGTCTTGCCATCTTTTACCTCAATTATTGAGCCTTCAGCCAGAAAAACGGATTTCGGGTTACGGGTATTTAAAAAATCAAACGATTGCCCATAAACTTCGCCAAAATTTACATCTATTTTGTAGTCGAGAGTTTTAAATACTTGCCACCTTGGGTGTTCCACACCATATTCAGAGGTTTTAGTGTCGTTAATTTTTGTATAACCCCAATAATGCTCCGTTATAAACTCTTCTTCGCTACCTTCATCAATTTCATGTAAGCTAAGGTGGGTTTGAATTTTAATCGAATTCCATTTTGCTTTTGTTTGCCATTTGTATTCAATGGTTTGCTTGTCATTTTCCTTCGCCCACGAATGTTGCATTGGCATAGTTTGATAATTCTCGCCATAAACTAAATTAGCTACAAAAGTCAAAGCATGCTTAGGAACAATTTCTTTTATGAAAACAACTCCTCTTTTCCAGCTATCGTTTTCCTTGTAGCGAACATAGAATCGAAGATTGACTTCTTCAAAGTTTCGGTGAAATGGTATTTTAAACCCCTTTACTTTTGTGTCGAGAAACATAAACCCAACAAGGCTAACATAGCAAGTGTTATTCCATAAGTCCAATTCCGTTTTATAAGGCAGATAGCCTTTTAATAAATTAGGGTCAACTTCGTAGTTAACCATTACTAATTTTCTCCATTCTGCTTGTAAAAATACCTTTGCCATTGTCGCTTTCCGAGGTTGATTAATATTATACTTAGCTTCATAACCAGAGTTCGATAGAATAAATACCGATATTCAATAGACTTGTTGTAAATTGAATTTCAATCGTTAATTATTCATCATCAAACATTAAAAAAAGGCAAATATACTTTTTTTTCAACAAACCTAGTGCTGTGAGAAAGAAAAATAGGTTTGGGAATGTATTTTAACAAAAAAAGTTACCAGCCTCAAAAAAAACTTTTCTTTGAGGCTGGTAACTTTTTCTTTTCAAAACAGTTTAAGCTTTACTTTTAAAGTAGTAAGTAATTGTTTGAATTTAGTTTATATTAATCAAAATAAAAATTTCTCGCAGAGTTTCGCAAAGTAATACGCAAAGTTTCGCAGAGCTTTTTAATAAATAGTATAACCTAATTTAAATCATTTACTTAAAACCAAATAAATAAACCTTACCAAAATAGAATCATATTATTCTCTATTTCAGGTTTTAATAAAATTAATGGTTAAACATTAAACATTAACCGTTAAACATTAACCGTTAAACATTAACCGTTAAACATTAATCGTTAAACATTATTTAAGAGCTTACACTAAGTTTGAAAAAATAAAAAACCTAAATTAAAAAATAAAATTACTGCTAATAGAATGATAATTAGGAATTTTCTTAATCACATCGGCAAATAAGTTGGCAATAGAAACAACTTTGATTTTATCTGTTTCAATTACCGGAAGCGAATCGGTAACAATTACTTCTGTAAGTACCGACTTGGCTATGCGCTCGTAAGCAGGACCCGAAAATACGCCATGAGTTGCTATAACTCTCACGCTAAGTGCGCCTTTGTCCATAATTTTTTCGGCAGCCATAGTAATACTTCCGGCAGTGTCTATCATATCATCTACTAGTACCACGTTTTTGTCTTTCACATCGCCTATTACAGTCATTTCGCCTACTTCGTTGGGTTTGTTGCGGCTTTTGTGGCAAATAACCAAGCCGGTATTCAAAAATTTAGAATAGGCATTGGCTCTTTTCGAACCTCCCGTATCGGGCGAGGCAATCACCAAGTTTTCGAGGTTCAAACTTTGTATGTAAGGAACAAATACAGAGGAAGCATACAAATGATCAACCGGAACGTCAAAGAACCCTTGAATTTGGTCGGCGTGCAAGTCCATCGTAATCACACGCGAAACTCCGGCGGCAGCCAATAAGTTTGCAATCAACTTTGCACCAATCGAAACTCTGGGTCTGTCCTTTCGGTCTTGGCGGGCAAAGCCAAAATAAGGAATTACTGCCGCAATTTTGTAAGCCGAAGCCCTGCTTGCTGCATCTATCATTGCCAACAATTCGAATAAGTTTTCGGTGGGAGTGAAGGTCGATTGAATGATGAATACATAATGTCCGCGAACGGTTTCATTAAAAGCGGGTTGAAATTCACCATCGCTGAAATTCAATACGGTACTTTTTCCTAATTCAGTACCATAGCTTTTTACTATCTTTTCACTTAAAAATCGAGTGGCTGTACCCGAGAATATTTTAACTTTGGCTTGATTCATTTTTTTTAGTTGAATAATTAGAAAGAACTCTCTTATCGGGCTGCAAAATTAAAAAAGTAAATCGGAAATAAAGAATTTAACTTTATCTTTTTGTTTTTGTTTTAAAGAGTTAAGTATATAAACAATTCATTTGCATTGTTTTATACCTTGTATATTTGTTTTGGTTTAAAATCAAAACCATCTACGAAACCGTTTGCTTGGCTCATGTCAGTAACGTTTGTTCTAAATTCTATTTTTATCACTAGCTCAGGCATTTATGCCATAGTTAGTTCTTTTTTTATTTTTTAAACCCTACCCTACCTAAATTCTTTGAACTTTGGAGCAAGTAATTTGTTCAATTCATCTATATAGCTCAATATTTCGTCGCGCCCTTGCTTTTTTGTTGATGAAGTGTAAAACATTTTGGGCAGTTCTTCCCATGTTTTAAGCATTTCATCTTCAAAGGCTTCGGTGTTGCGCGAAAACTCCGAAGGCGTAACTTTGTCGGCTTTGGTAAATACTATCGAAAAAGGAATTCCTTTGAGTCCTAAGTTTTCGATAAATTCAATATCAATGGCTTGGGGTTCTAAGCGCGAATCGACCAAAATAAATACATTGCTCAGGTTTTGGCGTTTGGTCAAGTATTCTTTTATAAAACCGCTCCAGGCTTTACGGTCGGTTTTGGCAACTTTGGCATAACCATAACCTGGCAAATCGACCATATACCAGTTTTTGTTTATCAAAAAATGGTTTATCAATTGTGTTTTTCCAGGTTGCGCCGAGGTTTTTGCCAAATACTTATTGTTGGTTAGCATATTGATAAGCGACGATTTGCCTACATTGGAGCGACCAATAAAAGCATATTCGGGCATATTGGGCTTTGGGCATTTGCTTAACTCATTGTTGCTGATTATATATTCGGCTGTTTTAATTATCATAGTTCAACTGTACAAAAAAGTGGATTGAATTTTTTTGCAAAGATAGAAAATAATGTTTAGTTAGACGAACAAATTCAAAAAATACCTAACAAACAGATAACAATAACGAATATACAAAACCAATACCGACACACAATACAATTGGCATTGTTGATACAGGTGCTTCAAAGTCATCGTATCAATTACCAGCATTAATCATTAACCATTAATCATTAACCATTAAAAAAAACCTTAGTAACCAAGCCAATCCCCGCCGATATAAAAAACCTTATTCCCTTATAAAAAAAACTTTGCGATAAAAAAAATCCAAAAAAACCTATCCAACATTCAAAAATAATTCATATATTTGCAATCAGTATTTAACATTCAAAACATAAAAATATAGAATAAAACCATTTCAAAAATAAAATAGCGTAAACTTTGTTTTCTTAATACGGAAATCGCCAATTTCAATACAACAGAAAACAAGTTGCAATAATACTATACTTAATATTATAGGTATAGTGTGTTCGTGCTATATCCGTATAGCGTGGGTTGTGCTTGTTGTTGTAAGGGCGTTTGGCGATGCCTCGTATTAGACAAGTTTCAGCCCACGCTTTTTTATTTTAAACCCTATATGTAATTCAAACATAGAAAATAGTACTATATGCTTGAATAGCCCCTTTCAGGGGTTTGGGGTCGAATGTTCTTTTTTTAACTGCAAAAGGGCTGTTTGCATCTAAACAATTTTATTTTATGAAAACAATTAACTTAAAAAACAGTTTGCTTATTTTAGCAATAGTAA
>JFJP01014038.1_pt1 | contig 16273 bp, 14 predicted proteins | sample 431651 | NCBI WGS metagenome assembly JFJP01 (sample SAMN02602958, study PRJNA72255) | Microbial mat metagenome, whole genome shotgun sequencing project. | biome: fresh water; feature: sink hole; material: water; isolation source: purple microbial (photo- and chemosynthetic) mats found in... | reverse complement strand
GCGATCGCTAAAACTTCATGGGCTTCGGGAGATAGGGCCCCCAAGGACATCCCCCCGGTACAGAAGCGTTTAACAATTTCTTCAACGGACTCAACTTCTTCTAAGGGGATAGAATTGCGATCGCTATTAAAATCCAACAAATCCCGCAAAGCTGTTACGGGGCGGTTTTCCATGTATTGACGATACAGTTCGTACAGGTCGAACCCTTTACCATCACCAGAACGTACTGCCTGATGTAGCAATTTCGTCATGCCAGGGTTATTTAAATGATATTCGCCCCGCTTCATTGCATTCACAAACCCGAAGTTTTCTAACTTTTTCCCTTCTACTGGGAAGGCTTTGGCATGGAATTGATACACCTCTTGGCTTAACTCAGAAATTGTCAAACCGCCAACCCGCGACACCGTACCTCGGAAACCCACTTCTAGTAAATCTTCTCCGATCCCAATCGCTTCAAAGATTTGCGCCCCTTGATAGGAAGATAACAGAGAAATTCCCATCTTCGATAAAATCTTCAGTAACCCATCTTCTACCGCTTTCCGATAGTTATTTTGGGCATCTGGCATCGACATCGGGGGGATTTTGCCCGCCTCCAGATTATTCTGAATCAGAGGACTAGACCACCAATGGCGCACGGTTTCCAAGGCCGTATAGGGACAAATAGCCGAAGCTCCATAACCCACCAAACAGGCAAAATGATGGGTACTCCAACATTGGGCCGTTTCCACCACGAGGGAGGCATTTAAGCGTTTGCCGATTTTAATTAAATAATGGTGAACAGCCCCTACAGCCAACAACGGCGGAATATAGGTCTGTTCGGCCGTTAACCCTTGATCGGACAGAATAATGATTTCGCAGCCCTGATCGACGGCTGCGGCTGCTTTTTCACAGAGTCGGGTCAGGGCGATCGCGCCACCATTTGGCCCTGCTTCCAAACCATAGAGGGTTGAGAGAGTGATACTGGGAAAATTCGACTGACGCAACGCTTCCAATTCCGCCTCATTCAGCAGTGGAGAGTCAATTTTAAACAGTCGGGCATCTTCGGGTTTCAGGTCTAACAAATTTCCCCGTTTCCCCAACCGCATACACAAAGACATGACAATCCGTTCTCGCAACGGGTCAATCGGTGGGTTTGTTACCTGAGCAAAACGTTGTTTAAAATAGTCATATAACAAATGGGGTTTATCGGAAAGCACCGCCAGGGGAATATCATCTCCCATACAGAAGGTAGCTTCCTTAGCCGTACTCGCCATATCCGCAATTTGAATATCCACATTTTGCTGTTGTAGGAGGTCGTTGGCTGCTAATTGTTTTTCGCTGACAAAGGGTTGGGGTGGGGCGTCTTGGCGATATTGTTGTAACCATTCCCGATAAGGATGTTCATGGGCGACCCGTTGTTTGATATCCCAATTTTTGAGAATTTCGTGGGTACTCAAATCTACCGCAATCATTTGTCCTGGCCCTAAACGGCCTTTTTCCAGAATTTGGTCTTCGGGAATATCCACGACCCCGGCTTCGGAGGAAACCATGATCACGCCATCTTTGGTGATACAATATCGGGCGGGACGCAGACCATTACGATCCAAACAGGCCCCAATTTGTTTACCATCGCTAAATACTAATAATGCTGGGCCGTCCCAAGATTCTTGGATACCACTATAATATTCATAAAAATCGGTAATTTCTGGCAAATCCTTGAGATTAGGCTGATTTTTATAGGCTTCGGGAACCATAATCATTAACGCTTCCAAGGGACAGCGCCCGGTTCTCACCAGCAACTCCATGACATTATCTAAATTAGCCGAGTCGCTATTATTAGCATCCACAAAGGGAATTAGGGTTTTTAGGCGGTCGCTCCAAACGGGATGGGACAAAACCCCTTCTCGCGCTCGCATCCAGTTAATATTCCCTAATAGCGTATTAATTTCGCCATTATGTCCCAACAGTCGCATCGGTTGAGCCAATGGCCAGCGCGGCATGGTATTGGTACTGAAGCGTCGATGATAAACCGCGAAATTGCTCTTATAGGTTGGGTTAATTAAATCTAAATAAAATTCTCCTAAGACCGCCGAGCGCACCATGCCTTTATAGACAATAGTACGACAGGAAAACGAGCAAATATAAACATTTTCACCCCAGATTAACCCATCTTCTTTTAACGCTACCCCAGAAGAACGACGGGCTAAAAATAATTGTCTGTCTAAATCATCCCCAATATTACCTTTAGCAGAATAAACGATAACTTGTTCAATTCGGGGTTGATTTTCCCGCGCCTGTACCCCCAAAACTTCCGGTTTCACCGGGACTTCCCGCCAACCAACTACAACTAATTCTTCTTGTTTGAGGTCAGTTTCAATAATTTGACGAGCTTCGATGGCGGTAGCAGTATCAGGCGGTAAAAATACCATTCCTACGCCATATTTAAACTCTGGCTCTTGCAGAATATCAATATTTTGTTCAGCAAACCAAGGCGCTAATAATTCCCAAGGAATAGCAGTCATGATCCCGGCCCCATCCCCGGAGTCCTGGTCTGCACTACAGCCGCCCCGATGTTCTAAACAAGTTAAAGCAGTTAAGGCTTTTTGAATAATAGAATGATTAGCGCCGCCTGATGGGTTAGCAATAAATCCCACCCCGCAGGCGTCTCTTTCTTCAACTAACCAAGGTTGGCCCCCATAAGGGGAGCCCAGATTTCCGGTCACGGACTCTGGTTGATTCTGTTGTGGGTTGTGATTAACTTTGGTGTTATCCATGTCGTAATTCTATTGGGTGATGATGCTTGAAGCGATTGTTGACACTTAACTTAACTAGCATACACTTAATTGGCGCTACAGGGGGGGGTAAAATTTGAAGATATGCTGACAAATCAGATTGTTGGGGTTGACGACTGATTATCCCCAGGTAGTAGAGACGTTGCATGCAACGTCTCTACTACCTGGGGAATGTGTAGCCAACATTTCATGATGGAATATAAATATATAGGTTTTTTCACCCCCCCTAGGTGATGTATTTTCAATGTATAGAATTTTTTCAGATAATATTTAGGATGGCAATATGCTGAATTTTAATTTAATTAAAAACCCGAAGAACATCATTTTATTGTCAAGTGTAATTTGGTTAAGTATTCTACCCGTTTCTACCCTAGCCGAACCCAAAACAAACTCAAATCAACAACAGGGAAACAGGATTAAAATTAATGGGAATTTAATTAATATTCCTTGGCAAATTGATCAATCTCATAGCAACGCAAAGATTTCTGTTAAAATTAGTGATATTGGATTGATGCAGAATCTGGGAATTAATCTTCTCGATACTAATAATAGTTCCCAGCAACCCATTCAATGGTTTGCCTCTAAATCTATTTTATCCGCTCAATATATTAATCCCTATCGCTATTTAGATTTATCGAATTTAGCCGAATTTTCTCAATGGCAAATCAAACCAGATGGCACAACTTTAAAAATTACAATTCCTCCATCTACAATTCAATCTCTACATATTGAAACCTTATCTTTAGAACCTAGTTTATCCCAAACAGAATCTACATTTTCCCCCAAAAAAATTATTATTCAACTCGATAAACCCACAATTTGGCAACAACCAATTCCTGAAATCAAAAAGCGATCTCCTTCTACTCCCTTGCAACCTTCTCCACCCCTAACGGATGATCCTACCACCCGACATCAAACTAACTCCCCTCAACCTGTTACTCCGGTTTTACAAGATTGGAGCTTAATTTTAGAGGCTAATATTACCACTAAACTTTTATCCGATAGTCCAGAATTTTTTAAGCCTAGTATTATTACCAAAAGCCCAAATTTTAGTCCGCCAAATCCTAATTCTACTAATCTACAATTACACTCTCAAAATAATCAAACTCAGGTTAAATTTAGTATTCCGCCCGGTTGGCGACCGGTTGTCACAAGTTTAGACTCTCCCTATCGTTTACTGATTGAGATTAAACCTAATTTTTTAGAGCCTAAAAATATTTTATGGCAACCCGGTATTAGATGGAGACAGGAATATATTAAAATACCAAAAAATAATATATCTTTAGGATCTTTAATAAATCGAATTTTAACAAATCCTGAATCATCTATTGAGCAATTTCCGGTATATTGGTTAGAAGTGAATATCAATCAACCCGAAATCAACCTAACTCCGATTTTAAGTAATCCTAATTATCGCCAGGGAACTTCACCTTTATTAGATATAGCACAGCAAGCAAAAGTTTCAGCAGCTATTAACGGAGGATTTTTTAATCGCAATAATCAATTACCTCTAGGAGCTATTCGGTTAAATAATAACTGGTTATCTAGTCCGATTTTAAATCGCGGGGTAATAGCTTGGGGAAAGGGTAAACCCATAATTATGAATCGTTTAATCTTAAAAGAAACTATAACAACATCTTCCGGTCAAACCATCCCTTTACAATATCTCAATAGTGCTTATACCGAATCTGGAATTTCTCGGTATACTTCCGACTGGGGAAAATTCTATACTCCAATTAACCAGCAAGAAAATATTATTGTTGTTGAGAATAACCAAATTACCCGTTATATTCAACCTCATAAACCAGAATCATCTACTATTACTATTCCCCTGGGAGGTTATTTATTAGTTATTCGAGGTCGTCCGGAATTATTAAAATTATTACCAATAGGAACTCATTTACAATTACAAAGCCAAACCGAACCTGCTGAATATCAAAATTATCCCAATATTTTAGGAGCCGGGCCGTTATTAATTCAAAATAGTCAAATTGTTTTAGATGCCGCCCTAGAAAGATTTAATCCGGCTTTTCAACAACAACAAGCCATTCGTAGTGCTATTGCTATAACTAATAATCATACTTTATTAATGGTAGCCGTCCATAACCGTCCTAATGGTTCCGGCCCCAGTTTAGCAGAACTCGCTCAAATACTGCAAAAATTAGGAGCAGTAACCGCCCTAAATTTGGACGGAGGAAGTTCCACCAGTCTCTATCTAGGAGGATACTATTTAGACCGTCCCGTCCCCACCGCAGCACCCGTTCATAATGGCTTAGGAATTGCTATAAAAGTTGATAGTTAACTGTTAACAGTCAACTCCTTTGAATTTTATGTAAAGATTTGATCAGACCTAGCTTAAAAAAAAGGATTATGATAGATAATAAGAAGCAGGGTACATTTGCTAGGATAGTTGTGGGGAGTGTCCTTGAGAACGTAAAAGAGTCGTCCGAGGATTGATGCCACCCCAGGTTTTAAGAGCAATTTAAATTAGGTAAAATCTTTGATAAGGGAATAAGATTATGTTAGCAGTCCAAGAAATTGTTGAAAATTCTACAACCTCCACCAATAATATCGCTAGTGTAGGTAATGCGACAACTGAATCGAGACCTTGGGGTTCATTTACGACCTTAGAAGAAGGGCCAGGATATAAAATTAAGCGCATTGAAGTCAACCCCGGACATCGCCTGAGTTTACAGATGCACCACCATCGCAGTGAACACTGGATTGTTGTGGCAGGAACCGCTAAAGTAGTTTGTGGGGAGAGTGAAGAAGTCCTGTTTTCTAACCAGTCCACCTATGTTCCTCAATGTACGTCCCACCGCTTGGAAAATCCGGGTGTCATTCCTCTGGTGTTGATTGAAGTTCAGAACGGGGAATATTTGGGAGAGGATGATATTATCAGGTTCCAAGATGACTATTCTCGTAGCCCTGCTTAAAGATCACCAGAAACCAATTTTTCAGGTAATCTGAAAATGAGTTAACATTTTTGTGAGTAGGTTTTCCATGATTTCTCTGAGTCCAGCAGCCACCCGTGAGGTTATGCGCCTCAAGTCCAAACAAAATAATCCTAATTTGCACTTTCGTCTTGGGGTGCAAAAGGGAGGCTGCTGTGACTGGTCTTATACAATGGGATTTGAAGAAACACACCAGTCGAGCGATATAGTTTATCAGTCTGAGCAGATTAAAATTGTTGTTGAGCCGGAAAATTTAAAGTACCTAGAAAACTTAACTATTGACTATTCTGAAGACTTAATGGGGGGCGGGTTTCGCTTCCAAAACCCCAACGCCACCCAAAGTTGTAGTTGTAGCTATTCTTTCATTACTCAAGCCTAAACAGTGATATCTTTATTCTTTATCATTCCCGATTCCCCATTCCCCCCATTCGTAATTCGTAATTCGTAATTCCCCATTCCCCATTCCCCATTCCCTACTAGAGAAAGTTTGCCAAAAGTGGCTATATAGGTTACTATGATCTTTTGGGTGTCAACATCTGACCATACTTTTGAAAGAAAGTCCCGTCCCCTGGTAGGGGAGGGATATTTCAGTGGAGATACCTTAAAACTTCAAATTGCCTAATTATTTCAGTATGTCGTAACTCATGCCCACTATCCAGCAACTAATTCGTTCTGCACGGGAACAGACTCAGAAGAAAACCAAATCGCCCGCCCTAAAGAGTTGCCCTCAAAGGCGGGGAGTCTGTACAAGGGTTTATACAACCACCCCCAAAAAACCTAATTCCGCGCTGCGTAAGGTGGCAAGGGTGCGGCTAACCTCTGGCTATGAAGTGACAGCATATATTCCGGGTATTGGTCACAACTTGCAAGAACACTCCGTAGTAATGATTCGAGGCGGTCGGGTGAAAGATTTGCCTGGAGTTCGATATCACATCATTCGGGGAACATTAGATACGGCGGGAGTCAAAGATCGTCGCAAGGGACGCTCTAAGTATGGTGCCAAGCGTCCTAAATAGGAGCTTTGAGTCGGGGCGAAGTTAAAAGTTGTGCTGGTGTTGTTGGCTCAAGACTAACAGCAGTTAGCCCTTGTTAACTTGTCCAAATCGCTAAAAATCTTAAATTATCTATTGTGTTGAGGAAGATACAATATGTCTCGTCGCAGAGTTGTACAGAAGCGTCCGATCCCAGTTGATCCGGTCTATAACAGTCGCTTAATTAGCATGATGGTACGTCGCATCATGAAACATGGAAAGAAATCCGTTGCCTTCCGGATCATTTATCAGGCGCTGAAAACAATCGAAGAAAGAACGGGTTCAGAGCCAATGGAGGTATTTGAAAAAGCCGTTCGCAATGCTACCCCCCTAGTTGAAGTCAAAGCCCGGCGGGTAGGTGGTGCAACCTATCAGGTTCCCATGGAAGTCCGTTCAGAACGAGGAACTGCTTTAGCCCTACGTTGGTTAATTCAATATGCTAGAGCTAGAACCGGACGTTCAATGGCAATCCGATTAGCTAATGAACTGATGGATGCTGCTAATGAAAGCGGTAGTGCCGTTCGCAAACGGGAAGAAACCCACCGGATGGCAGAAGCTAATAAAGCCTTTGCCCATTATCGGTACTAAAAAAATGGATAGCAGTGATATCCGTAAACGTATAAAATCTTAATAAAGGTTTAAAAAAGGAGGTAGTTGTGGCACGTGCCGTCCCGCTTGAGAGAGTACGGAATATTGGTATTGCAGCCCACATTGACGCGGGCAAGACAACCACAACGGAGCGGATTCTATTCTACTCCGGCATGGTTCATAAAATGGGCGAAGTCCATGAAGGAACAGCAGTAACCGACTGGATGGCTCAAGAGCGGGAGCGTGGAATTACCATCACGGCTGCCGCGATTACCACCAGTTGGAAAGATCATAAGATCAATATCATTGACACTCCCGGTCACGTTGACTTCACCATTGAAGTTGAACGTTCGATGCGGGTGTTAGACGGTGTGATTGCTGTCTTTTGTTCAGTCGGTGGTGTGCAACCCCAGTCTGAAACGGTTTGGAGACAAGCGGATCGCTATAAAGTTCCTCGGATCGTCTTTGTGAACAAGATGGATCGCACGGGGGCTAACTTTTTCAAAGTTTATGAGCAAATCCGTAAGCAGTTAAGGGCTAATGCAGTTCCGATCCAGATCCCTATTGGTAGTGAAAACAACTTCCAGGGATTAGTGGATTTGGTAGAGATGAAAGCTTATCTCTACAACGACGACGATAAAGGAACGGATTTTCTGGTCACTGACGAAATTCCCCAAGCTGTCAAAGAGATAGCCGAGGAATATCGAGTGAAACTGGTGGAGTCGGTTTCTGAAACCGATGATCGCCTGATGGAGAAGTATCTCGAAGGAGAAGAACTGACAAACGAAGAAATTCGGACTCAGTTACGCAAAGGGACAATTGCTGGAAAGATTGTTCCGCTTCTGTGTGGTTCTGCTTTCAAGAACAAAGGGGTACAACAACTGTTAGATGCGGTGGTTGACTATCTCCCGGCTCCTTCGGAAGTTCCTCCGATCCAGGGCACCTTGGCAAATGGTGAGATTGACGTCCGTTATGCCGATGACGAAGCACCCTTATCGGCTTTAGCGTTCAAGATCATGGCTGATCCTTACGGGCGCCTGACTTTCGTTCGAGTCTATTCTGGGGTTCTGCAAAAGGGCAGTTATGTCCTGAACTCCAGCAAAGATAAAAAAGAACGGATTTCTCGCTTGATCGTTCTTAAAGCCGATGATCGGATTGAAGTGGATGAACTGCGGGCTGGAGACCTAGGGGCAGCCTTGGGCTTGAAAGATACCCTCACGGGTGATACCCTCTGTGATGATACGAAACCGATTATTTTGGAATCTCTGTTCATCCCCGAACCTGTGATTTCCGTGGCGGTGGAACCCAAAACGAAACAGGACATGGAAAAACTCTCCAAAGCTCTCCAATCTTTGTCAGAGGAAGATCCTACTTTCCGGGTTTCCGTTGATTCTGAGACCAACCAAACCGTAATTGCGGGCATGGGTGAACTTCATTTAGAAATTCTGGTTGACCGAATGTTGCGGGAGTTCAAAGTTGAAGCTAACGTGGGCGCGCCCCAGGTGGCTTACCGGGAAACTATCCGCGAATCGGTTAAAGCAGAAGGCAAGTTCATTCGTCAAAGCGGTGGTAAAGGTCAATACGGTCACGTTGTGATTACTCTCGAACCGGGGGAAGCGGGGAGCGGGTTTGAATTTGTTTCCAAAATCGTTGGTGGAACTGTACCTAAAGAGTACATTAACCCGGCGGAACAAGGGATGAAGGAAGCCTGCGAAACAGGTGTGGTTGCAGGTTATCCTCTGATTGATTTGAAAGCCACTCTGGTGGATGGCTCTTTCCACGATGTAGACTCCTCAGAAATGGCCTTCAAGATCGCTGGTTCTATGGCGTTGAAATCGGCGGCTAATAAGGCTAAACCAGTCTTGTTGGAACCGATGATGAAGGTTGAGGTGGAAGTACCTGAAGACTTCATTGGTAACGTGATTGGAGACCTCAACTCTCGCCGAGGCCAAATCGAGGGTCAAGGAACAGATCAAGGTATTGCCAAAGTTACGGCTAAGGTTCCCTTAGCTCAGATGTTTGGTTATGCCACCGATATTCGATCCAAAACCCAAGGTCGAGGCATTTTCACTATGGAGTTCAGTCACTATGAGGAGGTTCCTCGTAGCGTGGCTGAAGCCATTGTTGCCAAAAATAAAGGCAACTAAATTGGCAATCGGGTAGTCGGGTTGGGGTTGACGGTTAATGGTTAATAGCCAATGACCAATTCCTGACCCGGTATCCACAATTATTTTTCTTGAAAACTTTCAATTCTTAACTGAAAATGGCACGCGCAAAATTTGAACGGAATAAACCCCACGTTAATATCGGTACCATCGGTCACGTTGACCACGGTAAAACCACTTTAACGGCTGCAATTACTATGACTTTAGCTGCCCTGGGTCAAGCCACAGCTAAAAAATATGATCAAATTGATAACGCACCCGAAGAAAAAGCCCGGGGGATTACGATCAATACGGCTCACGTTGAATACGAAACCGAAACCCGTCACTATGCTCACGTTGACTGTCCTGGTCACGCTGACTATGTGAAAAACATGATCACCGGTGCTGCCCAGATGGACGGTGCTATTTTAGTGGTATCGGCGGCCGATGGCCCCATGCCCCAAACCCGTGAACATATCCTGTTAGCCAAACAGGTCGGGGTTCCCAATATCGTTGTCTTCATGAATAAAGAAGATATGGTGGACGATGCTGAACTGTTGGAATTGGTGGAACTGGAAGTCCGGGAACTGTTAAGCTCCTACGGTTTCGATGGTGATAATATCCCCATCGTTTCTGGATCGGCTAAAGAAGCTTTAGATTTCATGGTGACTAACCCCAAAACCATCGTAGGCGAGAATAAATGGGTAGATAAAATTTACAAGCTGATGGAAGAAGTGGATGCCTATATCCCCACTCCTGAGCGTGATATTGATAAGCCTTTCTTGATGGCCGTTGAAGATGTCTTCTCCATTACTGGACGGGGTACGGTGGCAACGGGTCGGATTGAACGGGGTAAAGTCAAGGTTGGCGATAACGTTGAACTGGTGGGAATTAGAGCGACTCGTGCTACCACCGTCACGGGTATAGAAATGTTTAAAAAGAGTCTGGAAGAAGGGATGGCCGGAGACAACGCTGGTCTTCTCTTACGCGGTATCCAGAAAGCTGATATTGAACGGGGTATGGTGATTGCTAAACCGGGTTCGATTACCCCTCATACCATATTTGAATCTGAAGTCTATATTTTGAAGGACACAGAAGGTGGACGTAAAACTCCTTTCTTCCCTGGTTATCGTCCTCAGTTCTATGTCCGGACAACGGATGTTACTGGAACCATTAAAACCTTTACCTCCGATGAAGGTGAGGAAGCCGAAATGGTTATGCCTGGTGACCGGATTAAAATGACGGTGGAACTGATCAACGCTATCGCTATTGAACAAGGGATGCGCTTTGCTATCCGGGAAGGTGGCCGTACTGTTGGTGCTGGTGTTGTCTCCAAAATTCTCAAGTAAGCTGCGATCGTGAATTAAAGCTGCAAAGTTGATGGTAAGGTTGCAGAAAAGTGGAAGGGTTTGATCCGGTTTCTGCACCTTATACCTGTCCATATTAAGTGACTGATCAAGCCGATAATCCTGAACCTAGAAAACTGAACACCCCATGGCAACTATTCAACAACAAAAAATTCGGATTCGTCTGAAAGCCTTTGATCGTCGTTTACTCGATACCTCTTGCGAGAAAATTGTAGATACGGCTAATCGGACTAGCGCTACTGCTATTGGGCCGATTCCCTTACCCACAAAACGCCGGATTTACTGCTTATTGCGTTCTCCCCACGTTGATAAAGATTCCCGGGAACACTTCGAGACTCGTACCCATCGTCGCATTATTGATATTTATCAGCCTTCTTCTAAAACCATTGATGCTCTGATGAAATTGGATTTACCCGCCGGGGTTGATATTGAAGTCAAACTTTAACTTTCTGTTTCAACTGTTCTAAACCTACTCAACCTGACCTTTCTATCCCCGGTTTTGAGTAGGTTTTTTGATATTTAGAAATTGACCCAATATCTGCTACGTTGTTAGTAGCTCTTACTTAACGGACAATGGCGTCATTTTCCTCAATTGCTGTTCGAGAACTTCCTCTGTTTCCGCTACCGGAAGTGGTTTTATTTCCAGGTAGACCCCTGCCTCTGCACATTTTTGAATTTCGTTATCGGATTATGATCAATACTATCCTGAATGCGGATCGCCGTTTTGGGGTGTTGATGTTTGATCCGAATCAAGGTCAAGTCGCTACTGTTGGTTGCTGTGCGGAAATTTTACAATACCAACGTTTACCCGATGATCGGATAAAAATGCTGACTTTGGGGACTCTTCGATTTCGAGTATTAGAAACTGTTCGGGAAAAGCCTTATCTTGTGGGTTTGGTGGAATGGATCGAAGATGAACCCACCCAACAGGATTTAAGACCTATGGCAACGGAAGTGGAGCGTTTGTTGCGCCATGTAGTTCATCTATCGGGAAAGTTAATGGAACAAAATGTTGAACTTCCTGATGATATCCCTAGTTTACCAACGGAACTCTCCTACTGGGTCGCTAGTAATCTCTATGGAGTCGCAACCGAACAACAAACCCTATTAGAAATGCAGAATACCGTCGCCCGTTTGGAAAGGGAAGTGGAGATTTTAACTTCAACCCGCAACCATTTAGCCGCCCGGACTGCGTTAAAGGATGCCTTAGATTAACTCACAATTTATAGCAGTCGCGCCTGGTAATTAGGCTACAGATCCCCCCTAACCCCCCTTTTTAATGGGATTAGGGGGGATCATCTGTAGCGTTAATAACTAGATTTCAGATAAATTCCTGATCACAACCGGGGGGTTTTGGTGCGTGCGTTTACACTTACGCACCCTACGGGTTAACGACTCGGAGGTAAAGATAACGGTTGTTGAGAGGGAGATTTTCGATTAGAATAATTACCGTTTTTTTCAACAATAGACCCCAATTGATTATCTTCAGAAATCAGGGGATCAGAAGATAAAAATAACTCCCTAATCATTCTAGCAGTGGCTCGTTGGGCTAATTCTCCGGCTACTTTTTGACTCAGGTGTTGCACTTCTGGTTTAACCATTAAACCTGGAACACGCTGCACTAATAACATCGGATCAAATCCTTTAGTTTCTTGGAGAATACTAACAATACGTTGAATATGTTCTAAGTTATTTTGATCGGTGGTCGGTTGGGGTGCTGTGGTTGGAGTTGAGGAGACTTTTACACCCATCCATTCCGCTACTTTAGATTGGGCTGTAGTCAACGCATTGCGAGAGGCTAGATCAATACCTTTAACCAACTCATGGGCTAACTGTTCTCGAATCAATTCTCCCCTTTCTGAAAATAAAAATTCCAGGGTTTGATCCAGAACTTGATTAATATCATAATCCTCACTATTTTGGGCATTTTTAAGTAAATTTTCTAAACGATTCCATCGGAATGATCCATCTTTAAACAATAAATCTTTTAAGGATGTTCTTAACTCAATGGCAGGATCAGTTAATAATCTTTTCGCCACATAAGGATAGGCTTTACTTAAAACTTTAAAATTGGGATCAACATTAATTGCAATCCCTTCTAATGTCACCAAAGACCTAATAATTAACGCATAATAGGCCGGAACTTGGAAGGGATACTCATACATTAATTCCGAGAGTTGATCCGTAATACTTTTAAAATTCAGTTCGGCAACACTCGCCCCCAACGCATTACTAAACACTTCTGCTAAAGCCGGAATAATCGGAGTTAAATCGGTATCAGGAGTTAAAAATTCTAACTTCACATAATCTTTTGCTAATCCTTCAAAATCTCGATTAACTAAATGCACAATAGCCTCTAATAACCCATAACGTTGATAGGGTTTGACCTCACTCATCATGCCAAAATCAAGATAGACTAATTTCCCTTCAGGACTAGCTAATAAATTACCTGGATGGGGATCGGCATGGAAAAAACCATGTTCTAATAATTGCCTTAAAGAACATTGTACCCCCACTTCTATTAAATAACGAGCATCAATTCCTTGGGCAGTAACTTCTTCTAAATTTGTTAATTTAGTACCATTTATCCACTCCATTGTCAATACCCGTCGCCCAGTATAACCCCAATAAATTTTAGGCACATATATATCTGGAATATTGCCGTATAATTGTCTAAATCTTTCGGCATTTCTGCCTTCATGGTTGTAGTCCATTTCTTCATAAATTCTCTGCCCAAATTCATCCATGATCGCAACTAAATCACTACGGATAAACTTAAACCTTTTCTTTGCCCACTGTGCTAGGGTTCGCAGAATATAAATATCCAGGGCAATACTTTCTGATAAACCCGGACGCTGAACTTTTACCGCCACGGTTTCTCCGGTTTTTAATTTGCCTTTATAAACCTGTCCTAATGAAGCCGCAGCTAAGGGATCATGGCTTAATTCTGCATAGATATTTTCCGGGCGATCGCCTAATTCTTCTTCAATAAATTGATAGGCAAGTTGATTCGGAAAAGGAGGCAATTGATCTTGTAATTTGGTTAATTCATCTAAATATAAAGCTGGCATGACGTCAGGTCGGGTGGATAAAGCCTGTCCAACTTTAATAAATGCCGGGCCTAGTTCGGTTAATGTGGTTCGCAGTTGAATCGCCCGTTTGTGATCGGTTTTAACTTTTTTTCCCTGTTTGCGATCTAACCATAATCCTAGGGCGAAGGAGCCAAGTTTCCAAATAATTCTGAATAGGCGTCTCCAGACTTGGAACACCCGGGAATGGTAATAGTCAGCAATGGCAATGGGATCGTAGCGTAACGCCAGTTGATCAGATTCATTGGGGATATTTCCCTCGGTTGGTTGGGTCTGGGGATGATGTTCGTCAATGGATTTTGAAGAAACATCAATGGTTGCCGGGGAAAATGATCCGTTTGCTTCGAGTTGGGTGATAGTCATGGGGTGAATCTAAATCAAGCCGGGGCTGAGTTTTGAATTATATATGAACTATTGTAACAATATTCTAATTAGAGGTGGGATTTCTTCCCCATTCCCCATTCCCCGATAGAATATTTCTTATCTTCCCCATTGCCCATTCCCTATTCCCCATTCCCCCGCAATTTGGGGGGTTTGGGGGGCTATTCCCCATTGCCCATTGCCCATTCCCTATTCCCCATTCCCCCGCAATTTTGGGGGTTTGGGGGGCTATTCCCCATTGCCCATTGCCCATTCCCTATTCCCCTCTAAAATTATGACCGATGTATATTTGATTCGTCATGGTATTGCAGCAGAACGGGGAACTGATGAAAATGATGATCAACGTCCTTTAACAACAGAGGGCGATCGCAAAACCCGCCAAGTTGCAACTCGTTTGAAACAACTAGAATTGCAATTTGATCAGATTCTTACCAGTCCCCTAATTCGCGCCCGTCAAACCGCAGACATTCTCAAAGCCGTAGGATTATCCTCTAAACTAGAAGAATTTCCAGCCTTAGCTCCCGGTGGCAATATTGATGATTGGATGACTTGGTACAAAAATTGGCTACCAACGGGGGGAAAAAGTTTAGCATTAGTTGGACATCAACCCGATTTAGGTAATTGGGCAGAATTATTAATTTGGGGACAGACAAAAGAATCCTTAATTGTCAAAAAAGCCGGGATTATTGGAATTACTCTCTCCACCACTTCCCTAGGTAACGGTCAACTATTCTGGCTAACTCCCCCTAAATTTTTGCTGACCGGGCGGTGAGAAAATTAATTAAGAATCCCTAGGAATTGAGCGACGGTACATTTCACATAAATGGGCAATGGTGTCAATTAAAGTCAATCGGTAGTCTAATAAAACATCTTCGCTTCTACCTTCTAATTTAAGCTGTTTAGCAAAATTATCCATCAACTCCATGTGAATTTCCACAATTCGGGTGACTGGAACATCAGCAAAAAAAGCTAAATTTACATATTCATCAATTTTATTATTCAGAGTTTGATCTGCGGAAAAATAACTCAGAATAATCTGGCGATATTTTGTTTTTAACTGATCAATAAATTCCTGTCGTTCGCTAGGAGTAAGATTACGAATAAAATTCTGAGGACTTCTTTTATAGTAAACACCCAAATATCCCAATCGCTCATGGAGTTTACTAACTAGGCGACGTTGTTGACGGATAATAAAATTTGTTAGCTCTGTAGGAGCATTGCCCCCAGTAGACTGTTCGGTGAGGCGAGCCGTAATCGCATGGGTAATAAACTGACTAATGGCTTGATCAATATAACCTGAAATCTGATTTAGTTGATGATCTGTGATTCGCACCTCGGTACTGTGGTAAAACTGCGAGGAATCTTCCCCAGGTTTGGAAGTGTCAGAAGAATCGGTTGTTTGAGTTAAAGTTTCTAACGGTTGGGGGGGTGTTGTAATCATAACCACCGGAACAGAAATAGATTGCTCCTCAAGGTATTGACTGAGGACGAGGAAATCTGGATTATCCTCAAGAACAATACAATCGAGTTGGTGTCTTTCTTGAGCCATGAATTGGAGGAATGTTTCAACAGACTGGATTTGCACTGCCGTATAGCTATCATTTTGTAAATGAGACATGACGATACTCGCCAGCCCCGGGGTCGGCAGAAAAACGCCGATTGATAGCTGTGGACGCCAAACTGTCGGAGAAGTTTGAACTAAGTTTTCACCGAACAAATCAGTCAGAGCCAATCTCTCCATTGCTAAGATTCTTGAATCGTAGATAACATTAAATCACAAATTGTAACTAATCTTTAACTATTGCTCAGAAAAATTCTGCTATTCGGATCAAGAACATATTTCAACATTTTCCTTATCATCGGTGAGTCCGAGAGATGATGGAGAATAACGGGCGTTCTTAAGAGCACCCCTGTCGTTAGTGGAGAAGGTGATTTCTATGCCATCCTT
>JFJP01002026.1_pt1 | contig 16273 bp, 15 predicted proteins | sample 431651 | NCBI WGS metagenome assembly JFJP01 (sample SAMN02602958, study PRJNA72255) | Microbial mat metagenome, whole genome shotgun sequencing project. | biome: fresh water; feature: sink hole; material: water; isolation source: purple microbial (photo- and chemosynthetic) mats found in... | reverse complement strand
AAGTCAGACGTGATGTCATTTGCATTAAATACAGTCGCCACATTAATCGGCTGTTTCCCATAGTTGATACCAGCACGCAGAGTCAAATCGTTGCTGTATTTGTACGCCGCACCAAGTTTGTACACAGTTTGATCATTCCAGCCGAAACCATGCTGATTGGCCCCAAAAAGCGAGAACAAAGCCGCATTCCCTGTAACATCGACCCCTTCATACTCAATACGCATCACGTCAAAAGCAATATCAAGCTTGTCATTAGCCTTAAATGCGATACCTACCCCGTAAGTTGCAGGAATATCAAATTCGCCGCTATTCGGGAACATAGCAGCATAGTCATCAAACTTGCTCATGTTGCTCTTGGATTGATACGTCGCACCAAGGGTCACGCTATCGTTCACTTGATACATTCCACCTAGGCGAATCCCCGCTCCATACGAGTAGTCTTTTCCATTATTGCCAACACCAAAAGTGCCAAGTCCCTGAGCTTCGAAAGCTGCAGCAATCAAGTTCAGGCTGGCGCCGACAGAAAGTTGTGAATTGACTTTGTAAGCGACAGTCGGGGCAATGAAAATTTGCATCAGGTCAATACCCATAGTTCCAGCAGGAGACACAAGCGGGTGATCACCATCAGCGTAAGTGGTATTCATACCACCATTACCAAAAACCGATACACCAAAGGACATGTTTGGATTGATCATACGGTTGTAGCCGAATTCAGGAATCGGGAACCAGCTTTCCATCGCGCCGTTGCCATTCCCATCAGGCGAACCAGCACCATATGTAAATCCACGATCCGGTGCAAAAATCTCCAGGCCGATGTCCATGCGGTTGCCCACATGCACCATCCCGGCCGGATTGGTCGCGGCAGCCAAGGTGTCTTGTGGGAATGCGATGCCGGCTCCACCCATACCTTTGGCGGACATGCCATAACCATGTGCAAAGTAGCCGTTGGTTGCAAATGCAGAGCTGGCAAAGCAAATGCTGGCCAGGGCGAGTAACAGTTGAGTCTTGCGCATAGCGTGTTTCCCCTCGAAAACGGTGTGATTAGTGTGACAAACGGTTTACAGCGGGCTGGATGTTAATCAGCACACTTCAGTATCGCAAGGAGAAACCTGCATCCATGCCCTTGTATTTTAATTTTTTTATTCGCAATCAAATAAACCTTCTAAAACCCGACAATAAATGAACCAGAAATGACAAACGGCCTGCAGTGATACAGGCCGTTTGGTTTTTCTGGTGCCGACAACCGGATTCGAACTGGTGACCTACCGCTTACAAGGCGGTTGCTCTACCAACTGAGCTATGTCGGCATAAAGGTGCTACCAATCAACACATATTTACTTCACCACCGTCAGATGTGGCCTACCTTTTGGCTGGCTGGGTGGGGCAGACGTGTCGTTCTCTTGGCCAGAAAGCTCCGATGCCTGCTCAACTGCATCGTCGTTCAGACTCGTCGGTTCCAGACTCTCGAACGCCATGCCTTCACCGGTTTCACGGGCATAGATCGCAATCACGTTGCCGACCGGAATTTCGATCGAATGCGACATGCCGCCGAATCGCGCTGAAAACGTGACCCAATCATTGTCCATATGGATATTGCGCACCGCACTCGGCCCAACATTCAGAACGATCTGACCATCCTTGACAAAGGCTTGCGGAACACGCGTCTGTTTATCGACACGGACAGTCAGATACGGCGTGTGGCCGCTATCGACACACCATTCGTAAAGTGCACGCAGAAAGTAGGGCTGTTGCGACAGGGTGTTCACGTTCTGGCGCTCTCAAACGCTCACTTTCGCATGGCCTTTTCGATCGGGGTCAGTGCCTCGATAAAAGCCGGACGAGTAAACAGACGTTCCGCATATTTCAACAATGGCGTGGCTTGCTTCGGCATTTGAATGCCGAAATGGTCAAGCCGCCACAGCAAGGGCGCGATGGCGACATCGAGCATCGAATACTCATCGCCCAGCATATATTTCTGCTTGTTGAAGATGGGCGCGATCTGGGTCAGATTGTCGCGCACGATCATGCGCGCCTTTTCCGCCGCTTTCGGCGTGCCATTCACGACATCATTCAAATGCGAAAAAAGATCGCGTTCGAAGTTGTGCAGAAACAAACGCGCGCGCGCGCGCATCACCGGGTCGGCCGGCATCAGTTGCGGATGCGGGAAACGTTCGTCGATGTACTCGTTGATGATATTGGATTCGTACAGCGTCAGCTCCCGCTCTACCAGGATGGGCAGCTGGCTGTAGGGGTTCATCGCGGCGATTTCGTCCGCCTTCTCGGTCGGATCGATATCTCTGATCTCGAAGTCCATGCCCTTTTCATGCAGGACAATGCGGCAGCGCTGGCTGAAGGGGCAGGCGGCGCCTGAATAGAGAAGCATCATGATGGGTACCGCGTGCTTAGTGCACGTCCTTCCAGAATTCCTTCTTGAGATAGAAGGCAACTACATAAAATACGCCGAGAAACAGGAGTACCGCGAGGCCAATCCGCATGCGATCGCCTTTTGCAGGTTCACCCATCCAGTTCAGATAATTGGTCAGATCGCCCACCAAAGCGTCGTATTCGGCTTGCGTCAACTTGCCTGGCTTGATCAGTTCAAAACGTTCAATGACATGATGTTCTTTGCCGTCTTCACCCTTTTCCATGCGATACACCGGCGCAAGGTGACCTTGCAATTCCTGCATTACATGCGGCATGCCGACCTTGTCGAAGACAGTGTTGTTCCAGCCGGTGGGGCGGCTATCGTCACGATAGAAACTGCGCAGATAGGTGTAAACCCAATCCGGACCGCGTGAACGGGTAATCACCGACAAATCTGGCGGCGGCGCGCCGAACCAGGCTTTGGCATCGGCGGTACGCATCGCCACCTTCATGGTTTCACCCGGTTTTTCAGCCGCGAACAGCAGATTGCTCTTGATCTGCGCTTCGGTCAGGCCGATATCCTGCATGCGGTTGTAGCGCATGTAAGCAGCACTGTGGCAATTCAGACAGTAGTTGATGAACACCCGGGCGCCACGCTGCAGAGATCCATGATCGTTCAGGTTGATCGGGGCAGTATCCAGATGGATGCCGGCACCAGAAGCAATGGCCAGCGACGGCAGAGCCAAAAGCAGGAAGAACAGCTTTTTCATTGGGTCACCCTTTCCGGAACCGGCTTGGTCGTGTCATTTTTGGTGTACCAAGGCATCAACAGGAAGAACGCGAAATACACACCTGAGAGTATTTGTGAAATCAGGGTGTAAAGCGGCGTCGCGGGCAGAACGCCAAGGATGCCGAGGCCAATAAAGGCAATCACAAACAACGTCAGCGCGATCTTGAACTTGGGACCGCGATAACGGATCGACTTGACCGGCGACTTGTCCAGCCAAGGCAACGCGAAGAAGATCAAAACGGCGACCCCCATTGCCGCCACGCCTGGGAACTGCGAGCCGAAGATCGGCGGAATGGCGCGCAGGATGGCGTAGTAAGGCGTGAAGTACCAGACCGGCGCAATGTGCTCCGGCGTCTTCAGCGAGTCGGCCGGAATGAAGTTGTTGGCTTCCAGGAAGTAGCCGCCCATTTCCGGAGCGAAGAACACGATCGCGGCAAAAACAATCAGAAAGACCACGACCCCGAGGATGTCCTTCACCGTGTAATAAGGATGGAACGGGATGCCATCCAGCGGATGACCGTCAGCACCCTTCAATTTTTTGATTTCGACACCGTCAGGGTTGTTGGAACCCACTTCATGCAGCGCAACCAGGTGAGCAGCCACCAGGCCCAGCAGGACCAGAGGCAATGCGATGACATGGAATGCAAAGAAGCGATTCAAGGTGGCGTCACCAATAACATAGTCACCACGAATCCATTCCGACAGCGCGCCACCAATGAACGGTACGGCAGAGAAAAGGTTGATGATGACCTGCGCGCCCCAGTAGGACATCTGGCCCCAGGGCAACAGATAACCCATGAAGGCTTCGCCCATCAGCACCAAGTAGATAATGACGCCGAATATCCAGATCAACTCTCGCGGCTGGCGATAGGAACCGTAGATCAGACCGCGGAACATGTGCAGATAAACCACAACGAAGAACATTGAGGCACCGGTGGAGTGGATGTAGCGGATCAGCCAACCGTAATCGACATCCCGCATGATGTACTCGACGGAAGCGAAGGCCAGCGCTGCGTCCGGCTTGTAATGCATGGTCAGGAAAATCCCGGTGACGATCTGCACCACCAGCATCAGTAAAGCCAGCGAACCGAAGAAATACCAGAAGTTGAAATTCTTCGGCGCGAAATACTCGGACAGATGCGCCTTGTAAGAGGACGTGAGCGGAAAACGCTCATCAACCCAATTGAGTAACTTTTGCATGACTTAACTCTCCCGTCGCTATCAGGCGGCTGCGCCCTGGTCGTCGCCAATCAGCACACGGGTATCGGACAGATACTTGTGGGGCGGGATAACCAGGTTGGTCGGAGCCGGAGAACCGTTGAAAACACGTGCTGCGAGATCGAAGCGGGAGCCGTGGCAGGGGCAGAACCAGCCGCCTACCCAATCCGGGCCAAGGTCGGCGGGAGCAACTTCAGCGCGATATGAAGGCGAACATCCCAGATGGGTGCAGATGCCGACCACGATCAGATATTGCGGATTGATCGAGCGGGTGGGGTTTTTGCAATATTCCGGCTGTTGGCTGGTGGTTTCCGAAGCGGGATCTGTCAGTTTGTCATCATGCTTGGACAGCAGATCCAACATTTCCTTGGTGCGATTGACCACCCATACCGGCTTGCCACGCCACTCAACCGCCAATTGCATACCCGGCTCGATCTTGCTCAGATCAACTTCGATGGGGGCGCCAGCGGCTTTTGCCCGAGCGCTGGGCAGCATGCTCATCACGAAAGGCGTTGCCACGCCCAGCGCGGCCACACCCCCGACTGCGGAAGTCATTGTCACCAGAAACCGGCGTTTGGAAGGGTCAACACTTAAGCTGCTCATAACATCTGTCCTGCCTGTTCGATTGAATTCATGTACCCGCGCCAGATGTATACCCTGAACATCCAAGAATTCAGACATTCCGGTCGAGTAAACAACTTAGCCAGTTAAACAAAAGCCGGCATTTTACAGATAAAAGGCAACAGACTTAAAGCCTGGAAGGTCATTAAACCTTGAAACACTTCGTTCGAGCGGCTCGCAGCGGCGCAAACCCAGCTGGCAGAATATCCTCATCTGGGCTGTGCGCTAGAATTGCGGGTCATCGAATAATCTTGCTCAAGTCCGTCAATGCACAGGTTCTGGCTGTTGTTTTCTCAAGTTGTCGCCGCCATCGCGATTGTCGTTGCGGCATTATTTGGGCTGGATCGAATCATGCCCGGGCTGCTGCCCTTCGATGGTGCCGCCGTCACCATACGCGAAGCCGCCAACGAAGTTGCCAGGGGTGTCGCCCAATCTGGTGACGCCAGGCAGGTTGCTTCCTATGCCGATGCCGCCAGCAAATCACAGCCTTCAGTAGTCAACATATTTACCAGCAAGGAAGTACGCAGCCAGCGCAATCCGTTGATGGATGATCCGCTGTTCCGGCGCTTTTTTGGTGACCGTTTTCCGACCGACAATCGGCCACAGCGGGTTTCCAACCTGGGTTCGGGCGTCATTGTCAGTGAAGACGGCTTCATCCTGACCAATCATCATGTGGTCGAGGCGGCCGACGAGATTCAGGTGGCGCTCTCCAATGGCTTGATCCTGGAAGCGAAAGTCGTCGGCACCGATCCGGAAACCGATCTTGCCGTGCTCAAGGTCAAGCGCGAGAAGATGCCGGCGATCACCTTCGCCAAGAGTGACATGCAGCGGGTCGGCGATGTCGTGCTGGCGATCGGCAATCCGTTTGGCGTCGGTCAGACAGTCACGATGGGGATCATTTCGGCACTCGGACGCAGCCATCTCGGCATCAATACTTTTGAAAACTACATTCAGACCGACGCCGCAATCAATCCGGGCAATTCTGGCGGCGCCCTGGTCGATGTGGCGGGCAATCTGGTTGGTGTCAACACGGCGATTTTTTCGCGCTCTGGCGGCAATCTCGGCATCGGCTTCGCCATTCCCATTTCGATCGTTCGCCAGGTGATGCGGGAAATCATTGCCCACGGCGTGGTGACACGCGGCTGGGTTGGCATTGAAGTGCAGGAAATCACGCCGGAAGTCGCCGAATCGTTCGGCCTCAAATCGACTGATGGCGCGCTGATCGCTGGCGTATTGCGCAGCGGGCCGGCGGACCGAGCCGGCATTCGTCCGGGCGATGTGCTGATTGCAGTGGACGGCAAACCCGTGAAGGACTCCTCGTCACTGCTCAACCTGATCGCCGTGTTGCCGCCGAATAAAGTCGTCCCGCTCAGCCTGATCCGCGCGCAAAAGGAAATGCAACTGCCGGTCACCATTGAAAAACGTCCGCCCATGCAGCGTGGCGTTCAGGAATAACCTCCGATCGAGTCGAAGCATTTTTTTGTAACCACTATTTCTGCGCCTCAAGTTATGAGTTAGACATCCGATAAGGGCTCCTGTTTGCAGGAGTCTTGCCTTATGCGGATCGTAATTGTTGACGACAACCCGGTTAACCTGAAACTTATGGAAAGCCTGGTCAGGCGCGCCAACCCGGAATATCAACCACTCACTTTCCAGGACTCGGCCGAGGGCTTGGCCTGGTGCTTGAGCAACGTCGTCGACTTGTTGATTGTCGACTACATGATGCCGTCGCCAGACGGGCTGGAATTTATCCGGCGCTATCGCGAGCCGCCTGAAAATGCCGACATCCCGGTATTGATGATCACAGCCGATCACGAAAAGGAAACCCGCTACGCTGCGCTTGAATCGGGCGCCAATGACTTCCTCACCAAGCCGATCGACAACGCCGAGTTCCGCGCCCGCCTGCGTAACATGATTTCCCTGCGGCGCAGCCAGCGAGCCCTGGCCGACCGCGCCGCCTGGCTGGCGGAGAAGGTTTCCGAGGCGACCAAGGTCATTCTCGATCGCGAACACGAAATGATTACCCGCCTGTCGCGCGCGGCCGAGTTTCGCGACCCCGAGACAGGCGCGCATATCCAGCGCATGTCGAACTATTCGCATCTCATCTCGCAACAATTGAGATTACCGCTGGAAGAACAGGAACTCATCCTGCGTGCCGCACCGATGCACGATGTCGGCAAGATCGCCATCCCGGACATCATTCTGCTGAAGCCGGGAAAGCTCGATGAAGCCGAGTTCACCATCATGAAAACGCACGCCGAGAAGGGCTGGGAAATCCTGCGCGGAAGCCAGTCGCACCTGCTGGATATCGCTGCCGTCATCGCCCGCTCACACCATGAGAAATTCGATGGCAGCGGCTACCCACTCGGCCTCAAGGGTGAGGAAATTCCATTGCATGGGCGGATTGTCGCGGTGGCCGATGTCTTCGACGCACTGACCACCGAACGACCCTACAAAAAAGCCTGGGAAGTGGAGCGCGCGGTCGATTTCCTGCAAGCCGGCGCGGGTTCGCATTTCGACCCACTCTGCGTCGCCGCTTTCCTCTCCCGCCTCGAGGATGCCTTGGTCATCCGAGCCAGTTTCCAGGATGTAGAAGCGCACCCGGCGCACCTCGATGACTGACCAGCAACCCTGAGGATGGTCAACACCATGCTGTTTCGCGCACTTCTTCTGTTCTGCCTGCTCGCTTCTTTGCCGGTAAATGCCCAGACAAGCCGGCAAGCTTTCACCCTATCCGTCGTGCCGCAATTCACCCCGGTGGATATCGGCCTGCGCTGGACGCCTTTGCTGCGTCATCTGGAAGCTGAAACAGGCTATACCTTCCAACTTCGCCTGCTCGAAAAAATCCCCAGATTTGAAACCGACTTTCTGGCCGGCATCCCTGACCTGGTTTACCTGAACCCGTATCACATGCTGATGGCCGCCGAAGCGCAGGGATTCATCCCGTTGGTACGAGGCTCCGACCCGCTGATAGGCATCCTGGTCGCCGAGAAGGACAGCCCGATCAAGACGTTGCAGGATCTGAACGGAAAACGGCTCGTCTTTCCAGCGCCGAATGCATTCGGCGCCTCGCTCTACCTGCGTGCGTTGCTGACTGAAAAGGAAGGACTGCGTTTCAGCAGCGATTTCGTTGGCTCGCACCAGAACGTGTATCGCCATGTCCTGATCGGCGAGGCCGACGCTGGTGGCGGCATTCATGCCACCCTGGATAAGGAATCCGTGGCAATCCAGAATCGCCTGCGCGTCTTGTACACCACACCCGGGGTACCGCCGCATCCACTCGCTGCACACCCGAGAGTGTCACAAGATGCACGCGAAAAGATTCGCGCCGCCTTGCTCAAACTCGACAGCACACCCGGCGGACGAAAAATATTGGCCGATGTTGAACTCGACAAGGTCATCAGCGCCGACTTCGCGCGCGACTATCTGCCGCTGACCAAGCTCAAACTCAAACACTACAGCGTCAGCAAATAGGTCATCCCCAATAGGTCACCCCCAATAGGTCACCGGAATAGGCAATACATCGCAAATGAACCTTCCCAGACTTCGTCAACGGCTGCAAAACCTGATCGACATGCTCCACCGTCGCATCATTGCTCGCCTGTTGCCGCGCCAGTTCACGCTTCAGTTGAGCCTGTTCATGGCCGCGATGCTGGTTGTCAGCATCTCGGCGCATACGCTCTACACCACGCTGCAACAGACCCAAGGCGAACAAAACCGGTTGACCAAGCGGAGTGAGGATCTGTTGGCCAACCTCGCCAATGCCTCGGTCAATCTGCTGCTGACCCGCGACTACGGCGCGGTTGAACGCATGTTGCTGCTGGCGGCGGACAACGATGAACTGCGTTCGATCAGGATTTTCAATCGCAACGGGCAAATGATCAGCCAGGTCATCCATGCGCCAGGCAAACCCGCCGAAGCCGTATTCGACCTGATCACCCTGACACCGCCGCAAGGCGCCACCACCCAGATTTTCTGGATCGATGCCGCCGGCAACACTTTGCCGGACCGAGGCTTCAGCTGGCGGGCTGAACGCCTGATGATCTGGCATGCACTGGATCAACTCGGCTATGCCGGCAGTTTGCAAGCCGAAGTGGATACCCAGGCACTCAAGCAGAACCTGTCGCAAATTGTCATCAATGGCCTCTTGGCGGTGATTCTTGCCAGTACGCTGAGTGTGGCGTTGTTGCTCATGTATCTGCGGCGGCCGGTTGCCGCGATCCGGGCTTCCTCCCGATTTGCCGGCGAACTGACCAGCAATCTGGGCGAGAAAATGCCCGATTTCGAAGGCCCGCAAGAAATCGAATCGTTGGTGGAAGCGCTGAACGAAACCTCGCTCTGGCTGTACACCAAGGAGATGTCGGTCACCGCCGCCCAGCAACGCCTGGAAGCCGTATTCAGCAACATTTCCGACGCCCTGATGACAGTCAACTACGATGATGTGGTGGAAAGCGCCAACAGCGCGGCATGCGAACTGTTCGGCTGGCAAGAGCATGAACTGGTCGGATTGTCGGCATCGATGCTGTTGCCGGAATGGGGCGACATGACCGGCGAAGGACATCCCGACAAGCTACGCCTGGAAACCGTGGCCAGCCTGCGCGACAACAGCGTCTTCCCGGCCGACATCACCCTCTCCCGCTTCTATCTGCATGGCTTGCCGTACCGCATTCTGGTGGTGCGCGACATCACCCAGCGCAAGCAGGTGGAAGCCGCCATGCAACAAGCGCGCGAAGTGGCGGAAAACGCCAACCGGATGAAAAGCGAGTTTCTCGCCAATATGAGTCATGAAATCCGCACCCCGATGAACGGCATCATCGGCATGACCGACCTGGCGCTGGAAACCGACCTGACCGAGGACCAGCGCGAGTATCTCGGCATGGCGCACAGCTCGGCGCAACATTTGCTGACGATCATCAACGACATTCTGGATTTCTCGAAAATCGAAGCCGGCAAGCTCGACATCGACATCGAACCGTTCCAATTGAACGGTCTGCTCCAGGGCGTCGTGCGCAGCATGGCGGTGCGGGCGCAGGAAAAAAACCTGTCGCTGAACCTGAAAATGGCGCCCGATTTACCCGCCAGCATCGAATCCGACTCGGGACGATTGCGCCAGGTGCTGATCAACCTGATCGGCAACGCCATCAAATTCACCCGGACCGGTGGCATCGAAATCAGCGTTGACGGCAACCCGAACATCGACCTTGCCAGCGACCTGCAAGCGCACTATCTGCATGTCTGCGTCAGCGACAGCGGTATCGGCATCGCGCAGGACAAACTCGCCGCAATCTTTGATGCATTCACCCAGGCCGATGGCTCGATTACGCGGAATTTCGGCGGCACCGGGCTCGGTTTGACCATTTCCAGCAAATTGATTGATTTGATGGGCGGCAACATGTGGGTGGAAAGCGAACTTGGCCAGGGCAGCCGTTTTCACCTGCAGATTCCCTATCACGCGGCTGAAGTCGAGGCAGCACCCCACGGCGAGACTGAAACAAACACAGAGATTGAAGAACTCGATCTGGATATCGCCGGGCTCACTGTGCTGCTGGCTGAACAAAATCCGGTCAATCGCAAGCTCACTCTCGCGTTGCTCGACAAGCTGGGCCATCAAGTCACCCTGGCCGAAGACACCGATACATTCCTGGCCAGATTTGCGCCGGGTCGGTTCGATCTGATTCTGCTCGACTCGAAGCTGCCGGGTGGCATCGTCGAAGACAGCATCCAGCACATCCGTGAGCGGGAAGCCGGACGTTCGGCGTCGACGCCGATCATTGTCCTGACCACCGACGCCAACGAAGGCGAATCCGCCGGTGCGCTGTCAGCCGGCGCGAACGGCCATATCGGCAAGCCGATCCAGTTCGCGGCACTCAAGTTGGCGATCAACGCAGCCGTTAACAGCAACACTGCTTTAGCTGGAACAGCATGATGAACGGCCTGTTTTTTACCGAATTCATGGAAATGGTCGAGACAACCTGGTCGTTTGACATGGTCGACACCCTGATCGACCGTTCCCAGGTCAGTTCAGGCGGCATCTACACCGCAGTTGGCAGTTACCCGCATGAAGAAATGGTTGCCCTGATCAAGGCGCTGGCGGAAGCAACCGAAACACCGACCGATCAGATCGAGCGCACCTTTGGCAACTACCTGTTCAATCGATTCATGCATGAATACCCGCGCTACTTCAGTGGCACCCGTGACAGCTTCGCGTTTCTCGCGCGCATCAACGAAATCGTTAACAACATTGCTCGCAAGCATTTTCCGGAGGCCGACCCGCCAACGATCAACGTCGAGCAGTCGCCCGGCCAGCTCAGCCTGACCTACGATTCCGAACCACCCTTCAGCCATCTGGCAGAGGGCCTGATCGAAGGCTGTATTACTCATTTTGGCGGTGGAGAAGTCCTGCAACCCGACCTGGCTACCAACCAGGCCGGCGCCAATACCCGCTTCGTCCTCACCCGACCGGCATGAAGGCGTCAAAATGAAGCTGATTGTTCAAACGGTTCACTCCGGTCATTCCTCCCCGAGCTGCAGATCATGAGCGAATCTGTCTGGCAGCGTCGTTTTGAGCGCGAGCGCAGTGCGCGCAAACAAGCCGAGCGCATTCTGGAAGACAAAACGCAGGATCTCTTCCAACGCAATCAGAACCTGCGCCAGCTTGCTTCCGAACTGGACCTGATGATCAAAAGCCGGACGGCTGAACTGAGCCGCGCGCTGAATGAAGCCGAACAACAGAAAAACCAGCTCAGCCACCTCAATCAGGAACTCTTCGCTGCGCGCCAGGCCGCCGAATCCGCCAACCGCCTGAAGGGCGAATTCCTGGCCAACATGAGCCATGAAATCCGCACGCCGATGAACGGCATCATGGGCATGGTCGACCTGACCCTGGAAACCGAGCTCACGCGTGAGCAACGCGAACAACTCGACCTGGTGAAAACTTCGGCCAACCACCTGCTCAGGGTGATCAACGACATCCTCGACTTCTCCAAGATCGAAGCCGGCAAGCTGGATATCGAGGAAGTCGAATTCGATCTGCTCGACCTGATCGGCGACACCCTGAAATCGCTCACGCCGCGCATCGCGTTGAAACGTCTGGAACTCACCTGCGACCTGGGTCCGGATACACCGCGCTTCGTCTTCGGCGATCCGGTGCGGCTGCGTCAGATCTTGATCAACCTGCTGGGCAACGCCGTCAAATTCACCGAGCACGGCACAGTCGGCCTTACCCTCACGCGTTGCCCGCAGTCCGAAGGGGAAGCCAATCACTGCCTCGAAATCACGGTCCACGACACGGGTATCGGGATTGCGGCGGAACACCAGAAAGCGATTTTTTCCGCCTTCTCGCAAGCCGATAGCCAGGTAACCCGCAAATATGGCGGCACCGGCCTCGGTCTCACGATCACCAAGCAACTGGTCGAAATGATGGGCGGCAGTATTCGGGTAGAAAGCATCGCCGGCCAAGGTTCGCGTTTCATTTTTCAGGTCTGGCTCGGTAAAGCTGCCTGCCCGGAGGAAGTCCAGCGTCAGGAAGCCGAACTGAACAACCAGCGCGTCCTGGTGGTGGACAAAAATGCCGCCCATCTGCGCCAACTGACACTGCTGCTCGAGCGCATGCAGATGCGCCCTGAAAGTGTCACTCAAGGCGCTTTCGTGATGACTCGGCTGGATCAGGCGCGGCTGGCCGGCGACCCGTACCGTTTTGTCCTGCTCGATAGCCAGATGCCGGATATCGACAGCTTCGATTTGGCGCAGACCCTGCTTAACGAGGCGCGACAGAATTCACGCCCTGACACCACCCGCTTGATCATGCTCGACGCATCCCAACAGCGCGACTACGCCGTCCGCTGCCAGCAACTCAATGTTGTCGCAGGCGATACCTCGTCAGGTGCCGTTTCATTGAACGTTGTTCCCTGTCTCAACCAACCCGTCGCCCTGAGCGACCTGCGCCAGGCGATGGAAACCACGCTTGGCGCAAACCGCCAGACGGCCCTCCTGGACGCCCGACAGAACCAGCAATCGACTGCAGCCAGATACCGAATCCTGCTTGCCGAAGACAACCCGGTGAACCAGAAACTCGCCATCAAGCAACTGGAAAAACAGGGCCACACGACCCAAGTCGCGGAGAACGGACAACTCGCGGTAGACGCTTGGCAAGGCGGCGATTTCGACCTGATCCTGATGGACATGATGATGCCGGAGATGGATGGCCTGGAGGCCACCCGCCGTATCCGGGATATCGAACTGACCGCCGGCCAGAACCACCGCATTCCGATCATCGCGATGACCGCGAATGCGATGACCGGAGACCGTGAACGTTGTCTGGAAGCCGGCATGGACGGTTATGTCTCGAAGCCGGTCAAGCCGGAAGCGCTGTTCATCGAAATACAACGTGTACTGAAGTCGGATACCCAGCACCCCGCGCAAGACAACCAGCCCAGCAGAGCAACCACCGCCATGGCAATCGCACAGGATCAATCTCCAATCTTTGACCGCGCGGATGCGCTGTCACGCATCGATGGCGATGAAGATCTCCTCACTGTCCTGCTCGACATGTTTGTGGCTGACGCCCCGAACTACCTGGCCGAACTTGACAATGCGTTGAGCAGTCAGGACTGGCCTCGCCTGCACCGCGCCAGCCACACGCTGAAAGGCGTCTTTGCCACCTTCTCGGCGCAGCGCGGCGAACATCTGGCACAACAATTGGAACACAGCGCCAAGGCGGCCGATGTGGCAACCTGTAGTGAGTTGGCGTTGCGCATGCATGCTGAAGTCCAGGCCTTCATCGAAGTCATTCAACCTGAAAATTGACTGTGAGCCAGGCCCGTGCTCGATGCGAACAAGACCAACCAGCCCGACGATTCAAGCCTGGCTGCCCAAACCAAGGAGACGCTGGTGAAAATAGATAACCTGATCAAAAGCCCGCCCATTACCCGCAGCAAGGATGCCCGTTCCGCCGCGCCGCGCCGAACCACCTTGACGGAAAATATCGCCATCAGCGACGACGTGAAACTCACTTCGACCGCAGAAAAACTGAGCCAGCTTGAGGAAGAACTGCGCGGCGTCAGTATCAGCGACAACGCCAAGATCGAGTCGATTCGCCAGGAAATCGCGGAAGGCCGCTTCAAGGTTGATGAAGAAGCGGTTGCCGACAGCCTGGTGCGGGAAAGCATCGCCAACATCAGCCGCCGCGCCGGTCAGGTTGACGACTAAACTGACGGGATGATGCCGCTCGATGCCCACCTCACCGCCCTGAACCAGCAACTGGATAGTTTTCTCGCGTTGCTGGAAAACGAATCCCTTGCTCTGGCAAATGGCAATTCCGAACAACTCGAAACGCTCACCCAACAGCGCCTGAGTGTCAGCCTGCAACTGGCCGAAGACTGGCGCCGACTGACTGAACAACTCGGTCTGCCCGCCAACTCCAGCCTGCCAGCCTTGCGACTGCGCGCATTCAGCGATAGCACGCCGACCGCGAACTGGCATCGCCTGGAAAAACTGACCCACGCCGCCGCTCAACTCAACCGCGTCAACGGACGCCTGATCGAAGAACAGATGCGCCGCACCCAGGCCGCCATGCAAGTGCTGCAAAGCGCCTCCAGCCGCGGACTTTACGGCGCTGATGGCCGCATGAATGACCTTCTCGACACCACCCGGAGCATCGACAGCGCATGAATACCCTGACCCTCAACGTAACCGGCATGAGCTGCATGGGTTGCGTCAACAGCGTGAAAAACCTGGTCTCCGCCCTGCCCGGCGTGGCAAAAATCGACATCGATCTGGCCAGTGGCCGGGTCGAAGTTGCGCACGACCCGGCGCAATCCGATGCCGCCGCCATCCGTGCCGCCATCGAAGACGGCGGTTACGGCATCGCTGGCTGAACTGCTGGCTGAATTGCCGACTGACTTTGCCCTCAAGCGAGCGCGTTCAGCGCTTGCAACAGGTCGGCGCGAATATCCTCGACCTCTTCCAGCCCCACCGACAACCGCACCAGCCCCGGGCTGATGCCGTGCGCCGCCTGCTCTTCCGGCGTGTAGGTCGAATGGGTCATCGAGGCCGGATGCTGCACCAGCGTTTCGGCATCGCCGAGACTGACCGCGCGAGTACACAACTGCAGCGCATCCATGAAGCGACGCCCGGCATCGAAACCACCTTTCAGTTCCAGCGCAATCATGCCGCCGGGTAATGCCATCTGGCGTTGCGCAAGTTCATGTTGCGGGAAGCCGGGCAAGCCGGGGTAATCCACTCGCGCCACCGCCGGATGCGTGGCAAGGAACTCAGCCAAGGTCTGCGCGCTGGCGCAATGTGCGCGCATCCGCAAGGCCAGGGTTTTCAGGCCGCGCAGCACCAGAAATGCATCGAACGCCGACATCGTCGCGCCGGTCATTTCCTTGACGCCAAAGAAACGCATGCGCTGGATTGCCTCCGTCGGACCGATCACCGCGCCAGCCAGCAAATCGCCGTGGCCGCCGAGATATTTGGTCGCTGAATGCACGACATACGTCGCGCCATGTTCCAGCGGACGTTGCAGGTAAGGCGTGCAATAGGTGTTGTCGACCATCAACGGCACACCATGCGTTTTGCCGAGATCGGCGATCGCGCGCAAATCAATCAGGCGCATGTTCGGGTTGGCTGGCGATTCGCAATACAGCAGCTTGGTACGCGGCGTGATGGCGGCCGCCACCACTTCAGGTTGCGTCATGTCGACATGCCGGACAGTAATGCCCAAGGCGGCAAGACCATGCCGAAAGAATCCGAACGTGCAGCCATACAGGGTCTGGTCGGCAACAATTTCATCGCCCGCCTGCACCAGGCTGTAGATCGCCGAGGTAATCGCGCCCATGCCGGAAGACGTGCACAGTGCCGCCTCGCCGCCTTCCAGACTGGCCAGGCGCCCCTCCAGCAAAGCGACGGTGGGATTGCCGACGCGCGAATAGATATAGCCGGGGTTCTCGCCGGCGAAACGCTGCATGCCGACTTCCGTGCTTTCGAAAGCGAACGTGGAGGTCAGATACACCGGCGGCACCAGCGCACCCTCGCATTGCATCGGGTCGTAGCCCAGATGGATGGCGCGGGTAGCGAAGCCGAGAGCGGCAGATTCAGAGTTGGATTTCATGGCGCGGCGGATACCCGACCGTTTCCGGCCAGGCAAGTGAATGAAGGACCGCGCAATCTGCCTATGAAATCAGATCAATGCAAGCCGTCGTATGCTGCTCAATACCGCTTGTAAGGCAGGAACTTGCCGTTCAGCACGATGTTGACGCGGTCGCCTTTCGGGTCTTCGAC
>JFJP01034211.1_pt1 | contig 16275 bp, 15 predicted proteins | sample 431651 | NCBI WGS metagenome assembly JFJP01 (sample SAMN02602958, study PRJNA72255) | Microbial mat metagenome, whole genome shotgun sequencing project. | biome: fresh water; feature: sink hole; material: water; isolation source: purple microbial (photo- and chemosynthetic) mats found in... | reverse complement strand
TTGCATCCACCTCAAGCATCTGAAGATTGAGCTGGTTCATGGTGTTTTCCATTGTGAGCTGCAATGTGCGCATCTGAAGGTGCGCTTTGACACGGTAGAGCAGTTCCGTGGCGTGAAAGGGTTTGGAGACGTAGTCCGTCGCACCCGCCTCAAAGGCCTTGATCAAATCGTTCTTGCTGGAGAGCGCTGTGATGATCAGGATGGGCACGTCCCGGTGGCGAGGATCCTTGCGGCAGGCCTTTGCCAGGGTGAAACCGTCGACCTCGGGCATCATGACGTCAAACATTCTGTGCGGTGGCAATTTCATGACCCAGCGGGGCTAAGACACCCCGAATCAACATGAGATTGACGGGGTCGTCTTCAGCAATAAGGATATTCATCGTTTCTTCCTGGGGGTGCACTGACTTAAAACAGTTTTTACATCGAGATAGCTGGCCGGTTTCAGGAGATACCCCGACCAAGGGGTTGTTCTTTGCTGGTTCACAGCCGACCCGACTGGGCTCAGGCCGATCAAGTGGTAACCGTGCACAGCGGCCTCGGCCTCCAGATGGCGCAATTGCGGAGCTTCGGAATCCTCCATTCCGACAATCACAATTTCGTAGGGGGAGGAGCGGACCCGTTCCAGCGCTTGATCGAGATCAAAGGCGATGTCCACCCGGTGCCTTTCCTTTTCGAGCAGTTTCACCAGCACAAGGCGGCTGACCGGATCGGAATCTTCGAGGAGGATTCGATAATTGCCGGCCGGTGGTGACTCCGGGGAGATCCCGGAACCGAGGTGGACCCAGACCCTGACTTTGGTACCGGCCTGGGGCTCTCCGTAAAGGGAAATCCCGCCCCCCATTTGACGGGTAATCCGGTCGCATAGCGCCAACCCTAAGCCTGTACCGCCAAATTTGCGCGTCAGGGAACCGTCTTCCTGATGAAAGGGTACAAACCATTTGCCGGCACGGTCGGAGTCCAGGCCAATGCCGGTATCCTGAACATTCAGAATCAGTTTGTGTTGACCCGGAAACGGTTCCAGCGCTTCCAGGTGGACGGTGATGGCACCTTGGTCTGTAAACTTGACAGCATTGGAAAGCACATGGTTCCAGGCCTGACCGAGGCGGACGGCATCGCCTTCCAGAATCGGGGGAAGGTTCGGATCCAGCGTGACTTTCCAGTCGATGGGCTTGTCGGCAGCTAATTCCCGGTAGCGGGCGACCACGGAATCCAGGACCATCCGGGGTGAAAACGGAGAATTCTCCAGATGGAACTGACCGGCTTCCAACTGTGCCAGCTCGAGAATATTGTCGACAGTCGCCAGCAGACGCTGCCCGCTTTGGACAATGGTGTGCACCATGTTCTTCTGGGCTGGGTCGAGAATCGTGGAGTCGAGAAGACTGGAGAATCCAAGAATACCGTTGAGGGGGGTTCGCAGCTCATGACTGAGATTGGAGAGAAAGTTCAGCTTGGATTTGATGGCCGTGGAGGCTTCTAGCCGGGCTTTGTCTGCCGAGGTTTTTGACTGTTCCAGTTCGATGACCCGCGCAGCATAGAGCGCAAGGAGGGAAAACTGCTCCCGCTTTTCCGGACTGAAGTCCTCCTGATCGAGCCGATTGATGGCTGTCATTGTCCCCAGCGGGCCGCCCCGGGTTATCAGAGGTGCCACCAAGATGGACCCGCAATGAGTATCGCGGCGACGTTTTTGCACCTCGGGGCTTTCCCGTGGATCCGGGAGGTCTTTGGGAGAATACGCGATTTGGGCTTCTCTCAACGCCCACCCGCTTAGACCGGCCGACAACTCGTCAAAGCCAACGGTGGTCATCACTTCTGGCCAACCGGGTCCTCCTCTGAGAAAATGGCGGACTTCTTTGGCTTCCCAATCAAAAAGAATCAGAACCACTCTGTCAGCTTCCGTCAACCGAAGTGTGGCATCAACCAGGTTTTGGAGGGGGTCCTGAGAATCCAGGGCGCTGATTTCCTGCAGCAAACTTGATGCCATACCTCAACCCTAAACTGCTGGCCCGGAAAGCGTCAAGAAAATCCTGGCAGGTGAGAAGAACTTGAGGCATACTGGTTATGTGCCCCGGTCACCCGAACGTATCGAAATCGCCCTGGAACTCATGCAAAGCGGCCCGGTTGTTATTGTGCAGAGGCAAGGGTCTCCAAGCGAGCTGAGCTATCTCAGCGGTAATTTTCAGGCTGTCCTTGGCCTCGATCCCCAACCGTTTCTGACCGGGGAGCAAGATCTTTTTGAGAGGATTCACGAGGGAGACCGGCAGGCTCTCAGTCAAACGGGCAACTTTTCCGGTGGGTTTCGTCTTCTAGACGACCAAGGCCGGTGGCGCCATGTTATCCACCAGACCATTGTTGATCAGGGGGGAGCAGGTAGGCCTGCTTCGAGTTTGGCCTACTGGCTCGACCATACTTCCGATATGGAGAATTCCTTGCACTTGGGGATGGCTCTTGAGGCAGCGCGGATTGGAACTTGGGATTGGAACAGACAGACGGGGCGGGTCTCTGTCGATGCTCAATGGGCTCGCCTGATCGGAAGAGAGCTCACCAGTTTTAAGAACCTCACCAAGGAGACTTGGCGGGACCTTATGCACCCGGCGGACCAGGCCTCGTGGGATGAGATGGATCAAGCCGTTGGGGTTGGAGACCAGGTCGCCTTCGACCTGCACCTTCGGTTTCATCATCGATCAGGACGCTGGGTGTGGTGCCGGGTACGGGGCAAAGTGTTTGAAACCACTACCGAGGGAAGTCCCCTCCGGATGCTGGGAACGCAGGAAGACATCACCGAACTGATTCAAGCACAAGACGAACGCAGCATTCTGTCCCAGGTTGTAGAACAAGGTCCTAGCGCCGTCATTATCACCGATCTTCTGGGCACCATTGAGTATGTGAACCACCAGTTTACCCTGCTGACAGGCTATTCCTTTGAGGAAGTTCAGGGGAAAAACCCTCGGATTCTCAAGTCCTCGGAAACCTCATCGGAGGTATATCGGGAACTGTGGTCCACCTTGCTGTCGGGTCGGTCTTGGTATGGAGAGCTGCAGAACCAAAAACGCGATGGCACCCCCTACTGGGTTCAGGTTTCGATCAGTCCTGTTTCCGACAGTACGGGAAAGGTGACCCGCTACGTTGGTCAGCAGGTTGATGCCACCCCTCGAAAACTTGCTGAGGCCCAACTTCGCAGGGCTCAGAAAGAAGCCGTGGCGGCCAACCAGGCAAAAACTGACTTTTTGGCTCATATGAGTCATGAAATCCGCACTCCGATGAACGGAATTCTCGGATTGACAGATCTGGTTCTGGAGCGGGGTCTTGATCCCGAGGTCCGCGGCCTGGTGGAATACATTCGAGGGAGCGGCCAGGCTTTGCTGGCGTTGGTAAGCGACATTCTTGATGTCTCTAAAATCGAGGCTGGGAAAATGGAGTTGGAATCAACGGCCTTTTCTCTCAAAGGTCTGATTCAAGCTACCTTGGTGCCGCTTGAGGTGCTGGCCGCCAAGAAGGGCCTGACGCTCAACAGCCGCTGGCCTGTTCCTTTGAGCGATCATCGGAACGGCGACCCAACGAGGCTGAGGCAAATTCTCACCAACTTGATAGGCAACGCCATCAAGTTTACCTCACAGGGTTCCATTACGATCACGGTGGACCCTGATACAGAAGACCCCTCAGCCAATGGAGTCCGTATTTCAGTACAGGATACCGGCCTGGGGGTTCCAGAAGACCTCCGGCACCGTCTGTTTCAACGCTACAGCCAGGCGGAGGCTTCGACCAACCGGCACTATGGTGGTACCGGTCTTGGTCTGGCAATCTGCCGCGACCTGGTTGAACGCATGGGTGGACGTATTGGGTATACACAGGCCTCCGATCCTGTCGGGGCTGTTTTCTGGTTCAGCCTTCCCCTGATGCCGGCCATCCTTGGGCCTGCCGAGGCCGACACCCGCCAGAAATCTCCTCTGGAAAGCCCAAGGCGGGACTGGAAAGTCCTGGTCGTTGAGGACAACCCCGTTAACCAACAGGTGGCTCAAGGGCTTTTGCGCAGGCATGGCGTGGTACCTGTCCTAGCCTCCAACGGTGTGGAAGCCATCAACAAACTGGCTTCGGGTTCGTTTGATCTGGTTTTGATGGATGTTCAAATGCCAGTAATGGATGGACTGGAGGCAACTCGTGCCATCCGGGCGGGGAGGGGTGGTGATCAGCATCGGAATGTCACGATTATTGCCATGACTGCCAATGCCATGGGACCGGACCGCGATGCCAGTCTGCAGTCGGGTATGGATGACTACCTGTCCAAACCGATTTCTTCCGCGCAGTTTGAAGCGCTGCTGTACAAATGGGAGAGCCTCCTTCGTTCCCGTCGTACCTTTGACCCGGTTGAGCTTCGAAACAGGCTTCAGCTGGAAGATTCCCTGCTGTTCACCATTATCCAGCTGTTTCTGCAGGATCTACCCGTTCGGAAGAACGCCCTTTTGGAGGCTCTGACCGCTAAGCAGGGGATGGACGTGCACCGCATCGCTCATACCTTGAGAGGAACCGCAGCCAATCTGGTGGCGCAAGGCGTTGTGGAAGCGGCCCAGGCTCTCGAATTGTCCTCGAGCAACGAGAATTGGGACGAAATTGAACCGCTTTATCGATCGTTGTTGCAGGAGATTGGACTCCTCGAAGAGGCTTTGGTGGAATTCCTGCATTGACATGGGTCTTCCCTTGGGTGTTTACTCCCAGAAGCTCCTACAGAAAGGAAGAAATCATGAAGAAATTTTTAGGCATGGCCCTGGTGGCCACCCTTATTCTCGCCTCTTGCGCAGCACCCCAGGCCAAAAAGCTGGTGGTTGCCCAGGACACCACATTCCCCCCCATGGAGTTCTTGGATGACAGCAAGGCCACCATTGGTTTTGACGTCGACCTGATGAATGCCCTTGCTCAAGAAGCCAAACTCGATATTGAGTTCAAATCGGTCTCTTGGGACGGAATTTTTGCCGGCGTTCAAAACGGAACTTACGACATCATTGCCTCCTCGGTCACCATCACCGAAGAACGCAAACAGACCATGGATTTCTCGGATCCTTACGTCAATGCCGGTCAGATCCTCGTCGTCCTGACCGAAAACGACAAGGACACCAAGCTGTCGGATTTTGCCGGACGCAATGTGGGAGCTCAGGTCAACACCACTGGTTCGATGGAAGTCGACAAGATCAAGGAAATCACTCTCAAAGCTTACGATGACATTGCCCTTTCGTTCGATGACCTGCTGAACAAACGAGTGGAGGCCGTCGTCATCGACACTCCTGTGGCTGCCATGTATATCAAGAACCCCAAGTTTGCCGGCAAGATCAAACTGGTGGGAGACCCCATGACCGATGAGTTCTACGGCTTGGTCGTCAAGAAAGGAAACAAAGAGCTGCTTGATAAGCTCAATGCCGGTCTGAAGGTGCTCACCGAGAACGGTAAACTGGAAGAGCTGAAAGCCAAGTGGCTGAAATAAAGCAAATCCCCGTCAGGATTCAAATCACTGACGGGGCCCTGATCCCCGACAAGGGCAATAAAACCGTCCGCACCAGCTGGAAGATTTCCTTGTTCGGGGCTTTGGGTTTGTTGGTGTTTCTGCCTCTTTACAACATGGCCCCCGTCCAGCAGTTTGTTCTGCAGGCCTGGGGTCTGTTCTTTCCCTCTCCCGAGCTCAGTGCCCGGTTGAGTTCCATAGCAGCAGGCACCTACAAAAACATTTGGGTCGATATTCTCCTGTACCTGCCCGACGGACTTTCGGTGACCTTTGCCGTGACACTTTCGTCCATTGCCATGGCCACCATCTTCGGTTTGGCCGCCGGTTTGGGGCAGATCAGCCGTGTCGTGCTTCTCAACCGTATTGCTACGGTCTACGTGGAAGTGATCCGCGGCATTCCCCTCCTTGTGCAGATTTTCTACATCTACTTTGCCCTGGGAAGCATCTTTCACCTGGATGGCTTTCTGGCTGCCGTCATCTCGATGTCGTTCTGCTACGGTGCCTATATGGGAGAAATCTTCCGTGCGGGTATCCAAGCCATTCCCCGGGGACAAATGGAAGCGGCCTTAGCCCTGGGTCTCAGCCGTTCGCAGGCGATTTGGACTATTATCATTCCCCAGACCGTGAAAATCATTCTGCCGGCCATCGGTAACGAGTTCATTGCCCTGCTCAAGGACAGCTCTATGGTCAGCGTGATGGCGCTGGTCGATCTTTTGCGTTTGGCCAAGAACTACGGTTCCAACCACGGAGACTACTTTCCGCCCCTGACGGTAGTTGCCTTGGTCTATCTTGTCATGACGCTGATTCTGAGCTGGCTGGTAGCCGTGATGGAAGAAAGGTTGAATCAAAATGCCCGATAGAATCCGTATTGAAGGCGCAACCAAGCTCTTTGGAGAACTCAAGGCCCTCAACAACGTTTCCATGGTTGTGCATCCTGGTGAAACGGTGGTCGTCATTGGCCCTTCGGGTTCGGGTAAAAGCACTTTGCTGCGAAGTGTGAACCGGCTTGAGGTTTTGTCAGCCGGTGATGTCTGGATCGATGAAGACCACGTAACCAATCACGCCAGCGACATCCGCAAGATCCGTGAGGAAGTGGGGATGGTGTTTCAAAACTTCAACCTGTTTCCCCATCTGACCGTTTTGCAGAACATCACGCTTTCACCGATCAATGTAAAGAAGCTCCCTAAGGCCAAGGCAGAAGCCAAAGCCATGGAACTTCTGGAACGGGTCGGTCTTGCTGAAAAACGGGATGCTTGGCCCGAACAGCTTTCCGGTGGTCAGAAGCAGCGTGTGGCCATTGCCCGTGCCCTCGCCATGGAACCGAAGGTGATGTTGTTTGATGAGCCCACCTCGGCACTCGACCCTGAAATGGTAAAAGAAGTGCTCGACGTCATGCTCGCTCTGGCCAAAGAAGGGATGACTATGATGGTCGTCACCCACGAAATGGGTTTTGCCAAAGCCGCTGCGGACCGGGTGATCTTTATGGACCAGGGAGAAATCATCGAAGAAGGCACTCCCAAGGCTCTGTTTGATTCTCCCAAGAACGAGCGGACCGCGAAGTTCCTCGCGCATATCCTGTAAGAACCCCTAGAAGGTCAGTCGGTACAACCCTTCCTTTGAAAGGAGAAGGGGCTGTTCGTCCAATCCCAGGGTGACATCGACTAGGGCACCCAGCTCGCCGTTGATCAGTTCCTCATAGAAGAGAATTTTGGTCGGGCTCTTGGTATCGAGGCTGAGCCGGTACAGAACCCCTTCCCCGGCCCCCGCGAAGAGCAGGGAGCCCTGTTCCTCTCCCTTGGTGACAAACGTCGCACCGCCCGGTATCCAGCTATGCCCCGAAGCGCAATAAATGACGGGTTTGGAGACGCCTTTCACAATTTCGCGACCCAGATGCTTCGGCCAACCGTAATCAGCACCCTTCTCAATCAGGTTCAGCTCGTCCATGGTGCCTCTGGGTATGGAAGGCCCGCGGTCGGTGGCAAACAACCGCCCCGTGCCCGGCTGCCAGGCGAGACCAACGGGGTCTCTCAAGCCCCATGCCCAAACCGGTGACCCTGCCGTCGGATTGTCGGCAGGAACCGATCCGTCGGCATTGTAACGGAGCAGGACGCCCCGCAAGTTTTCGGGAGTCACTTCTGCCGCCGGGGCTTCTCCGTCTCCAAGGCCAACCCACAATTTGCCGTCGGGACCGACTTTGATCACCCCTCCAACTCGGGCTGACCCAGAAGGGAGGTTGTCGACAAGAATCCGGTTCAGAACCAGAAGTCCATCGGTGGCTCTCCAACGGGTCAAAGCCATTGTCATCTTGTCGTTCTCAAGGGTTTTCAACGTGGCGTAGAGATAACCCGAAGACAAAAAATCCGGGTCAACTGCCAAGCCCAGCAGCTGCGAATTTCCGTTGTTGCCCAGATCAGCCCACAATTCAGGGGCCCGATAGCCTGTCCCTTCGGGAACCAGACGGTCAACCAAACCGGATTGCTGTGCCACAAGAATCGTTCCGTCTGGAAGCACCGCCAAGGTCTGGGCATCGGTCCATTTTCCAGGAAGCAATTGAGTCTGAAGGGCTGGTAAGTCCCAAGACAGAACAGCAAAAAGAACGATCAGCAAAGCGATGTGCAACGGACGGTGGGTGACAGCCATGCCTGCCAGTATAACCCATTGGAGAGATGTCTGAGTGGTTTAAGGTAACGGTCTCGAAAACCGTCGTAGGGCAACCTACCGGGGGTTCGAATCCCCCTCTCTCCGGAATGAAAAAACCCGCCTTTTTTGGGCGGGTTTTTTGTTTTTTGAAGCAAAACCTTCAACTTCTCCGTCAGGGGAGGTAGAATGGAGGACAGCATGGGGGAGCCGGCGATGAACCTGGAGCAACGCTTCACGTACAAGGATTATCGGGAGTGGCCCGAGGATGAACGGTGGGAACTGATCCACGGCGAGGCGTTTGGTATGGCGGCACCATCGACGGCCCATCAGGATTGGGTTCTCGAGGTCGCTGTCCAGCTCAAGAATCAACTGAAGGGCAAACCTTGCAAGCCCTACGTTGCGCCGGTGGACGTGTTGCCCTCCCTCAAATCCGGGGATGACCTGGACTCTTGCGACACCGTGGTCCAGCCCGATGTGCTAGTGATCTGCAACCCCGAACAGAATGTCCAAAAAGCCCTGGTGGGAGCACCGGCGTTTGTCCTTGAGGTACAATCGGTGAGCACGGCTTTTCGCGATCAAACCGAAAAACTACGGCTTTACGAGCAGGCCGGAGTGGCAGAATACTGGATTCTCAACCCCGTCAACCTGAACCTCTGGGCCTACCGCCTGGGACCCGACGGCCGTTATGGCAAACCCGAGGTTTGGGTAGAACCGTCGGTAGTGGAAATGGTCAGTTTGCCGGGGGTACGGCTGGACTTCACCGTGAAGGTGTAGCGAGGGCGGATTGGGCAATTTCGTTATGACTACAAGCCCACTTGAACAGGGGTGAGTTTAACGACATTAGTCCCATCACCGAGTTCGCCATAGTCGTTGCTACCCGTCGCCCAGAGGGTGCTGACGGACTTAAGTATCATTGTGTATTGTGACCCAGCAGAGACAAAGGACACCCCGGTCATCACGGCGATTTCTCCGATCTAACTGGCATTCGCTACTATGAAGCTTTCGCGCAAGCCAGGCGGAGGGCGGCCGCAGGCCGGTTCTTCCGCGCCAGCGGAAAACGGTACCCCGAAACCACGGCGACCCCGGGGGATGCGCCCCATTTATGAAGAACGAAATGAAACACGTAACCTGGTCCAAAGCGTAGCAAGGACGCTTTGGACCAGATTTCCTACTTCAACGCCACCAACTCCACATCGAATACCAGCCACGCATTCGGGGGAATGACGCCACCGGCACCACGGGCTCCATAGCCGAGGTTCGGGGGAATCACCAGGGTGCGCTTTTCACCGACTTTCATATCCATCAGGCCTTCGTCCCAACCGGCAATGACCTGTCCGACTCCGACGGAGAATTCCAGGGGTTCCTTGCGGGCAATGCTGGAGTCAAAGACTTTTCCATCGGTGAGGCGGCCTTCGTAGTGGGCCAAAATGGTCTGGCCTTTTTTGGGCTTCGATCCTGTGCCGGCTTTGGTGACTTTGTAGTTCAGACCGCTGGGGGTCTTGGTGAACCCTTCAATCAGCTTGGCAATTTTCTTCTCACCTTCTGCGGCAGCGGCTTTGGCAGCGGCATCAGCGCGTTCTTTGGCAGTGGCCTGCAGGGTCTGAAAGGTTTCCTTGGTGGGTTTGAAGCCTTCTGCATCCTTGCCCTGGCGGACAATGGCGACTTTGTCCATAAGGTCGCCGCCGGCGATTTTGTTCACAACATCCTGTCCCGCGATGACACGGCCGAAGACGGTGTGTTTGCCGTCGAGCCAGTCGGTCTTGACGTGGGTGATGAAGAATTGGCTGCCGTTGGTACCGGGGCCGGCATTGGCCATCGAAAGTGTTCCGGGGCCGGTGTGCTTCAAACTGGGGTCGATTTCATCGGCAAACTGGTAGCCGGGACCGCCCGAGCCTGTCCCCTGGGGGTCTCCGCCTTGGATCATGAAGTCGGCGATGACCCGGTGGAATTTCAGACCGTCGTAGAAAGGCTTGCCCGTCATGGTCCCTTCGGCGAGTGCGACGAAGTTGCTGACCGTGAGCGGAGTCTTCTTGTATTCGAGCTGGAGGACGATGTCGCCCTTCTTTGTGGTGATGACGGCATAGACTCCGTCACCGTTCTTCTGGATGGCTTCCATCGATGCTCCTTTGACCGATGCGGCACTGGCCGCGAGGGGGAAAATCGCTGCGACCATAACGGCCAGCAGCAATGGTTTCATGAAACGCTTCATGGTGCCTACCGTAGCACAGGCGGGGTCAGAAATGGAAGATCCGACGCAGGTTGGGCGTAGGCCGAAGGGCGAGATGCAGAAAAAAGAAGAGGAAAGCGAGGGGGAGCAGCACCAGTGAGGTCACCAGCGACCAGCTCAGCACAGGCTGGCCGACGGTCCAGGTTCCAACCAAGGCATCGATACCGATCAGCTCGACGGCACTCAACAAGGGAATAAGGCCGACAAGATTCCAACCTTTGCGATTGGTTCGGCGGAACGACCAGGCTGCCAGAAAGATCAGGCTGAAGCTGAGAGCGGTGATGGGAAGGCCCAGGGTCACCGACCAGGTGAACTGCCCGTCGGCCAGATCGAGAGCGGCGAGAAGGCTTGCGGTCAAGGCGAACCAGGCGGCTCCCCACACGGCAGGGTTTCGGTGCCTGACCAATACCGCAAGGACCAGGAAATAGGCGTAGGTCAGCGAAATCAAGGGGTAGCGGCTCCAGGTGAAACCCGCCGAGGTGAGGAAATCGGAAGCGAGGACGGCGAGGGCGGCTGTGGCCATCACGGCCGCCAGAACCTTGGCCGCTCTCATACGGCGCTGTGTGGTGGTGGCATACGATTTTGAGGGGTCGGAGCTTGATTGCGTGGCCGTGGGCCAAGCCGGTTCCCCGGGTCCCAGGTCAGCCAGAGGCGGAATAGTGGTTGTGCACAGCGGACAGGCGCGAACGGAGGGGTCGGTTTCGACACCGCAACGGGGACAATAGGGCATGTCAGACCTCCAAAAACGGACGGTTGGATTCGATGGACACCGGGAGACCAAGTCGCCGGAGCCTGGTGAAAAAAATCCTTTCAACCGAGGAGTCGACGGAAAGGTTGCCAAAGGTGACTGACAGCGAGTCACCATAACTGACCACCCCGGCATTGACCCGGCAGAAGGGGCTGGGCGGCGGGGTGAATTCCACATCGTGAACAGCTTGGTTCCACGGCTCGGGCCAGGTGGTTCGGCCTAAATTGGAAAGGCTGGCTGTGTGTTGGCGTTCATAGGAGCCGAACACCGTCGACAGCACAAGCGCTTTGAGAGGAAGCGGCAGCAGCCGGGCCAGCGGGTTCAGTTCCCCCCTCAGGTTGCGCATGATCTGCTTTTTCAACAGCTTGGGGTCCATTTCGGCCTGAAGCTGGTGGTGAACCTTGCGGACGATCTCCTCAAAGTCGTAAGGGCCCAGACGCAGGTCAATCTCGACAGGCACCACTACGAAAAAGTTGCGAAGGGTTTTGGAATGAAAAACCGGACGGAGGTTGACCGGCAGCACCAGACGCAGCGGTCGTGCGCGGCGTCGAAGGGCCGGTGGCAAGGTCAGAAACACCTCCTGGAACGAGGCCAGCAGGGTGGCAGCAAGGAACTCGGTGAGGGTGGCTTTGCTTTGTTTCGCCTGTGCGAGGGTGGCCTTGAGGGGAAGCCGTCCGGTCGTGACCGCGTATTGGCCCTTGGGAAGGAGCTTGAAGGGTACCTGAAAGGCTTTGTCCCAGGTTTCAAACCGGGGAAAGCTCGGATCGTAGAGGGATTGGAAGTCGTCGACTGCTTCGGCCGGGTCGGGTGTGCGTTCAAGGCGTCGCAGGTCTTCGGGGTCGACGGCTTCGCGTCCTGTCAGATGCAGGTATTCGGCTACCAGGGACCGCAGGAACGTCGCTCCCCCCATACCGTCGGTCAAAGCATGGCTGAACTCCACTGCGATTCGCCTGCCAAACCAACGCACCCGAAACAGATGGGTGCTGCGGTTTTTGCGATGAAAGGGTAAACAGGGTGACGTTGTTTCGGGGTAGATGGTGGGTGACTCGGGATTTTCCACCAGTGAATACCAGAACAGGCCGGGTTGGAGCCTGACTTGAAACGAGGGAAACCGGGGAACAACGGCCTGGAGGGCTGACAACAATAGCTCTGGCTGGATGGGTTCGTGCAAGCGGACCGCCACCCGAAACAGATGCGTCAACCGGTCTGAGGTAACCGAAGGGAAGATCTTTGCCGCGTTGTCGAGGCGAAACCAACTCCGCTCCTGTTCCTTCATTTCAACCGACTCGGGCCATACTGCCGTCGAAGGGGATGAGAATAAATGCCAAAACCACCATTATCAAAAGACCCAGAACCTCGAGGAGGAAGACTCCTGCCCAGCCCTCGTTGCGGCGGGTGAGGCCCCGACCGCTTCTTTTGGCGGTGATGATGGCCAGGGCCAACGCGGTGAGAGTGGCCGCCATTCCCAGGGTGATGGCAGCTACCGAGGCCAGCCCCAGTCCGAGGGCACCCAGGCTGAGACTGAACAGCAGAACCAGCAGTGTTCCCGGGCAGGGCAACAGGGCGGCAAAGAACAGAAAAGGGAGGAAGCGCCGCCAGGGTACCGGTTCATAGCTGGTCTCCAGGCGGTCATGCAGGTCAAAGCCCATACGCCGACGCATTTTAGCCAGGACGGACCGGCGGCGGAGTTCCCCGATATCCTTGAGTTTCATCAAAAAAAGAACCGTGGCGACCAGCAGAATGCCCCATGCCGATACCGTTTGGGTCAGCATGGTTGCCTGGGTCAGGCTTTGGCCGGCGCTGAACTGCAATCCCAGGCGGACCAGCAGGAGCACCCCTACCGCCGAAACGGCATGAAACACGGCAAACAGGGCACCGGCCAGAAATCCCTGAGCATAGCGCGCATTTTCACTGACAAAGTACGCTCCGATAACCGCCTTCTGGTGACCGGGAAGAAGGGTGTGGAAGACTCCATAGAGGAATGAAAAGCCGAGCAGAAGGAACAGCGCAAACCCTCCATCGGGTGCCTGTGCCGCGCGGAGACTGGCACTCAGGCCTTGATGGAATTGCCGCTGAAGTTCGAGGATGGTTTCGGTCAAGGGGTGGCTCCGGTTTGGCAGGCGTCGAGACGGATCTTGAGATTCTGGGCGTTGAATTCGGAACCCAGAAAGATCAGGTCCGTTTTCTTTTGTTCGGAGGCAAGCCACCGTCGGCTGTAGAGCTGTTTTTGGGAACCTGTGTATTGAATCAGGTACTTGAAGCGTTGGGCTGAGGGGTCTGCGAGGTAGACCACTCCCTTGGCCCGCAGAATTCCCGGTTCCAAGCTGGAAAAGAGGTCTTTCAGACGCTGTGGATCGAGGGGAAGCCCGCAGGTGTACTCAAGGATTTCTGTATCATGGTGTTTTCCCCCTTGGAAGAAGCGCCGTTTTGGTTGCGCCGAGGGACTCAGATCCGCCTCCGGGTCGCCCAGGCCCGAGGTTTCGAAGAGGGCTGACCAGGGCAAACGACCGGCGGTATCAAAAATCTTCACCCCGGGTTTCAGCTCGATCAGCCGGGCCCGGACGGAATCGATGGTCGCATCGTCCGCCAGGTCGGTCTTGGTCAAAAAAACCGCATCGGCAAAAGCCAGCTGCCGGTGAAGCGCGGGGAACCCCTTTTCATGATTCAAGAACGTCGGGACGTCGGCCAGACAGAACACTCCGTTCAAACTGTATTTCCCATCCTGGGTCAGAACGCCGAGAAGCGGGCCCGGGGAAGAAAGCCCCGAGGCCTCTACCAGTATGTGACCGACTTTGGGGTCTTTTTTGACGACGGCGTCGAGTGCCGCCTTCAGGTCACCGTCGCTCACGCAGCAAAGACAGCCCGAGGGAAGTTCATAGAGAGGCTGTTTTCGGACCTCGAGCAGCTGGCTCTCCAGCGCGGCCTCTCCGAACTCATTGACAATCAGCCCGAACTTGGTGCCGGGACGCTCCTTGAGCAACCGGTTCACCAAGGTCGTCTTGCCCGATCCTAAGAAACCGGTCAGCACGGTCACCGGAATGGGGTGGTTCATGAGGGACTCCAAGAAATGAAGGCATAAGTCGGGGTGACTTGGCCGCTGTAGTAGGTTTTGGATTTGTCAGGCCGTAGGACGAAGGAGGCTTTTCCCCCGTCTGTCACCTTGAGGTTGACCGGACTTTTTTTATCAAAGATCATGTCGGTGAAGAACGTGTCGTCATAAAACGACACTGCCAGAGGCGTCTTGGCGTCGAGACGCAACCCCAGCGGGAGAAAAAACCGGAACACCACCCTGCCGTCCGAGGTGACCGAACCTTGAAACTGATTGGGAGTAGGAGTCTCGAGGGAACGGGACCCGAGAGCGAGGTGGGTGAAGTACCGGTAAATTCTCAGGTTGTCGAAGTAGCCTTTTTTGAGGATGGTGTTTTCCGGGGCACTGAACCTTCCATTACCATCAGTATCATGGTCCATTAAAATGACCTGGCTGAACACTTCGTCAAAAGTCCAGGTGGACCACAGCCCTTCGACATAGCCAGCCTCGACGGTGATCTCGGTGCGCACATCAGCCCAAACGTGGGGATGGGCTAAGAGGGGGTGGGGGAGAAGGAAGAACAGGAGACCTAGAAGCCGGAAGGTCATGGGTTGAGTATGGCAGGGAGCGAGTGGGGAGGCAAGGTGCTTTTAGGATATCGCCCAGCTTGACATTCTTTTTAAGAATACGTTATGTTTCTATTCGTAGAAACAAATAGGAGCCCTTTTTGGAAACGCTGATCAAGGTCATCCCCGGAGAACGATACACCCCTTATGGGTTGGCGATGAAGCTCGAAGCCAAGGTGGTACTCGAATCGGCCTCGTCGAAAAAGGGGCGGGACCGTTACTCACTGCTGCTGATTCAGGAGGCGTTCCGGGTCAGCCAGGAAGGCGAGACCGTTTTTTTCCACAAGGATGGAACGAAGCAGAAGGTTCAGGTCGCCCATCAGGATATTCTCGATGTGCTGATGTACTTTGCCCGCCAGCATTCCGACCCGGGGCAGGACTTCCCTTTCCCAGCAGGCGGAGTAGGGTTCCTCAGTTTTGAATTCTGTCAGTACTGTGACACCATCCGCCTTTCGGCCAAACCCGACCCCTTGGAACTGCCCGATGCCCTGTTCTTGTTCGGTCATGTGTTTTCGATTTATGACCACTACACCGATCTGATTTACTTGGTGGGACTGAACTACCAGGAGGCTTCGATTGACCTTGAGGCGGCTTTGGCCGCCCTCGAAGCCCGCATCAACGATGGCGATTGGAAAAGCCTCGACACCGTCGGCACCCCCTATGACGCCCAGATTTTGCCTCAGGACTACGACCCCGACGCAACCTACAAGAAGAATGTTGAGGCCATGCGGAAAGAAGTGATCGCCGGGAATCTGCTGCAGGGGGTGCCCAGCCGCCGGTTGCTGGTAAAAACCAAAATGCCCGCCATCGAAGCCTACCGCCGCCTGCGCTCCTCCAACCCATCTCCTTATATGTTCTACCTGGATTTTGGGGACTTCCAGCTGTTTGGTGCCAGCCCCGAAGTGCATATCAAGGTGAAATCCGGTATGGCGGAGATACGCCCCATTGCCGGTACCCGCCGCCGCGGCAAGAGCGAGAAGGAAGATTTGCAGCTCGAGGCCGAACTGCTGGCTGACGTCAAGGAGCGGGCTGAACACCTGATGCTGGTCGATCTGGCCCGCAACGATCTGGGGCGCATTGCCCAGCCGGGTTCCGTCAAGGTGACCGACAGCTATTTTATTGAGCGTTACAGTCATGTGATGCACATCGTCAGCCGGGTAGAAGGAAAACTGAAGGACGGCAAGGATGGCATCGACGCCCTACGCGCCTCGTTCCCGGCCGGTACGGTTTCGGGAGCCCCGAAGATCCGCGCCATCGAGGTCATCGACCGCCTGGAACCCGTCCAGCGCCGTTTCTATTCGGGTGTAGTTGGTCACCTGAGCCCCGACGGCAGCCTCGATACTTGCATTGCCATCCGCTCGGCCCTCAAAAAGGGCGACACCATGGTTCTGCAGGCGGGCGGCGGTGTGGTGTACGATTCCAACCCCGAACGCGAACTGGAAGAGACCTACGAAAAGATGCGGGCCACCGCAAAAAGCCTGGGGCTGGAGCTCTAGGATGGCCGCAGAAGAGAATGGC
>JFJP01018768.1_pt1 | contig 16276 bp, 10 predicted proteins | sample 431651 | NCBI WGS metagenome assembly JFJP01 (sample SAMN02602958, study PRJNA72255) | Microbial mat metagenome, whole genome shotgun sequencing project. | biome: fresh water; feature: sink hole; material: water; isolation source: purple microbial (photo- and chemosynthetic) mats found in... | reverse complement strand
ATGATACACCGCCTGCCAGATGTTATCGACGGGCTCGTCTTCGCCTGCATGAATGGTCATACGGATGCACTTCTCCATTAGCTCCAGAAAAATCGACCGCAACGACTCGGGCGTCGCTGCCGATTCCGCACCCGCCAAATCAAAACCGACGAACATGTCGCGGAACTGCTGATTATCCTGCAACATCATTTTCGCCAGTTCGACATGCGCCTTTACCTTATCAAGATCGGCATGGCGACTGGCGATGAAGATCAAGCGAAAGCAGCACGACGACCGACCATCCTTCAAAGCGTCCATCAGCACCTCGACAACGCGGTTTTCGGAAAGACCGCCCCTCGTGTAATTGCAGGGCGAGCAGCGGACCTCGCAGTAACGTACATGGTTCGCCTCGCTTAGCCGGATCAGTACTGCACAGGCCGCACACAGGCAAGCCTCCGACTGCATGAGCCCGGACCCCTGCAAATCGCCAAGCGCTTCATAGTCATTGATGCCAACCATGCAAAACGCTGATGCTCGGCGGTATTTCCCGAATACCAGTTCGTCCAGAAGATCTATATCGTCGTGAAAGCAGCTTAGGAAGCCTGCAACACCTAATGGTTCGGGAACGTCCGTGAATTTACTACGCAACGACTTCCACTCACCGCCAACCAGGCTCTTGACCGCTGCCGCATCGCGATTCTGGACGAACCGGGACACCTGCGCCAGCCACTCTCCATACCCATTGGATTGCCTAGCGAACGCCTGAATCCTACCGTTTTCCGAAAGCGCCACTTCCACCATTTCCGCTGGTGAAAGGATCCCTCCAAAATGAAGGTGAAGCTCTGGTTTAGGAAGCATCCTGAGCCATGCAAGATCCGCCTCGCGCCGGTCTTCAGAAACCGCTATACGCTCATTCTGAAGTCGTGCCAGAACTTCGGGATCCAGGGCATAAAGCGCTCTGAAGTTGGTTTGTCCATGACCGATCAATTCCCGGCGGTAATTGCACAGCAGCGCCCCGGCCACACTCTGCCGACGACGGATTTCTGCAAAGAGCGACGGTTCGAGATAATCTTCACCCATCGGATAGCGGGCTGGCGTCAGCCCCCCTTCCAGTACACTCAGAGCGCTAGGCCGTGTTTTCCCATGGATAACCAGCGGCGTCACAGACTGGACCACATCCTCCGGCAGCTCAGCCTGTAGATCATCAGGCGTAGGATTCTTCAGCAAAGGCGGCAGCGCCTCGGCCGTATCGACGACATGGAGCATGGCATCGCATCCGAAAATATGCCCCGACTCCTGCATATCCGCGCTCATGGTCTTTCGACCGCCAGCGAGGGAAAGATAGACGTGACCACCCTCGCCTGCGTATGCGTGGGCGTGGCAGACAACGCGGAAGACAAGATCGCTCATGAGCTGGCATTCCTCCACCGAAGTCAGCTCTCTAAGTCCGTCATGGGCGAACATCTTGATATCGATGCCGGTTCGACGGCCCCATTCTGTAAGGAACTGCCGCTGTTGCAGTACGCGCCTGCCGTTGGTGGTAATCACCCAGATCGCGTCAACGGGCTGCATCCCATAAGCATGTCGCCACTGTGCAAACCGTACAGCGTCGGGATGATGTTGATAGAACGGGAACTGCGAGGGATTGACGAACCCGAACAACTCCGGCACTACGGCCCAACTTGTCCCCATCGTCGTGACCAGCAGATTCATGTGGAGACCTCCAATCATTGTTGTACGCATCTGAAGCCCATTATTATCACGGCACCACCACCTGCTGCAAATCAAACTTTGTGCATTTAGGGCACTTGCACAATATCCGGAAAAACGACGGCAAAAGTCCTTAACGACCTTAGCGTACACACAATAGGGGGAATGGCCATGCCGAGTTTGATCCTGCATACCGAGAACATCAGTGCCAACATCGAATCCGAGCGGATCATCGTCTCTCGTCGCGAGATCGATCCGGAAGGCAAGGTTACGCACCAGAAAAGCAAGGTTCCGCTGCACGACCTTGAGCGGGTAATCCTTGTAGGACGCCCGAGCATTACCGTGCCGGTACTGCAGAAGCTGCTCATCCGCGGGATTCCCTGCTACTTCGTCACGAGTCACAACCGCTGGCTTGGCAGCCTTCAGCCGGACGGCAACATGGATGCCGAGCGACGGATCCGGCAATACGAGACGGCACGGAATGCTGATCTGCAACTGCGCATTGCCAGACAGCTTGTCGCCACCAAGATCAGCAATAGCCGCCGCGTCTTGCAGCGACTGGCGGCCAACCGCCAGCAGGCGGAGGAGAACGAGCAGAAGCAGGTCACGGAAGAACTCAAGACGCTTGGCGAACGCGCGAGCGCGAGCCTCAGCATGCCAGAGCTTCGCGGTCTTGAAGGTCTGGCTGCTGCCCGCTATTTCCAGCGACTTTCTGCCTTCTTCCCTGAGAAGATCCCGTTCCGCAACCGTACGCGCCGTCCGCCAAAGGACCCGGCCAACGCCCTGCTATCCTGGAGCTACACCATACTGCTCGGTGAGATCGAATGCGAAATACGCAAAAGAGGGCTTGATCCCTGCATCGGATTCCTACATGAGCGCTCGCATGGCGCACCGTCTCTGGCCTTGGATTTACTCGAGCCGCTGCGGGCACCGGTCTGCGACCTACTGACCTTGAACATCCTGAACCACGAAATCCTCGACGAGCAGAACTTTGCCTATAACGTCGAGGATGGCGGGATATACCTGCGGGAAGATGCCTACCCGCCTTTCTTCCAGGCCTATGAACGAAGCATGAGCCGGAAATTCAGTTTAACCAAAGATGGTGCGCACACTGACTTCCGTCAGATCATAGCCGATCAGGTCACGGCCACGCTCCATGCACTGGACGGTGCCGAAACACCGGGATACTTCAAGATGCCATGAACGCAACGGCACCGGAGCTTTACGACGGGAGCATCATCAATGAATTCACGCGCTACCGTATTGGCTATACCCATCTCTATACGGCGCCCCATGAGAGGAAGTATCGGGAAATGCTGCATCTAGTCGCCTACGACATCACCAGCCCGAAGCGTCTTCGCCGGGTGGCACGGATTTGCGAGGACTTCGGGATCCGGGTTGAATACAGCGTGTTTGAGTGCGATTTGAGCGAAGAGACATTCCAGGAACTCTGGACGCGCCTGGCTGCGACCATTGATGCCGCCGAAGACTGCCTTCTGGCCTACAAAATATGTAATTCCTGCACGCGCAAAGTCGAAAGCATGGGGACTGTCGTACGCCCGGGAAAGGTACTCTTGTACATACCATGAAGAATCCCCGCAGATTACACAAATTGCATAATTTCGGCGGCAGCCAAAAAGCTCGAAAAAGGGGGGTCTGCCGCCGAAAGATTAAATGTTTAACTATTAAGCATTTACTGAATTCGTATGAAAAATATCTGCCGCCGACGGCAACAAAAAAACAGTCTCCCGCCGAAATGGCTTTACAAGCCATTACAATTCAGTTAGTTAAGAGGTGTACAGTCCGAAAGGACCCCAAAGCCGAAAGGCGATTGAGACAATAATAATACCAACTTCAGAACCTTCCTTATTTGGGCAGGTCCGAAAGGACCCCAAAGCCGAAAGGCGATTGAGACTGGAACATACGTCGACAGGAACCACATCCGGAGATGTGTCCGAAAGGACCCCAAAGCCGAAAGGCGATTGAGACCTTATCAGTGAATGTTTTATGTGTAACAGAACACTCCAGTCCGAAAGGACCCCAAAGCCGAAAGGCGATTGAGACGTAAACCGTCATACCCCCATCCACCTTCAAAATTAGAAGTCCGAAAGGACCCCAAAGCCGAAAGGCGATTGAGACCTTGCCTGGGAAGTACTTCACCAGCATCTTCCACAAAGTCCGAAAGGACCCCAAAGCCGAAAGGCGATTGAGACTTATCCTCTTCTACTATGATATTGATCCACTCAGAAAGTCCGAAAGGACCCCAAAGCCGAAAGGCGATTGAGACGAGAGCGACAACATCACCCCCAACCATCACAACAGTGTAGTCCGAAAGGACCCCAAAGCCGAAAGGCGATTGAGACACCAGTCATCTTGGTGGGATGGGGCTTGTCGGGGTTAGGTCCGAAAGGACCCCAAAGCCGAAAGGCGATTGAGACACAATCCCCGTCGTCAAGCGCACCCCGTTCTATGATAGTCCGAAAGGACCCCAAAGCCGAAAGGCGATTGAGACTTCCGCCCATAATCTGCACCGTTGCAGCGAATTTGGACGTCCGAAAGGACCCCAAAGCCGAAAGGCGATTGAGACTCGATTTCATATTTCGACAACCGTACTACGACCGTACAAGTCCGAAAGGACCCCAAAGCCGAAAGGCGATTGAGACCATCGTACTCGCGCACGGTTTTAGTAATTTTGTCAGGTCCGAAAGGACCCCAAAGCCGAAAGGCGATTGAGACTCCATAAAGATCAAAGACGCCAACACCAACTGCACAGTCCGAAAGGACCCCAAAGTCCGAAAGGACCCCAAAGCCGAAAGGCGATTGAGACAACACCTGTAGTGGTGTCATTCATCCTCCTTCTTGAGTCCGAAAGGACCCCAAAGCCGAAAGGCGATTGAGACCGAATTAAAGATCAAAGACGCCAACACCAACTGCCCAGTCCGAAAGGACCCCAAAGCCGAAAGGCGATTGAGACTTAAAAATCGCCGTTGTTTTAGCAACCTTAATATTACCCGTCCGAAAGGACCCCAAAGCCGAAAGGCGATTGAGACTATACACTCCTTATTTCTTCGGATTGAATTCGGCTAGTCCGAAAGGACCCCAAAGCCGAAAAGTCCGAAAGGACCCCAAAGCCGAAAGGCGATTGAGACACATCTGTGTCCGCCCATTTTTTAACCACTATTACAGGTCCGAAAGGACCCCAAAGCCGAAAGGCGATTGAGACCTGCACAGCAGATATAGGTGATCCATGTTATCAGTGCGTCCGAAAGGACCCCAAAGCCGAAAGGCGATTGAGACTCATCGGTACGCCGATTAACTACGCTTGAATAATCGCACAGTCCGAAAGGACCCCAAAGCCGAAAGGCGATTGAGACATAATTTATTCCTTTAAATTTCCCTAAGCCTTTGTAGTCCGAAAGGACCCCAAAGCCGAAAGGCGATTGAGACACCTTAAACATTTCTACTATATCATTACTCAAATCAAGTCCGAAAGGACCCCAAAGCCGAAAGGCGATTGAGACTGGTTCGTTTATGTTGGTTCGTTTGCTGGTGCGGGAATCCCCGTCCGAAAGGACCCCAAAGCCGAAAGGCGATTGAGACTACTGTTTCGTTGCTTTTTTCATTCTCTTAATCCTGTCCGAAAGGACCCCAAAGCCGAAAGGCGATTGAGACTGCGCACAGGCAGGAATGTCTGTGATGCTTTTAAGAATTCCGTTCGCGCCCAATCCGGTAATCAAACGTTTCCAAGGAAGATAAGGCGCCCCTATCCCCTGACCGCTGGCTGTGTGCAAGCACAAGCAGGGCGCATACCTGCGGGCAAACCGTTACATGGCATGTGGTAATCTCACACGAAGACGCGAAGGCACGAAGCAAGACTGAATAGCGCGGCTATTACACGTCCGCTTCTCCTGTGGATCTATTAACTGGGAGTGTCAGGCGGTGAGCTCGGAGACTTATGCTCGGCATGCGTCTTGCCCAGAGGTCTGCGCCCCTTACCTCTACCACGATGCGGCTTACACAGAGGGCGCGACCTACTTTCCTGCGCCTTCTTTTTCCAGTGCTGGTGAAACTTGATGATGCATGTCAACATCAACCCCAGAACGATGACGACAATCGCCGCGCAGCATAGCCCGAATCGCAGATATATTGCATGTGATAGCATAAACCTATGTTAAGTGCCTGCCGGCGGACTTTTCCGAAAATACCGATAATATGCAAACCAACGATGGTTAACCATTTTCATGCTAGACAGAAAGGAATGCCAGCCACTACCCTTTCAAAACATCTAACAATATTTCGATTTCCGGAAATGCGGTCGATTTGACGCTTAACATTCAATATGAACACCGACGCCATTCAACTTACCGCCGATCAACAGAGAGCCGCTGAGCTTCTGTTGCGTTTTGTCGAGGGAGACCAAGGTATATATATCCTGCGGGGTTATGCAGGCACTGGGAAGACTTTTATCCTGAATTTCGTAGTCTCGCACCTCGAGCAAGTAGGAATCCCGTATCGCCTGATGGCACCCACGGGCAGGGCCGCCAAAGTCCTTTCACAGCGGACAAACCGGCCAGCGGCCACCATTCACCGCAGCATCTACCAGTTCGAGGATGTCAAGGAGAGCAGAAGCGAAAGCGACGCGGAGACCTACAAGTTCTACTTCGACCTTGCACACAACCGCGATGACGCGCGGTGCGTGTATCTTGTGGACGAGGCGTCCATGATATCTAACCAGTACACGGAGGGGGAGTTCTTCCGCTTCGGTAGCGGCCACCTGCTTGATGATCTGCTTGCCTATACCGGCAAAGTGTCCGGCGGCACCGCTCGGAAGATCATTTTTTGCGGCGATCCAGCCCAGTTGCCACCGGTCAACGAGAATGTATCAAAAGCCCTCATGCAAGATGAAATGCAAGCGCTCACCGGCCAGTCCGTGCCCGAATGCGAACTCAAGGAGGTTATCAGACAGCAGGACGGCAGCGGCATCCTACAGACGGCAACCTGGCTTCGAGAGCGGATCAGCGCCTCTGAATTCAACAGCTTCCGCATTGACCCAGCCTATGACATCGATTTTCTTACGGAGACCGAACTGTTGGACAAGGTGGTCGACCTCTTCAGTCGGCAAGGCCATGACCAAGTCATCCTGATTGCGGCGACCAACGCAAAAGTGAAGCTTTACAACCAGATGATTCGGGAACGGCTATTCGGGGAGGATCGGCCGATCCAACCCGGTGATCGTATCATTATCGCACGCAACAACTACAAGGGCAACATTCCTCTGGTCAATGGCGAGTTCGGGACCGTCGTCTCTGCATCAGGATCGACTGAGAAATTCACTATTCCGATCAATCAGCCCATCAACGGTAAGCGGAACATCGTGCATGTCCCCCTTGAGTTCCGCAGGTTAGACCTTAGCTTCACCCAGCCCGATGGCACCATACAAACGACATCATGCCTGATCAACGAGACGTTGCTGAACAGCACCGAGGCGCTTCCTGCCACCCTTTACAGCAAGGCCATGTATGTGCATTTCCGAAGCCGCCACAAGGCTCTCGATAGCAGAAGCCCCGCCTTTAAGAAAGCACTTGTGGATGATCCCTACTTCAACTGCCTCCAGATCAAGTACGGCTACGCGATTACCTGCCACAAGGCACAGGGCGGCGAATGGCCCCATGTCTTCATCGATATGCAACCGGCCGGTTCTCCCTCGCATGCCGATTATTTCCGCTGGGCATATACAGCCATCACACGTTGCCGCAAGGCGCTAGGCCTTGTCAACGCACCCTGTTTCAGCGTTCTCAAGGCAAAGAAATCCGTACAGGTACCCGCCGATATCCAGACGATCATCAGCGCCAGGAAACTATCACTTCCTGCTTCGCCCGAAGGTGACAAAGCACCCGCGATAACATTTCCCGACGAGCCCGCATTCCTCGCGCCGCTGTACCAGGCGATCAAGCTTTTCCTTGAAAACTACAAGGTTCGTATAACGGATGTCCGGCATCGTCCGTATGCAGAGTTCTATATGCTCAAGCTCCCTGCGGCCCAATCCTCCGTGCTCACGCTCAACTACAGGGCCAGCAACAAGATAACCCGGCTTTCCCTGCATCCCGGAGACAGTCCGCTCCTCCATGAGATCACGCTTGCCCTGGAAGTGGAGTTCCTAGGAAAGCAGATGCTTGCACCACCGGATGCACCACTGGCACCACCACCGGCAACGAGTTCCCAACAAGAGGTCGATGCCCCGAAAGCCACTCCCGCGACGGACGCCTTCACAACCTTCGAGCAGACCCTTCGCGATTCGCTCAAATCCAATGGCATCTTCGTGCGGAGTGCCGAACGTATAACGGCCTATCATCTTGCGTGCAAGCTCGCAAACGAGACCGGACATTGCCACATCAACTACTATTTCAACGGTAATGGCCAACTGACAAACGTCTTGCCGGATCTGCATCAGTCCACCTCTGAAAGCCTGGTTCGTACCGTCATGGGATTAAGCCGATGAAGCGAAAGGGCATCGTCGTTGCATTTACCGACGAAACATGCCAATAACGCTTGATTGTCATGCCAGCGTCGGGTATACATTGCCCCAGTATGTTAACGAGATCTGACATTCTGGATTTACAGGCGACGCTGCGTGGGGCACCTTCCACAACCCAGTCGGTTTTGTCGGTTTGCAGGTTTGATACTGGCGCCGTCTGGCACGGTGACTGGTTGCGCTGGTGTGCGCCTGGAAGCACGCGGTTCGGTAGTCCCGACAAGCCCTGCCATTATGCGTCCGTGTCTCGCTGCATCACGCCTGATGCGCTTTTCCGCCTGGCTCCGGCCACCTCCGTGCGGCACAAAGTACGTCCTGGCGTGATCGAGCTACCGCGGGGTGCAATCGCCGGCAGTCCTTTGTTCCAGAACACCTACCTGCTGGCGCGTGTCTGTCTTATCCGCAGCAAGCGTGTGCTGGAGCAGCGTTATGAGTACATCTGTAATCTCGACAGCAGCATCGTCGGCCAGCTCCGGCAGCAGATGAAAGGCCGCGAATGAATATCGAGCAATGCCTTTCGAGATTGACGCAGGAACACGCGTTCGAGACGGATTTCTTTGATCTGGTTCGCGATATCATGCACTCGTGCCTGAGGTCGTCCGACCTTGCGCCTGCCGCCGCACGGGAGTCCGCCGAGGAACAGGCGGCTGATTTCATCTTCGACCTGAGCCAGCGTCGAATTTCGGGCACCATCCGCACCCGCAACGATCTGCTGCGCGAGTGCCGCCGCTGGCTGGCAGCCAAACAGGCCCCGGAGCGGCAGGAACTGTGGCTGGTGCTGAGCAAGGCCCTGCGTAAACTTGAAAGCCGTGGCAAGGTATGCCGTCCGGAGGATCAGCGAGCCTACAACAACACGAACAGCACGCGCTGGGCGCTGGTGTCGTTCGCAGGTCGCGTGCCCGAGTTCGCGAGCCTACCCGGAGTTCTTCAATCCATGCCGACGGTGGCTGCCAAGGGGAAGAATGACCGGATCCTGAATCCGTCAGAGGCGGAAGGCATGCTGCTGTACCTGCTGAAGGGCTTGGCCGGAGAACTCACCATGGCCGAGATCATGGAAGCGGTTGCAAGGCGGATGCCGCTGTTCCATGAGTTAACCGTGCTTAACGCCCCCCAGGATGACGATGAGAACGGGACCTGCCTGCTGGATTGTATCGAGGGTGCTGCGCAGCTTTCCGATTATGCCCTGCTCGTTGAAGAAGAGGCAACGCTCGTGGGCAAGACGTTATGGGAGAGGGCCGCCTCGATACGTAAAGGAAGGGCGGATTCCCCGGTAAGGGGGACTGACGTGCTGTGCGGGTATTTCCTGCCCAAGTATTTCAGCCGCGAGAAGGTGAAGCTGGAGCAGTTCGGCAGCAGCAGCACCGTCAACGAGATCGTCCACGAATTGCTCGGCATACTGCGCGACATGCTGCAGCCGGAACAGGCAGCCCCCCTTGATCAATGGCTGACCGCCAAGCTGATCGAGGCACTCGAAGGCAAGTTGCGGCGGATATGTTCGGAAATCGGTTGCGCAAGCCGCTTAACTGAAGCCATGGAAGGAGCTTGCCATCATGACGAATAACCCCCCGGCAGGCAGCACGGTGATCATGCAATTAAGAAAACGCCTGGAATCGTTACCCGATCCCGCCTTGCTCTGGGAGGCTTGTTCCGCTACAGATTTGCAGTCCGGCCAGGTCTGGACGCTTGTCGGCACCCCCGCCGAGGATACGCCATCCTTCCTCATGCTTGTTACGGAAAAAATCCTGCCCGGCGTCTTCAATGCCATTCCTGTCTTCCGCTGGACCGAGCTGGCGGGCCCCGATGACCTGATCATTCCCGTGCCTTTGGCTCCCATACGGATGGTCGCCGCCCTTGGATTATCCTGCACGGTATCGCCCGCCATGCTGGACACCTGCATGGGGTGCGCCCCGGCAACCATGATGGATAACATCCGGCATGCGCTAGCATCTCCCCTACCCATTCACGAAAACCCGGCCTTTATTACCGGACCGCAATGGACCGGCCCCGACGAGCACCGTATTGCGTACACCACCGCCATCGGGCAAATCCTCGAGAAGCTCCAGATGCAGCACCTGGCGCTGCCTGCCGAAGAGGATGACCAACTGATCGAGGCGGAAGCAACAGCAGCAGGCCGCGTAATTGCGTTTCCCCAATGGCTTGATAAAATCTCGCTGGCCGCTGCCGCCGGACAGTCGCTGTATACGCCTTACTGTGTGGTTGACAAGGTCTCCTATCTGTTCCGCGACGCGGCCGCCCCGGATACGTTGAGCGGCTTTGCCGAATGCCTAGCCTTCGATCCTTCCGCGCATGAAGCGAGTGGTACGGTTTTCGGCGAGTGGTTGGTTTCCGGGACCGCAACAGCGGCACCCCTACCGTTCGTCGCGTTCGTGTTCGACCGCCTTGACCGCATACTGATCGGAGCCGCCAGGGTATCGGCGTATGAAAAGGGCTGGCTCGTGGTCCTTGACCAGCATCTTTCGGCTTTGCAGCCGTGGCGAATCCAGTCCTCAACCGATTTGCACATCGTGCTGGTCAGGGAGAATGCCTGATGCCTCGTGCCCTCCATATCGATACCCAGCGGTTGGGAAATCGAACCAGCCTTTCGCATTCCCTGCTGATCTTGCTTCCGTCCCGGCATTTCGGCGATCTGGCTTTTGAACCGAGTCTTCCCGCCTGTTCGACGGTCTTGGAAAATATACGCAGGGTGTTCCCCGATCCGACGGTTTTTGGTGCATGGCAGCGGCTCATTGCCGAGGAACTCCTGCTGCGCAGCCAGACGGGCGGCACCATTCCCGATGACTGGCTGGCACACTTCGGCTCGACCAGTCCATTCGACGACCTTCCCGCACACCCGCTCTCACGCCTGATCGAAGCGCCAGCCGCCTGCGCCCTGTTCCCGCTGGCAACACTCGACCCGTCATCCGCACCTGCCACCGGGCGAGCCTGGGCTTTTGCAGGACACGGAGATCCGCTACTTGTATCGCCCATTCCTGCATGGGGGGGAAACTCGGGCGCGCTTGCCGCCTGGCTTGCAACAAAGGCACTTGACACGGATCCGGTGTGCCGAAGGAGACTGGCGCAGGACTGGCTGGTTTCCGGCGAAAGCATGCCCGACGATAACCGGGTGGGTCGCATCCAGCTTGGCAACAAGCTTGCACTTTGCACCCTCAGCCCCAATCTGCATAAAAGGCTATGGCTCCTGCCGGCCGACAATCGCGACGATCTACCGCTGCGGTTTCCCGGACGCGGCTACCGCCTCGCCTACGACCGCTCTTCCGCATGGAACCACATCACCGGCAGCGGCATGCAGGGCGAAGGACAGGGATCATGGCCGGTTTGCAAAGCCTACCACTCCTTCTGTAGCGGGGCGCGCGAGCCCGCACTGGCAGGGGCACTGCTCTCGGTGGTGGCATCTCCGGACATACCCGTACACCTATGGGCATCCAGTGCCGAGGTTTCCAGGAAAAGCGCGGTGGATGTGGCATTCATCCTCGAGAAGCTCGGCACAGGCCTGCCGATCCCCCACACCATCGATTCCGCCGATATGCGCCATGCCGAGGCGCAACTGGTCGAGGTTCTCGAGCCGGTCCTGGAAACGGGCGCAAAAGTACTTTTCAACGTCACCCAGGGTAACCGGCTGATGAGCTTTGCCGTCCACAGCTTGGCACGCCGCTTCGAGAATCTGCTGATGATCTATCGCGACTGCGACGCCGACATGTTCGAGTTCACCATGATCCGTTACGAGGGTGGCACCCCTGTGACCAGCGTGATGACCGGCACCCCCGCCCCAACGCAGGCGCAGTGGAACTGGAAATGCCTTTTCACCGCCAACGGGAACATCAGCCCCGCCGCACTCTTGGAAAATATTATTACGAATCTCCGGAAAAACGAGACGGAAAACGCTTATCAAGAGACATGACACATAAACCACAACGCGAGGACACCATGGGACCTGAAAACACGCTATTCTGGATGAGCAAACTCACCGCCTTCCTGCACGATCCACCCGGCAAGTCACTCGACATCGGCGGCCACGAGCAGCAGGCCGCCAGCCTGATGCGTGAGGCAGGGCTGACGGACGAAACGCAGCTAAGGACGCTGCACGACCACATCAAACCGGCTGACTGGTTCGCCTCTTCTGCCGAACGGTTCGTGTTTCCACAGAAGAAATGCGCCACCAAGTTCAATGGAAAAGTACCCAATGATGACAACGACGATATCAACGCCTGCTTCATCCACCCGCTGTCGCCCAGTCACTATGCCGCCGAAGGCAATATACTTGACCACAAGGGGGCGCTTGACGAATTGATCTCGAAGGCCATCGGCGGGGTCGATTCCGACGATGCGCATACCCGGTTCTTCCTGTACTGGCGGCGCTGGCTGGAGAACACCGTCAGCAGCAAGGCCCAATACGCCAAGGACCTGGCCTACCTGCCCGCCGACACCCGCATTCCCGATCACTCGATCTGGAACCACATGACCGTGACCTCCGCTGTCGCGGGGTGCATGGACGACAGCGGCTCGCTCAAACCCTCCCTGCTGCTATTCCAGCTCGGCCCCGTGCAGGAGTTCATAGCCCAGGCCCGCAGCACCCGTGACCTCTGGAGCGGCTCGTACCTACTCTCTTGGCTCATGGCCCACGCCATGAAAGCCATCAGCGATGCTGTTGGTCCGGACGCCGTCATATTCCCCAACCTGCGCGGCAACGGTATTTTCGATGCCTTGCACCGCGAATCCATGTACAGCCACACCTTCAAGAGCGGCATCGGCAAAGCGGATCAGACCTGCTGGCAACGTATGCTGGACGAAAAGCGCAACGCCGGCGATAACCTAGGCGATGCCCGCTGGCTGCTGACCCCCACCCTACCCAACCGCTTCCTCGCGCTGGTGCCAGAAGGCCATGCCGAAGGCCTCGCCAAGGCCGCCGAGCAAGCGATCCACAACGAACTCGCCCGCATCGGCGAAGCCGTCTGGAAATGGGTTGATGCAGAAGCCCGCAAGGCGGATGGTTGCAATTACACGCCCGACTGGAAGCAGCGCTTCGATGACCAGGTCAAGGCCTTCCCGCAGACCTCCTGGGCCATCCAGCCCTGGCTCGAACGGGACGCCTGCCTTGCCGCCTATGCCAAACTCCCCGTCAACAGCCAACGCGAAGACGGCACTCCCACGCCCTACGATAACTTGAAGGACATGCTGGCCTTCGCAGAGAACTGGCTTCCCGTGGAGGAGCGTGATCCACGCTACTACAGCGACAAGGACACCAAGACCCGCCTGAACAATACCGGCCTGCTCTGGTCGGCGCACTACGCGCTGGTTGATGCCGCCCTCGCCGCCCGCCGCAATACCCGCGATTTCGCAGCGTGGACAGATCCCAAAGCCAGCGGAGCCACCAAGGATTCGCTTTCCGGCAAGGAAGAATCCATCGGTGACGAGAAGTTCTGGGAACATGTAGCCAAACTCAATGGCGGCAAACTCTTTACCGCAGCCAGCCATCGCTACGGGGCCATGAACCTTATAAAGCGGCTTTGGTGCCGCGATGAGGTGGGCTACTTGTGCCAGAAAATCGGTTTGGAAAAGGGCCGTTTCGGGCAGGCCATCAGCTTCGAGACCGTCGAGGATATCTCGAAGGGCAACCGCTACGGCAGCCCGTACGTAGCCGCACTGGCGATGGATGGCGACGAAATGGGCAAGTGGGTCTCCGGCGAGAAAACCCCGGAACTGCTCCATCAGCTTTCAAAGAATGCCAAGCGGCATCTGGAAGCCATTCTAAAGGGTAAAGGGAAAACAAAGATCAAGCGTCTGCTGACGCCGTCCTACCATCTGCAGCTCAGCGAGACGCTGGCCAACTTCTCAACCTGGCTGGCGGAGCCGATCGTGCAGGCCTTCGATGGCCAGCTCATCTATGCGGGCGGCGACGACGTCCTCGCGATGCTCCCTTCCGACCGCGCCATCGAATGCGCCAAAACCCTGCGTGCCATCTTCCGGGGCGAATCGCCGGAAACAGAAATACGCAACCTACCGCTGAACGTCGTGCAGACTGGCTTCGTCTCGGCCGGTGCCGGCTACCCGCTCATGGTGCCGGGCCCGGAAGCCGACGTCTCGGTCGGCATTGCCATCGGGCATAACAAGGCACCGCTACAGATGCTGGTGCGCGAGGCACAGAACGCCGAGAAACTAGCCAAGGGGCGCTACGGGCGCGGGGCGGTTGCCGTCAGCGTCTATAAACACTCCGGCGAAATCATCCATTGGGGCAGCAAGTGGGACGGCGCAGGCCTCAAGCTCATGGAATTCATGCAGCAGCATGCCAACCGCGAAAAAGATAGCGGCAAGGAAGCCCCAATTTCCGGACGGTTCCCCTACGCGCTGGCCGGTTTGCTCGAACCCTACACCCTGATGGATAGCCTGCCTGCGATGCACGAGGTCATCATCACGGAATTCAAGCACGTCGTCGGCCAGCAGGGAGCTGGACTGGACAAGGAGAAGAAACAGGCACTTGAGCAGCTCGGCCAGCAATGGCTGGAGCAAACCAAGAAGCATTTGGAAGACTTCATCAAGCTGTTTTTGGTCGAAACCTTTATCAACCGTCATCAGGGAGAATAACCATGACCTATCACTTCCATATCGAACCCCGCGACGTGCTGTTCATGCGCGATGCAAAACCAATGTCTGCCTCCGATGCCGGGCTCGGCGCCAACTGGCCTCGCCCGGATCAGGTCTGGAGTGCCTTCATCAATGCCTTCCACCGCCGCTGGCCGGCAATGCAGACATGGGAGCATAAGCACAACATCAAGGAAAGCGACAGGAACAAGGATAGTTCCTTCCGCTTCGGGGCACTCAAGACCGGCGGACTCTTCCCGTACGCGACGGCAGACGGGACGGACAACGAGGGCAAGCCGCTATTCAAGCAGGGGTTGTACCTGCCCTGCCCGCTGGATGTGGCGGCCGACGACAGCGGCAAACTCTACTCAATGAAACTCGTGCCAAAGGGATTAACTGATCTACCCGCCCCCCTGACGCACATGTTTTCGGCCGCCGTACTTGGCAAGGCACAGCCTCCGCAATGGATCCATGCCAGCGACTACGCCCGCTATCTGGCGGGCGAAGTCTTAACTCCTGAGTTTAAGCCCAGCCTTTACGACAACGAGCGTCACACCGGGATTGCCATCAACCCGGAAACTGGCAGCACCGTCGAGGGGCAGCTTTACCAGGCGGAATACCTGCGGTTTCACCCCGAGATCCGGATGGCGGTACAGGCCGAGTGTGTGATCGTCGGGGAAACTCGCGAGAAGGTGGATGTGTTCGCCAGGATTGCACAGGAAGAGAACATCCCGTTCGTCTTCGGCGGACAGCAGGGCATCGCCTACATGAAGCGGCAGCAAGAGTTGGTCGGTCTGCCACAGAATCGGCTCAACGGCAACGGCCTACTTCTGCGCTGGACATTGCTTACGCCGGCACTGTTTCCCGCCATCGCGGTCAACAGCGCCAAAGGCATCAATGCTCACCCCGGCGGCTGGCTACCCAACTGGGTGGATGCCGTAAGCGGCAAGGTATGCCTGCCGCAGGGACGAATCGAAAAGCAGCCCAGTGAAAGTCGCGACGCCTGGCGTCAGCGTATGGTACGCGCCCCGCAGTTCAGCGCTACCCTTGTAGCGGCCCGTATCGGCAAGGGACTATCGTTCTCCGGCTGGGATCTGCAGACCGGTCCGAAACCGACCCAGGTCGCCGTCCCTGCCGGTTCGAGCTACCTATTCAAATGCGGCAGCGATGAGGAACTCAAAGCACTCGCCACCACGCTCGCGTGGAACGGGGGTAACGGGGATGTCGTCGTCAGCCGCCGTTCGACACTATTCGGCGAAAAAGGCTTCGGACTCGGCGTCTGCAGCCGCCTTGCACAAAACAACATAAACTAACAACCTCAACTGACGACATCAACAACACAAGGAGAACAAACATGGAAACCAGAATAATGACCCTTTTCACCCGTACCCCGCTGCATGTCGGCGCAGGCAACTCCGTCGGGGCTGTCGATAGCCCCGTCATGCGCGAACGCCACAC
>JFJP01038740.1_pt1 | contig 16279 bp, 14 predicted proteins | sample 431651 | NCBI WGS metagenome assembly JFJP01 (sample SAMN02602958, study PRJNA72255) | Microbial mat metagenome, whole genome shotgun sequencing project. | biome: fresh water; feature: sink hole; material: water; isolation source: purple microbial (photo- and chemosynthetic) mats found in... | reverse complement strand
CAGTACTGAAATCATCTCCAATAATAATTTCAAACTCTAACTCAAAATTCTGATTAAGAATAGAATTAATTGTTTCTTTTAATGAGGTTACTCTATTATATGAAGGTATTACAACTGATATTATTGGATTTTCAACTAAATTAGGGAATTGATATATTTTCATATTTATAGCCCAATTTTTTTTAAAATTTTATCAATTACTCGAATGAAAATATTATTTGTGTGGTTAGAAGTTGTATTTAAATAAAAATGTATTATTTTATCAAATTGATTTCTAGGGTCATTTATTTTGAAGTTTTTCAAAAAAGAGTCATCCCAAACATTGAGCTTTCTATATCTCATTATACCATTTGATTTTATAAAATCAAGTATAGCATAATCTAAAATAGGAATATTATCTGTGTTAACCTCATCAAAAAGATTAAAATTGTTGACTGTTTCATTATATATCCATGATTTAGGAATTTCTTTTATTTCCCAATTAGATGGCCTCTTATACATTCTACTAAGTTTAATAATTGATCTTTTGTTTTTGTCAAAATCTACAAATTGGTAAAATCGTTGTTTTGCTATATTCCATTTTTCGCTAAAAAAACTAAAATGCAAAATGGTGAAATCATTTACATAAAATTCTTTTACATTTTCTTTTGGGTAAGGTATACAATGAGTATGCATGTCAAGCCCTTCGTTATCATAAGGTGTAACGCCATCATCATGAAAAATGCGAGCCATCCATAAAGTTGACCCATCAGTTTGATTCATTGAAAAAAAATGTTTTTTATCAGATATCAAATTTGCCCAATACATGCAAAATACATCACCAGGTTTTGAATTAAGTATTCTTTCCCAATCGTTTGTTTCAAAATAATTTGCCGATAAAACTTCATCTATTGCAAGATAAATAAGTATTTTATCACCTTCAATTTCTCTTGCTCTATTAATAGCCATTTCTGAGCGTTTAGTTTCACTATAACTCATGTCTTCATTGTCAAGCAAAATAACTTTAGGGTTGTTTATTGCCATTTCGCGTGTTCCATCAGTTGACATTTGATCAACCATAATGATATAGTCAGCCCATAAACTATTTGCTTTTAAAAATGCACCTGTTACCCAACCATAATTACGTGTAGAGGTAAGACATATCAATAAAGGACTATTCATATTAAATATTTTTTTACATATTGATAATTTACAAAAAAAATCATAAATCCTAAAAACTCAATAATTCATTATTAAGATTTATTTTTTCTCCCACAAAGATAAACCATTTTTTTCTCTTTTACAAAAAAAATGATTTGTTTCTTGTTTGTATGCCAAAATAAATGTATATTTGCATTGTGTTTTGAGGGTGTAAGTTTTTAGGCAAAATGCTGGTTTCGATTGTATGGCTTGTGTTTTTCCGAACGATAGTTGTAATTGCTTTCATTGCATTATTTAGGTTAAAAGTAATAGATGTATTGTTGCTTTTTGAATTTTGAATAGTCCCACACATAGATGTTATTCTACATCGTTAATTCCAACAAATTAAATCCATTAATGTAATACTACATGGATTATTTTATAAATGTAAAATGATTGATGTAGACATACAAGCTATGTTTGCACTTTGCAAAATGAGTAATGTGTATCGAGAGTTATACCTTCCCAAAAGCTTTTCTATAAACATAGACTTATATATTTCATTCCCACACAGTTTTTATATAACTTTGCATTGGAATATTGTGTATTTCTTTTCAATTTATCAATCCGGAAAAGTATAATTGTATAAATCTTCATAGTTTTCTATTTACGGAACATTATTATTGTGTTCCGACAACGATTCTTTATTCAATATAATGTAAATATTGTGTTCCGGCGGATGATTTTTGATCATTTTAAATTGATTATTATGCATCAATGCAAAGATATTGTATGTAATCAAACTTATTTTTAGTATCCGAAAAACTATTTTGTCTCAATAATTAAATATTTTAATGCTATGAAGAGTTGTTTTATTATTGTTCGGTTCGATAGAATGAAGAATTCGGATTTGAATGCATTGTTTTTGGAACTTACAAATGATAGCTACTTCGAAAAAACTTCAATACCGGAAATTGATGCTGCTTTTGTTCGACTTAAAAGTCTGAAAGCGCTGACTAATGTATTACAGAAAAAGCAACGTAAGCAACCCTATACCAACGAAATTACAAAACTGCGTGCTGCCAACGATAAGCTGATTGCTGCTTTGCTTTTTCAGATAAAGGCGCTGCAATATGCGCAATTTGAGGAAATAAAAGGGGCTATGTTTGCTTGTGTTTGGTTAACGAAACAACTTAAAAACTATTCGCGCAGCATTATTTTCAATAAATCTTTAGCTATTTATTCCATCAATAGTGAACTCAAATATGACAACAAGTTTAAACAAGCCTTAACCGAATTGGGTTTAATGCGCTATATGGATAAGTTGAACGAAACGGATGCTAAAATTGATGCATTGCTTGAAAAACAGAAACTCCAACAGGCAGATAAACCGGCACCAAACACTACTATACCTACCAAAGAAAAACTAATAGCAGAGATTCGAATGTATCTGAAACTAATTGATGCTTATAAGTTTATCCATCCCGAAGTGGATATTTCGAACCATGTGAATAGGATAAATGTTTTTTTGAAATCGGCTCGTACGCAACTACGCAACACCACTACGCGACGAATCAGGCGAAAGGAACGGGAAAATTCGTAACTGTAGTTGTTTCGGTGCATTGTACGCTCCATTTTTATTGCGGTAACAGCCATACTGTCGGCATATTGAAAATTAGTCAACTTTTGCATTTTGCAACGTATAACATATTTTATAATAAACTAAATTCTATAATTTATAACTAATTTGAAAATTAAATAATTTTGAAACACAAAGTTAACCTGATTAAAGTTGTTTTTGTTGAAATAGCTGAAAAATATATCGATAAATAATAAATAATTATCGATATATTTGTGCAATTCAATTATTCATTCTATTTTTGTCGTCGATATAATGAAACAACATAAATTAAATTCCACAAACAATGAAAAAGATATTTTTAGTACTATGCTTATTAGTACCACTTTTCATGACGGCTCAAAATCAGTCAGCTAAATTTAGCGTTAAAGGTCAGGTAGTCGACTCCTTGTCGCAGGAAACGTTGCCTTATTCCACCTGTTCAATTGTATTAACTAAAAATCCACAACAGGCAATTGCCCGCTTTGCCAGCGATATTGATGGTAACTTTTCGGGTGATTTAAAAGCGCCTGGCAATTATACATTAATTGTATCGTATGTGGGTAAAGCACCAGCTAAACGGAATTTTACGGTAGATGCTACGACTAATACAATACAACTTGGCAAAATTGGACTTAGTGGCAGTCAGCAGTCGCTCAATGAATTAAGCGTTGTTGCGATGAAACCATTGATTAAAGCAGAAGCCGATAAAATAACCTACGATGCTGAACAAGACCCGGAATCGAAAACTTCGACTGTGCTCGATATGTTACGTAAAGTGCCCATGGTTACTGTTGATGGTCAGGATAATATACAAGTTCAGGGTTCGTCTAATTTCAAATTTTTCCTGAATGGCAAACCTACCAATATGTTCAACAACAATCCGGGACTGATACTGAAAAGTATGCCGGCTAATATGGTGAAAAATATTGAAGTGATAACGCAGCCCGGTGCAAAATACGATGCCGAAGGAGTGGGAGGGATTCTCAATATTGTTACCTTGCAAAATACTTCGGCACAAGGATATTCTGCAACTATAAATGCGCAAGGTTCTACGCGTGGTTCAGTAGGTGGTGGATTAAACTTAATGGTGCAAAAAGGCAAATTCAGTTTTTCGGGAAACTATAATTACAACATTTTCAAGCAGTTTCCGGTAGTTACAACATCGGAAAGAAATAATTACATGACAGGTGCACCTTACACTAAGGGGACGCAGGTAGCAACCGTAAACAACAATACGCCCATGCAGTTTGGTAGCGGGCAATTGAGCTACGAACTCGATACGCTGAATTTGTTTACATTTTCGTTTAACCGCCGATTTGGTCGTCCTGAAAGTAATACCACGGCTACCACCGAAAACTTTGAAGCTGCAGATAAGGTGTTTTCGTATTCGCAGTCAAGTTTTCAGAAACAAAGCTGGGGTTCTACCGATTTCGGACTCGATTATCAGCGTTCGTTTAAAACTAAAGGTGAATTGTTGACTTTCTCCTACAAATTGAGTAATACGCCTAATAACAGTAATTATACCGCAACCAATATGCTTGACATTATCGATAAACCTCAACTAGGACTTGCGCAAACTATTCAAAGCAATAATATTGCCGCTACCAACGAGCATACTTTTCAGGTTGATTATTCAAAACCTATTACCAAAGGTCATACATTGGAAATGGGAACAAAATACATTCGCCGTTTGAATAGTAGTGAAACCAATGAAAGTTATGATTACTATATGTTTACGAATCCAATCACTACTTTTTTTGCCGACAGCGTGATGCAGTTTAATAATAATCAGGATATTTTGGGAGCTTATGCCAGTTACACCGGAAATATAAAAAAGTGGAGTTTAAAAGGTGGTTTGCGCTACGAGCATACTTGGTTAAATGCCGAATTCGACAATTCGACCCGCAATTTTGCCACCGATTATCCGGCAATAGTTCCATCGGCAATTGTTACGTACCGCCTCACCGATATGAACAGCCTCAAGTTGGGTTATAACAAGCGCATTCAACGTCCAAGTATTGCTTATCTTAATCCATATATCGATCGCCGCGACCCCAACTACATTAGCTATGGTAAACCCGATTTGGATCCCGAAAACAGCCATAACATCACTTTGGGATACAGCAGTTTTTCGCAAAAATACAGCTTGAATGCCGAACTTGCTTATATGTTTATAAACAATGGTATCGAACAATATTCGTTTTTAAACAGTGTTACAGGTGTGCAGGAAATTACCTATGGCAATATTGGTCAAAAGAATCAAGTTGGTCTAAATGTGTTTGGAAGTTACCGCGGATTGAAATGGTTGAATGTATACACAAATTCAAGTCTGAATTATGTTGATTTGAAAAGTACAACGATTAATTCCGAAAACAGTGGCCTTACCGGAAGATTCTATTTAGGTGGTACTTTTACCTTGCCCAAAGATTTTAAAATCAGTACCGGCGGCGGTGCCAACTTAGCTCAAATTAATCTTCAAGGCGGACAATCGGCGTTCTATTTTAGCTACATGGCCTTGTCGAAAGAGTTCCTGAAAAAGAAATTGACGGTTTCGGTTAGTGGTGTTTATTTGCCAGTTTCGCATATCATTATTACCACAAAAGGATTGGACAGTACAACCGGAGATTTAACATTCGACCAAAAGACCGATGTAAATTTGACCAAAAATACTGAATTAAGATTAAATGTGTCGTACAGAATTGGAAATTTAAATGCTCAGGTAAAGAAAACCAAAAAAACGATTACCAACGACGATCAAAAGGAAAAAGACAATAGCAGTGTTGGCGATTCGCCTATGTAAATTTGTTGCTTGTAAAACAATAATCCCGAACTCTAAGGTTATGCTAAGCAATACGCTTAAGCTGCCATTGAGTCGGGATTTTTGTTTCTTTTGTTATCAGTGCCAGGAGTTTGTGCTCTTCAGTAATGGGTTAAGAGTGTGCGATGATTTTATTTTATCAATGTTTGCATAAATTCCATTCCTCGCAGCAAGCCGTAATCGCCTTTGGCTGATTCAAATTCGTCGTAAACCATTACGTCGTCGGGCGTTTCACCTGGACGGTAAATGATAAACGGAACGGGTTTGTTTGTGTGCGTTTTTGTAGCGCATGGTGTTGGATGATCGGGTAAAATAGCAATAGTTACTGGCTCATCCCAAGTAGAAACTTCGTCGAAAATTGGTTTTACTATGCGCGCATCTAAGAATTCTATCGTTTTAATTTTCAAATCTACATCGCCTTCGTGTCCTGCTTCGTCGCTGGCTTCTATGTGGAGGTATACAAAATCGTCGGTGCGAAGTGCTTCGATAGCAGCTTGTGCTTTTCCTTCGTAGTTGGTATTCCAAAGTCCGGTAATGCCTTCTACTTCAATTACTTTTAAGCCAGCATACACACCAATTCCGCGAATTAAATCTACCGCCGAAATAACCGAACCGCTTTTTAAATCGTACAATTCCATCAAGGTTTTCATATCCGGTTTGTATCCAGGCGACCAAGGCCAGATGCTGTTTGCTTTGTCCTTGCCAGCTGCGGCTCGTTTCAGATTTACAGGATGATTTTCGAGTAGGGCTTGCGAGCGTAGTATCAAATCGTTGAGCAAAACGGCTGTTGGTTCAGCTTCTTCGCTTTGTGCTTTAATCAAAACTTTGGCAAATTCGGTTCCAGGCACATCGTGTGGAGCAGTACATTTCAATTGCTTTTTGCCTCCTTTAATTTTCAATAAATGTCGATATGAAACCCCAGAAAAGAAGTTAACATCTTCGCTACCAAGTTCTTTTTGCAAATAAAGAATCAACTCTTCGGCTTCTTCATTACTGATATGTCCGGCTGAGTGATTCTTAATTTTTCCATCGACGATACAAATTAAGTTGCAACGCATGGCCATTTCGCCTTCTTGGATAGTTACTCCCATACTTGCTGCTTCCAACGAGCCACGCCCTTCGAAAACTTTGGGCACATCATAGCCCATCACACTCATATTGGCAATTTCGCTGCCGGGAGCAAATCCGGCAGGAATGGTATCGACCAATCCACTACGACCCAATGACGCTACTTTGTCGATGTTGGGTTTATTTGCTGCTTGTAAGCAGGTTTTATTATTTAGCGATTCAATAGGCTCATCTGCCATACCGTCGCCTAGAATTATTAAGTATTTCATATATTTCACCTCCCCTAACCCCTCCAAAGGAGGGGAAAGATGCAAAAAATTATTTTAAACTGTTTAATAAACGCACTTCTCCTCCCCTCTGGGGAGGTTGGGTGGGGTCTTTACAAAAAATCTTTGTAATCGGGCAATGCCGATTCAAATTTTTCGATTGCTTGTTCTAATGTGGTGTAGCTTTCTCCTCCAGCAGCGTTTAAATGCCCGCCACCATTAAACAAATCGGCCGAAACTTTGTTTGCCGGAAAAGTGCCTTGCGAGCGCAATGATATTTTTATTTTATCCGAATCTTCGCGCATAAACACCGAAAACAAAACGCCGTCGATTGAAAGTGGCATGTTTACCAACCCTTCGGCATCGCCATTCTGAAAATTAAACTCCTTTAATTCACTCAACGACAAAGTTATTAGTGCAGCCTTATATTCAGGATAAACCTTCATTTTTTTATAAAGTGCATATCCCATCAATCGCATACGATCGGCTGAGTAGTTATTGAAAACCCGTCGGTAAATATCGTCTTTGTCTACTCCAAGTTTTATCAATTCGTTGATAATGGTGTAAATTTCGGGCTTATTGGAGTTGTAAGTAAATGCACCAGTGTCGGTCATCATACCTGTATAAATACATTCGGCGCACGCCAAATTTATTTTCGAAAAATCGCCTAATCGGCATATCAATCTGAAAATCAATTCACTGGTCGACGAAATTTCGGGATACGATATAGTTACTTTAGCGTAATCGCCTGGATGTAAATGGTGGTCGACTAAAATTTTTGGAGCAGTCGCATTCATTATTACCGTTTCCATTTTTGCCAAACGGTTAGGCACATTAAAGTCCAGCGTAAATATCAATTCGGCGTTCGAAATAATTTGTTCGCAAGCTTCTTTTTTTTCTTCGTAAACCATAACGTTTTCAGAGCCTGGCATCCACTTCAAAAAATTTGGAAAAGCCGTAGGCACAATCACAACAGGTTCTTTTTCGATAGTCATAAGGTAATGCCACAGTGCCAGCGACGAGCCCATGGCATCGCCATCGGGTCCTACATGCACTACAATGACAATTTTTTCGGCCTTATTGAGTTCCTTTTGGACCTTGTGAATGAGGTCTTCAGCTATTATTTTCGAAATCATAAAAATGGTTTTTATTTAGAATGCAAAAGTACTAAAAAATAATGGGATTTTTTTAATGGGTAATTTCATATACGTAAGCCCCTTTTTCGGCAATGGAATAAAAGGTAATTGACTTTTCGGCACATGCTTTTCGTATATTTTCGGTATACCAAGGCGAAATACTTTTATCGACAACCACTGTTTTGGGATGAATGTTTTCGAATAAATACTTTGCTTTGGGCTTTGTTTTGTTGCCAATAATCAATAAATCCACTTCTAACGGGCTGGAATTTGTTTGGCTTTTCCACATTTGCTCTGTGGCTAATGCAATTCGTTTGTCTAAAAAATTAGCATAATTATTCCGAAATAAAGTTGATTTTATTGTTGTGTCTGGCAGTTCAATTTTATTTGTTTTCCAATACTGACTGGCTATTTTCCAAGCCTCAGCATTGTTTGTTGAATAAATGTAATTTCTATTTTTATCAATAAAGTTCACGTGAAGGTATTTTGAATCGGCATAAACAATGATTTTTTCGGAATGCAAAGTGTTGTAAGTTGTTTGTAAAGATAAAAGGGACAAGAGTAGAATGCAAGTTAACCCAATCAGTAAAGGACTTGCTTTTTTTGTATAAAAATACAGCGAAATAAATGTAATAGCTCCTACCATTGCAAGAACTTGTGCAAAATTAAGCGTAAAGGTCGAAACTGAAAGTGGTAAATGATGAATTTGTACGATAGAAAAGTTAAGAGCCACCAATGACCATTTGAGTAGCATTGCTACGATTGTAGAAATTGTGGGTAAAAATGATGTTGCCAAAAGACCGATTGCTAAATAAATAACAAGTGTAGAAAGTGGAATAGCAACTAAATTTGTGAGTAAAAAATAATTGGGAAATTGTTGAAAATAATACAAAGTAAATGGTAAAGTACCAATTTGAGCAGCAATTGATACACTTAGCAAATCGCGCCCCCATTTTAATGCTTTATTTCGAACGGGTAGGAGGGCAGCAAATGGTTTTTGGAAGATAATAATACTCAAAACTGCGGCGTAGCTTAGCTGAAAACCAATGTTGTAGATATAATTAGGTTCGGTAAGGAGCATAAAAAATGCCGACATAAATACGGTATTGTAAATTTGCGATTTCCGTTCGAGCGATGTGCCAATGGCAACAAACGAAAACATTAATGCCGAACGAAGAACCGATGGCGAAAGTCCGGTAACGAAGGCGTAACTCCAAAGAAATAAGACAATTAATGTTGCTCGCAATACTAATTGCATGCGATTTTTCTTTAAAAAGCCCAACAGAAATGCGATCACAACATACACAATTCCGACATGCAAACCACTCACCGAAAGTATGTGCATGGCACCCGAAGCGCTGTAACTGGCACGCAAATCGGGGCTCAATTCGTCGGTGTAACCAACTGTAAGCGCAGCCAGAACTGCATATTCATAATCTTTTATGCCATATTGCTCGTAAATGGCAAGCAATTTTGAACGAAAAATATTGGCTTCTCTTTTTATTGAAAATGCAGGAATTGTTGGCGTTTTGTACCAATCGGTAGCATTGAGGTAGGCTGTGGCACTAATATTATTTTGTTTGAGATAAGCAGCATAATTAAATCCACCCGGGTTTTCGGCGCCGGGAGGCTCTTTGAATTTGGTTCGGAGCATTAATTCGTCGCCAATTAATAATTTTTTAGCCGAATCATTTTTTTCAAAATAAACAATTGCATTTCCGTTAGCTATTTTCCATTTATTTTGGTCTAAAACTTTGTTGAGCTGCACTTCGCAACGATAGGATTTTGGCTTTTCCATAGTTGCGGAACTCACTGTTACCCGAAACGTTTTTTGCTCATTTAATGGATAAAAAGTACTGTTTGTATCCGAAAAAAGACAAAGCACATAACCCAAATTGAAAAGCAAAATAAATATTGCACTTCCAAACATCCAGCGAAAACGAAATTGAAGCGTTAGATTTTTTAAAAAGTAAGAAAACAGTAACATCAATAAAGCTGCTACTGTTGCTATGATAATAGTCAGATTAGATAATTGAAAGTATCTAAATACAATTATTCCAGATAATAATGCTAACAATAACCTGAAAAAAGGTGTTCGTTGCAAAAAATTCATAGAGTTAAAAATACGGAAATTAAGAAAACTATCTAATAACGCCCGCAGGGCAAATAACGCAAAGCAAATAACGCCCGCAGGGCAAATAACGCGAAGCAAATAACGACAAAGTCAATTATGCGTTTTTCAAGTCTATAATCATTTGCTGTGGATTAGGAGCATTGTAAACGGTACTTCCTGCAACTAAAACATTTACGCCATGAGCATATAATTTTGGAGCATTTTCTAGTGTTACTCCGCCATCAATTTCTATCAGACAAGTTGGATTGAGGCGGTCAATCATTTCTTTTAGTTCGTCGACACGATTGTAGGTATCTTCGATAAACTTCTGCCCACCAAACCCAGCAAAAACCGACATTAGTAAAACCATATCTACTTGACTGATAAATGGTTCTAATACTTTTACAGAAATGTCAGGATTAATACTTATACCCACTTTTATTCCTTCGGCACGAATTAGGTCAATTACTTGTTGTGGATTTTCGGTAGCTTCGAAATGAAAAGTTAGCATTCCTGCGCCTGCTTTTGCAAATCTTTCCACATATTTTTCGGGTTTTACTATCATAATGTGTACATCAAGCATTTTGTGGCAATGCTTTTTCACGGCTTCAATTACCGGAAAACCAAATGAAATATTGGGTACAAATACGCCATCCATCACATCGAAATGCAGCCATTCAGCTTCGCTGGCATTTATCATTTCGCACATGGCTTGTAGGTTGCCGAAATCGGCCGAAAGCATCGAAGGGGAAATTATTTTTGTCATAAATTTATTTTATTAAATGAATATAACTGAATTACTTAATTTGTGAAATCTAATCTTTTGCTGGCCGCAACTCCCTCTCCTCAAGGAGAGGGTTGGGGTGAGGTCATAAATTGCAAAAGTAATAAATTTAATGCAAAGGTGCATATAATTTTGCCTTTTCGCCTCGTAAAATTCGCAAGCCAGCAAGAGCCAATGCTTCCATTTCGTCTTCACCCGGATAAACAACTAAATTCGCAATAGGTGCAATCATATTTTTTATATAATTGACAATGAATGAATTATAAGCTATTCCGCCTGTGAGAATTACCGCATCTACATTTCCTTCGAGGGCAGCTATCATGGCGCCAATTTCTTTACCTACATTATAAGCCATTGCTTCAAGAATTAATTTGGCATGTTTGTCGCCATTATTAACCCGTTCTGTGGCTTCTTTGGTATCGTTTGTTCCCAAATGGGCTACCAAACCACCTTTCCCAACCAAAAGTTTATGTATTTCGTCTTTCGAAAATTCACCCGAAAAACACATATTTATCAATGCTCCAGCGTCGATTGTTCCTGCACGCTCGGGCGAAAACGAACCAAAACCATCTAAAGCTTGATTGGTATCAATCACTTTTCCTTTGCGATGTGCCGCCACCGAAATTCCTCCACCCAGATGCACTACCACTAAATTCAGTTTTTCGTAACTACTTTGAATACTTTTTGCATACTTCCTTCCAATGGCCTTGTGGTTTAGTGCATGAAAAACCGACCGCCTTGGAAACTGTGGCAAACCGCTTATCCGCGCCACATCCTGCAATTCGTCAACCACTACGGGGTCAGCAATAAATGCCCGACAGTTGGGAATAGTTTTTGAAATTTCGCGCGCTAATATAGCACCCAAATTACTGGCATGTTCGCGCCCCGTTTTCATATCTTCAATCATTGCATCACACACTTCGTAGGTGCCCGATTCCACAGGACGCATCAATCCACCCCTACCAACAATGGCGTTAAAGTCTTGTAAATTAATTCCTTCGGAGGCTAATGTGCTCAATATTATTTTTTCACGAAATGCGTATTGATCAAAAACAGTTTCGAAACTAGCCAAGTCTTCAATTGTATGCCGAATGGTGTGTTCGAACTGAACAGACTCATCGTTGTAAATAGCTAACTTTGTTGAAGTTGAGCCGGGGTTGATAGAGAGTATTTTATACATAGTTTATAGTGTGTAGTTTACAGTTTATAGTAAATAGTGTGTCGTTTATAGAAAATAGTTTATATAGAATAGTTTTCAATACATCATCGCATTATCAAATCAACACATCACCACATCATCTTTTTCTCTCGGGATTTTTGGCAATAAAGTCTTTCCAACCAGAGTAGGCTTTACTCGATTCGGGTCGACCTAATTGCAAAAAATGACAGTAAGCAGCTGCTAATCCATCGGTTGCATCGAGTTGCGGCAACATTTGTTCCTGCGGGATATTTAAATAACGGCGAAGCATATCAGCCACTTGTTCTTTCGAAGCGCTTCCGCTTCCGGTTATCGCCATTTTTATTTTCAGCGGCGCATATTCGGTTATCGGTACGTCGCGATACAAAGCCGCCGACATGGCCACACCTTGTGCGCGACCTAACTTTAGCATCGATTGTACATTTTTGCCAAAAAAAGGTGCTTCAATAGCCATACAGTCGGGGTGAAACTCGTCGACCAACGATAAAGTTCGTGCAAAGATGCGTTGCAATTTGAGGTAATGGTCGGTATATTTTTTTAAATCGAGTACGCCCATTGCCAACATTTCGGTTTTGTTGCCATTCACTTTCAAAATGCCATAACCCATAATTGTTGTTCCAGGGTCGATGCCTAAAATTATTGTTTCTTTATTCATTATCAATAACTTCGAGAACGGTAGAGAAAAATTGAACTTCGTTTCCAAATGCTTTTTGAAAGCTTTTTTGAAAGTGCGTAGCGTTATGTTTGTGCCAATTCATAAGTGCGGGCATATTGGCAATGCAAAACTGAACAGAATAAGAAACACCTTGCTCGTCTTCGCTGCCTACAATTTTTGCAATTTGTGGACGACTAAATTGATTATCGGAAAGCATAAATGGTATGTGATTTTGTTGTATCCATTCGAGCCAATTAGTAGTTATGGAGCTTGCAACTTTGTAGGTAGTATTGAATATTAGCATAATTGTAAAAATATTTTGAACAAAAATACTACTATTTTCCAAAACTTGTTTATCTTTGCACCGCAATTTCAAAATCAAGAACGGGGGTTTAGCTCATCTGGCTAGAGCGTAACACTGGCAGTGTTAAGGTGATCGGTTCGAGTCCGATAATCTCCACCAACTTGATAATCAAAGGACTAATTCAGTTTTAAGTTGAATTAGTCCTTTTTTATTTAAAATAACTGCATTAAATAGCATTAAAAAGTGAGTGTTTGACTTTAAAAATGCAGCTATTTATTCAAATAAATATTATATTTGTAGTCCATTTTAATTTTTCTATTCATGAAAACAAACAATGATACTATTTCTTTGGAAAAAGAAATCAAAACAAAAAAAAGTAAATCTGATTTAAAAGAAACTGCAGAAAAGAAAATTTCAGCTTTTGGAAAAGCTATGAGAAGATATAGTGGCTCAGGAATGGTTGAAATTATTGATATGAAAGCAGTAATGCGTTAATTATTTTAAAAATGCCTTTTTAGCTCAGTTGGTAGAGCAATTCATTCGTAATGAATAGGTCTGGGGTTCGAGTCCCCAAAAAGGCTCAAATTTTTTATTTCACAAAATAATGATGTTCGAAAGTTCTATATTCGCTTCGTTTATACCTCAAATACTTATGTTGGTAAGTTATTTGTCGTGTTTAGTGATTCCTGGACTTCAGAAAATCGAACAAAAATACGATACAACACCCAAGCAAATCGAAATTACGCAATCGGTTTTACCAATTCAGACTTCTACGTATATTTATGGTGCTGATATTCAGTATGCAGAGCCTAAATCTGAGGCTGAAACTATAACCACAAATTTAATTTTTATTGCACCGTCTGTTTTTCCGGATTATCCTCATAGCTTAACAGATTGTTCCACTTTTCAACTTTTTTCACGTCCTCCTCCTACTTTTTGCTAAACTAAATTCCTCCATTTTTGGTTGAATCACAGAGGTTTATGTAAATAAGTCCTTTTTTCGCACAGCAATTACATTCTTTGTAAATGTAGTTTTTCATATTCAATTTTTATTTCGAAAAACTCAATTGTTATCTAAAATTGTTTTTTTGAATTGTGTTTTTTTTAAATTATTATTCAGCAAAATTATCGCTGAATAGTATTTTCAAATTGACACATTTTCAATCCCGATAGCCATCGGGGCAAATTCTCTACATTTGAGTATAATAATACTATAAAAAATGTTCCATACATTCAGAATTATCCTTTCGGCCTGTCTAATACTCTCTTTTACAAGTGCTTTTGCAAAAGATGAAATTATTGAAAAAATCGATACTATTCAATTAAATGAGCTTGTGGTACAAGCTTCGCGTTCGTATTCAAATTTGTCATCTATCTCAAATTCAGTTACTTTGTTCAATTCAAAACAGATTGAATCGCTTGGTTTAAATTCGCTGACAGATGCCACTTCCACAGTAGCAAATCTTTTTATGCCCGATTATGGGTCGAAATTAACTTCGCCCATTTACATTCGGGGCGTGGGTTCACGTATCAATGCGCCTTCGGTGGGTTTGTATGTGGATAATGTGCCCTATTTCGAAAAGGCCGCCTTTAACTTCGATTTTTTTGAAATAAGTAGGTTAGAGGTGCTTAGAGGACCGCAAGGAACCGAATATGGCCGAAATACAATGGGTGGAATTGTAAATATCCTTACCAAATCACCACAATATTATCAAGGTACAGATGTGAATGTGCAAGCTGCAAATTATGGTAGCTATTTATTTACAGCGGCTCATTATGCCAAAGCGAGCGATAAATTGGCGTGGTCGTTGGCACTGAATTATAGGCATAATGATGGTTTTTTTACAAATGATTATCTCAATAAAAAAGTAGATGTGCTGGATACTTATGGTTTGCGCAATCGATTGATATTTAAGTTGAATGATCGCTTTTCTGTCGAAAATATTTTGAGTTTCGAGAATAGTATTCAGGGTGGTTATCCTTATTCGCAGTACTTTGAGGCAAACGATTCGGTGGCAAAAATTCGCTATAATCAGGAAAGTGGTTACAATCGTCAGCTTCTTTCCGACGCATTGGTACTCAAATATTCTGCTCCAAAATTCGATTTTTCAGCTATTACTTCCTACCAATATTTAAACGATAAACAGGCTATCGATCAGGATTTTAGTGTCGATTCATTGTATTTTATTATTCAGCGCCAGCGCCAAAATATGTTTTCGCAAGAAATTACTATTCAGGCTAAAAAGAACAAAAGGTACAATTGGTTGTTTGGTGGCTATGCTTTTCGTCAGCAATTTTTCAACGATGTAGAAGCCAACACTTACAAACAAAAATTAAATACCTTGAAAGAATACGACCATATAATAGCTGGTGGTGCATTGTTTCATCAATCGACATTCAAAAATTTTCCGATAAGAAATATGAATATCGTGGCTGGGATACGCTTGGATACCGAAAATGACAAATTGAATTACAAGTCTTTTCGTACAAAAAACGCTCTGACGACCACTTTGGCTGATACGGTTTACAGCCCCTTGCAATCGCTGCAGGTTTTGCCCAAATTATCGGTCAATTACAAATTCTTGTCCACCAATGTGTATGCTTTGGTTTCGCGCGGCTACAAAACGGGGGGTTACAATTCTACTTTCGAACGCCCCGAAGATTTGACTTTTGAGCCCGAATATAGTTGGAATTACGAAGTTGGCATAAAATCATCGCTTTTTAGAAATCAATTATTTTTGGAAGCTTCCCTATTTTATATCGACTGGACCAGTGGAACCGGTTCTATGCTTAAAAATGCAGGTCATTCGGTAAGCAAAGGTTTTGAATTGGCGCTCAATTCGGCCTCAATCGCTGGTTTCGAACTGATGGCTTCGTATGGTTTTACCTATGCTCAATTTGAGGAAAACGTGCTCAATGCAACCACCGATTACAGTGGAAATTTTATTCCGTATGTGCCAAAACATACTGTGGCAGGCCAATTAATGAAGACATTTAACATTGAAAATTCCAAATTGTTGAATAAAATTGTGCTAAGTGCTTTATACAAAGGTACAGGCGAAATTTATTGGAACGACAAAAATTTGCATAAACAAGCGTATTACAACCTATTGGATGGACGTATAAGTTTTGTCCGCAAGAATTTGAAATTCGATATATGGGGCAGCAATTTAACTGCTACGCGCTACGAATCTTTT
>JFJP01011150.1_pt1 | contig 16281 bp, 13 predicted proteins | sample 431651 | NCBI WGS metagenome assembly JFJP01 (sample SAMN02602958, study PRJNA72255) | Microbial mat metagenome, whole genome shotgun sequencing project. | biome: fresh water; feature: sink hole; material: water; isolation source: purple microbial (photo- and chemosynthetic) mats found in... | reverse complement strand
CTGAAGAATCCCCGCCGGCTGCCGTGGTTTCTCGGCGCCGCGATCATCGCCGTCTGGGTGCACCGCGCCGTGCTGTTCCTCGTCTTCAACGTGCCGCAGGAGTACCTCTACCGCGCCTTCGACACCCGGCTCGACCACCTGGCGGTGGGCTGCCTGCTGGCGATCCTGCTGCGCAAGGGCGTCCTGTACGGCCTGGCGCGCTTCCTCACCCGCAGCGTCTGGCTGCCCGTCCTGACGCTGGGACTCCTGTTCGCCGCGCAGGCGGGCCACGGTTCGCCGACGTTCATCTACACGGTCGGCTACGCCGTCGAACCGCTGCTGACCGCGTGCTTCCTCCTGCAGCTGATCTGGTTCTCGGACACCGGGGCCTGGCGTATCGTCGAACATCCGGTGACGCGCTACCTCGGCAGGATCTCCTACCCGCTCTACCTGTGGCAACAACTGACGCTGTTCACGGCCAAGCGGATGATGGAAGGGCAGCACGTGGCGATCCAGTTCGCCTTCGCGCTGGCGGTGACGGTGGCGTTCGCTTCGGCCAGTTACTATGTGGTGGAGAAGCCGTTTCTCAGGATGAAGAGCCGGTATTGAAGCGCCCGGCATCGGTCAGGAGCAGTTCATAGTAGGCGTACAGTTGAGCCAGGGCACAATCCCAGGAAAAGGCACCGCGAATGCGGGCCAGCGAGGCATCACCCTTCTCTTTGCAGAGCACCGGGTTCATCACCAGACTTGACAGTGCCGCCGCCAGACCCTCGGCATCCCCCGCTTCCACCAGCAGTCCATTGTCCTCACCGACCAACTCGAGGTTACCACCGACCGCGGTTGCAATCACCGGCAGTCCGCTTGCCATATACTCGAGAATGGCATTGGACAAGCCCTCACGATCAGAACAGAGAACACCCACGTTCATGCTGTGCAGCCACGACGAGACTTCGCGCACGGCACCGGGGAATCGCACCGTCGAAGTGATGTCGAGGTCTTCACATAGCGCCATCAACTCGCCAAGTCGGGGCCCTTCGCCCAACACGTACAGACGAGCATCATGCGCCGCCACGACATCGCGAATCCGATTCCAAGCATGCAAGAGGACATCATGGCGCTTCACTGGAGTGAGGCTGGCGACTATGCACACATTGACGGCCGCGCGACCCTCACACTGCAGGGCAGGCGGCGGCGGTCCAGATTCGGGGAGTTCCACCCCGTTGAGAATCACCTTGAACCGGCCGATCTCTGTTCTTTCTCTCTCGGCTGCATAGCGGCGCACCAACTCACTGTTGGCCAGCAATCCGGCGTAGCCCCGATTGACAATCGGGAGAACCACAGGAAACAAGCCGTGGTACCAAGGCCGATTCCCGGCACCAAGGCCCATGTCCCGGCGACTTGACACCATCACCGGACCATCGCGCAGACCTTGAGTCGCCAACCAACCTACGATCATGGACTCTTCGAAGAAGACATGCACAAGCGCAACGCCCTCCGCTCGCAGAACGCCGCGCAGGCGCCGGAGGACGCCCAGGAAGTTCCATTTGATAAATCCGGAATAGTCCAACACATACAAGCGGCAGGGCAGTTCGGCCGATTGCAGCCACCTTGACGACCAGAGGCACAAGAGCACAGGTTCAAAGCGACTGCGATCCAGCCTCCGGATTGTCTCCAGCAGTTGCTTCTGCGTGCCCGCGGTATCGCAGGAAATCGTGTCGATCAAATATGCGACCTTGAGCGGTCGCCTGTTCAGCGAAACCGGACCGTGACGCAATTTGCCGCCTGACCACCGCACCTAGAACTGTGGTTTCCCAGGCTGGCCCGGGGCATTGTTCTCTACCGTGCCACCGATGGTCACCGGGAATCCCGGCGAACGCTGGCCAGTCGGACCCACGACGAAAAGATACGCGGCCTCGCCGGCATTGAAACTGCCTTGATTCAAGGTTACGCGAACCTGGGTCGCAGACCAATCGACCAGAGGCTGAATCTCCCGGTGGGTACAGGATTCATAGGAACTGGCGTTACCCAACTCGACGCGAGCCCATGAATCGTCGATGTAGGCATCGTCCAACCAGAAGTCGTTGGAATCGGTACTGTTGTCGCCCCAACTGTTGAAGAAGCCCAGGATGTACGGGCGCTTGTAGGGGGCTTCGTCTTCCCGTGTCATCATGTGCGTATCCTCGAACTCCAACTCCCCGTCAATCCACCAGCGAAAGGCACCGTCAGCCACTCCCAAGGAACTGTCCTTGAACTCGAACTGGAAGAGGTGCCAACTGCCGGGGGCCCATTTCGTCTGATAGCCATTTGCAGCGTAGAATTTTTCCTGGGCATCCACACCGGAGTTGCTGATAAACATGACATCTTCCCAACCGAAAGACGCGATATAGAAATTCTCCACGGAGGAGCCGGATTCCCACATCCGGAACATCTTGATGTTGGAAAGATTTGCTCCAAGCTGGTCGGAACCCGTGGTCCCCCAAGTCCAATTGTCGCCCAGTTTGAACCAGTACTGGCAGAACCAGGGTCCCGGATCGTTGGCGCCGCCCGTAAAGAATCCGTTTTCGGCATAGTTCTTGAAGTCGATGTGCGCGGCATATTGCGATCTGGCATGGCGCGATTCACTATCGACAGTCAACGCACGCGGGGACGTCCAGCGAGGGTTGAAGGACCCCGACTCCATACCGTCATAAATCAGGTTGTTGTTGATGTCACGCGTTCCGAAATTGAGTCCGGTAATCGCCACCGCATTTCCCTGCGCCAGTTGACCAGACACCGACGAGATCGTCTGCCCAAGAGAGGGCCCGGCATAGGCCAGCAGTAGGGAAGATCCCAATACTCTCGCGAGAATGCTCATATGCCTCATGGTCCGGTCCTTCCCAGAAAAATGCCAGCCCACAGCCTGCGTGTCACACTAGGTCGAGCGCCGCGCCCCCGCCACTCCATGCCGAATTGGAGACCACGCCAGCCCCAAGACGGCTCTTGAGCGGCTATCCGACGACAACGGAACAGCCCACGCTTGCAAGTTCTGGACCACGTGCGGCCAATGTTGCGGGTAAGCTCTCCAGAACCAATCCCCACGGTTCCGCCCCGGTTCAGACCCAGGTCTGCCCACGGTTTAGCTAGTGCAAATTGCTCTGCTTGTGATTAAACAGCAGCCCCTCGTTCTTGAAAATCCGATACACTCGGGGTTGCTTGAGCAAAGGCCCTGAGGCCTGCTCCTGCAAGATGAAATCGGGAAAGGCGTTGATTTCTATGATGACAGGACCCGTCGCCGTGACGGCGACGTCCAGGCCCAACATCGGGTGGTATGGAAACGCATTCTGCACTTGTATTGCAAAATCGAGCACTTCCTGCCATTTCGGGAGCCGCAGACCGCCAAAAGCGATCCCCGAGTCGGGGTGCTGCTTGAACTCATTCCCCGACTTGTCAAAAGCCGTGGCCATGACGGCCCCCGTCTCCAGGTCTATTCCCACGGCAACGCCTCCGGCGCTCCAATTGTCGATGGCCGCGCGGCCGATTCCGCACCTCAGCAGAGCGCTGAGCACATGCACGTCGCCACCGCGAACCTTGAGCGTCAAGATTCTGATGGTATTCACTGACCCGGAATACAACCGTGACAATTCCGCATGCTGCTCGACAAGATGCTGAACCAGAACGCGTTCACCAATTGCGAAGTGGCTGATATCGACAACCGCTCCGTTGCGAATCACCCTGATTTCATCTCCGGATCCTTCAATGAAAAAGATCCCCGCGCCGGAGGCTCCCGAAACCGGCTTCGCGATCAAACGCACGCCCCCCAGCGAGGCGGTCAAGGCGCGGAGTTGGGGCACCAGGGCCAAATCAGGGTCAAGCACGCCGGCGGACCGCGCAATTCGGATGCCGGCCCCGACACACAACTGTTGGCACACTTCCTTGTCCTCGAACAGGACCTGATACTCACGGGGCTGAACACGTCGGTGGAGTCGAGCCCTCTGAAACGGATGGTAGCTGGATCCGTAATAGTACGACCATTCGCGACGAGGCAAATCATAGAGGCGGCAATTCGAATAATTGTCGGGGAAATACCTCAAGACAAAGAAGATGTACAACTGATCGAGCGCCACCAGAAGCGGCGAACGGCGGCATCGCTTCCAATCGACAAGATACAGATAGCAATACGGCAAGCCCAGGAACCTCAGGAATTGCCTGAAGTGCGGAATCAGAGCATCCCCGATGCGCTGAACCCACGCCCGAACCACCAGCGCAAATGCCTCCATGTTACCCTCGTTCCCGTGCAGTCGAAGTTCTGGTACGGATCACGGAGGTCAAACCGAGAATCGCGCCAGATGCTCCGGCGTCAGAAAGAAGTAGTTGATCTGCGTTTCGCCGGACCGGCGTCTCCGGAACTCCCCGCTCTCGAAGACGCACGGCGCGTATTCGTACTTCGTCAAGAGTGCCAGAAGTTCCGCCGCATTGCCCTCGGACGCCTCAGGGTTCCCGGAAACCTCAATCAGGAGCGCCGGCCTGGATGAAGCAAGGACCTGCTCCGACCCGATGAACACGGCGTTTTCATGCCCTTCAACGTCACACTTGATGAAGCTGACCTTCTGCGTCTCTCCGCTCAGGGCTGCGGCCAAGGTCGTCGTCTGGATGGCAAACTGGTCACGCGCATCCGGTATGACCTTTTCATTAGGCACGACCGCGGCCATGTAGTAGTTCCGCTTCCCCGTGTCCGCAAAGACAGGGATCTGCATCGAGCGGCGCCCTGCGCGATCGGAAATCGCGTGATTGGAAACCCTGACGTTCTTTCTTGCGAGAACCTGGACTCCCCAACGCAGCAGGGCAAATGTACGGGGAACGGGCTCGAACGAATAGACTCTGCCCCGCGCACCCACAAGCCTGGAGAGCAAATGGGTGTACACACCCATATTGGCGCCGATATCAACGACGACATCTCCGGGGGCAACAAGCTTCCGGACCCCGTCCATTTCCGGCTCGTCCTCATAGCGACTCAACTGCAGCTTGATCGGATAGTAGAGAAACTTCGCCCGTTCAAGCAGCCACGCCGGCACCAGTCGCTTGACAATCCGCTTCATGGTTCCACCTGAGCCTGTTCCGTCGCGCGCGGCGACATAAGTGGCGCTTCGTCTGGCGTCAGCATGCTTTTGAGGACGGCCAGTTGCGAGTCCCAATGGATCGCGTAAGACTCCCGAAAGGCACGCACCCTTTGCGCATGCGCCCCTGTATCTGTCAACGCCGCGAGAATCCCGGCCCTGATCGAATCCGCATCGTCATTCCCGACATAGACCGCACAATCACCGAACAGGGTACGGTTGGCCTGCTTGTCGGACAGAATCAGCGGTTTGCCCGCAGCAATGGCCTCATAGGCGCCGCAAACCAGACAGTGGTCCAGAGTGGTCAGGTCCATCACGGCATCCGCGCAATTAATGAGCCCTTCATACTGCTCATCGCTCAGATACCCGGTGATGACGAGCTGCGGCGTAGACTCCACCAGTTGCTTGAGTGGAAGGGGCAGTCCCGCTTGAGGCGGCCGTCCCGTAACGTACAACCTGACGTCGGAAGGCAAGCCGGCGGCGGCCGCAAAAACCACGTCAAACGGCTCGTCCGGCGCATAGGTACAGATGAAACAGACGCAACGCAGCCCGTCCGTGTGCAGGGTGCTGACCGTCTCGTGCCGCCAGTCGGGGATCCGATCAGCCAGCACAAACGGGCGCCCGCCAGCCTGCCTGACCAGGTCGGCCAGCGGTAGATTCGTAACGATCGTCAGATCGGAACGCCGAATCGTGAAATTGCTGATGGCCACAAAAGCCCGTTTCACCGGACTGTCCTGCCGGTTGATCATGAAATTGGTGTGTCGATCCACAACGAGGGAGAACCGGAACAGCGGCTTCAGGAGACTTGCCAGGAAGGCCAGAACGACGCTCGGGTTCTGAACAATCAGAACGCGGGGTCGAACGGCGACAACCGAACGCAGCGTCCGCCAGCCAAGGACCATGTAGCGGGCCAAGGGTGGCGATTTCGAGAGGTGCTCGACCAGAACGGCACCGAGCGCCTGCGCCAACTGCCGTGTACGGCGATGGCGTTCCCAGCTAATCCAGAGCATGGAGTTTACCCATATAAGGACGACCCATTCCGGCCCGCGCGCGGCCTGCCCAGACGGCCACACTGAGGGCGGCGCGAAGCCCCAAGCCCTTGCGGGCCGAAAAATGCTCTCGCACGGACAACCACCCACCTGCCAATGGTGACGAATGTTCGAAAACCTGCGACGCCCGGTACAAGCAACCCGGGCGAACGGCGCTTGCTGCCGCGGAGTGAACTCCTTGATTCGCCCGGATATAAGTACTGCCGGTCACCCTCTGGCAGTACATCAGACGTTCCACATATACCCACAGGCAACTCCGCTGACAAGCCTTTGCCACACAATGTTATGTCACAACAGACGCGTCGAACGAGCGCAGAGTCTCACCGAAGGCTATGATACACCACGACGGTAACCGCGTAAACCGCAACGCCCAAGGTGCAAAACGGACCTATGTCGGTCCCTTCGACGATCCCCACCATTGGCATGCGCGGGTAAAGCCCGTTTTTGGCCTCACTGAAATGGACACCGGCGCTCCAGCCAAGGAGCGTCATTGTCTCGCCGGCTCGCCGTTGCCAGCCGGATGCTGGGGTACTCATCATGGGCATATGCCGTCTCGCCCCCCAAGTGCTTGACAGCAATGTGCTTCGAATGACAGTCTATTCTCGATCCACGTGATGACCCTTCACCGTTTCTCGTCAAACTGGGAGGTCCCGTTGAATACGGGCAGTTTCTTCTTTCGGGAGTTCATCTACTATCCCGTTGCAACCTACCAGGCGGGACCGGTTCGTCAATATCTCGCACGGATGATGAGGACACAGTTCGAACCGGAGGGAATGCGTTCCGTTGCCCATTGCGAGCGTTTGGCTGCGCTGGTGGACCACAGCAGAAGGCACGTTCCGTTTTATGGAGATCTGCCACCCGTGACAGGCGGCGAGGCGTCTGCCGTGGGTATCCTGAAATCCCTGCCGCTCCTCACGAAAACTGATCTGCAGCAATCAACGGCAGAGTTGCGCTCAATCCGCCGTCTGGGCAGACTCGTGCCCAAGACCACGGGTGGCTCGACGGGCGAACCGGTGACGATCTGGAAAACCCGTGATGCCTGGGCCCGCGAACTGGCGGCCACCTGGCGAGGCTATGCCTGGGCCGGCGTCGCACCCGGCGATTTTCAGGCCCGTTTTTGGGGGCTCGCGCATCAATCGTCCGGTCGCCGGCGGGCCCGCTTGATCGATTTGGTGTGCCACCGCATGCGGATCCCCGCGTTTTCCTTCTCTGAAGCCGACCTGGAAGACTACGCCCGCCTCATCAATGCGAAACAACCGCAGTACTTCTACGGCTACGTTTCCATGCTGACGGAATTCGCCCGATTCCTGCGAAGCCGCGGAATTTCCTTGAATTACCGGCCCGTTTGCGTGATCACGACCGCGGAAGTGCTTACCCCCGCCGACCGGGATCTTCTCCAGGGCGTATTCCAGGCACCCGTATTCAACGAGTATGGATGCGGCGAACTCGGCACTGTCGCACACGAGTGCCCGAACGGCTCGCTCCACATCAGCGAAGAAAACATGATCGTCGAAATCCTCGCTGGCGAGACGCCGTGCGTGCCCGGCATGTCGGGAGAACTCGTGGTGACCGAGTTGAACAACTATGCGTTCCCGCTGATCAGGTACCGCACCGGCGACTTTGGCTCGATCAACACCGAACCCTGCCCGTGCGGACGCACCCTGCTTCGTCTCAATGAGGTCCAGGGACGCGCCTATGATTTCATCCGCAACCGTCGCGGCCAGTTGTTCCACGGCGAATTCCTGATGTACGTATTCGAAGACCTCCGGAGACAGGGCGCCGACATACGCCAGTTCCAGGTCGAGCAAACGGATTATGACCGATTCCTGGTCCGAATCGTTCCCGGCCCTAATTACGATTCCTCGTGCGAGACCCTGATCGGGGAGCGCATCCGGAGCTTTGTCGATCCCGCAGCTGGTCTCCAGGTGCAATATGTGGAGGAAATCCCCAGGGAACGGTCCGGGAAACTGCGATTGATCAAGGGACTGCGACCCTAGGCCCCTCGGCGCTGACGGCCGCGTCAAGAAAATCGGTTCGCTGCAACGTTGTCACCGTCATGCCGGAAAGCGCGACGGCGATCCCCGCCCCGAACCACCAGTAGATTTCGTAAAGATCCATGCCGAACAGTCCGAGCACGAGGCGCACGAAGATGAATCCTCCAGTAGCCCGAGCAACGGCCGTCAGAAGACGCAAATCTCGATCATGCCGGGCCATGGCAGCCCGGAGCCCGGCAGTCGGGCCCCGGCGTGCAATCCGAACCAATCGTCGGCGTTGGGCCCTGTAGGCCAGCGTCGCGCGTCGCAGGACCATCATCATGGACATGACGAGCACGCAGAAGACCGCAAAGCCCTGGATACCGAGATTGGTCGCGACTTCCAGATAGAGATTGTGTGTATCCTGCGAGCGCCCAAAACGCTGCAAACGCTTGGCTGGAAAAGAAGCAACGCCGACCCCGAGCGGATTTTCCAAGAAGATCGTCCAGGCATCCTGCAGGATCTGGACACGTGCTTCCTTTGACCGCCCCTCTTTTTCCTCCCCACCGATACTTTCGAAGCGTTCGATGTACTGTTTGGGAAGCACCGCGACCAACAGGGCCCCAAACACCAGCACCACCATCAGGAACCGCCACTTGCGTTCGGCCTGATAGAACATCCACATCACCAAACCGATGAGACCCACATAAGCCGTGCGCGAACCGGAATACACGACGCAGACAGACGCCGTCACGGCAAGCGCCAGAAGCCCGACACGAAGATACCATCGCTTCATTTCCGGCCATAAATAGACCACGAACGGCAGGGCACCGAGTGAAACACCGCCCAGGCTGTTGGGATGCCCATATAGTGGCACCGCGCCGTGAAGACGCATCACACCCTGATTCTGCCAGTAAAGCCCTCCCGAAATCAGGCCCTGTACGGACTCCAGCGTGATGTAGAAGATCGAAAACAGGAAGGCCCACAGAAACAACTGCATGTAGCGGGGAGATTCCACGAAAACCATGAGCAGAAAGGTCAGCATCGCAAACTTGAACGCCCGGTCATTGAAAATGCGGCGCGCGACCGCCGGGTCGGCGGCCATCGGCAATTCGAGTATCATGCAGAAGAACAACAAAACGATCGCGATCAGAAGGATTCGCGCCGACCCGATTTCCGGTTTCCGCGTGGACACCTGAATGATCGCAAGAACGATCGAAGCGCCACCGAGCAGGAACTCGAAGCGAATCGTCCTGAGAAGATCCATGCGCTCGCCGGCCTGCACATACCGCACAACCACGAAGGCGAGAAACACAAGAAAAACAAGCATGGACGCTTGAGCGTAGCGGGGATAGGCGGCTGGACTGGGGCTCGATCCCGTGCCGCGCGCGGACGCAGCCGAACTGCCCCTGGCTCTGTTGCGCAGCGTCATACCCTGATGTACTCCCCGCTCCCGTCCCGATTGATCTCCTTGGCCGGGATGCCCACCACCGTCGCATTCTCCTGTGTGCCGCGCGTCACCACAGCGTTGGCTCCCACGACCGTGCCGTCCGCCAGGTGGATCGGCCCGATCACCTTCGCGCCTGGTGCGATGTAGACACGGTCACCGACCGTGGGCACGCCCCATTTGCCGTCGACACAGGCCAACCCGAGGGTCACGCCCTGCGAGAGATTGCACCGTTTGCCCATCACCACGTCCGTGTGGAGGATGATGCCCCCGAAGTGCCCGATGTAGAGTCCGGGGCCGATGCGGCAGTCGGGCGAAATCGAGATGCCCGTGCACACTTCCGTCCATTTCCACCACAGATGATAGAACACCATCACGAGATGGCGCAGTCCCGGCCACAGACGATGGTCCGACAGCCAGCGACCCGCCCGGTAGCAGGCGCACGCCCACAGGCCCTGGTGCCGGAAATAGAGCCACGGCAGCGGACTGTGGTTGCCGTACTCACGAAGCCGGCCGATATCCGCCCGCAGATGTTCGAACAACGATCCCACCTCCAGCGCGTCGCCGACCCGTTCAGGCGTAGCGCCTGAGCCACCACTCGAAGGACAGCAGGCTCCAGAACTGCAGGGGAAGCCGCCACCCCTGCGGCGCCGTCGCGCCCAGCATCGACTCCGTGATCCCGCGGATCACCCTGGGCTCGACCCAGGCTTCGCTGCGGCACCCCGGCTGCATCAGGTCCCCGGCGATCGCGCGCAGCGGTCCGCGGACCCAGTCCGTCACGGGCGCACCGAAACCGTGCTTCGGCCGCTCGAGCACGTCGCGCGGCAGCCGGTCGGCCAGCGCATCCTTGAACAGGCGCTTGGGCGAGCCGCCCCGCAGCTTGAGGTCGGGCGGGATCGTCAGGCAGAACTCCACCAGGCGATGGTCCAGGAACGGGGCGCGGCATTCCAGGCTGGTCAGCATGGCCGCCATGTCGACCTTTTTCAGCAGATCGGCCGGCAGGTAGAAATTCAGGTCGTGGGCGAACGCCGTGGTCAGGGGGTCGGTGTCCGGCAGCGTCAGCCAGGCGTGTTCGCCGTAGAAACGTCGCACATCCGCGGCGCCGCCCGACAGCCAGCGCTCCAGTTCCGCCGGCGACACCAGGCTCCGCACGTCCTGCCAGTGTTCCCGGGCCCAATTCCCGCCGCGCCGGCTGTACGCGGGCTCGCGACCGAAGACCTCGGCGACCAGCCTGGCCAGCCGCGAGGTCACCCGCCCGCCCCGCAGACGCGCCTGACCCAGGTAGGACGTGTAGCCGGCGAAGAGTTCGTCCCCGCCGTCACCCGTCAAGGCGACCTTCACGTGCTCCCGCGCCTCGCGGGCCACCATGAAGGTCGGCAGGGAGGACGAATCGGCGAACGGCTCGTCGAAGTAGTCCATCACCAGAGGGAAGGCTTCCGCCACATCGCCGCGTACGAAGAGCTCCGTGTGCTCGGTTCCGCAATGCGCGGCGACCGCGCGGGCGAACGGCCGCTCGTCCATGTCTCCGGCAAGCCCGACAGAGAACGTCCTGACCTGATCCGGCGAGGTTTCCGCGGCAAATGAGGTGACGGCGCTCGAGTCGACGCCGCCCGACAGGAACACGCCCAGCGGCACATCGGCGACCAGCCGCAAGCGCACCGAATCCCGGAGCAGATCGAGGAAGCCTTCGCTCGCCGTGGCTGCGTCCATCGACCAGTCGATGCGTGGCCGAGGGTCCCAGTAGCGGTGGACGCTCAGCCGGCCCTGGTCGACCTTCAGGTAATGCGCCGGCTGCAGCTTCACGATCCCGCGGAAGATGCAGGCGGGCTCCGGCACGCAGAGCATGTTGAAATAGAGCGCCAGGGACAGCGGGTCGATGTCGCGCCCCACACCCGGCCAGGCCAGGATGGTCTTCAGTTCCGAAGCCAGCACCAGGTGATCGGGCGAATCCCAGTAGAGGATGGGCTTCTCGCCGAGGCGGTCCCGCCCGGCCAGCAGCAGATCGCGGGATTGGTCATGGATGACCGCGGCGAACATGCCGTTCAGATGCCGGAACAGGTCCTCGCCGTGCTCTTCGTAGAGGTGGGCCAGCACCTCGGTATCCGACTCCGTGCGGAAGACGTGCCCGCGGCGGCGCAGATCGTCACGCAGCTCGCGGTAGTTGTAGATCTCGCCGTTGAGGATCACCGCGACCGTGCCCGACTCGTTGTAGACGGGCTGGGTGCCGGTGTGCAGATCGATGATCGACAACCGCGTGTGACCCAGCCAGGCGGCCCCGACCCGGGTGGAGGTCTGCTCGTCAGGCCCCCGACGTGCCAGCGTCGCCAGCATGGCCGGCATATGCCGGTCGACCAGCTCGGCGTCGAGCGCGCGCCGTTCAGGGTTCTTGCCGTAGACGGTGACGATTCCGCACACTGCGGCACACCTCGCATGATGGCAATGGTTCCGCTCGTGGCGCCAAAGCGGCGCAGTTCATCATTTACGCCGGAGCGAAGGCGGTCGATAGTCTCGCTCATCCACCCGCAAACTGCCACCGCTGTTGTCGATGGCGGGCAGCCTCGTGTGGATCCGGGATTTGTCTGGGAGGTGGACCACGTCGTCGCTATCGTGGTATCGCCGGATCGTTTGCCGGCTTGAACTGAACCTCGGGGGCTGATGATGCGTTCACCACACGCGGGGCAAAGTGACCAGGAGGCGCCGACCCGCGCACCGCAGGGCCTATCCGCCCTCCGCCCGTACCTGACCCTCCTGCGCGGTCAGGAGCGGGCCCTGGCCCTCGCCAGCTTCCTCATGCTGGTCGCCACAGCCATCAGCCTGGCCATCCCCATCGTCGCCGGTCGCTTCGTCGATGCGATGGGCGCTCCGGACGGAGCCTCCTCCGGTCCCGACCGCCCCCTGCTCCTGTGGCTGGCGCTGCTGCTGCTCGTGCAACTGGCGGGTTCGTTCCTGTTCTCGGTCGTCTCGGCCCGCCTGGCCCTGCGCACGGTCACGAACCTGCGGCGTCGGCTGTTCGCCCACCTCCTGGAACTGCCGGCCCTGTTCTTCGCGGGCCAGAAGGCCGGGGATCTGTCCACCCGCGTCACGGGCGATGTCGGGGCCATCCAGTACGTGCTGACCGGCGGTCTGATCAGCCTGGTGCGCGCGGTGTTGACGCTCGCCGGGGCCCTGATCCTCATGTTCCGGCTCAACCCGCGCCTGACGCTGGTGGTGGTGCTGCTGATCCCGGCGACCATCGCCCTGGTCCGGCTGTTCGGCACGCGCCTGCGCAAGCTGTCGCGGCGCATGTACGACGGTCTCGGACGCATCAGCAGCCACGTGCAGGAGACCGTCGGCGGCATCGCCACGCTGAAGGTCCACAACAGCCAGAGCCATGAGAAGCAGCGCTTCGAGACGATGATCGCCGACTACGAACGCGACGGCGAACACCGCGCCTGGATTTCCGCCGCCCTCGAAGCCGGCATCCAGATGGCCCTGTGGATCTGCCTGATCGGCGTCGTGGTCTACGGTTTCGTGCTGGCGGCCCAGGGCCAGGCCACCAGCGGCCAGCTCGTGGCGTTCCTGCTGCTGGCCTTCCGCGTGGCGGTGCCGCTGGCCTCGCTGTCCAGCCTCTACGCCGAAGGTCAGGGCGCCGCGGCGGCGGCCGCGCGGCTCGACGACATCTTCGCGCTGGCTCCCGAACGCGACCCGGCGGCGCCGGTGCCCGCGGTACGGCATGAACCGGCGGGCATCCGACTCGAGGGCGTGCGGTTCCGCTATCCAGGCACCGCTGCTGACTCCGGCCGCGACGTGCTGCGGGGCGTCGACCTGGACATCGCCCCCGGCCAGTGGGTCGGCCTGGTCGGACCGTCGGGCTCGGGCAAGACCACGCTGGCCGGCCTGTTGATGGGCCTATACCCGCCTAACGAGGGCCGCCTGCTGCTCGACGGCCGGCCCTACGATCAGTTCGACCCGGCCGACCTGCGGGCGGCCATGGCGTTCGTCGCCCAGGATCCCGTGCTCTACGACGTGAGCCTGGCCGACAACATCCGCTTCGGGCTGGCCGGGACGACGCCGGAGCAGGTGCGCGCAGCCGCCGAAGCCGCCGGCGTGACCGAGTTCGCCGACCGCCTGCCCGCAGGGCTGGACACCGTGACCGGCGAGCGCGGCGTGCGCCTGAGCGGTGGTCAGCGCCAGCGCATCGCCCTGGCCCGCGCCTTCCTGCGCGACCCGGGGATCCTGATCCTGGACGAGCCGACCAGCGCCCTGGATGCCGCCAGTGAAGAGACCATCCGGCAGGCCATGCGAAATTTGATGCGTGGACGTACGGCCGTGGTCATAGCTCATCGATTGTCTCTCGTGCGGGAGCTGGATGTGATCATTGTGCTGTCAGAAGGTCATATCATGGAAATGGGAAATCATTCGCAATTGATGGCCGCACAAGGCCTTTACGCATCTTTGTACGGACTGCAGCATAAAGCCCAATAGGACAAAATTGGTCACGTAAATACAACTTGACGGTCATATGGAGTGATGTTAACATGATGAGGTGTCAAAAGCGGGAAGCGGCACCGTCTGCTTTTCGCCATAAGGGGGGGCCCGGGAGGGCAGGAGGTTATGGAGCCATGAAAAAAAGTTACCGCAAACCGGAGCTGAAGACCCGACACCTGGAATTGGGTGTGTTCGGGGACTACAGCCATCAGGGCCGAGACAGTACCCCTCCGTCGCCGATTTCGGTGATCGAAAGTCTCCGGATGAGGATGGAGTGATCCCGCGCCTGGATTGATGGTGCGCAAGGAATAGAAGGGGTGACCCGCCCGGGTCTTCCCCGGACGAACGCAGAGACCGTCCCGCCTCGGGGCGGTCTTTTGCGTCGATCCCGGTGCTGATCCTTCCGGAAACCCGCAACGGTCTTGCCACAGCGAGGCCGGGACCGCTAGGATCGGACATGGCTCAGCGGCAGAACCCGATCGGGGAGCGGATGATGCAAGCGATGCGATGGATGGCGGCAGTCATGGCGTTGATCGTGACCGTCGGCGGACTGGCCGGCCTTGCGCCAGGGAGCGCCGCCGCCGCCGAAGTTCCCGTGGGACGCTGGGGCCTGACCGTCGAAAGCGGCGTGATGAAACTGCAGGAGGGCGACTGGGACTACAGCGCCCCCGACCAGTTCGGACGCCTGCGCCTGAGCCGCGGCCTGAGCCGCCACTGGAGCCTGCACGCGGCCTGGCTGCAGGGCCACGTACGCCCGGGCGCAGAAACTCCCGGTCAGTCCGCCGGCTGGTCGTTCACCACCTACCCGTCCACGCGAACGCTGATCCGGCAGCCGATGCTCGAGCTGGAGCACCGACTGTCGCCCGGCGCCATGTTCAGCCCCACGTTGACGGCGGGCATCGGCCTGACGGACTGGCGCGTCATCACGCCCGCACCCGACAGCGGCGGGTGGCTCCCCGAGGGCACGACCGTCAACGGCTTCGATGTGGACGGCAACCCGGTTGAACTGGCGGCCACCAACCTGACGCTGGGCTTCGGCCTGGGACTGGACATCACTCTCTCGGGCTCGCTGCACCTGGGCCTGGGCGGACGCTACCAGGTCCTGCAGGGCAACGACCGCGACAACGTCGGCCTGAGCGCACGCTGGGGCGCCGACCACGTGGATGCGAACACCGCGCTGACCAGCGCCTGGGCGGGCCTGACCTGGTGGCTGGGTTCGTCCGACGCCGACCGCGACGGCGTGCCCGACAAGCGCGACGGGTGCCCGAATGAAGCCGAGGACCGCGACGGCTTCAACGACCTGGACGGCTGCCCCGACCCGGACAACGACGGCGACGGCCTGCCTGACGGCAGCGACCAGTGCCCGCAGCTGGCGGAAGATCATGACGGTTTCCGCGACGACGACGGCTGCCCCGACCTGGACAACGACGGCGACGGCATCCCCGACGGTCGCGACCGCTGTCCCGACCAGGCCGAGGACATCGATGGCGACACCGACGCCGACGGCTGCCCGGACCATGGCGACGCCGACGGCGACGGCGTCGACGACGCGCGCGACCGCTGCCCGGGCACCGAGCCCGATTCGCTGGTCGATGCCGACGGCTGCCCGATCGCCGTGCCGACGAGCCCCGACCACGCCGTGCACCCGACCGGACGTCCCGCCGATTTCGTGCTCGAAGGCGTGGCCTTCGCCAGCGGCAGCAGCACGCTGACCGCCGACGCCCGCCTGCAGCTTGAAGACGTGGCCGCCTGGCTGGCCGGCGAGCCCGGCCCCGTCGAGATCCGCGGCCACACCGACGCCTCCGGTGAAGCCGAGGCCAACCGCGAACTGTCGATGCGCCGCGCTGAAGCCGTTCGCCAGGCGCTGATCGGGATGGGCCTGCCGGCGGCGAGCCTGACGGCCGTCGGCTACGGCGAGGACGATCCGGTGGCCGACAACTCCACCCCCGAGGGGCGGGCGGCGAACAGGCGCGTGGAAGTGCGGCGGATGCGGTAGGCCGCAAGAGGCGGACGGAAACGGAGTGTGGGCGAACAGTCCTCGGGAAGACCCTGCGGATAGTTCGCCCACACTCCGTTTCCGTCCGCCTCTTGCGGCTGCACCCGTGCACCTTCACTCGCCTTCGCCGAGCCTCGGCGAATCATTCGCGGTGTCAGGCGTCGGTACACGAATGCTGGGGGTTGCCGGCGGCGCGGATGCGCCGGGGTCTGGCACGCGGCAACGTTGCTGAATAAGAAGGCAGTCGGGATGAACGAGGGGTGTGGACTATCCGCAG
>JFJP01041569.1_pt1 | contig 16283 bp, 11 predicted proteins | sample 431651 | NCBI WGS metagenome assembly JFJP01 (sample SAMN02602958, study PRJNA72255) | Microbial mat metagenome, whole genome shotgun sequencing project. | biome: fresh water; feature: sink hole; material: water; isolation source: purple microbial (photo- and chemosynthetic) mats found in... | reverse complement strand
TGACAGGACTTGCAATAATGCGGTATATGCTACTGATGCTTTTACCATAGAATTAGCTGAAAAAATCAGCAATTCTTTGTTCCAGCTAACCGGATGTTATCCTCATGTAATATACAATTATCTGAGAAGATCTAAATTAGATTGCAACAGGAATCTCCCCGATGGAGCCTGCGGAAATTCAGAAGCAAAAATTGCATGGAATGAATTCCATAACTTTATAGATACAGCTCAACTACTTGCAAATACAAAATTTAATGATAATACTATCTATGTCGATTTGCACGGACATGGAAATTCTGTTCAACGGATAGAACTGGGTTATCTGTTGTATGATGATGAACTGGAACTGGCTGATTCAATTCTGAATACCACTAAGTATATCAATTACAGTACTATAAAGAACCTGGTTTACAGCAATGCAACTAATTTATCGCATGCGCAGTTGCTCCGGGGAGATTTAGCCTTAGGTACTTTACTTGGCAATGCAGGATATCCCAGTGTGCCAAGCCGGCAGATACCATTCCCGGGCACACAAACAAATTATTACAGTGGCGGGTATAATATCGCTGAACATACTTGTTATGCTACCGGAAACACGGTAAACGGGGTGCAGATGGAGTGCAATTATTCAGGTATCCGCGACAGTGAACCAAACCGGGAAAAATTTGCCGATTCCCTGGCGGCAGTGTTATTGAATTTCATAAAGATTCATCGCAATGTTGATGTTTCAAACTGCAATTCATCAAACGGATTTAGTGAATTAAAGGAAACTTCAGGGATTAGTGTGTTCCCAAATCCCTTTAAATCAGCAGATCACATTCTATATGTGGCAGGTAATGGTCATTTGGAATTTGATTATTTACTGCTGAATATTGATGGAAGGCTTATTCAATCAGGAAAGTCAGATAATGATAAGATAGTCCTGCAGAGGCGTTTACTGCCGGGCATTTATTTGCTTAGGATAAAGGGTAAGGATAAGCCGGGTGGAATTAAAATTGTTGTTGAATAAAAATCCCATCTCAAATCCGCAATCGGGCCTGGTTCATGGAGCACTTTGATAATATTAATTCAATTAATTTTAAGTCAGTTAATTAGTAAAACCATTCATAACTCTCTAATAAGTTGAAAAAAAACTTCCCCGCTTTCGCAAGGAAGTTCTTACCTCAACCAATCAACCAATTACCAACCAAACCTCAATCAACCGGTAATCTTTTCTTAAATATCTTTTCCTGTAACTTTTGTTTTCCTGTAGTGTTTATAAAGATCAGGGATGTTATTCAACATCAGGATGCGCTTGTTTTTGGTGAATTTAAGGAAGTCATCGGCAGCCGGATGACCCGGTGCCGGCATAAAATGTTGTTTCTGATCGGCATTGCGCCAGAAAAGCACCCAGGATATGGAACGCGTTAGCTCCGAATGATCCAGGCAGGGAAGCAGTTCTTTTGTGAAATACTCCTTGCGTTCGATACGGTTGCTCCCCGTTTCGGTAAATGCCGCAATTTTGTTATGATCAATCGCAATCTGAGCGATAACTTCCAGGTTATTGATAAGCTTTTCAGGATGCCCGGTATTCAGCGAATTGTAATCGTCGAGCCCGATAATATCCACCAGGTCGTCGCCCGGATAGCGTTCGAGGTAACCGGCTGCATCTTTAAATCCTACATCCGGCGAATAGGCATACATCAGGTTGTGAAGATGATGTGTGTTGCGCAGGTATTCCACCGTAAACCTGTAAAGCGATTTATATTCTTCAGCACTGCAATGCAACGCTCCCCACCAGAACCAGTTGCCTGAGTTCTCGTGCCAGGGCCTGAATATAACAGGAGCAAGGCTGCCATCGGGTGCTTTCAGCGATTTCATAAAATCAGCAACCTTATCCAGTTGTTTTTTGAAATCGTTATGATGGCTGCCGCCGGGAAGTATTTTTGCAACAATAATATTAGGGCTGCTTTTGTCCTCAACCCACGAACTTCCACCGGTTACCGGGTTGTAAACATGCCAGCTGATGGTATTAATTCCGCCATCAAGGTAAACGCGGATAATGTTTTTCCTCATTTCATCAAACGGAACTGAATCGAGGTTTAAGGCATTTCCTAACTCTAACGCGCCAATATCCCACCCGAAAACCGCCGGATGAGAACCTGTAATATCTTTCAGGTCCGAACGATCCGTTCCCTTTTTCCAGCTTATGCCATAGGACAATGCATCCTGATGCCCAATCATGATATAGTCTGGCGCAAGTTTAGCCATATTCCTGTACAGATTTACAACTGCTTTATCTGCATTTTTATCCGCAGGCATCACAGTGCATTTTTTACTCTGAGCCAGCGCAGGAAGACTAAATAAATGAGCTGCAAGCACTAAAACTGCCGCCGCTGTTTTAAAAAGAAAATGTAGTGTATTAGTTTTCAATGTTATTCAGTTAGTGATTTAAGTAATTCCTGTTTATTGCTTTTGAAATGCCGGCTTACACGTTTCATTATTTCGATACAGCAACGGGTATTGTGGTACGGACATTTCCATGCTCCTGCAAGGTCCTGAGTGAGATCCGGCTCATATCTTTCGTTTACCAGCCACCACCATTCGCCCGATGGATGCCGCATGTGGCTCTTTATGAACTGCCAGGCTGAAGATGCCGCGTTTAAAAATTCCGGATTCCCGCTTATTTCCCAGGCATTTACAAAGCCTATAATAGCTTCGGCCTGGGGCCACCAGTGGCGGTCATAGTCTGTGATTATAGCCGATTCACCTTCGTTATAAAGCGATCCGTCATTTGCAATTCCTTCCCTGAGCGTGATTCCGGCCATTTTAACTGCCAGATGTTCGACTTTCTCTGTTACTGCTTTTACGCCCAATACTCTTGCTGCTTCGGTCAACAACCAGGCTCCTTCAATATCGTGGCCGAAGGAATAATGTTTCGACTTCGGGTTCCAGTCCATATCGAAAAACAGGTTGAAATGCCCGTTCTGTGCCGACAGGATTTTATCGGTATGTATTTGTATCAGGTTGTGCAGACTAGTACCGAGGTCATCATCTTTCCATACTTCGAAGAGCTTAGTATATGCTTCGAGAATGTGAAGATGCGTATTCATGCTTTTAGGCTCGTTGGCATCTTTTTCGCTGAGGCGCAGATCTTCCAGGGCTTCCCATTCGCACGAAAGGGCTTCTATATAGCCATTCCTTTCAGGATCGAAAGCATATTTTTCGATGAAACCATAAAGTTCAGAGGCCAGTAAAATAGCATCCTGTTCGCCCGAAGCCAGGTAATATTCCGCAAAGGCATAAATGGCAAATGCCTGTGCATAAATCTGTTTGCGCCCGTTAGAGATGCTTCCATCCGCATTTAACGCCCAGTACACTCCCCCATTCTGGTAATCAATAAAATGGGTTGAAAAGTACTGGTATGCTTTTTCGGCGAATTCCAGGTAAACAGTTTCGCCGGTTTCGTTATATGCTGCCGAAAAGGTCCACAGAATGCGCGCATTAAGCACTGCTCCCTTGGTCGAAACATCTACGACGGTTTCGTCATGAAGTATCTGTCCGAAAAAACTGCCGGTTTTTACATCATAAGCCTGGTTCATCCAGAACGGCAGGATATTTTCTGTCATTTCGGATTTCAGCTCTTTATACAGGCTGAGGAGGAGTTTTTCTGATGCGTCCATCTTTGAGTTATGTACCGTTAAAGTGACAGCCTTTTTTCATTCAGCTCCAGGCTGATCCTATTCATTGTTTTTTCGTTAAGCGGGTACAGCGAAATAAAAATTACAGATAGCACCGTTCCGATAGCAGGAAAAATGCTCAGCATCAGCCGTATACCATTCTGTACTTCGCCGGTTTGAACTACATTGGCCTGAAACCCATAGTATCCGAGCAGCCATCCTGTAAGAGCGCCGCCCAGGGTCCAGCCAAACTTCTGCGACATGGACGAGGATGAAAATATCAAGCCGGTTGCACGCCTGCCTGTTTTCCATTCCGAGTAATCGGAAATGTCAGCATACATCGACCACAGCAGCGGGAAAATACTTCCGGCACACATGCTTATAAGGCTTTGCATTACCATGATCATGGCGATATTTTGATTGGGAATGAAAAAGAATCCTATGCTAAGTGCTGTAGCTATAACCATGGCACCCAGATAGATGCTTTTCTTCCCGAATTTATTGGATAAAGGAGTTACAAAAATAATCCCGACAATATTGAACGCCTGTCCAAGTATTAGGTAAAGTGTTGTAAGTGAGAGCGAAGCGCTGATAAACGGAAGTTTGAAGTTGCCGGTATCCTGAACATAATATTTGAAATAGTACACTGCGGCGCCATCCCTGATTGAATTAAAAATGAGTGCCGCTATACCTGCACCTAGCAATATCCACCACGGACGATTGCGAAAGAGGTCTTTAATATCATCTTTAAGCGAATCGTTTTTAGTTTCTATAGGTTTGATACGTTCTTTTGTCAGATAGAAACACCCTAAAAAGAACAGCACACACAAAGTAGCAATTACCATAACCCCAAGCGTCCAGCCGGTTTGAGGGCTGCCGGTGGTGCCGGTAAAAAAGCTTACCAGAGGTTCAATCAAAATCAGGGCAACGAAACTTCCGATAAATGCAAACACCATCCTGAACGATGAAAGTACGTTCCGCTCTTTAACATCAGCTGACATTACTCCAAGCAACGATGCGTAAGGCACATTGATCATCGAATATACCATCATCATCAATGAATAGGTTACATAGGCGTACACCAGCTTTCCCGTGGTTCCAAATGAGGGAGTAATAAACATCAGTGTGCCGATCAACCCAAAAGGCAAAGCAAACCAAAGTAAATAGGGCCTGAATTTTCCCCATTTCGAGCGTGTACGGTCGCTCAATACACCCACAACCGGATCAAAAAGCGTATCCCAGATTCGCGTTATCAGGAACATGGTGCCAACGGCAGCAGCAGGCAATCCAAAAATATCGGTATAGAAAAACAGCAGGTACATCCCGAATATTTTCCAGAACATGGACGAAGCCATGTCGCCGAAGCCGTACCCTATCTTTTCTTTTAACCTGAGTTTATCAGCTATCATATAAGTAGTTATGAGTAATTTTATGCTGTTTAAATATACTGTTCAATCCTCAAAAAAATCTTTTTAGAAAATATGAGGCACTTTAATTTCGTTATAGTAACTGTTTGTTTCTAGCTACAAGATCACAAATTGTTTTTACTGATGCCGCTGACCGGAAACCATCGGCAGGAGTGTTGAAACAGTAATCCGTAAGTTGTGCAATGCTGGATACTGCCACATGCAGGCGTGTATCCGAGGATGCGTAATAAATATATACCGTTCCGTCTTCGTCAGCTATCCACCCGTTGGAGAACAATACATTGGAAACATCGCCGATCCGCTCAGTTTCTTCCGGAGCCATAAAATAGCCTCCCGGTTGTGCAATTAAATTCGTCGGATCTTCAAGTGAAGTCATGTACATATAAAGCACGTAGCGCAATCCGGCTGCACAATTCCTTACTCCGTGAGCCAGGTGTAACCAGCCTTTTTCTGTCTTGATCGGATGTGGACCTTCCCCGTTTTTAAGTTCTTTTATGGTGTGATAGTAGCGGTGATCAATAATGATTTCATCCTTCACTGAGGCATTGGTCATATCGTCAACCAAAGCCCAGCCTATTCCGCCACCGGAGCCCGTATCGATAAATCCATCCTGCGGACGGGTGTAAAAAGCGTATTTCCCACCTACAAATTCCGGATGAAGCACCACGTTACGTTGCTGGCTTTTCGATTTAAGATCAGGAAGGCGTTCCCAGTTTATCAGGTCGTGCGTTCTTGCTATACCAGCGGCTGCCACAGCCGAACTTAAATCACCTTTAGGCGCAGCAGGGTCTTTTCTTTCAGTGCAAAAAATGCCGTAAATCCAGCCATCTTCATGGTTGGTAAGGCGCATGTCGTAAACATTGGTATCCGGATCTTCGGTTTCGGGCAATTGTAAAGGCAAATCCCAAAACCGGAAATTATCAATACCATTATCACTTTCGGCAATGGCAAAAAATGATTTACGGTCGGCCCCTTCCACGCGGGCAACAAGCAGGTATTTGTTGTTAAAATAAATAGCACCGGCATTAAACACGGCATTTATTCCGATGCGCTCCATAAGCCAGGGATTGCTGGCTTTGTTCAGGTCGTAACGCCAGGAAAGAGGAGTGTGGGCTGCAGTAAGAACAGGGTTTTCAAAACGGGTGTATACTCCATTGCTTCCTCTTTTTCCCTTTGTATTTCCCTGCTTAATAAGAGCTTCATGGTCAGATTTCAGTTTGTTTGATCGTTCTTCAAAATTTATAGTCTTCATTTTGATCTTTTTAGCTTTTTCAGGAGGCGATTATTTTTTTTCTGCTTTAGTTGACGGATTTATTCTAAAAAACCTGATTTTAAGTAATTTTTAACGGAATTATGTCCGTTTTTTTACGATACAAAGATGGGTTGTAACTGCTTGAAAACAGATAGGTATTCTGATCAAAAAAGCCTGACAGTTGTAACAAAAAGCAAAAAACCCGGAATATTCCGGGTTTTTATATCGATCTTCGAAAATTCTGAAGCAAGAATTACTTCTCTGAAAAGTTTTTTATTTTTTTTGTTCTAACACCTCAACCGCTTTCTGAAATGCTTTATCTGTCCGAAGATAAATCGGATAAAATCCATCTGAATATTTTATTCCGTTCTTCTCGGCAAAAACAACATAATCGCTGAACATACCGCTGCTAACAGTAAACAATTTGTCGAACTGCGGAGCGCTTTTATAGGAGTTGAATTTTGCCCTGTTGCCGTCAGTATAATCGAATGCAAACTGGTAAAGGATACCTTTATTAACGGATTCATTATAGAATTTCAAAGCAGCATTGCGTTCAACCGGAACAAATATATCAGGCATAATACCGCCTCCGCCATACACAGTTTTGCCGCCGGGAGTTTTAAATTTTAATGAGTCATTCAGTTTGATACTATCTTCACTTTCAAGTTCACCATCGGTCATACGGTGGTAATATTCCATATAGTACTCTTCGGCGCCTTTGGTGTATGGCTTTTGGATGCTCCGGCCGGTAGGAGTGTAATACCGCGCTACGGTAAGCCTTAAAGCAGATCCATCGCTAAGTCCGATCTGTTCCTGAACAAGCCCTTTGCCGAATGAACGTCTCCCGATCACAGTACCACGGTCGTTGTCCTGTATGGCACCGGCTACAATCTCGCTTGCCGAAGCTGATCCTTCATCAATTAATACCACAACAGGCAAATCGTCCCAAATACCATCAGAGGTAGACGTAGCGGTCTGTTTCGGGCGGTGTAAGCCCTGGGTATATACAATTAGTTTGTTGTCGGGCAAAAACTCATCCGAAACAGTGATAGCCTCCTGCAGGTATCCGCCTGAATTCCCCCGTAAGTCGAGTATAAGTTTACGAATTCCTTTTTCTTTCAGCGCAACCAGTGCTTCATGCAATTCGCTGCCTGTTGTAGCGCTGAATTTGCTGAGTTTAATATATCCTGTTTCTGCATTTACGGCATACGAAATATCAATGCTCCAGGTAGGAATAACACCACGTGTAATAGTGAAATCATTCAGTTTTTTCAGGCCTCTTCTGAAAATGCTCACTGTTACCTTAGTGTCTTTTGGCCCTTTGAGCAACTTCATTACCTTTTCATTAACTATTTTAACACTGGCAATATTCTTGCCATCTACTTTTACAATACGGTCGCCGGCAAGTAAACCCACTTTTTCGGATGGCCCGCCGGGAATAGTGTTAATGATCATTACAGTATCGCGCTCTATTCTGAATTGCACTCCTATGCCTTCGAAATTGCCCATCAGCGGATCGTTAGCATCAGCAAAATCAGATGCCGGAATATATACCGAATGCGGATCGAGACTGAGTAACATGCCGGTTATAGCTTCATCATTCAGCTTTTTGGTATCAACACTATCTACATAATTATTGTCAATGAAGCGGATCAGTTCGGTGAGTGTGCTTTTTCCCTGTATTCCGCTTAAGAATACCCGATTCTGAATGAAGGAACTTCGCATCATGTAATATCCTGTAAGGATTCCGATTACAAGAACCAATGCAAAGGCAATGGGTAAATAAATAGTAAAACGACGATTATTTTCCATGTGTTGATATAAGGTATTATAGGTAAATGTGATTTAATGTTTTTAGGGACAAACGGCAAAAGTTTTCAAATAGTGTAGGGGATAGTGAAGTAGGCAGTGAGTAAAAGTGATAGGTTAAGTGTAGTGACGGTGAAATGACAAAGTAACATCAGGATTCAAAACCCTAAACGAAAAGCCTTACTTTCCATATTTAATTTTAGCTTCCTTCATCGTATAGTCGGACCAGTTCAGGAACATCCGTTCCACTTTATCCATGCTGTACCCTTTATCCTGCTCCAGATACCCGCTATCCTGTATGTGAAGCACATTGCCTTTGGCATCAAGAATTACAAATACCGGGAACCCGAAACGCTGCGGGTAACCTAGTGCGGCAAGCAGTTCCTGATTTTTGTTTTCCTTACTGTAATTAACTTTTACCACTTCATAATTTGCATTAATCAGACTATCAAGTTTTGCATCTTCATTTATCATTTTATGAAATTTCACACACCATGGACACCAGTTGCCGCCAATCTGCAGAAATACATGTTTCCCTGCAGCCGAAGCCTTTGCTATTGCAGCAGCTACCTCTGTCTTAGCATCAGCATCGGGATTATAAATAGCTACAGGTTGCTGTGCTGATAAGCTTAAGGCTATAAGCCCGATGACAAAAGTTAGAGCGATGTTTAGTTTCATAAAGCATGTTTTTTTTAATGGTATCAAATTGCAAACCAGTGTAGAACCTTACAGCCAGAAGAACTGGTTTTTCATTGGTTTAACGTATTTCAGATGACCTTTTTACTCCGCAATATTAACAGATTAACTGCAATAAAGTCAGGATCAGAAAGAATGTTTCCTGTTAAAAATTCACAATTGCAAAGGTATAAACAACTTGCATGTAAAAAGGCGTTATTGCTTTTTCTAATTTTGTCTTTCTGAAAATATCCGTTTTCATAAATATCGCACAATGAATTTAGTAATTGATACCGGAAATACACTCACCAAACTTGCTCTATACCAGGGCATGGAGATGGTTGCCTTTTCAAGTTTTGAGGGTGTTGACGCAAAGCATATTATTCAGTTTTGTGAGTCTAATTTGTTTATCAAAAACGTAATACTTTCAACTGTAAAGGAATATCCGGCTGAAATTGATTTGTATCTGACACAACATTTTAATACGGTTTTCTTTAGCCATAACACTTCTGTTCCGATTCTCAATAAGTACAGCACACCCGAAACATTAGGGAAGGACAGGCTGGCCGGAGTAGTAGGTGCGCATCTGTTACTTCCTGCAGCTGATAACCTGGTTATTGATGCCGGCACAGCCATAACATACGATCTTATCACTGCTTCAGGCGAGTACCTGGGTGGATCAATATCGCCAGGAATCGTTATGCGATACAAGGCTTTGCATGCATTTACAAGCCGCTTGCCATTGCTTGATTTTTACGATGATGCAAAATTAACAGGCGACGACACATCAGGCAGTATTCATTCAGGTGTTTTGAATGGTGTATTAGCTGAAATGGAAGGGATCATACACAGTTACCAGCTGCTATATCCTGACCTCAAAATAATTATGACAGGTGGTGATCATAATTATTTTGATAAAAGATTAAAAATTAAGACCTTTGCGGCCCCCAATCTGGTTCTGGAGGGCTTAAACCTAATACTCAATTTCAACATTGAAACACGTTAAAATTATTCGTAAACTTATCCTGGCACTGGCCTTTTTACCAATTGCTTTCGTTGCAACAGCTCAGGTTAAAATCTCTTCCCCGTATTCGCTTTTTGGGATTGGTAATTTATATGGCGTCAGCAGCCAGATGAATATGGCTGTGGGAGGAGCAGCAACCGCATTCAGCAGTCCGTATTTTATCAATCCTGTTAACCCGGCCAGTTACATGGCTTTCGATACCAACAGTTTTGTATTTGATGCTGCTTTTAATATTCGTTCAGGCACACTTAAAACAGTTGATGAGACGCAAAAAACCAGGTTTGGTTCACTGTCGAATCTGTATTTTGGTTTCCCGGTAACAAAATGGTGGAGAGCCAGCCTTGGTATAATGCCTTATTCACAGGTAGGTTACGAAATGCAGGGGAGCCAGGTTGTTGAAGATATAGGGAACCTGGTCAGTGTTTATAAAGGAAGCGGGGGGCTGAACAAAGCGTATTTCGGGAGTGGTTTTTCACCGATCAAAAATTTGTCCGTTGGTGTAAATATGTCGTACCTGTTTGGAAATATTGTTAAAGAACGTGCAATGACTTTCCCTGATTCAGCCTACTATATTAATACTATGGTAAGGAGTACGGCCAGGTTGAGTAAACTGAATTTTGATGCCGGGCTTTTGTATCGGGTTAATTTGAAGGAAGGCAGATTTATGCAGTTTGGACTCACATATAATCCCAAGCAATCTCTCGACGGGCATTCTGAAAAGATTGCATACTCCTATGTTTTTGATTATGCGGAAAATCTTGAAGAAGTTAAAGATACAATAAGTATCGAGGTTGGCGAAGATAACCAGGTGATTTTGCCTACGGCTTTCGGCGCTGGTTTTATGATTGGAAGTACAAACCGATGGTTTGCCACAGCTGATGTTAACTGGCAGAAATGGAGTGAGTTTCGTTACCTTGGCAATAATCCCGGATTAAAGGATAACCTTAGGATTTCACTTGGTGGCCAATTTCGTCCTTCACCTTTGGATATGGGAAAATACTACCAACGTATCAATTACAGGGCAGGTTTCAGGTTCGAACAGAGCTACCTCGAAATCAAAGAAACACGCATTAACGACTTTGGCATAAGTTTTGGGGTAGGATTACCAATGAAGAAGTCGAGATCAACTATGAATATTGCCGTTGAAGTTGGTACACAAGGTACCACTGAAAACGAACTTATCAAGGAAAACTATATACGGTTGACTATTGGCACTTCACTACAGGAACGCTGGTTCCTGAAACGACGATTTAACTAAAATAGTTTTACAGAATATAATACATATTAAAATGAAAAAAAGTAGAGTTTTACTGGTTATAATTGCTTTTATAGCTTTTTCGGCCAGCCAGGTTTCAGCACAAAAAACAATAAAAAAATACGGTGAGGATAGCGTTTCTTGTATAACTCACACGTCACTTTACCGCGAATTTTACAAACAGAAAAACTACGAAGACGCTTTGCCTCATTGGAGATGGGTTTTTAAGAATTGTCCCCTGGCAAGTCAGAATGTTTATATCGACGGTGCTAAAATGATGGCTATGAAAATTAACGCGGCCAAAGATTTGAAGACCCGTGATTTATATATCGATACCCTGATGATGGTGTACGAAAACCGGATAAAATATTTCGGCGATCTGCCAACCAGCAGAGAAGGTATGGTTTTGGGCCGTCAGGCTATTGAACTGGAAGTATATCGTCCATCGGATACTCTGAGGGTATATACGTTTCTGCGGAAATCTGTTGAACGTGAAGGCATTAACAGTGAACCCCTTGTTGTATCCCGTTATTTCATTAATGTAAGTAACCTGGTTGCCAACAAACGAATGCCTACGGACACAATTGCTGAACTTTATGACAGGCTCAGTGACCTTGTTGACAACAAAATGGAACTGATAAAGGGTGATGCTGATGATGTGGCAAAATGGACTGAAGTACGGAATTTGCTGGAAAGCCTTTTCGAACCGTATGCAACGTGCGATGAAATTGAAAGAATATTTACCCGTAAATTCAACAAAACACCTAACGATACTATACTGCTTAAAAAAATCACACGTCTTCTTGATAGAAAAGACTGTACCGACAGAAATCTGTTTTTCAGTGCTACGGAGAACCTGCACAAAGTTAAGCCAACCGGACAGTCAGCTTATCTGATGGGCAAACTGAGTATGGTAAAAGGGGATACTGATAAAGCGGAAAGTTACTTTATAGAAGCGGTTCCAAACCTGGATGATGTCCTTAAAGCTAAAACCTGTTATTATCTGGCTTCTATTAATTATGATCAGAAACGTTACAGCGAAGCCCGTTCGTATGCATTAAAATCACTGGCTATCAATCCTAACGACGGTAAATGTTACATGCTTATCGGTAACATGTACGCTGCAAGTGCTGCATCTTGCGGAGGTTCCGACGAAATAGCATCACGTGCCGGATATTGGGCAGCTGTTGATAAATTCATTAAAGCCCGCAACGTAGACCCTTCGGTGGCTGATGATGCAAATAAAGTAATTGCTACATACTCCTCCTATTTCCCAACACGGGAGCGTTTGTTTTTCAATGATATAAAAGAAGGAAGCAGCTATAATGTAGGGTGCTGGATTGGTGAAACTACAACTGTGCGCGCTTCACGTTAAAACACATGAACATTAAATTATGAGCAGGAAATTGTCTGCAGTTTTCAATTACAGAATTCTATTCAGCATTGTTGTCTTCCTTTCGGCAACAATGCTTTTTTCATGTGAGAATGATATGATGACAGTTATAAAGCTCTCGACAAAAGACTCTATTCCTGACATATCCATTACTAATGTAAATGTGAAACAAAGTGAAATGGGGCGGCCAACACTCGAACTCACCGCACCTAAAATGATAAGCTACCAAACTCAGGATGCTTACACTGAATTCCCAAACGGACTTAAAATCATTTTCTTTGACTCAATAATGCAGCCGAAAAGTGAAATTACTGCCAATTACGGCATCAGCTGGGATGGTAAACGAACTATGGAGGCCCGTGGCAATGTTGTTGTTAAGAATTTCCAGAAACAACAACAACTCTTCACTGAAAGCCTTGTTTATGACCGGAATTTCAAAAAGGTTTCGACTAAGGATTTCGTTAAAATAACTACACCTGACAGAACTATCCTTGGAAAGGGAATGGAATCGGATGAGTTGTTTGATAACTGGCTTATCCGCGATGTTACCAGTACAATCTACGTTGACGAGGAGAAATAGTCCGGATATGAGTCTTATCTTTGACAATAAGATTCCTTAATTTAATGATTCTGGAAAAATATACAAACAAAGAAGATTGTCATTTTACCTTTTCATACTACTGAAAACAGTTACCCGAAGCATACTTACTGCTGATATCCGATGAACAACTATGTGATTATTGCTATGACGCTTGCCTTTTCCGCCTTTTTCTCAGGAATGGAAATTGCTTTCGTAAGCTCTAACAAACTACGTATTGAACTTGAAAAAGGCAAAGGATTGCTATCAGCCAGGCTTGTTTCTGGCTTTGTACATCACCCTTCGCGTTTTATTGGCGCTATGCTGGTAGGGAATAACATTGCGCTGGTTATTTATGGTATTGCTGCGGCAGCTATTCTTGAACCAGTGCTCAAAAACATGCTGCCGGCTCCCCTGGCTTCAGGAAGTGTTATCCTGATTTTTCAAACCATTATTTCAACCTTACTCATACTTATTACTGCTGAGTTTTTACCTAAAATTCTTTTCAGGCTAAATCCGAACGGGCTGCTTAGCTTTTTTGCCATTCCTGTTTACATGATTTACCTGCTCCTGTATCCTTTCATGTATTTTTTCCTGGGATTGTCCGAATTGATTCTGCGCTACATCTTCGGAATGAAAACGGGGACAGTCAGGTACCAGTTCACTGCAATTGATTTTGACGAGTATATCCGCGATTTTTACAATCCGGCTGCAGCACAGGTTGATGAAGCTACCGAAATGCAGATGATACAGAATGTCCGCGATTTCCATTCAACCAAAGTGCGCGAATGTATGGTTCCCCGTAACGAAATTATAGCGGTTGACGATACTATAACCATAGAGGAGCTTCATACATTATTCATCGACACACAGCACTCTAAAATACCAGTTTACAAGCAAAGTATTGATAACCTTACCGGATATGTGCATTTGTACGACTTGTTTGGCAAACCGGCAGAAATAAAATCTGTTGTGCGCCCGGTAATCATCGTTCCCGAAACTATTTCAGCCAGCAATGTGCTGGATATGATGATAAGTCAGCGTAAAAGCGTTGCTGTAGTTGTGGATGAATTTGGCGGCACTGCCGGAATGGTAACGGTTGAGGATCTGATCGAAGAAATATTTGGAGAGATTGAGGATGAATTTGATGTGGACGAGCAACAAGTGAAGCAGAACAGTGAAACCGAATTTGTGCTGGCAGGCCGGCTTGAAATTGATCTGCTCAACCAGGAATATTCGCTAAACCTTCCACAGTCGGATGAATATGAAACCCTCGCCGGACTCATTCTCAGTCATCACCAAAGTATACCCGAAATTCGCGAAAAGATTAAAATTGACAGGTTTACATTTACAATTCTCGAAGCATCGGGCAGCAGGATTGATAAAGTGTTGTTAAAAATTGACGCCTAACCGGATTGATTTCTGTACATATTCCTATGTTCATTTTCGCCGAAATTGCCTGATTCGGTTATACTATCCTTAATAGATTCATTTATAACGGCTTTCATTTTTAATTTCATGCCATAAGAATGAAAAAATATTTTTCCAACTGAGGAATTATTGTAAATTTGCACCTCTTTTCACGAAAACATTAAATAAATTACAGATGGCAATTATTGGCGAAATACGAAAACATTACTGGTTACTGGTAGCTATTATTGGTGTTGCACTTCTTCTTTTTGTGCTTAGCGACTTTCAGCGCAAGCAAGGAAAACAAACCAATACAGTAGGAATTATTGCAGGCGAAAAAATCGCAATCACTGAATTCAACAAGAAAGTTGATGAAAACAGCGAAATGCAGAAAGCGAACAGTGGTAAGGAAAACCTAACAGCTGAAGAAAGCTACCAGATCCGTCAGCAAACCTGGCAGCAGGTTGTGAACGAAATTGTAATGAACAAACAGTTTGATATGCTTGGCGTTTCAGTTTCTGTTGATGAGCTTAATGACCTTATCAGAGGGAACAACCCGCATCAATATATAGTTCAGAGTTTTACAGATCAAAAGACCGGCCAGTTCGACCAGAAAGCTGTTAATAATTTCCTTCAGAACCTCGACAATCCTGAAATGGTTCAGCCTGAAATGAAACAGCGCTACCTGTTGATGGAAAAAGCTATTAAAAGCGACAGGCAGTCAACAAAATACAATAATTTGATCACTAAAGGATTTTATGTTCCTACCGCTTTTGCAAAACGCAATTACAGCGAAACTAATGCAATGGCGCAGGTTAGGATTACAGCAGTATCCTACCAGACTATTTCGGATAGCACAGCGAAAATTACTGATGCCGATTACGAAAAATATTACAACGAGAATAAGTATAAATTCAAACAGGATAAATCTGTTCGTGATCTTGAATTTGTTGTGTTCGAACCTAAAATGTCAGCAGAAGATTTGGCTTTGTTGAAATCGAATATTCAGAAAGCATATGATGAATTTGTTTTAACAACTGATGTTGCCGGTTTTGTAAATTCAACTTCCGACAACCGTTACGACAGCAGCTGGCGTAAACGCGGCAGTTTTGCACCGAATCTGGATTCAATGCTTTTCAATGCTCCAATAGGACAGGTTTTTCAACCTATGGAAGACAATGGAATGTACAGGATATTTAAAGTTGTTGATCGTCAGTCCAAGCCAGATTCCCTCAGAGCAAGCCATATCCTGGTTTCGTATGCCGGTACTCCTATTCAAACCGCAACCCGTAGCCGTGAAGCAGCTGAAAAGTTAGCTGACAGTATTTTAAATGTTGTTCAGAAAAATGCCGGAGCCTTTGAAGCTATTGCCGGAACTATGAGTGATGATGAAGTTGCAAAATCGAAACTTGGGGATCTTGGTTGGTTTGCTGACGGAGCTATGGTTCCTGAATTTAATGAAGCTGTATTAAAAGGCTCGGTAGGTGACATTAAAAAGGTAGAAACACAATTTGGCTATCATATCATTAAAGTGGTTGGTAAAAAAGATCCTTCAACAAAAATAAAAGTTGCAAGTGTTGATTTTGCGATGGAACCAGGTTCCAGAACAATAGAAGCACTTTATAATGATGCCAGCACCTTTGCTTCCACAAACAATACTATTGAGAAATTCGACAAAGCAGTAAAAGATAAAGGTTTGAATTTGCGCTCTGCTCCAAAACTCTCTGAAAACGATAATACTATCCCAGGTTTGAAAGCAGCCCGCGAAGTTGTACGTTGGTCGTTTAACGAAGAAACTGAAA
>JFJP01038682.1_pt1 | contig 16284 bp, 13 predicted proteins | sample 431651 | NCBI WGS metagenome assembly JFJP01 (sample SAMN02602958, study PRJNA72255) | Microbial mat metagenome, whole genome shotgun sequencing project. | biome: fresh water; feature: sink hole; material: water; isolation source: purple microbial (photo- and chemosynthetic) mats found in... | reverse complement strand
ACGTAGACCAAAACGTAGACCAAAACGTAGACCAAAACGTAGACCAAAACGTAGACCAAAACGTAGACCAAAACGTAGACCAAAACTTAGTTAAACCTTCAGAAAAAATTATTAATAAAAAAAAACGAAAAAGAAAAAAAAAAGAAAATAAAAATAATAAAAGATACAGTTATTTTTCTATTTTTTATATATCCACGTATTATAAACTTATTGAAAAAAAAGTATCTGTAATACTAGAAAGCCCAAAAGATTATTTCAAGTGAGGTTTTTATTATTTTAAAAATATTATACTTAACCCAAAACATTTTTTTATTTCATTAAAACCAAATATACGCATAGATTTTAAAGATTCTGATTCTAGTTATTTTTCATTTCTTATAATAAAATTACTTAAGTCAATATATGTAGGTATTGTAAAATGAACAATACTTTTATTTTTTTCAATTAAATTATCTTACAAACTTATATTTATTTTTATTAAATTTATTTTTATGTTTTTTTATAACTCCATTAAAAACACATTAATTTGACTTTGAGAAAAAAATCTTGAATTTATGAAATGATATGATTACGACAGATATCATAACTTTTATTATTATACTTTTTTCCCTATACTGGTGACTTTTTGATGATTACCAAAAGTTTTTATAGAGTCAGTTAGTGGTGAATTAACGGATTTAAAGTATTATATGATTTTTCCATTTATAAATACTATATATTATACAATAGGTGATTATCTTTTTAGAATAGAAAATAAAGATAAATTTACAACTAAAAAAAAGATCATATTCTGAGTTCGCTTTATTTGCCTTTGAATAGGGTATATTCTAATTTGGTTGTGACCTATGGAGTATCTTTTATATCACATGGTACATGAGGTTGAAGAATGGTAAAATTACCTAAAAAAAATTTTTTTAAAAATAAATAAGGAGAGATATGTTTGTATTATGGTGTAATCATTTTTTAAATAACAATAAAAAGGAAAAACTAAAATCAAATACTAATCAAAAAAAATCAAGAAATAGTAAAAATATATCAAATTTTTAGAATAATATTTAAAAAATTATATTTTATAAAAATAGAAAATGTTAATAAATGACTTTGATTATTTTAACGAATTAGAACTAGTTAATTTATGTAGTGGTTCCATTTTTTTTGACGAAAATATTTATTGTACTTTATTAAACAAGACTTTACATTTTTCTGAATTAGTAATTAATTTAGTTAATAAAGTCGTAGCATTGGCACAAAACGATACAGTTTTTTGTTTTTACTCGGATTATGAGGAAAAAATTAAAAACGAACCTAAATTATGAATAGATAAATCTAAAACAAATGAGTGAGTATTTTGATTTATAGATTTTTTATATGATTTTAGCCATAATGCCGAAACCTTTTATTTAAAAAATTATTACGGATTGCCTTACGATTCTGGGCTACTAATACAACCATATTACGATCACCTTCAACCATTAGAAGATTTAGTCGATGGTTTTGCAGATTATCGAAATATTAAATTTGACTACACAGATTCTTCTTTCTATAGTCCTATTCTTGTTAATAGTATGCTAAATATTCTAAATAGTGCCTATAACAATAATACGATAATGGATTTGTCATTAATAACTGTTTATTGAACAGAGGAATCCCCGATAACAGAGTGAATAATGGATCCTTTTGTGGCCTCACCATCTAATCAGTATTATGATGTATGGTTTCAACATATTTTAATATATTTCTACTGGTTGTGGTTTATATTTATTTATTTAATTATTTTTTTTCTGAATGTTTTAATGTGGGAGATCGATTATAACCTAACCCACAATAATCCACAAAGAGAAACTAGAGGAGTCAGTAGATCAAAGTGTGGTGATTTTATAACCTCTATAGTCCCAATAACTTGAGCTACCTCTATTATTATTCATGAAAGTACAGATACTATAGATAATTTTGACGGTTATGGTACACTTGATTTTGCTATAGGTATTAGAGCATATCAGTGGGGGTGAGAATATTATTACCCAAATTCTTTAGAAATAAAGTGTAACTTTTCTACAGAAAAATCTATAGAGGTTGGTAATTATTATTCCTATCAAAAAAATAGTTATAACCTTATAAACGATAAGACAAATAAAAACGTTATTTTAGGTAAAAAAAATGAAGAATCTATTTTACCTATTTTTTTAATAACAGATAATAGTTTAAATAAGGAATTTTTTAACATAAATAATATGAAAAATTTTGGTTTTGGTAAGTTATGTATATATACAGCGTATAAATTTACTTTAAACAATAAAGCTATAAATTATTCAAATATACTATCATCATCATCAAATTTAACAAACTTTAACAGTAAAAAGTTTTTATCTAAATATTTAAATAAGTATGGAAGTAACCAAATTAACAACAATAAAGATAATTTATTAAGCAACAAAAACGTTTTAAATTTTAAAAGAAAATACTTTAATTCTACTGATATACAGAAGTTATTGAACTATAATATTAAAAAAGAGTTTTTTGAGAAAAAATCTTATGAAAATAACTTATTATTAAAAAAATTAAATTTATTTAATAGGTTATACATATCGAAAAACTGTAATTTATTTTTTTTAAATAATTATTATTATACGTTAAATAATAAAAAAATAAACATAAATAATCTAGACTATGACTATATAATTTTATTAACAAAAAATATTAACTTTATTTCAAATTTCTCAAACTTTAGTAATATTTTAATATCAAAAATAAATAAAAATACCCTATTATTTATAAATCAAAATTTAGAAAACTTAACTATTTTAGACAATTATACAAAATTAAATACTGACTATTTTTATTTCAGTAAGAGAAATTATGTAAAAGATATTATAATTCAATCCAAAGTTGACCATTATTCTAAATTTTATAATATATCTTTTAATTTTGTTAATCTTTATTCTGAAATAGAATTTAAACGATTAGTTAGTAATGATATTTTAGAAGATTTATACTGAAATTTTTATTGTAACGAAGATAACATTATTAATAATTATGAAAATACTGAATCATCATCAAATAACTCCCTGTTCGTATTTAAACATTTCGGTAATTATGAGAATGACTTAATGGTTCTATTTAAGTCTTATAATTTATTCAATAATTGAAATTTAATTGAAGATAATGGTAACGTTTATAATTTATTTGAATCATTATATATAAATAATTTAAATTTAAATTTGTATAATTTACAAAATATAAATTTATTTTCTAAAATGAATATTTTACTAGAATCAAGTTTTTTAAATTATAAAAACAATAATCATTATTTTAATAATAATAATTATAGCAATTATAGCAATTACTTTAAATTTTCTAACATAATTGCATCTAATCTCTTGTTCAGTTCCCTGCAATCTTACAATTATACTGATTTTTACAATAACAACTATATTAATATAAATACAAAGAACATAACTAATCTAGATAGGTTATCAAACAATTCTTCTCTAAATATTAATATAAAGGTAATTAAGGGTATAATAAATTCAATTTGGAAAATACATAAATTTGTTGTTTACGATAATAGATCTTTCTTTAACGTAGAATCTTATTGAAATTTAAATTTGAAATTACCATTTATAAATCAATATAAACAAAGTGAAGTAATTAACAAAAATACTAATTACTTTATTGATACTTTTTTTTTAAAAAGAAAAACCCTAAAATACTCAAACATATTTAAATCAAAACTAACCAACAATGGTACTTTATTTTCATATGATTTACCATTTAGCCTATCTTCAGAAAGTGACTCTATTAGATATAGTTGATTAGATTGATATATATTATATTCTAAAAGACAAGCTAAAGCTCAAGACTTGATTCAATATAATCTAAATGGATCAAAATTATTTTTAAATAAATATGACTACGTATTTAAAGATTCAAATGAGCTTAATATACTAGATAACTATTATTCAAGATTACTTATTAATAAAAAAAATTATACAAATTTATATAATTTTATACCCTATATATTATTAAAAAATAAAAATAATTTTTATACTTGGGGTTTAGACTATTTTACAAGTAACTTATTACAAATAGAGGATAAATGTAAATTAAACATTATAATAAAGTATATGTATTGGTTTGATAAATCTTTATCTATACAAATTAATAAAAGTTTGTTTAATTCATTAAATAGTATATACACTAATAATAAAAATTTCTTTTTTTTAAGAAATAACTATTCAAATTATTATTTTTTTATTTCATCTTTAAGTAATATACTAATAAAAAGAAATTTTTTATATAAACACTTATTATTAAATAATGTAAATAGCTCTTTATATAGCAACTATAACTATAATATATCAAATCAAATAATTTTAGATTGAAAATCAACAATTTTTTGTAAAAAAAATATAGAAAATTCTTTAGAAAACTTACAAAATTTTAACTTAACACACTATTTAAATTTTAAAAAAGTAGAAAAAATACTAAACTTTAATTATTACAATTTTAATTTTTTTGTATATAATAATAGTATGTTATCTTTAAATTACGATAAATTAAGTAATGTAGTTTACTACTTAAGTAATATTTCTAAAGAAAAAAACCAATATAACTCTATGAGAAAATCTATACCAAACATGATAAGAATACAATCAGATAAATCTGTTTGTATGCCTACCGATACCAGAATACAACTATTAACTTGATCTAAGGACATAATTCATTCTTGAGCTATACCAGCAGCTGGTCTAAAAATAGATTGTATACCTGGATACTCATCTCATAAATCGTTTAACTTAGCACTAAATGGTTTATATTATGGTCAATGTATGGAAATTTGCGGAAGATTCCATCATTGAATGCCGATTACTGTTTACTTTGTAAGGAGGGATATGTTTGTATTATGATGTAATCATTTTTTAAATAATAATAAAAAAGAAAACCTAAAATCAAATACTAATCAAAAAAAATCAAGAAATAGTAAAAATGTATCAAATTTTTAGAATAATATTTACAAAATTATATTTTATAAAAATAAAAAATGTCATTAAATAACTGTGATTACTTTAACGAATTAGAACTAGTTAATTTATGTATTGGTCCATTTTTTTATTATGAAAATAATTATTATACTACACCAAACACGACGTGATATTTCTGTGAATTAATATTTAATTTAGTTAATGAAGTCTTATTATTAGTACAAAATAATACGGTTTTTTGTTTTTCCTCAGATGATGAGGAAAAAATTAAAAAAGAACCTAAATTATGAATAGATAAATCTAAAACAAACCCGTGAGTGTTTTGGTTTATAGATTTTTTATATGATTTTAGCCATAATGCCGAAACTTTTTATTTAAAAAATTATTACGGGTTGCCTTACGATTCTGGACTACTTATACAACCATATTACGATCACCTTCAACCTTTAGAAGATTTAGTCGATGGTTTTTGTGATTATCGAAATATTAAATTTAACTACAGTGATTCCTCTTTTTATAGCCCAATTCTCGTAAACAGTATGTTAAATACTCTAAATAGTGTATATAATAATAATACTATAATAGATTTGTCATTAATAACTGTTTATTGAACAGAGGAATCTCCGATAACCGAGTGAATATTTGATCCTTTTGTTGCTTCACCGTATAACCATTCTCATGATGAATGGTTTCACGATATGATAATATCTTTTTACTTTTTGCGGTTTATACTTATTCATTTAATTATTTTTTTTATTATTGTTTTTCTAAATTTTTTAATGTGATGATTTTTATAACCTAAATTTTTCAGAAATATATTGGAACTTTCATTCAGCGAACTCTATAGGTAAAGATAATAAAGAATTCATATTACCTATTTTTTTAATAACAAATAATAGTTTAGATAAAAAAATTTTTAACATAAACGATATTAAAAATTTGGATTTTGGTAAGTTATGTATATATACAGCCTATAAATTTACTTTAAACAATAAAGCTATAAATTATGTCAAAGATATTATAATTCAATCTAAATTTGACCATTATTCCAAATTTTATAATATATCTTTTAATTTTGTTAATCTTTATTCTGAAATAGAATTTAAAAAATTAGTTAATAATGATATTTTAGAAGATTGATACTTAAATTTTTATTCCAATGAATACAATATTACTAATAATTATGAAAATACTGAATCATCTACATACAACACATTATTTTTATTTAAATATTTTTTTAATTACGAGAATGACTTAATTATTCTATTTAAGTCTTACAATTTATTAAATAATTGAAATTTAATTGATGTTATTGGTAACGTTTATAACTTATTTGAATAAAAACTAACAAATATATGTACTTTATATTCATATTATTTACACCCTATCTTATATTCATAAAATGACTATATTGGGTATAGTTTATTAGATTGGTATATATTATATCCTTATTATATCCTAAAAGACAATCTAAAGCTCAAGACTTGACTCAATATAATCTAAATAAGTCGAAATTATTTTTAAATAAATATTATTATGTATTTAAAGATTCAAATGAACTCAATATACTAGATAACTATTATTCAAAGTTACTTATTAATAAAAAAAATTTTTATACTTGTGTTTTAGATTATTTTACCGGTAACTTAACACACTATTTAAATTTTGAAAAAGTAGAAAAAATACCAAACTTTAATTATTACAATTTTAATTTTTTTATATATAATAACGATACGTTAAATAATATAGTTTACTGCATATATAATATTTCTAAAGAAAAAAACAAACATAACTCTATGAGAAAATCTATACCAAAAATGATAAGAATGCAGTCTAATAACGCTGTTTGTATTCCTACCAATACTAGAATACATTTATTATCTTGATCTAAAGACGTAATTCATTCGTGAGTTCTACCGTCAGACGGCCTAAAAATAGATTGTATACATGTATACTCATCACATAGATAGATTAATTTAGCACTAGATGTTTTGTATTTTTATCAATGTACGGAGATTTGCGGAAGATTTCATACTTGAACTCCTACTAAGATTTACTTTGTACGGAAAGATATGTTCATAATACGGTGTAGTCATTTACCATATAACAATAAAAAAGAAAAACTAAAATCATATACTAATCAAAAAAAATATACCAATATTTAAAATATATCAAATTTTTAATTTAACATTAAATTGTTAGCTTACTGTTTTAACTATTTTAACGATTTTAATTTGATATTCAATTCTAATTATAATTTATCTTCATTTAATTCAATAGACAATATTTTTTTTGATTTCATTGGAGTAAATTTATTAAATAGTCTTTTTTTTTCATATAATTACTTGTTCATAATTAGTTTTTATTTTACAGATGCTATAGGTGATATGTACTTAAAAAATTCTATTATAGTTAAAGGAGTTTATGGCTCAACAATTTGATTATATGAACCATGCCAATATATATTTAATGGTTCTTATGAAAATGGTTATTATGATAAAGATTTTTTATTAGAAGATTATAATGAATCTATCGAAGATTTATATAAGAATTCTGGTTTTTATTATAATTTTCTATTTGATTCATTGTTTAGTCTTCACAGTATATATAGATTTCATTTAAATATAAATTCAGAAGTATTTTATGTATATTTTAATAATTACTACCTTACGTTAAATTATGTTGATTTTGATGTAGATTATTGTTTTTATATATTAAAAGATTTTATGTGTTTTGAATTTAAAAATTATTATACTACTGAACTATTTAATACTAAAAAAGGTTATTCCGTAAATTCAGATAATGTAGAATCCTTTTATACGGTTCTTCTTATAGATGCGATATTTGGCTGCGTCGTTTCTCTTTTTATATCACTATCTAAAATAGAGAGATTAGATTCTTTTAATGATATTTTTATTCATAAGTTAAATCTTTACGCTTTTACATTTTCTAAACAATATAGGTTAAATTTTAATATTACTTTTATATCAATTTTTTTGTTGATTGACTGTTTCTTGTTTGCTATAATGCAAATTAATGATAATAGTGTAGAATTTATAGAACTAGTACATATTTCTTTGTTTTATTTTATAGTATTAATCATAGTTAAATTACTATTAAGCTATTCTATTCATTATTTTTCTTTTTTGGAACAATCAGTTATTGAAGGTAAGACATCTCAATTTATATTAAAACAATTTATAAGAGACATATCAAACACCTTTGCACTACTATTAAGATTTTTCCTTTTATTATTTAGGTTAAATATATATGACGGTTTGGATGATTTTTTAGATTCTTATTGTATATTTTTTTGTGAATATAATGACAATATTGAAAATGAATTTATATCTCTAGTTGAGTATGATAATTTTAACTTAACATTCAATTCAAACTCTTCAGATAACAATATAAATTCTTACGAAAATGATTTAACGTTTTTAGTTGATTTCTTTTTATTTTATTTTAGTAATTTTGTAGAAATACTAAATTATTGATTATTTTTATTAGAAGAAATTTTCAGATTATTTTTAGCATTTTATATAATTTATTTAATAATATTTGAAGTTCACTCTGTAAATTTAAGCTATACCGAAGATTTTTATTTTACTACTAAAAAATAATAATATTATAATGAGTTTGAATGAAATAAATTTTATAAGTATACTTATTTGAATAGTATTGTTTTATTTTGTAGTAGGTTTCGAAAATTCTTTTAAATCTATTATAGTATCAGAGTTTATATGAATAACTTTTTTTTGCTTTTATTTGATAATATCTATAGTATACGACGATATAAATTGTTTATCTTTGATACTATTTTTCTTAATTTTTTCAGCTATAGAGATATCAATTTGCCTTATAATAATATTATTTCAAAAAAAAATAATTAAATCTTTTTTTGTTAACTACGATTATATCAATACCCAAAATAAAAAAATAAGATTTTTGGGGTCTTTTAAATTTAAAAATTAAAAAAAAATGTCATACAGTTACTCTAGAAAATCATTTTATGGAATTAATAATGTAAATTCTTTATTTTTAAATTTTAAAAAAACTACAATAATTCCCAAAAATTTAAAAATTTCAAGTAATTTACTAACAAGATTAAATCAAACAAGAAGCTACGTTAGTTACTTTTTAAATAGTTGAATTTATTCCACAAATCATAAAAAAATATCCATAAACTACTTTTGATTTGTATTATTGTCTGGTGTTGTTGGTATGGTTTTAGCGACATTAATAAGAATAGAATTATCGTATCCAGGTATAGGTATATTAGCTGGTGATAATTCACAATATCTATCAATAGCCTCTGCCCATGGAGTAATAATGGTATTTTTTATGGCTATGCCACTATTATTTGGTTTTTTTACTAATTTTTTACTACCGACACAGTTGGGCGTACATGATGTTGCTTTTCCTAGAATGAATAGTGCTGCGTTTTGGTTTTTACCAGCCAGTTTAATAGTTTTATGTCAGCTAGTTTGCGTTGATAGGAGGTACCAAAGAATGAATTGTTATAATGTTAAGGAATTACAAAGTTTAGTACGTAAAAGATTTTTTTTCGAAATACTGGACAATAACGTTTTAAACGAAAATTTAAACAATTCATTCATTTCTATAAGAAACTTAAATAACCAAACAAACAGAAATAACCTAAATTCCTTTTATTTCTTTAATTTAGATAATAAATCTAATTTAAATAGTTTTTTTAGTTTAGGTTATTACACCGATAATTATTTAAAATTTTTTTACAATAGCTATTTTTTATTATTTAGTTATTGTTGACTAAATTTTGTATCTCTAGTTTACATAGTTACTAATTTGTTAAAATTATTAATAAAATATTTATTTAAATTCATAACAGTAGTTATTTATGAAATTTACGATAATTTTTTAACATTATCTTGGTATAATAAAATATACATTATGCCATACGGACAATTAAATTACTATTTCGATAGTTTAGCTGATTATTATGGATATGATAATAGTTTAGGTTATGTTTTAGAAGGGTACAATTTAGAAAGTTATTATGAGGAAAAATTTAGAGAAAAATTTAACAATAGGTTTGGAGAAAAGTATATGGATTTTATTATATATATTTTATCTAAAGTATTACCTGAATTGTTATTTAATGTACTAAAATCACTAAATTTAGATGTTTTTAATTTTAAATTTAATTATATTTTAGGGAGTAGCATTAATACAAATAATTTTGAATTTTATTTAAAAAAAGATAATTTTTTAAAATTCTTACAAAATAATTTAAACTTCGCTAAAACTAATATAGAGGATAATTATAGTAAAAGATTTTTATTATTTGAAAACGGCGATATTAAATTTAAAGTCAAAGTCGGAAATTATCTACCAAAAATACCTTATGAACAAAATTTTGATAATATATTTTCTACATTTAATTTTAAAACTTTAACAGGTAAGAAATCCTTGTGATTAAACTCAGATTATATTAATAGTATAGTAGAATCTAAAATTAATTACTTTAATGACCCAAAAACCTTTTTATTTACAAATAAAAATTATATAAGGGAAGAATATATTGAGTCTACTTTTGATTTTATTTTTTTTTATATAGTTGCACTATCTAAAGATATAATAAAGTTTAATTTACAAAATAAATGAGTATCGGATGTATATTTTGACTATTCTGCTTTAAATATATTTGTAAACAGGAATAAGCAATTATTTATATGAAATAATTGAAAAAATTTAAAATTAACTAGAGAGGGTTGACGTTGTAGATTATTAGTATCCAGAAATCAACATTCTCTGTACAAAAAATATATAAATGAATCGGATCTTATTTGAGTTGTTGACAAAAACGCCAAAGACTTAATACCAGGTTGAGCAATGATAACACCATTTTCAGCTAGAACAAAGTATACACTTATAGGTAAAGTTGATGTTGGTTTATGAGTTGTACTGTTTACTTTATTTTCTTCAATAATAAGTTGTTCTAATTTTTTAATAACATATAGATACTTATCAACATTAAATAATAGAAAAATGAGAGATGCTAGGTCTTTTTTTTCAGAAGCTATAATAGTTACCTGTTGAATGACTATAGCGGCAAACCCAATGTTGATGTTCGGTATAATTTTATTATTAAGCGATCGTCATTGAAAAACTTCATTTTTTGATTACTCAGGCGGCGGAGATACTGTATTATTTCAACACATGTTTTGATTTTTCGGTCACCCTGAAGTTTATATAATAATTATACCTTGTTTTGGTTTTGTTAATACAATTCTATCTTTTTATTTAAGAAAAAGAATATCGGCAAGAGCTAGTTTAATGTATTCTATGTATACTATAGCTTTTTTAGGTTTTTTTGTATGAGGACATCATATGTATATGGTAGGTTTATCTCATACAACTAGAATGTTATACAGTACACTTACTGTAATGATATCAGTTCCCGCAGCTACTAAACTTATGCATTGATTTATAACTTTTATAAACAGTAGCTTACATCTAGAATTACCTTTAATATTTGTTTTAAACTTTATATTTTCTTTTGTTTCGGGTGGTATAAGTGGTATGTCAGTAGCTCATACCGGTATGGATATATTATTTCACGATTCTTTTTATGTTATAGGTCATTTTCATGTTATGCTTTCTGGTTCTTTAATGTTTGCAGGTTTTGCAGGTATATACTTTTACTTTCCAGCTATATTTGGTGTAAGATACAATAGATTTTTTGCATACCTACACTATATTTACTATACAGTTGGTCAGTTATTTACTGTTATACCTATGATGTGGTTGGGATATAATGGTATGCCTAGAAGAGTTATGGATTACCCAGCAGTACTAGGAGGTTGACATAGTATATCGACATCTTCTCATATACTTTCAATAGCAGGTATTTTGTGTTTTATATTTATGTTATTTGATAGCCTAAGGAAAAAAAAAACTTATATAGTTCGTACATTTGGTGTTGGTAGATATAATACACGTTTGAACTTTTATTTATATGAGGTTAATAAGCATAATTATTGACAAAAAAAATATTTATTTTTACTTAAAAATAAAGTCTATACTAATAATATATACCTATACAATAAAGTTAATAACTATGAATTGTATGATAATAGTATATCTTATTATTTAATTAAAAAATAAAATTAAAAATGTTAAATTATTTACTTTTTGTGCAGGTCTTGTTGATAATTGTTTTATTTTTTGTTTATTGGTTAACAGATACCATTATATTAATAAATTTTGGTATACTTTATCTCATAATACTTTCATCTATGCTGATGTATTTAGATTCTGATATACTTATAAGTTTTTTAGTAGTAATTGATTTGGGTGTTTTTCTGATTTTAATATCATTTTCACTAAATTTAATAAAATACTTAAATTCTAAATTAATTTTTATAAATATAATTAAAAACACTTTTTTAATGGTATCTATTTTTACATTCATAACTTTAGTTTTTTTTTATATATTTAATAACAATTTAAATATAAATTTCAATAATTGTTGGTTTTTCTTTATAAACTACATAAACTATTATTATACAAATTTCATAATAATAATTTCAGACATGGTTGTTTTTAAAGAAATTTACTTTAAGATAAATTCATTAGAATTTATACTTATATCAATATTAATTATTGTAGCTTTATTGTGTGTATATTTAATAATAACTTTATTTAGTTTATTTATAAATAAAAATAAAAGAAATATCAATAGAAAACTTATAAATTCTACTAAAAACGATAGTACTTTTTTTTTAAAAGTACAAAACCAACAAAATCAGTACAGTATACCAGCTTCTTGTAGGGTATTTTCAAAAAAAAAATATGATACAAAAACAAACAGTACTACTAACAACAGATAAAAGTGGACTTAATCTTATAAAAACATTTCACCTGTATTCTGGTTTCAAAAGAACTTCATCACCTATAGGTTTTTTTGTAAAAGGTAGTGCTCGTTTTGCTGTCAATAAAAAATTTAAGAATATGAAAATTTTTAGAAAAGTAAAAAAAGTTAGACGTGGTCAAATAATAAGAGTTATAATAACTAGACAAACTTTTAGAATGTTTAGATTAGATTCATCATGTTTAAAAACAATAGAAAATACGTGTTTAACTTTAAAAAAAAAAAATTTAATAAGATCGAAATATATATTTGGTCCTATTTTTTTTAATTTTAAAAGAAAAAGATACATAAATTTATATAAATTAAAGATATAAAAATATATATATATATGTTAACTTACGATTACTCCATACCATTAAAAAGTAATAAAAAATTCGATCGATCTTTATTTTTTATACTATATTGAAAAAAATATAAAACAACAGGTATGGTTAATTTTTGTTTATTAAAAATTCAAAAGTGTAGTTTTAAAAATACAATAGTCTTATATTGTTTTAAAAATAATAATATTTTAAAAAAAAACATAAAATTAGTTTATAGTAATAGTGGTAATTTTTTCTTTATATCTATTATTTTAAATTTTAGATTTATGGATATTAGGATATTTATTTATTATTTTTTATATAGTATTAATAACCTTTTTTGCTTGTACAATCTAATAAATATAATAGTATTTAAGAAAAGATACATTTATCTTATATAGATTAAATTTAATTTTTAAAAAGTAATATGAAATTATCAAAAAATTTAATACTACTAAACAATAATAAATACAATAATTATTACTTAGACACTTATTTTGGTATATTGTCACATAAGTATGTAATAAATTCGGGTTTAATAATTGAAAATTTAAATTATTTATCTAATGCAAACTATTATTATTTTTTTACATCTTTTTTATTTAAAAAAGAAAAAATATACACTAAATTAAAATACTCAAGAGTACCTATGGTTGATATAGTATCTGGCGGTATTGCTTCTTTATTGGCCGGTTTATTGGGTTTTTTGGTTACAGAGAAGGCCGGTTTTGAGTTATTGGATTCAGGTGATTTTTTTGTAGTTGCTATTTATACTATTATTATTGTTTTTATATTTAGAGTATTGTATATAAATTTTAATTATATTAATAAGATAAATTTAAACATATTTTTATCATTTTCTGGTTTCGTTAAATATTTCAATATACTTATAAAGTTAATATATAAAAGAAAATAATTAGATTGAAGGAACATAGGATCGCCGGCTATTAGCCGTGGAGCGGCGTATAGTAGGATATTACAAAAATCTTTGTACTTTTTTTGGTGTTTTGCAATTTTGACTTTTTTTAATTAATATAAAAATATCAAAATTAAAAAAAAAGTAAATTATGAGATGTAATTTCGTGATTGAATAGGGATACCGTTTCCTAAAGCTATTGTAAACAACATTGATAGAAAAGAGTAACGTGAGTAAAAGATGAAAAGATATAAGAATAATTATAATTTAAAAGATTTTGAAACTCGATATTCTTAAACAATTAAAGCTTAAGCGATTCTGTACCTTTTGCATAATGGGCCAACAAATTAATATATAGTAGAAGCTTATTTTATTTTTAGGCTTAGGTAATTTGAAAAACTTTTATATATTAGACCCGAAACTAGACGATCTAACCTCGAACAGATTGATATTTATTTTTAATAAATTGAGGATTGAACTCGTGAATGTTGCAAAATTCTGAGATGATTTTAGGTTAGCGGTGAAATGCCTATCAAGTTTAGTCATAGCTGGTTCTCTACGAAAATTATTTAAGTAATGCCGATAATATTTTATAATCAGGGTACATTTATTTTTGGATACTGTACAAATTCTGGAAAATATTCCAAAAAAAAAATTAATATGATTAATAATAAATTATCGAGTTAGATGTATCGGCGCTAAGGTTATACATCAAAAGGGAAACAGCCCAGATTATAAAATAAGGTTTTAAATTATATATAAGTCTATAAAAAGTGTAAATCTGGCAATTTATCTAACATATGGGTATGGAAGCCGTCATTATATAATGAACGCGTAACAGCGGAAAAGAGTGAAAAACGATAATGAATAAATTTTCTAGTACCGGTTATACGCTGAGAATTCAGAGAAGTTAATATATATAAACCGAATTTATAAAAATTCTAAAAAAATTTGGTAGTAGAGTATGCTATAAATTGCTGATGTTTAATTGTAAAATTAGATGGAAAAATTAGTAGAAATAATGTTGGCATGAGTAGTGTAAAGTGTTTTTAATTATAGGTAAACTCGTTTTTTTATGTGTAAACATAAAGAAAACGATTGCTTTTAGTGAAATTTGACACCACTGAAAATTATAAGTTTTCGTTGCACTGTAAATCAACAACGATAAACGCAACTCCTAAATTATTGAAGAAATTCGTATGAATGATGGATAATAACTACATTGACATAGTTAAATAGTTAATAATATAAATTTACTTTTATTATTGGTTATTTAGTTATTTTAAAATACTGTAGTTAACGTGTAAAATCATTACACACACTGTACAAAATCCAACACTGGTTAATGGGTTGAATATACTAAAGTGAAAAGGTAATATAGTTTAAGGAACTCGGCAAATTAACTTCGTAACTTCGGGACAAGGAGGGTTATATTTAATAATATAATATCATAAAAGAGGGGATAGCGACTGTTTAACAAAAACACAGGACTCTGCTAAATTTAATATGAAGTACTGAGTCTGACGCCTGCCCTGTGCTGAAAGATGAAACAAATTAGTTAACGCTAATTTTTTTTAAATTATAAATCCCAGTAAACGGCGGCCTTATTCTGAGGGTCCTAAGGTAGCAAAATCCATTGGCGGGTAATTTCCGTCCTGTCGAATGGCGTAACGACTTTCCCACTGTCTCAAGCTATATCTTTACGAAATTGAAATATAGGTGAAAATGCCTATTAAATACAATGGGACGGAGAGACCCTATGCATCTTTACTAGAATCATAAATTAAATTATTTTTGTGAAGTAAACTGGCTATATGTTATGTTATACATAAAGTTTTTTTTATGGTATCAATGTAATTTTAAATTATTATAAATTGAATATAATTTATAGTTTATGAGTGCTAGTTTAACTGGGGCGGTAGCCTCCAAAATAGTAACGGAGGTGAACAAAAATTAACGAAAAATACAATTTATTTTGTATTTAATAAATTATAATGAATTAAGTAAAATTTGATTTAAAAATTAACAAATTTTTAAAGAGTATTAATGATACTTGTCATAGTGATCCGATATATTTGAACGGTAGAGATATCGCTTAACGAATAAAAGGTACGCTAGGGATAACAGGCTAATAATTCTTAAGAGTACCCATCGAGAGAATTGTTTGGC
>JFJP01027232.1_pt1 | contig 16284 bp, 19 predicted proteins | sample 431651 | NCBI WGS metagenome assembly JFJP01 (sample SAMN02602958, study PRJNA72255) | Microbial mat metagenome, whole genome shotgun sequencing project. | biome: fresh water; feature: sink hole; material: water; isolation source: purple microbial (photo- and chemosynthetic) mats found in... | reverse complement strand
TATCCCTTAATTTTCCAAAGAAAAACTCCCTTTCAGCCTTTAAAATATCATAATGTGCCTGTTTTTCATCTTTGAGTTTTTCCAAAATTTCATTATTTTCTTTATTGCTTAAAAAACTCAAATTTGAGCTATTTTTGTTCAAACTCATTGGACGGTTACTCAAAAGTTCTCTAGAGCTATTTCTAGGAGCCATAAGCAAATTTCTACTTAGGGAGTCTTTACCATTAAGAGGTTTTGTATTGATTTTTTCTAGAAATGTTAGATCTATTTCAACATTATTGCGTCTTGTTTGAGGATTGTATTCTTTAATTGAGGAAGAAACATTTGAATCAAAGAATCTCTTCATCCAAGTGATAAATTCAAAATTGTCTTGATATTTGGATTTGATGAGCTTTTCGATCTTTTATTATAAAAAAAAAAATAGAAGCTAATTTAAAAAAAAATGAAAAAAAAACATCAATTGGCTTGTTAATGTTCAATTTCAAAAAGGATTGTTGTAAAATTTTGAAATTATAAACGAATTCGTAATCGAGTTTGGCTTTCCAATTCACTTTATTTAAGGGGATTTTCCCTGGATAGAGGATATCTAACAGCTGGCAATAGATTGCCCCAGTGCTCAAATGTTCGATTTTTGTTAAATTTATCTGAAAATTTAGTTTGTTTATTTATTTAAAGGAAAGGAAAAACCTTCAACAAATCGTTAATCCATGTGATAATGTCGTTTCTGGACAAATTATCGTTGGGAATTTCCTGCATAAAGTTTTGATTTTTTGTCAAATTTAAATTTTAAATATTACAACCAACTTTTAAAAAAATTTGATTTTAAAATAATAAATTCATTTCCGCATTAAAAATTTAAAATTCTGGCTTAAATTTACTTCTTTTTCTTCATCCAAAATTTTTTTTTTTAAAGTTTTCAACTATTTCCTCTCCCCTGATAATTCTTATAATTATGTGTTGGGTTTTGATAATATCCACTTGTTCCTATACCCATTGTTCCATAATTATTTTGTTGCAAACTTTGTTGAGAAGTGTGTAATTCCGTTAATCTTTTCACCCTCTCTGTTTTTTTCTCCGCCCAACTGATATACAGTCTATTACCTGATCTAAAAGGGTCTGTATCATGCAAAGCCTTAAATGCCATGTCCGCGTAAATATGATTTTCAAAGCACACGAAAGCAAAAGGTCTATTAAGACTTCTATCTAATTTTACCACTGAACTGCTTATAGGTCCAAATTTGCTGAAGATCTCAATGATTTTTTGATTCAATTGATCATCATTAAGGTAAGTCGGTAGGTTTTTGATATAAAGATTGTTTCTACCATCGATTTTATTCAATTTAGAATTGAAAGGCTGCGCTGAAATAATCATATCTTGGAAAACAGCATTATTGGCTTGTTGAATGCAAGTGTCTGCACTTTCTTTCAGCTCAAATTGAATATAACCGTAAGACAAAGATTGTCCATAATAATCTGTAGCGATTTTACAAGAAAGAATATTACCATAGACTCGAAACGCATTTTCTAAATCTTTGGTGGTAGTGATTGGGTTCAAATTTTTAATAAAAACATTCGCTTCTGGCAGAATCTTTGGCATCATTAGAAGTGCATTAGGGTTTTCTGTCATTTGAAGATTTAGAGAATTGAGATTGAACCCGCCATAATCTGCATTGGAATTATATGTATTGCTATTAGGGATGGTGTTGTTTGCATAATTTTGGGCATCATTTAGACCTAAATCTGCTGTTGGTTGTTGTTGATAATATTCAGCAGAATATTGGTATTGAGGGTATTGTTGTTGATTGAGATAGGCAGATTGGGATTCAGATTGCTTAAGAGAATTTAGGTATTGGTTTTGAGTTTGTGATAATTGATCATAATTCAAATATGGATAATTGTTTTGTTGGAGAGCCATCATGTTTTCAGCTTCAGAAAGTTCAAGTCTTTTTTAAATAATTAGTTTATATAAAATGTTTTTTAATTAAATTACTGTTGTGGATAAAGCGATTGCATTGCGGCATTGTTTGCAAGGATGAAATCATTTTGAGCTTTGAAGAGAGAGTCTTGATAAGCTTGATCAGTGGGAGAAGAATTGTTATTAATTGGTTCTTCTTTATAAATTGGTTCTTCCTTATAAATTGGTTTTTCCTTATAAATTGGTTCTTCTTGATTTTTTTTTTTGATTTTTTCTGATAGATCAAGAACTTGTTTAGTATATTTTTCTTCTGAATTGATAGATTCATGAAGCTTTAATTTTAGACCTTGTTGGTCATAATTTTCTAAGAGTTTGATTGCAGAATCCATCGATTCTCTAGTTTCAAATTCTATTAATAATAATGGTTTACCTTCTGATTTAGAAGAAGTCATTATGGAGACTTCTTTGCTATCTTTGAAGAAATCTTTGAATTCTTCTTTGATTTTAGGGTTGTGATCCTTATCCTCAAGTTCTTCTAAGGGAAATCCCTCCACATAAATTCTTTTATTATATAGAAGAATTAAATTTTCAGTTGTTTCAAACGTTTTTTTTTGTTTTGTTTCGTTTTTTTCAGATTTATTACTAGGATCAATAGCATGAATTTCAGCTTCAAAATCCTTAAATTTTCTTTCAAGCTCATTATCTTCAGGGGAACTTCCCCTTTTATTTTCTTCTTCATATTTAGCTTTTGATTCTAAATGGGCTTTTGATGCTGATTTTTTTACAATACGATCTTTTGAGCGACTTCTTGAACGAGATTTTTTATGAGTTTGCTTTTTTAGAACTGGGGAATTAGTTTCCATGTGAGGATTTTGTTTTGTTTTTTTATTTTATTTTTTTTAAAATCAAGAAATTTTTTTAGGATTTATATTTTTCCTTCTAAAAATTTGTAAGATCAAAAAAATTAAAAAAAATCTTAAAAAAAAATTAAATTTTTTTTTTTTACCTAAAAACTTTTTAATTTTAACAAAATTTGTTTTTTCTTCAAAATTTTTTCCAAATTTTTAGCGATTTTGTTTTTTTCTGGTTGAAATAATTTTTAAAATCTTCAATTTGATCTCACTATATTGCGATACCATTTCTTCGAAATATTCTTCCAGTTTAGCTTGAACTGTGATTATTTTTATAAAATTTCTGAGACTTTCATTTTAAATTTAAAGAAAAAAAAAACCTTCAATTTCATTTAAATTCTTATAGATTGCAGGATTAATAATCGCTTGATATCCTATTTTTATAAAATAAAAAAAAAAAAAATATAATTTCCGACCATCAAAAGCGACATAAGGTATTTTTTTGTTAACAAATGGATAAAATTCTGATTTATTGGCTTGCTTTAATCTTTCTTTGACCTCTTCTTTGAACAAAGCAAAAGCTTCATCGCTCTTATTCAAATGAACAAATTTCATTATTTCAATAACACGTCTGATTTGATTTTTTGTGAGTTTATATTTCTTTTTTAATTCTTTCAAAACATCCTTTCCAAGTTTTATTTTGCTTTCCAAATACAAATTTGTTTGAAATTTTTCTTTGATTTGATCGATCCAATTAAAGCATTCTTCATTCATCAAAAGCTCAAAATCTTTGCAATCTCTTAAAAATTGAAATCCTATTGATGAATCCTCTACAGTGATTTCAAAGCAAGTTTTGTCCTTTAATGCATCAGCATATATTTCCTTTTAAAACAATTTTTCAAAGTTAAAAAATAATAAATTTTGCGGTTTTTCTTTACTGAAATTAAATACATCCCTAACCCTTTTCTTTGAAAAGGGGGGAGTGTTATGAATTGACTTATTCTATATCTGCATTTGTTAAGATCTTGAAAGAATGAATAAACGGTTGAGAATCCAACTAAATTGTAATTTTGTTGATGCTTATAAAGCAAATAAATCTTCCATTTATGATCTTCTTCAATAAACGAGGCCCCATTGATGAAAAAAAATAAAACTATTTGCAATCTAAAGTTATATTCAGCAAACCCTTCTGTTGAGAAATCGCAATAAAAAATCTTAAAATACAAAGATTAAAATAAATAAAATAACAAATTTTTAGACTTCATAAGTGTGATCATTTATTTTGAAAGTATTGATCAATTTTCCTAATGGTTTAAATGTTTTTTCTTGAGGAAAATTTTTGATGAATTCACTTTTTTCTTTATAATATCCTCCTTGAAACACTTCATCAAATAATTCATATATATCATCAGCACCTTCTTCTTTCTTTGTATAGCTTATATCAATATTTGCATAAAATTGATTTGCCATAAAGTATATGTTGATTTTCAAGTCTTCATATCCGGAAATCTGTTCATCCTCACCAAAAATTTGATTTGTGAATTCTGGATGAAAAGCTCCATCAAAACCTGCAAGCATGTCAGCAGGTTCTGAAACGAATCGCACGAAAATAGCTTGATTAGCATCAATTTTAATTCTGTTTTCTTCGGTATTTTCTTTTTCAAAAGAATTGTCAGGGAGGATTTTTTTTATGTTTGTGGCATCGGATGTTAAAAAGAACTCATCAGGGACTCGTTTTTTTGAGTTAAAGGAATCCATGTTTTTTAAATTACTTATTTATATTTTGGCGGAGGAAAATTTCTTTTGTTTTGTGTAAAATTTTTCTTTTTTTTTAATTAAATATTTTTTTTCATAATTAAATTTTTTTTGTGTTAATTATTTTATTTTTAAATTAAGAAAAAAAATTAAGTGGAAAATCCAATTTCATAATGAAAATTCTTTGTCTCATATTTGTTTTCTCTATTTTCTAATTTTTTCTTTCTCAAACATTTTATCCTGCTGATTTGCATGTTTTTTTTTGAATTTTATATTTTTAATAAATTACGATAAGAAATCAGATTTTTTTAATTATTTTTTTCGTTTTGTACTGAGAAATTAATAAATAAAACCCCACAAAAAAAATTAGCGAGAAAATGGGTTGCTCTCCATCTTTTATATCAAATTCAAATATAGTAAGAGAAATTATTTTTTTAAATCACTCCATTTTTGATTTATTTGAAGGATAATATAAAAAATGATCAATATAAAATCGCCATATTCGATGTGAGGACAAATCAAAGGCAGGAATATTTTCATCACAATAAAAATTCAAATGAATTCATTATGACAATAATGAATAAAATTTGTTTTGATTCACAAGAGAAAAAATCATTGGACGGGAATTTCATTTCGATTTATGATGAAAAAGACAATAGATTTCATTATTTCGTTCATCGACTAAAGGGTAAATGAAAAATCTTAATAAAAAAAAAAAACAACTTTTTTCTGAAGGTATTGAAATGGAAAATGCCACAGAACCATATAATGGGAAAATGTGGGTTTGTTACATTAATAAAAAGAAAGAAAACTGGGATTTATTAGTCGAAAATGACGTGAAAATCACTCAAAAAGATATTGTGGAGTGGAGATATGAAAAACTTTGAACTTTTATGTATATTATTTAATAATTTTCGATTTAGTTACTTTATTGTGAGTCTTTTGCAATTAAATAATCACAGAGAAAATAAAAAAAAAAAGAATTATTTTTTAAATTTAAACATTCCAAACTCTGCTTTCATAAGTAGGGATCATATATTTTATATTGATAAACGCATCCTATATTTTCAATTTTTTTTAAAAAATACATGTATATGATAAAATTAAAAAAAATATAAATAAAAACCTCGCCTCCAGTTTCTTCAAAAGCTTCTAAAGTTTCTATGATTAAATCTCCTATGCATAATCTTTTCCTCTGACTGTATTCAATATGATCTCCCAAATTTGTGTTCTTATTCTTATACATATTCAAAATAGGTAAAATCTGTCGATAATAAGGCACAAGTGCTTCTCCAATCAAATCACCAGATCTCACTAATTTCTGTAAAATTTTTAATGTAATTCCTATAACTTCTTCATCTTTTGAGTTTAAAGCCTCTAAAAAAAAATTCTTTGTAAAAACCAAAAGAAATTTTCAAAAGAAAGACTTTTAATGGGAATGATCAATTGAGGAACAACCGGCAATATTTTAAGCCCTCCTGCATCTAAAAGGTCAAGAGTTCCCATAATTGATAAAGAACGATATGGGTCCATTTTTTCTCGCAACCCATCAAAGAAAATTGGAAGATAATGATGATAATCTAACTGATTTGGCTGAATCTTCCAAAAGATTTTTGCCGTCGATCCCTTGTGATCGACTTTTATTGGCAAATCTCCCCGATCATAATATCTACAAACAACGATGATTTTCAGTTTTATATTTTGGGTTTTCACCTTTTAAACTCAGATGAAATTATAGGTTTTCTCAAAAAAGCATGTGAAAAAGGAATTGGAGCTTGAAACTCACTTTTTTTCACATGTAAAGAAGAAGAACGGCCTCCTGAACCTTTTCCTTTGAACTCAAATTTATCTAATTATTCTTAAAAGAATAAGGAAATATTTTTTAATACTAAAAACTGTGCTTGCATGGCTTTCCTCGAAATTAGGGAGTTTTGTCGCAAGTATAGGTTTTTTCTTTCCTAATAACAATTCCTTTGAGAAATCTCCAAAACAACTATGAGGGTATTTGGGAGCGAATTTGTTATTCCATGGTCGATAGCTTGAATTTTTTGTTTGGGAAAGCATTAATTTCAAATGATCTTCAATAATCAGACAAGAGGCGATGTTTTCTTTCTTTAAAACCAAAGGCGTTGGCGTTACAATAAATTTTGGCAGCATTTCAGAGAATATTTCAATATATTAAGTGAAAATTTCTTTTATAATTTTTATTTTTTTATAAATATAACTACTTTTTTTTATGAGTAAAACTACAGCAACTAATACAAATCATAATCAAGTTATTATAAATATAGTGACTCCTCATGTCCAAATGCCTGGTGTACAGATTTTGCGGCCTGAGGAAATCATGGCTCTTGCAGAAAAAGAACAAAAAGATCAAAGAAGCCAAAAACTAGAAGGGAGATTCATAGATATCATAAAATATGATTTTATTGTAAAAAAAGAAGATATTGAAGCTGGAGTTTTGGGAAACACCCCAGAAAATCCAAAGAAAAACAAGAAAAGACCTATGACTGCCAATGCCAATATAAAGAAAACAATGGACAATAAACTTGCAATGACTTCAACTAATTTTAAAATGAAAAAAACTAAAGAAAAAATTAAGAAAGATGATCCAGAAGATAAAAAAGAAATTGAAGAATTAGAGCCCGAAAATGGGGAAGTTGAAGAAAAGAATCAAGAAGAAGCGAAGAACGATGAATTAAAAGAAAATCAAGAAGAACTTCCAAAAATTAATCAATATTCTGATGAAAAAGAAGAAGTCAACAATGAAGAAACTTTTGAAAAAGTGCAGAATAAAGAAGAGGAATTAGAAAATAATGAAGCATATATTGAAAAAGGTGATGATGAAAGAGAAGAAGGAGATGAAGAAAAAGAAATAGAAGAAGATGTGAAAGAAAAACAATTTGAGGATGAAGAAGAAAAAACAATGTGCATTGAAAAAAAATCCTCAACATATCAATCAAATATGGCAAATGTAAATTTGTTTATTTTATATTAAATTGGATTTAAATAATTTAATTAAAAAAAGATGCTTCAAGATCTTTATACGGAATTAGAGGAAAGTGAGAGCATTGATGTCAAAAATTCAGGGAAAAAAAAAGACACAAAAAAATAATAAAAGAAAATTTATTTATTTAGGAAATAAAGAACTTGAAAACAAAAAATAAATTATTGTTTCATTTTGTCTATAATTAAAAGCATTGAATTTTTTAAATGAACCAAAAAAAATTGTTCCCTTTTTTATTTTTTTATTCTAGATGAAATTTAATCATTTATCCTTTTTTTTCTCTCAAAATTTATTAAGTTGAATTTAGTTTTTAATTTCAGGTTCCATTGAGGTGGAGTTTACTTTCATCTCATTCTCTTTTATTGATATCTTGACCTCATCATTAGTTTTCTCTTGTCCTTTGATTAATGGCTTTCTGATATCAGGCAAATCATTTTCACTATCTAGTCCTCTACAACACTTTTGATAAAAAAAATTAAAAAAAATCTCAAAGAAATAAAAACCAAATAGAAATATAATGCTAAATAAAGAACTCCAATAATAAGTAGGATGATTGAACTAATGAATCCCAAGCTAAAAAAAAACAGACATAATTATATAGTTTTTGTTTAGTTATTGATCAACATATCTGGAGCTTCTCCTCCAAATTTTTCAAAACAAAGAGTGGCAACACTATTAAAATTCATTTATTCTTTGCATAATTTGAAAAAACTACTATAAATTAAAAAGGCCTTTTCCGAAAAATGAGTCAAGAAATTTAAAATATTCAAGAAAAATCTTCGCCTTGAGCTCAAAACACACGATAAACACTCCATATAAACTAAAATATACCCATTAAATCTCCCGAAAAAATCAATAGAAACTACATGATGTAAAAGGGTATGAAAAGTGCTACAGCATGATTTAGATTTGGCTCCATATATACATACTTAATAATTCCAAGAACTATTAAAAGAAGTCTTTTAACAAAGAGAATATTTGAATTTTTCAATCGAAATCATAAATATTACCCTACCAAGCCATTTAAGCCTTTTGCAATCGATAAAAATTTCATTTTTTTATTAAATAAAATTTGTTTAATGCCATATAGTTATATTATTATTTTTTTTTTTATAATTTTCATTTTTAAAATCAAAATTGAAAAATCAAAATTCAAATTTGAAATAAAAAATCAAAATTTTCTTTGTATTACAAAGAAAATTGATTTTTAAAAATTAAATTTTCATTTTTCAAAACCAAAAATTTAAAAAAACTTTGAATTTTTTTTGTTTTTTTGTAATATTTGGAAAATTCTTAAGAAATTAAAACAAAAAAATTTTCTGCTTAAAAAACCAAATTTTAATCAAAAATTCAAAAAACCTTAAATTCTGAAGAGGTTCTGACTACAAAAAGGAGCATATGCTGAATATGATCAGGGAAAATTTGTACTTTTCCTAATGAATGATATTCTTGCAAGCTTTTCTTGATTAATTTGTTTCCATCATCAGCAGTTTTTTTATTGGGCGAGATCCAACAAGCCAAGCTGATGGCGATTTGTTGTAGATTGTTCAGTTTGAGTGCTTTGTTCATATCATTCACAATATCAAAGACATTCATGTGCCAAATGCTAGATATTTGTTCAATTACCCATGAGAAATAGTCAAGAAAGCCAGTTTGTGCAATAGAATGGTTCAATCTTTGCAGGAAAAAGTCCATTTTTGGCTTAGGAGGCACGTTTTTTTCTTTAGAAAACTCTTTGATATCAAGAATTTCTAATAAGCAGAATAAGAGGTATTTATCGCCTTCTATTCCCAATCGATTAACGAGCTTTATTTAAAAAATAAATAGAAGAAAATGAAGATTTATTTTACTGAGACTAGATCATTTTTCAATAGTTTTCCTGGCTTCTTCTTGAATAAATTCTGAATTATCTGCCGGATTTGAGCCAGGAGCAGGTTTGTGGAGTTGATGGACTCCAGTTGAGACATATAAATGGGGGTTGAGATGTTTGCGATGGATTTTTTTTTGGAATATTTGAGCTCAAAAGAAATTTTGGATTTATTAAATCCCGAAGGTTTTTTTTTTTTATTATAGTTTTTTTGAATTTCAGCAATAAAAAAAAAATTTTGGGGTGTAAATCTTAAAGCAAATTATTTTAAAAAAAATTTAATTATTTTTTGTAGAAGGATTTTCATCTCGTCTCTCTTATTTAAAACAAGAAAACAGGCGAAAATTTCTATGAATGAAAACTTTTTTTAGATATATTTTGAAATAATCTTAAGTTTTTTTATTTGAATTTCAGATAATTTAAAAAAAACAAAGAATTCCAATATTTATAAAAAATTCAAAAAAACATAAAAGTAAAGACTTTAAAAAAAAATTAAATAATTTAATGTGCAAAAAAGCAATGACTCTCAATATTTTAAACCATAATCATTCCTCAATTTTCAATTCAAATAAAATCCAAACTAGTTCCCAACGCTCCAGAAACCTGCTCAATGATAACAAAAATCTTGGTCCTGGCTTATATAATCTGATACAAACAAACCTCAAATCACAAAAAGGCATCTATTTTAATCCAGAAACTAAATCCCTCAGTTATTTAAAAGAGTTTTTGAAGCTAAAAAATCCAGGTCCTGATAATTATAATATCGAAAGATCCATAAATTTAGAGCATATTCGGGGGAAAGTTCAATATAACAAGATAAATTATCATAAAACAAAGGGAAAAGAAACAGTTGGACCAGGTTTTTATGACCCTAGATATATAAATATTAGCAAAAGCTTCAGTTTTCCACATGCAATTCTTGAAAACCTGCGTGTTTTGAAAAAAAATGATAATATTGTAAAGAGAAAATATGAAGAAAAAGAAATAAACTATATAAAAAAACAGATAAAAGGCTATTCTTTCGGCTCGGAGGATCGAAAATATTACAAAAAACTGAAAATCGAAGAGGTGGGGCCTGGAAAATATGAGCTTAACGCAATAAAAACCCATAGAATATTACCTAAATTCAAAGGAATTAATAGAAATGCCTCAGTTCCCATAATAGGGCCAGGTCCAGCTGAATATAATCTCCAAAAGGATTTGCTTTCTTTTGATCCTTATTTGAAAAATTACAAAAAAATGCATAAATTGGCATTCCAGCCTGATTTCTTAAAAAAAATACAAATAAAAAAAAGAGATTCTGCTCATTCACTTCATAAAATTGTCAAAATAACTAATTCACCATCAATTTTGAAGCGAAAAATTTTGAAAAAAATAGGAGATTTATTTGAGAAAACTGATAGAAAAAATGCCCATTACGAACTTCTGAAAAAAAACCTTGGATTTACAACTTCTGTTCGAAAAAACGATTATAATATTCTGCAAAGAATTATCATTAGCCCTGGTCCTATTTATGATACACGAAAAGAATTCGCAGAAGATGCTGTTAAAGTGAAAATACCTCTTGATCGAAGAAAAAGTTTTTGGGAAATGACAAAGAATCCAGGACCAGGAACATATAATTTAAACAAATAGGTTTTGAAATTTGAAGTCGAAGCATTAAATAATTTCAGAAATATGTCAAAAGACATAAAATTTTTTAAAATTGAATAATTAATAATATTTACTTCTTGTTTATTGAATTTTTTTTAAAATAATATCCAAAATGCTATTTTGATTTAATTTAACAAAATTCAATTTTTTTCATAGTTTTAAACAAAAACATTCAAAATTAAATTTTCAAAAATTTTTTTCGTTTCTAAAGAAAAAAACCAAAAAATCTGTGGATTTTTATTGAATTTTTATTTTTTTTAGATCGGTTATTATTTAATTATAGTAAATCCAGTAAAAAAATTGGGAATTGGCATTCCGAAATTCCAAAAATATTTGATGAATATTTATGGAATTTAATGATGGAACAAACGAAAAAAAAAATTTTTTAATTTTAAAAATTAAAAAACAGATGTGTATTTTAAATTATTTTTTTTATAAACCTTTTATTTTCGTTAGTAAAATTAAATTTATTCTAGTAAATTTATTTGAAAAAAATCCAAAGATGACTTGAAAACGAATAATTTATAAAACGAACAAAAAAACGAATAGTTCCCTTGCCCCTATAAAAAGCCCTCCGAAAATTTCATAATACAACATTCAACATAAATAAAAAATCAACAATTTTCTTTCGAATTTCAGAAAATGAACTTCAAAATATTAATCCTTATTTTTTCTCTTTGCATATTGTATTCATTGGCATTTGGAAAAAAAAATCTAAGAAGAGAAGAATCAATGGTTGAAACCTCGGAGAACACCAATTATGCAGGTGGTTATTGGGGCAGAGGTGAATTTGGTCGAGGAGGTGGTCGAGGAGATCGAGAAGGTGGATTTGGTCGAGGAGATGGATTTGGGGGCAGAGGTGGATTTGGTCGAGGAGGTGGTCGAGGAGATGGATTTGGTCGAGGAGGTGGATTTGGTCGAGGTTATGGAGATCATGGATATGGAGGTAATTGGGGCTATGGACGAGGAGGTGATCATGGAAATTGGGATGGTTATTGGTTATAATAATGTTGCAGAACAGAAAAAGGATGAGAAAAAGAAATGATTAAAAAATTATTCTATTTATTTATTTTTTAACGAATATATTTTTATTTTTCTCATTGAAATCAAAAATTATCTTATTTTTTTTTATTTGAGAAATTGTGAACAACAAAACAATATCACATAAAAAATTAAAAAATAATCTGAAATAATTTATTAATGGAATATTTTTCAAAAAAGACTCTTTTTAAAAATGTTCATCAAAAAATAAAACTAAAGAAAAAATTCTGAATTTAATTCCCCAATTAATAAATTAAATCAAATGGCAAATTAATTTTTTTCAGCAATTAGAATTTGACGTTTAAAAATTAAATTACGGACAAATTAAGCTTAATTTTTTTGGGATTTTATTAATTTTTTTGTCCGAGTTGTCTTTTAATAAAAATGACTTTTTTTTAATGAATACATTAAATAATTTAATTAAAAAAAAATGAGGCATTTTAATTTGATAATTTATAACAATTTTTGGAAAATAGTTATTTATTTTATCTTTCCCGTCTTAAAGGTTTTTGGCATAAAAAAAATCCATATTTTTTCATACCTAATGTTGTTTAATGATTTCTTATTATTTTTCTAACATCGCAACAACAAAAAAATGAAATCCCATGTTCCATAATCTTAGAACCAATAATTTCTTCAATATTTTTCTTGTTTAAACCACGAAAACCGGTTTTTTCTCATTAACTATTCAAAATATTTCTGTCATTCACAAAAAAATTGAGAGGAAAATTCTGATTAAAAACATCATTTTAAACAAGTTTCTCTCCAGGCTCTCGAGCTAGTTTATCAGTCAATAATTGCTTAGTTTTTCTTGAATAATAGATATATCTTGTTCTTTGTGGATTTTTTTTTTGAATGCTCTGCATATTTTTTTCTAATTTTCTTATTAAAAAAAGAATTACTATTTGAGCTTAAAATTCTTAAAAAATAGTTGTATAAGATAAAAAACAGACAACTAAATTAAATTTATCCATTCTTATTTTTTTATTTATTAATATAATTTTTTATTTCAACTCATTTCTATTTTTCAAAATAAAAAAATTAGAATGTTTTGATGATCTTCTCTCCTTCAACTTTTTTTTTTTCAGAAAAGCAGCCGAATTTTCTAAACTTTTCAAAATATTCTTCAAATTATTCTTAGGGTAATAAACATCAAAATTTTTTCCTGCTTCGAAACCATAATCAAACATATTTGGCTTAATAGTTGATTGGAAAAGCAATGATGATTTTTTGCTTTTTTTTCTTGGTTTAAGAATAAATTTCATTGATGAAGACTCATTAATTTTTTTCTAATTTTTTTTTTAAATAAAATATTCATAATTAAAATTTAATTTTTTTACATGATCTTGTGTCTGTGTTTCAAGTATGAAAATATCTTCTTCAGAAGTCAATTTTTCTAATGATTTATTTGTTCCATGGGGGTATTCCAGTGGAATCATTATTTTATCTTTTGAAGGATTACGAGAAGAAATCTTTATTTCGTTTTCATCAGAAATTGATCTTTCTGATATTTCCTCATCATTTTTATTCACAATTTTACGTGCATTTGTTTGGATAGATTTTATATTTTTTCTTGCGTTTGTTTTTTTATGTTTGTTCACTTTGTTGTTGGAATTTCTTTTCTGAAAAGCTGAATAATTTAACTTCTTTATGATGAATTCTCTATTAGGAATGTAATTAGTGATCGGGCATGCGTCGATCAAATGCGAATCCTTCAAACAAATAGAACAACTGCCCTCGAAACATTTATAATCATCATAAAATTTGGTTTGATCCTTCAACATGCAAAAATTTTCCTAAAAGAAAAAAAAAAATTAATTATAAAAAAAAAAAAAATTTCAACAAAATCTTTTGGATTGGATTCAATTATTTTTAGAAAATCATCTTTTCTCAGCTCATAAACAGTGGAAAAATCTTTGCTTATTATCGATGTGAGACGTTTTTTATCTGTTAGGAAGGAATACGATCCAATTGCTTCACCTGGCTTTAGTTATTTATTTTAAGGTTGTTAATAAATTGGATTTAAACGCTTAGCTCATTTAGAAATTGGATTGACCCTGAAGATTTAATTAATCGAACTTCTTGTAAGTTTCCCTTAGCTAGAATGAAAATTGAACCTTCATCAAGTTCATTTTCCTGTTAAAATTGTAAAAAAAGCAAGAAAAAAAAAGAAAAAAAAAGCAAAAAAACAAACAAAAAATTATTTTTTTTAACATTGTATAGGAACTCTTCTGGACTTATTTGTTGTTTTTTTAAAGTAAGCACCAATTTTTCTAATGAAGAAGCTGTGAAATTATTTTGGAAAAAAGGTATTCCTCTGAGCAGTTTCCCCAGTGAATCATTGAGCAGTTCTTTTCTTAACGTTTTGTTCAACTTATTCATAATATTTTTCTCTCCTTCTGAATTTGTTTCATTCTTCAATGTATATTTTAGATATTTTCTGACTCTGCTTTGCAGCTCAAAATCCACATTATAATTATTCATATACCTGTTGATAATCCTGACAGTTTCCCTAATTAACAATAAATAAGTCTCTATAGAAATTCTTACTTGTATTCATTTTCCTGAATAGACATCATATCCAGTAATTGTTTCATTGAATTGATGCAATACCCGAATAAAAGCACTGATATTATCAAGATAAAAACACCGAAAATACATTCTAAATTATTTCTTGGACTGATTTTCTCACCAAATCCTATGGTCGCCATCATGGAAATAGCCCAATAGAATGAATAAATATATCTAGTGACCCAATGCGTAGTACTTAAATCACTGTAATCAAGCCATGTGCAACAGATTTCAGATGGATAAAAATAAGCGATTGCATGCCACACACAAGCATTCAGATGTGTTATGAAGATTATAACATAGATTATTTTACAAAAAGATAAGAAAAAATCATGTTTTCCATTGGAAGCGATTATTTCTTCATAGTTTGAAATTGCGGTTTTCACTCTTTTTATCTTGAAAAACATCAGCAATTGAAAAAATTTCAGGATCAAACTGAATTCAGGAAACATCTGTTTCACAATGCTTTGTATTAAAATCGGGAGATAGGATAGGATATCAAACAATAGGCCTGTCTTTAAATAATGATTAACTATAGAGAGTTTATCCAAAACAATCACACCGTTTTCATAAAAACCTGTGATGAATTTCAGCATTGTATCCATTATTAACATGATTTCAGGGAAAATTACCAAAAAAACCGCAAGTTTTTCATTTAAATGGTGCTTGTGGAAAAAACCCTCTAGTTCATCATCATAAAACATATCGAAACTCAATTGCATAGGGATTATATAGAAATAGATACTGATGATAATAATGATCATTATGTCCCAAATTATCTTGATCTTTTTATTTGGACGCACTGTTGGAATATATGTTCCCATTTTATTGATCAAATTTAACAGTATTTCTTAAAAAAATAATTAATTTAATTTTTTTTTACAAATAAAAAAAATTACTGAAATAAAGATGCAAATTTCGATAATTAGTGACTTTCTCTTTTATTTCCTTTTTAAACAAGCGGATTTGATCGAAATAAGAAATATCGTTCACTAATAAAATCTCCCTTTTTGAAATTGAGCTCACATTCCTTAAACCTGCTTTCCATTGCAATTTTTTGATAAAACGCTTCAATATCATGACTTTCGACACATATTCAATAAATTTCTTGAATTTTTTCATTAAAGAATCTTCTTCTCTATTGAAAAAATCACCCAATTTTCTTTGAGTTTTTTTTAGGTTTTTTTTAAAAGATTTTAAAATATTTTCGAGTTTTATTGAAAGATTTTCATTTTTTGTAGATGATGAACGCTCTCTTGTCATATTTTTATGGATAAGGTCATTCAGAGACAATTCTTTAACATTTGACAAAGAATTGCGGCCTTCAGAGTTTTTAAAACTTTGAGGGACAATCTTGACTGCGACAGTTTCTTCAAAGAAAAATTATAAGTAAAAAATGGATTAAATAAGAACTTTTCAAACGATGGGCCATTTTTTCGAAAATATCAGGTTTGACTTAAAAATAGAAAACAATAAATTATGAAAAAATTATATCTTATTACAAAGTCTTTATGTATGTAATCTAAAATAATTCACTTTTAAACTTAGAATGAAAGAGATTTGTAAAAATTTTTATCATAAATTATTTTTTTTTTAATTTAAAAAATTTGGAAGGGCTCTTCGG
>JFJP01024673.1_pt1 | contig 16284 bp, 11 predicted proteins | sample 431651 | NCBI WGS metagenome assembly JFJP01 (sample SAMN02602958, study PRJNA72255) | Microbial mat metagenome, whole genome shotgun sequencing project. | biome: fresh water; feature: sink hole; material: water; isolation source: purple microbial (photo- and chemosynthetic) mats found in... | reverse complement strand
GCGGCTTCAACCCCTTCGACGACTCGGTCGAGGAGCCGAAGAGGGACAACATCTTCGTCCATCAAGTCGTCGACGGCGACACGCTCGTCAGTCTCTCGCTGAACTACGGAGTCTCCATTCCTCTGATCAAGAAAGCCAACGGACTGACGTCGGACGAGATCTACTACCTCAAAGAAGTCAAGATCCCGAACCCCACAAAGCTCGTGTATCCCAAAGCTCCGCAGGAGCTCGAAAAAGACAGGCTTGCGACCATCCGCAAAGCCTTCAAGAATCGCACAGGCGAGAACAGCGACCAGGTCGTGGAGGAGTACCTGCAGGCCACAGGCTTCAACTACGTGCACGCGGTGGAGAAGTACGAGAGAGAGAAGAACCAGGTCAGCGCGAGGCAGAAAGCGATCCAAAGCCTCAAGTACCAGCTGGACAAAGAAGACAGAGACGACAGGATCGCGCAGTACTACCTCGAGTGCAATGACTGGAACATCAAGCAAGCGCACCAAAACTACCTCGACGACCTCAGCCACAGCATCTCCGGGGAAAGCCACCACAGACAGCTCCTGGTCAACAACCAGCAGCTCGGCTCCAGCCATCAAACGCCCAAACGGCACTACCTCGGTGACTCCGAAGAGACGCTCCAGTTCCTCCACAACAGGCACCCTGCGCCTGCACAGAACCTCAGCCACGTCGACCGCTTCACCTTCGATGTGAGCAAGAAGAGCAAGTAGTCCGAGCGAAAGCCAGCAAAAGTTTAATTTGTTTTCATGATTGGAAAGTTTAATTAAGGCAGAGGTCAAGATTTAGCATTCTTGTGCACTGATGATCAAACGGACTCCGGACTACTGGCTCAGAAGCGGGACTCCAGATGAGCTCTTCGAGTACCTGCAGATCCTGGTCGTCAAAGATGTCATTTCTCACCAACCCACGCGAAGCTTTGGAGATGAAACCGACGCCGAGGATGACAGGCCGAGGCCTGCAGGCGACTTCCAGAACCTAATGCCGATCATCAACTCTTCCTCCAGCGAGTCAGACTACCTGCACTACGTCCTCTCATTCATCACCAACAACCTGACCGACCTCTCCGCCCTCACGAGCTTCCTCGACATCAGCAAATTCAGACAGCAACGCAGACTCCCTCTGGTCGAAGAGTTCACCGTCGACAAAAACCTCATGGAAGTCGTCGATGTAGCCACTGCCTAACCAGAAACTCTTCAGGTTCAAGCAAGAGCAAGCGCAGAAGATGTCGATTTCTCCCAAAGAGAAAACAGCGGTTTTTCAGATGGAGGAGAACCAGGTGTACAGGTCGGTCAGCAGCGAGTTCTTCAGAGACCGCTTCGAACAAGACCTGAGCGTGCTCGTCACCGACATCGAAAAGCTGGGCGTGAAAATTGCCGAAGTAGGAGATGCTTGACCGAGCTCGAAGCAGCGAAGACCGCAGTCGAGCAGTCGAGACTCATCGAGCTCACGGACAAGTTCGACCTGTTCCTAGAAATGATGGGCAAGCTCAGCCAAATCGACCTGATCATCAAGACTCAAACCGAAAACATCCAGGCTTTGAGGTAGTTCCCACTGAACGTAGAGAAAAAAGAACATAGCTCTCGCAGACCGGCTTGAATCAATTAAAAACTCGATCACGAAAAAGGTCAGGCGACGCACCGTGGTGCAGCTGGCCATGCGATCCGTACCCCCAGCTTACCCAGATGGCCGCCATCAAGCTCTTCAGAGACTGCCACCAAAGCCTCGCGCAGTCTCAGAACAACTTCGACTACAACCTCATGTGCCAAGTGGTCAACAAGTGCGAGCAGCTCTACGACACGCAGCTCAAAGACATCAGAGTCATCCAAAAACTCAAAACAGACATCGACTTCACCAAAAAAAACTTCTACGTCAGGATCAAAAACGTGACGCTCGAAAACCTCTGTCTCTTCGCCAGCGTCTTCCTGCAGCAGAAGACCGAAGAGTTCGACAACATCCGAATCGTCTGCACCAAAAACATCCAAGACGCCCTCGCGAACAAAACCTTCCTCAACGCGAACGAGATCTCCCCCAAACTCAACGAAAAAGTCAAGGAGTGCGTCAAGCTCGTAGACTCGACTCACCAGATAAAGCAAGACCTGGGAAAGAACCCCAGTCCGAAGAACCTGGACCTCGCCATCAGGATCTTCTTCGGCTTCCTGCAGAACCTCGAAGACATGCTAAGCACCGTGGTCTACAGCTTCTTCTTCTTGAGGGTAGTCCCGCCTGACCGCAGGACTCTTCGGAGCTCAACAACAACATCTTCTTCGCCTTCGAGATATCCCTAAACGTCCGCAAGCAGCTGTTCACCGAAATCGAAAAGCTGTGCAACAGCTTCTTTTCTGGCGCGCTCGACTTCGCTTCTTTCGAGCAGCTCGCGATGGTCTCGGTCGCGATCCAGTCCAAGTTCTCCGAAGACATCTTCAAGCTCCTCACGGCAAAGCTCACCGAGTCGCAGTTGATGATCATCTCCCCGGATACCGTCGCAAGAATGAACCCCCTCAAAGGCGTCTCGATTACGATCGATGACCTGCTGCTCAACTGGACCAGCTCTTGCTATCAGTCCATCCAACAGACGCTCAAGAACAGCCTGGAAACTGAAGGCTGGACAGCCATCGACCCAGAAGAACGAGTGGCAGACATCTTCCAGTTCGTCAGGTTTCTGGACATGCCATTCGAAGAGTCGCTCTCGTTCTTCACCGTGAAGAAGAGTCTCGTGACTGGGACCGAGAAGTACCTGATCTCCCGGTCTTTCGTGAACCTGGTCGAAGCGCTGCACTCCTTCATGCAGCTGATCTTCAAGAAGAAGATCGCGACGTACCACTTGGCGACGAAGATGATCGAGCTGGTGCTGGTAGGCCGGAGTTGACCAGTTCTACTGCACGTACCTCGAAGAGCTGATCGTGGTGGGCAAGGCGCTGCAGTTCAAGATAATCCCGAAAATCAACACCAAGATCATCTGTAAGCTCTGCCTCACAAGCCATGACGATCATCGAGATGGACCTGCTCTCGAGCATGCTGGAAAACCGACACCTGCTGGTCGAAGGCCTGACAGAGAGCCAGAAAAGCCACATCTCGCTGTACTTCGCAGACATGAAAGACAACCTGGGCAACTACTGCAAGAACGGCAAGCGCAAGATCCTCTCCATCATGCGCGACGCGTACGAAGCTCTCACCCAGCACTTCGAAGAACGCGGAAAAGTTCATGGAGTTCGACTGGACCGACGACACCATCCAAGTCCCCGTGCCGCTGCACCAGCTCTCCCAAATCATCAGCGCGTACCAGCAGATGTTCCGCGCGCTCGAGCCGCACTTCAACAAACTGCAGATGCAAGCCATCTTCAGAGAGTTCCTCGCAGACCTCCACTCCTCGCTCTACCCAAGACTCGATCAGTTCTCGGGCTACAACCCCGTCTCCGGTCCGCGCATCAAAGAGCAGCTGGAGTACCTGCTCGACAGCCTCAAAAAAATCTACATCAAGATGGACCTGACGCTCGAAGACTTTGAAATAAAAATAAAAGAACTAATTTACTCTAGATGCAAGTTCGCTTAAGAACTTAGTAATCATCTTCAAACCCGGAAATAGCATGTCGGACAACTTCGGCGCTTTCGATGGTAGGCCGGGCGAGCTGACCTAGAAATGACGTACACCGGCGGAGGCTTGTCTTCGATGACCCTCGACATGGGCACTCTGGGCATGAACACCGGCAACAGTTTCCAGCAGGTACCGGTTATTTACGGCGAGGATCCCGAAGAGCAGGAGCGTCAGCTCAGGTTCAGGGAGAAAGAAGACAATCGTATGCGAGAGCTGCAGAAGCGACAGGTCGAAGAAATCGAGGCGAAAAACCAGAGGAGACAGCGAGCACGAGCCAAACTGCAGGAAATGCTCAAAGCTTCTGAGCAGCTGAAGCAGTCGAAGGCGCAGGACCGGGCCACCAAGGCATCGAACGCGGCATCCAGCCAAGGCAACAGCTGGCAGACGGTGGTGAACAACATCGCGCTGAAGAACGGAGATTTCCCTGGCACCAAGGACATCAGCAGGATGAGAGACGCCATCGTCAACAAGGCCCGCGACAGCAACTAAGAGCGAGAACGACTGCACACTGGTCATCTTTAATTGATATAAGTATTCATTGCCTTCTCTGATCTCTTTCTTCCCCGTCGCTGCCTCCGACTCGCGCGACCGCTGCAGCTTGTTATTTGAATTTCGCGCGTTCCCGGGAATCGCTTTCTACCAGTGTTTACCTACTCAGAGCAAATAGCTAGCTGTTGGATTCTAGACTAACCTATCTAGAAAGGATCTGTGGTATCCAATGAGTTAGTAGCATTGGTACCACCGCTTCCAAAGGATAGCTCTCGGCTCATATCCAAAAATCCGATTGAACATTTATTATTAATTTTTGCCCGAAGATATCTTTAATCAACGCTGCCGGGCAGATTCAGCCGTTAATTCCCGCGACTCTGTCCAGCACTCGTCTCACAGGCTCCAGCGACCTCGAGACACAGGCATCTCGGAGCTGTCTCGCAGTTCGCTCGAGACTGCTCAAGAGCATCTGGAGAAGCCGTCTCTCGACCACACCGGTGACACTCGTCCATAAAGACTAACGGTTATTAATGGTTAATTAGAGCTGGAGGTTGATGCAGAGAGTGATGTATCGGATCTGGTTGATCGTGTTGGTGATCTGCTCTGCGAGTTCGTCGTTCTTGCAGACGACTTTGAGGTCGTTGGTTTTCGAGTTTTGGTTGACCTGGACCTTCAGGGCCATCTGTTCTTTTTCGATCGCAGTGATGTTCTCAGGTTCGACGACGAAGATGATTTGGTTCTTGGTCTGGTTGAAGTAGATGATGTGCTCGAAGGTGATGATCAAGATGAGGTCCGAGCTCTTGCCGTCGACCATGACGAAGCAGCTGATGAAGTTGTCGAAAGCGAACTTGCCGTCTTCGAAGATCTTCAGGTTGTTCAGCAGGTCCGCCTCGAACTTGAGGTACCGCTTGAAGTACTTCTCTCGGCCGTAGAAGGCGCGTGGCTTCCTCTTCTTCATCTCGCTGGCTTTGTCGTCGAAGTAGGTGACCGTGTTCTTCAGGCCTTCGGTGGTGTGGCTCGCGAAGTCGAGCACGCCGGAAATCGGCTTGAAGACCACGCCGACCAGACCCACACAGAGGCCTTTCAGAAATCCGAAGAAACCTCCTCTCCTGGCGCCTTTCAGCGGCTGAGTGACGATGCCTGGGTCAAGCGCTGCTACCTGTGATGCCTTCGAAGACTCCGACGCCGACCATTTTGAAGCCTTTGCCGACTCCCTGGAATACGTTTTTGGACTTCTCCATCCGCATCTTTTCTCTGCTCCTGATGAACTCCTCGTCCTGCGTCACTTGAGTCTACCATCGCGAGGTTCGAGAACCCGGAAGAGAGCGCGCCTGTCGCTTTCGAAGCTGTGTTGAAGACGCCTTTGGAGGTGTTCTTGAGGAGCGAGACCGTGCCCTGGCCGAGGCCTTTGGCGGCATCCAGTGGGCCTCTCGCGAGTCCTTCGATGGGTTTTTCGAAGAAGTCTACGACTCCTGTTCCGATGTTGGTGAAGAGGTTGACGGGGTTGCCGAGGATGTCGATCGAGCCGACGACTTTGAGGGCTTGGATCAGTCCGTTGTGTTTGTAGTGCTGCATCATCTTGTTGAGCAGACTGCTGGTCGTCTCGAAGACGTGCTGGAATCCCAGTCCTTTGATCTTTATGCCTGCCTCGTCGACGTTCGCCAGGGCCACGCCCAGACTCTTGAATATCAGGCCGAAGCCGAGCACCTGGTTCTTGCGCTCCTGGGCTCGGGTCTTGAAGCTGACGGTCAGGTCGAGGACGGAGATCTTGAGGTCTTTCGCGTAGATCCAGGTCTGTCCGACGACTGGCTCGGCGATTTCCCACTCTTGCCGCTTTTCGCTGTAGTTGTTCAGCGAGGCAGGAGTGACCGGAGGTTCGTGTTCGTCGTTCGAGATGTAGAAGTACTTGTGCTGGTAGCGGACGTTCGGCTTGGCGGCGATGGTCGACTGGACGGTGCCGACGACGTCGAGGATGATTCCGAGGGCGATGTCGTCGATGCCCAGCGTTATCGGCTCGATGTTGATGGCCAGCTCGTCGTAGAGCTGGATGTCCGGCTTGGACTCGTTTCGCTTGTCCATCTTGAAGGTAAGCAGGTTGAAGTCTGCGGTGCTGGCTTTCTTGCTGAAGGACGGCGTCAGGATGACTGGGAAGGGGCTGAGTGGAGTGGTGTTGTTGTCGATGTTGAGCGACTTGAGTCTCGCGTGGACGACTGTGTTGTGGTCAGTCACTAAGTAGAAGAGCTCGATGCCTCCGAGGTGGATGTACAGCGGTTCGATCCTGTTGGTCTGGTAGGGGCTGATCAGCGAGAATCCGATGGCCTGCAGAATCATGTCGAAGATGAACTCCGACTTGGTGGTCTTCTCTTCGAGCTTCTTCTCCGCCTTCTCTTCTTCGTTCACGTCGATGACGTCTCGGATCTTGACGAACTTCGTGGTTTTCCTCAAGAAGACGCTGATGTTCACGATGCGCACGGTCTGCTTGTCTTGGCTGACGATCTTGATGCGCTCGTTCGTGTTGATCTTGCTCAGCTCGACCTCTTTCAGCGTGTCTTGGAAGCCGTCCGCGCTGAGCTTGAAGACCACCACTCTCTTTCCGTCAGGCGCTAGCCAGGCGTAGGGGATCTCGGTGTTCGGCTTGACTTCCTGCACCAGGTGTTCTTCTTGGCCCTGCTGGTAGACCTGCACTCGGAACTTGCTCGACTCGTTTCTGAAGCAGAAGTAAGCATCGAATACAGAGATCTCTTTGAAGTAGGTGAACTCGACCGCGGAGTCGATCTTCACTTCGTAGTAGAACTGTCCGATTTCTTGGTCTGCTTCGTACTGGATCGCGATCGGGACTGAGCCGAGACTCTTCGAGTCGAACTTCGAACTCCACTTCGAGTTCTTGTTCACTATCCTCACCTGCAGCTTCTTGTTGTCTTTGCTGGTGTCGGTCCACCAGTAGGGAGACCGTTGGTTCGGGCCGATGGTTTGGAACTCGGCCGATCCGTCTTGTCTAAGCTCGATCGTGTGGTCAGTGCAGTTGTAGAAGATGTTTCGCGGGGAGACCTGCACGATCTTGGTGTAGATGTTCTCGGTGATGTCGACAAACAGCGGACTCATGTACACGCCGAGCTCGAACTGCTTTCTGTCTTTGGGGTTGTCTTTGCTCTCGACGTTGCAGTGGTAGACCATGGAGTCGAGGCCTTTCAGAGGCAGCAGTTCGGTCTGCTGGGAGTTTTTGTAGTTCTTGTAGTTCTCCTCAAGGTAGCTGTCGCCGATGAGCAGCTTGATGTTCGCTTCGACTGAGTTGAGGATGGTGACCTTGGGGTTGAAGTTCTCCTCTCGCACTGCGGCGAGTCCTGCCACTGGTTTCAGCTCGCTGCCGTTGTCTTTCGCGTAGATCGGCTTGATCGCCAGCGGGGTTTCGTTGATGAGGACAGCTGTCGCGTAGATGTAGTAGGTGAAGAGGTTCTCGCTGTTGGAGATTCTGGCCAGCTTGATCGAGGTCTCGTTTCCGAGGTCGTCCTTCATCGTAATCTGTTCGATGTCGCAGTCTTTCTGTTTGTCGACGATGGTCACCAGCTCGCTGTAGCCGACTCCTTGCACTCTGGTCTTGAGCTTTATCGCGTTGTCTGGGTCGAAGACGTAGTGCTGGACGTTCGCCTGGGGGAGCAGGAGCGTCTCTTTGGGTTCGACTGCATCTTGTTCGAACCTCAGTTCGAGTGCGCAGGGGAGACAATTCTTGATCTTGATGATCGGCAGCAAGACGATGATGATTCTCTGGAAGATTTCGGGGTCTCTCTTGACTCTCGCAACAACGTGGAGGCCTTCGCCGAGCTTGATCTTCTGCGAGTAGCCGTCTTCTTTGTTGGTGAGCTGCTGCAGCGAAGAGGACTTGGTGCCGACGTCGTTGTAGACCAGCTGGTAGAGGCTGGCCACCATGTCGAAAGGCACCGGTCTGAGCTGGGAAGGGTTGAGCTGGATGTCCAGGTTGCCGAGTTCTTTTCGGAGGATCCTGAACTTGACGGGGATGTCTGTTTTGTTTTCCAGCAGGACCGTGGAAGAGATCGTGAGGGTCTTTTTCTTGTCGTCGAAGAAGTTGTCGCACACGACTGAGAACTCGTTGAGTATCCTGTTGCTGCCGTCGAGTCTTCTGCGCTTGGAGTACCTCTGGTCGAGCGAAAGGTCTTCCAGCGTCTTGATCTTGTACTGGTCGTGGAGGATCTTGACCATGAGCTTGGTGTCGCTGGCCTGTTCTTCGAGGACCAGCTTCTCATCTCCTTTCATGAACTTGGAGCCGGTCTCGAGCTTGAGGTTAAGCGACGCTTCGTTCTCGAGGTCGTAGCTGTTGCCCAGCTTCTCTTTCTTGAACTTCGACTTCTTGTTCTTGGACTGGTACGTGCTTAGCGGATTCTCGGTCATGTCGGCTGACTTTTCTGCGTCTGCGAACTTGGTTTTGTTTACGTACTCTTCTGCTTTGATGGGATAGCCCGTGAGGTTCTTGATCAGGTACGGGGACACGTAGTCGACTTTCGCTTCTTCTTCGGCGAGCAGTGCTTCGACTTGCTCTTCGACTGCGGCTACTTCGACGATTTCTTCGGAGTCTGCGATGTTCTGCAGGTGCGAAAGGTACTCGTGGCTTCCGCTGGCTTTGATCCTCTTTTCTTCTTCCACTCTCTTGCTGTTCCAGTTGCTGAAGGTTTCGAGAGACCTCATGACAGCACTGAGGCCGTTGGTGGACAGGTTGATGTTGAGGATGTTCTCGATGCCTGCATCGTTGTCCTCGAGTTTGACGAAGATGTGGCTGGAGCTGATTTTGTTCCGCTCGTTGTTGATGACGCTGATGCTGAAGCTGGTTTTCTCGATGAAGGGTTCCCACTTGGACACCGAGGGGTTGTAGTAGTCGACTCCGAGTCCGAGCAGCAACTTAACATTCATCTCTCGAGTCTGAGTCATCTCTAGGTGCAGGTTGGATACCAAGAAGTCGAGGACAGGGACGAATATCTTCTGGTCGTCGTTGATGATGAAGATCTGGAGACCCGATATCTTGAAGTCGGAGATGTTCAGCTTGTTCGGCAGCTGAGGGACAACTGGAGCAGCTTGGACGAGTGCGTTAGCTGGTTGGAGCAGTGGATCGACCACAGCGTTGCTGTCTACTTTCTCGATGGCGTGTTCGATGGCGTCTTTTATCTGAGGCGCTGGATTCTCCATCTCCTGCTTGTCAGAGTCTGGCTTTTTCGGGCTGCCTTCTTCGAGCAGCTTCATCTGGAAGGCAGCTATTCTACTGAGGACGTCGATGTCTGAGAGAGTCACTTTGAAGACGAGCGACTCGCCAGCTCCGCCGATCTTTTTGAAGGAGTAGAAGCAGAGCTCGTTGTTGAGTTTGGTGACGGGGTTGAAGTCGAAGTAGTTGATGACCATCTTGAGAGGCATCAAGATGTGTCTCTTCGGCACTTTCTTCCACGGGTTCTGCAGCAGCTGGACGAAGTCGCAGGTGAAGATCTGGAAGTTCCTGAGTGCGAGGTTGACCTTCATCGCGTTGTTGAGCGACTCGATCGTCTCGAGAGCTTTCTTGCTCTTCTCGAGACCGAGCTGGATCTCCCAGATCTCGTTGATGTCTTTGAGCTCGTTCATCTCGATGTAGATGCCCAGGTCTCCCGAAGTGACGAGAGTCTCTCTGTGTTCTTTCGTCGGGATCACGAAAATCACTTTGTTGACTTCGATCTCGATCCTCATCATCACTTGCTGTTTGAACTTATTGTCGCTGATGGAGCTCAGCGAGCGGGAGTTCTCGGATGCTTTGAGCATCTTCCTGTTGAAGTATTCCCGGATCTCTTTTATCCGCTGCTCTTTCTCTTGAGCCTTTTGCAGGAGGTCGAGTCTTTTGATTTCTGGGTCGACTGGAGGTTCGGGGGGAGTGCAGTCGGGACTCATTTGAGCGAGGCCGGAGAGCTTCAAGAGGACGTCTGTTTGAGCGAGGATCCTCATCTTGCTGAGATTGATCTTGATGCCTTTGTAGCCGTTGGACTTCATGATGATGTCGAGCTGCAGCATGAGGTTTTGTTTGGAGTACGAGGACAGCCCGTAGGATCCGGTCTCTCCTTTCTCCGAGATCGAGTTCTTGAGGTCAGACACCACTTGAGCGCGCAGATCGTCGCAGGTCTTGGCGACGAACTGGTTGTAGACGCTCATCTTTCCGATGAATCCTTTCTCGAGGAAGTCGAGTGCAGTGCTGTCGGCGATCCTGGGCTGGAGGTAAGAGCCGACGAGGTTTCGGATGTACATGCCGATGAGCATCTCTTTGTTGCTCTTCATCATCACCTCGACTCGGAGCTCCTTGAGGAAGAGCTTGCCGTAGAGCTCTCTTGTTTCAATGACTCGATCTTCGTCGAATGTCGGTGCAGAGAGAGCTTGGGTGTCCATGGTGACCATCGCGATGTAGTCGATGTCGATCGATATGTTCATCGAGCCGCCCTTCTCTTCTTCGATGACCGGCTCGAGCTGCTTTTGAGTCTGGTGTGGCTTGGCTGGAGCGGTCTTCGGTTTGGGGGTTGCAGGTTTCTGGAAGTTCTTGTCGTTGAAGTCGTTGTAGGTCACGTTGTGGAAGAGACTCTTCATGAGGAAGTTGAACTCCGCGTTGCCGAAGACCATGATCATCGGAGAGATGCGAGCGCGGACGCCCATGCCTCCGTCGAAGTAGAGCAGGTGTTCGCTGTTGTCTCCGATGAAGACGGTTTTCTTTTCGTCGAGGTTGAGGACGGTGTAGCAGTCGAGGGGGTCGCTGAGCGCTTTGAAGAGGACGGAGTAGTCGTCGATGAACTGGACCATCTCGACGCTGAGGTTGAAGTTGAAGGGGTGCATGTAGTACTGGAAGTGCTTGCGCGACTGCACCTCGATGATCCTCTTGATGGACATGTCCGACATCGAGATGAAGAAGGTCTCGGTCCAGATGCCCTGCAGCGTGTCTCCGAGGCCCAGCTGTTTGTGCTTCCCGTTGGCTCGGTTGGAGATGATTCTGTCTCTGTTCTGGATGCGGTCGTTTCTGATCTTGATGTCTCCCAGCTCTATCTGCAGGTACTCGTCGAAAGAAGGCGCGCACTTCAAGATGATGATCGGCTGGGTGATGTCGACGCTCATCTTCATCCAGTACGGATTCATCAGGTTGTTCACTGCGACGTCGATCTTCTGCTGCAGCATCTCGTCCGTCACTTCTTCGGGGATGTCGGTCTCTGCTGCTGCTGCGGTTTTCGTCTCAGGCTTTTTCTTCTTTTCAGTCGTCGGGGCAGGTGCAGCAGTGTCTTCGGTGTTCAGCGCAGGCAGCAGGTGACCAGTGGTGAAGTCAAGGATTCTCATGATGACTTGCATGTAGAAGTTCACCTTGATCTGGTCGACCGAGACCGAGAGAGACCCAGCGACGTTTTCTGTTTCGAGTTCGACGAGGTCAGTGTTGAGTTTCTCGAAGTAGAGCTTGATCAGCGAGCTGGCCTGGTCTCGGGCAGCGATGCCGAAGAGCTCAGTGGGCACGATTTTGCCGAAGTTACTTTCGATGAGAGTGTTGGGGTAGTTGGTGAGGTCGTGGAGCTGGAGGTTCTCGAGAGTGCCGTTGAGGGTCATGCCTGTGAGCTTGGAGATGAACTCGATCTTGATGTTGGATATCGAGGCGTGGGCGAGGAAGACCTGTTTGATCTCGTTGATCATGATGACCGATATCCTCTCGAGCGAAAACTTCACCTTCATCTGCACAGTCCGGTCGTCTTCTTTCTTGATCAGCTTCTTCTTTCCTTTCACCACCAGCTGGTTCTGAGTCGATGAGTCGGTCTTACTTGCGACCACAGGATCTTCTTCTTGGACCTTCTCGCTGGGCGGGATGAAGAACTTCATCAGAGTGTTGATCTGGCTCGGTCTGATGTTGACGAAAAGCGAGCCGAACTTGATGTCGATATCTTTCTCGATGAAGTCGTAGGCTGGGTTCTTTGGGTCGATGAGAGCGACGTCGATGGACACGAGGGTCTTCGAGGTCTGCATGGTGTCCACTCCGAGGCCTTTAACTTCTGTGGCAATCGACTTGCCGATTTCGCTCGATATGAGAGTCTTGAGCTGCGGGTCTTTTTCTTTTAGGTCTACGATGTTGATCTTCTGGAGTGACACGCACACCTTGGTCTCGAGGTCTCTGTGCTTCACGTCGATGCCGAGATTCGAGATAGCGAAGTAGAAGACTTCTGTCTGCATGTCGAACACCTTCACTTGCAGCTCTTCCATCTTTAGGTCGACTGTGGCCACGAAGGTGTTCTTGTTGGCTGCCTCTGGCTCGACAGGTTTTGTGGGTGCTGTGGACTGCAGTTCACTCTCTCCTTCTTTCTTTTCAACTTCTGTCTTCGTCTCAGTCGGAGCTGCTTGGATCCTTAGTTTCTTCGATTCGGTTTCGAGCTTCACGAACCAGAGCGTGCGAGAATCTTCTTTCTCGAAGGCGAGGTACAGCACGCTGGCAAACCTACCTGTGATCTTTACCGCAAACGGATGACCCGATTCTTCAGGGTCGAGCATCTTTATTCTGGTTTCCTTCAGAGAGAAGAAGTCGTAGACAGTGGTGTCTTTCGCATTCTTGAGGAAGTATAGTCTGCCTTGAGAGAGGATCGCCATCTCCGGGACTTTCGCGAAGCCGGTGAGAGGGTTACCTCTGAGAACAGCACCGTGGATAGTGCAGGACTTCAAGAGTCCGAACTTGTCGGTTTGCAGCTGTCCGATGCCTGAGTTTTCGTTGGAGAAGACGTCTCCGAAGCGAAGCAGGTCTGCGTAGATCTTCTGGTTCAGGTCGACTTCGAGTTTCGAGATGAAAGCGCCGACCCTGAACTTGGGCTCGTCGAACTGGAGCTGCACGTATGCGGGCTTCAAGATGTTCAGGTCGAGGGTGATCGAGAAGTTCTTGAGCAGGTCGGTCGGGGGGAAGCTGGAGATCTTCTTCTCTCGGATGAGCTGCTCTTTGTTGGCTTTCATGCTGAGGATCATGTTGTTCTTGGTGTTCTTGAGCTGGCTCGGAGTGTACTTCTCCATGTAGTCGAGCATGCTCGGCAGGTACTCGATGCGGATGTTGTCGAGTCCGATCATGAAGTTGTCGTAGTGGTCTGCCTCTTCGGTCCTCTCGTCTCTGTTGAAGTTGTCGCCGATGATCTTGAGGACACCCGGACTCAGCACCCAGCACTCCGAGGTGATGAACTCGTCTTGGTCGAAGGGCAACACGATGAGCGGAGCAGCGATGGAGATGTTGACGATGACGGTCTTCTGCGTCTTCAGTATGTCGTTCAGCTTCTGCTGCGACTGCTTGTTGATCAGGTCTGCCTGCTCCGAAGCTGCTTTCCTGAGCGCTTCGATGTCTGCAGAGGTGTCGAACACATCGATCAGAGCTGCGATCATCTTCTGGTTGTAGATTATTTCGGAGCTCTTGATGTCGAGAGTCAGCTTCATGTCGAGGTTGACGTCTTTTCCAGGCAGCTTCTTGACGTACTCTACTGGTTCGGTGGAGAACTGCAGGCTGACCAGTTTGTTTTCGTTGTGGGTTTCGATCAGAGGTCGGAAGATGTTATCGGATACAACGTTGCCTTTAGATATCTCTGTTTTCTTAACGATCTCGAAGTTCTGCAGACTCAGGTCCATGTCCATGCCAGACTTCCTCATCGCGAGCACCAGCTGGAAGTTTGTGAACTTGTTCTCGATGGTTTCGAGTTGTTTCTGGATGTTGTTTCTCTGCAGAGAGATGTTGCAGACCTTCTGGATGAAGCGGATCTTTAGCCAGTTGAAGCCAGGCTTTTCTTTGAACTTGGTCTCTTCTTGAGTCGCCACTTGCTTGATCAGGTCTTCGATTTCCTTTTCTTCTTCAGCAGACAGCTCGATGTTCTTGCTCTTTCCCCAGCCGAACCATCCGCCTTTCTTCGAGTCCATCTTGGCGACCTTCTGTTTTTCCTTGAGCAGGTCTTCGATGAACTTCTTGAGGTTGTTCTCATCGACACTCATCGTGATGACTTGGTAGATATCGAGTTCGTCGGGAGTCAAGAAGTCCGTGACTTCTTTGCCCGCGTTGTAGTCGATCTTCGAGAAGAGCATCTTGAACTTCTCTCCGTAGTCTACGAGCTGTTTCTTGTCCATGCGGAGAACCGTGAAGAAGCCGGACCGCTCCTGTCGCTGCTTTTTGATGCAGGTGTAGGCAAACCTCCACCAGTTTCGCAGGTTTTTCTTTCTCTTCTCTTTGGTGTCGGACTTCGAGCGGTTGATCGATTTGAGCGGTCTGAGGTACTTGAACCTGAGCTTATCCGTCTCTTTCTTGGCCATGGCGAGGTAGTCGGAGAAGTAGTCGAGGAGCGACATGATCTGAGTGAACTGCTCTTTGCTGAGGATCGAGCTGAGCTGGTCAAGCTCGAAGATGATCTCGACTTCTGGGATGTTCTTGTCGATGAGTTCTTGGGTCTTCTTGTACTGGACCATCTTGGCTTCGATGGACAGGTTGAGCAGGTAGTTGAAGGTGTTCATTCTCTGGGTCTTGTTGGGCCCCATGCCAGAGGGGATGCTGTTCTTCATCAGGTTGATCACCTTGTTCTTCTCTTCGCCCATCAGAGGAATTTCGATGATTTTGCCGCTAGGTTCTCGCTTGGTCTTGATCTCGACAAACGGAGATAGGTCTTTCGCATTCCAGTAGAATGAGAAGTCGTTCAGCAGCAGCCGCTTGTGCACTGGGAGCTTGGCGTTCTCCGGCCGAGACCTATCCAGGAACTGCTTTTTGCCTTTGGGGTCTGTCGTGTAGATCGAGAGGCTGTCGAGAGTCACACCGAAGTTGAAGTTGTGCTTGTTGTTGATCGAGCACTCGAAGCGGACGTGGATATTTTTTATCGAGATCTGCACGTTGTCGATGATCTTGTTCACCAGGCCTTGCATGTAGCCCACATCGTCTTGCTTGTTTCCTTTCTTCAGCTTCTCTTCAATCGCTGCGGCAAAGATCTCAAGGGTTTTCTGCCGATTCTTGAAGATGTCCACAGCGATCTGCATCAAGTCTGCCTGAGACTTAGGCTCTGCGATGACGATGAGGTCTTCGAGGTCGATCTCGACTGCACTCGTCGAGAGGCTTTTCCAAGGGACCTTTGCCTTGATCTTGCCGATGTGGTTGAACTTGAGGTTGAAGGGCAGGTCGAACATGGAGGAGATCTCTTTTTTGAGGGCGACATTTTCGATGGTGAAGTTGCCGCTCCAGATGCCGACGTTGATGTTGTTCTTGTCGAGGCCATCGATGTACTTGCCGAGGATGCTGCCGAGCACTTTGCTAGCGATCGAGGCAACCATCCGACGCGAATCCAATATAACAATTTTCTATTAGTTAGCAATTAACACTGGCTATTGCGGCACGAAGCGCTTCTTCCAGTTCGATTTGATGAGCTTGAGCGGCCGCTTGCCCAGATACTCTCCGTTCATCTCTTTCATCGCTCGGATGAAGTCGTCAGGACTGCCGATCGACACGAAGCCGAAGCCTTTGCTCTTGCCCGACTTGTTGTCTCGGATCACCTGGTGAGCAGAGGCTACTTTCGCTTTGAGGAAGGTGGGGTACTTGATGAAGGCTGCGACGAGGTGTTCGTCGTTGACCTCGTTGCCGAGGTTGCCGACGAAGATGCGGTGGTCGTCGTCTGGCCAGTCGACCATCGAAGGGTCGATCCACTCCATTTCTGGGTGATTGGAAGCTACCGCCTACTTGCCGGTGGCAGATGCCTCGGACCTTCTCTTCGATCTTCCTGCCGACCTCTTTGTTGATCTTCTTCTTGTGGCGGATCTTCTCGAGGTACTCCGCCTCGCGCTTTTTGTCGCCGAGTTTCTTCGCGTCTTCGATGTCTTGATCTCGCTGGTGAGCAGTGGCTACCTGTATGAGCGACTCTTTCGCTTTGCGCTCAAGCTCTTTGTCGAGGACGTCTTTCTTCTGGACGAGCAGTTTGAGGATTTCTTCTGAAGTCTGCTTAAGGTCCAGACTGCCTTCTTTGAGCATGTTTCTCTGAGTGCTGAGAAGTGCTGATTATTGAGGCCTGAGTTCAAATAAGCACCAAGCAAGTGTGGCCGAGTGGTCCAAGGCGTCAGACTCAAGTTCTGGTGTGGCAACACGCGTGGGTTCGAATCCCACCGCTTGCACTTTTTTGGTATACTTTTTTTGGCCGATCGGGGTTTGGGGTTTGGGGTTTGGG
>JFJP01012448.1_pt1 | contig 16284 bp, 15 predicted proteins | sample 431651 | NCBI WGS metagenome assembly JFJP01 (sample SAMN02602958, study PRJNA72255) | Microbial mat metagenome, whole genome shotgun sequencing project. | biome: fresh water; feature: sink hole; material: water; isolation source: purple microbial (photo- and chemosynthetic) mats found in... | reverse complement strand
GCGCGATCAATCTTTCGCGCAAGACGCTTTCGACCATCAAACAAAATTTGTTCTGGGCGTTTATCTACAATATTATTTTGATCCCTGCCGCCGCGCTTGGATATTTGAACCCGATGCTTGCCGCTGGCGCGATGGCGTTCAGCAGTGTCTTCGTGGTGACGAATAGTTTGCGATTGCGTGGACAGAAGATTTGATTAGGGACTAGGTAATTAGGGAATAGTTCCCTAATCCCTAATCACCTAATTACCTGTTTACCAACCAAAAGGAAAACTTTAACATGAAGAAACTTACCACTCTCTTTATTGCCGTAATGATCTTATTGACCGCCTGTGCCCCGAAACAAAGCGGACCCGCCAAAGCCGAACTGCCTGCTGGCAAAGCATACGCCGAAGGCAAAGAAATTTACTTTGTTCACACCGAAGCGTCTGACGCTGGTGTTGCCGAAAAATTGACTGGCATGATGAAGTCGCCTGTAATTCTTGTGCCTTCACTTGCGAATGTGCCCGACGAATCATTGGCGAACGTGTATGTCTTTACTAATGGATTAAAGGGTTCTGGACCTTTCGGCTTTCAACCCGATGTCTTTGACAATCCTCCTGGCACCGATGGCTATTCTCCGCTGCGCCGCTTGAATGTAATCGCATGGGCTGATGAAACCAAAGCCCGCGAACTTAAATCCGCTGCCGAGGTGTTGGATGCGGAAACCGCTGGCGAAATCACCATCGAACAGCCTGGTGTGGTCATCAATATGCCGTTCGTTGTTTGGGATGGCGGCAAGAGGTAATTCCAGAGAGTGACTTTTGTTCATCCACAGATTTAGCGGATAATGTTTTTCATGCTGGAATTACTAATACATCGTTGTCATATCCTCAAAACTGCTCTATACTATCGTCATCCTAACTATTGGCAGAGAAAATATGGATATAACAACAATTGGTCGCTATCAAGTTGAAAAAGAATTGGCGCAAGGCGGAATGGGACTTATTTATTTGGCGCGTGACCCATATATCCAGCGTCAGGTCGTTGTCAAAGTTTTGATGTACAGCCGCACCCTGGATGAAGTCTACCGCGACTTTTTTCAGCAGGAAGCCGAGTTGATCGCCGCGCTGGAACACCCATGTATTGTTCCCATTTATGATTTTGGCTGGCATGGACAACAACCCTACATTGTCATGCGCTATATGGCGGGCGGTTCCCTTGCAGACAAACTGGAAAAAGAGGAAATTAAGCAAACCCAAATCGCGCATATATTCAAACGTATCGCCGAAGCATTGGATGCCGCTCATGCGCGCAAGATTATCCACCGTGATGTGAAGCCTTCCAATTTTCTGTTTGATTCAACGGGTGAGATTTTTCTTTCCGATTTTGGCATTGCCAAATCCAAGGCGTTTACAGATGATGAAGGCAGTTGGCTGGTTGGCACGCCTGCCTACATGAGCCCTGAACAGGTTCTGGGCAACCCAATGGACGGACGAGCCGATATTTACGCGCTTGGCATTGTCTTGTATCGTTTATTGTCGGGACAATTACCTTTTTCAAATGATTCAGTCACTGCGCTGATCAATTCTCATGTAGACCTTCCCGTTCCTGATATCCGCGCGATAAAACATAACATCCCTGCGGTCTGGCAGGAAGTAGTTGGCAAAGCCATGGCAAAAGATCCCAATGACCGTTATTCCACCGCCGCAGACTTTGCCCGTGACGTAACCGAAGTGGTCTCAGGTAAATGGTATTTGAGAAAGTTGTAAGAGCGCAAACTCCAGCCCCATCAAAGACCTTGTTGCTAAAACCAGCAAGGTCTTCTTATTTGTCACCCACCAACCTACCAATTTACCAATCAATCACCCTGGAGCATAAATGAAAAAAGGAATTCTGTACGGTGTCGGGGCATACGTGTTTTGGGGCTTCTTTCCCATCTACTGGAAACTTCTTCACCACGTATCGGCGCTTCAAATCATTGGACATCGCATCGTCTGGTCTTTTCTTCTCTTGTTTGCGATCATCCTTATTACCAAACAATGGACTGAACTTCGCTCATCCTTAAACGCCAAGACCTTGCAAATTTATGCCATCGCCGCGCTGCTTGTCGGTGCGAACTGGCTGATCTATGTATGGGCAGTCAATGCCGGCTTTATTATTGAAACCAGCCTTGGATATTTTATTAACCCGTTGTTGAGTGTTTTGTTGGGCGTCATCTTTTTCAAAGAGCGGCTGCGCATCGCCCAATGGATTCCGGTTATTCTCGCCGCGCTCGGCGTGGCGTATCTCACCTATGTTTACGGACGTCTGCCTTACATTGCGCTATCCCTTGCATTTTCCTTTGGCTTATATGGACTGGTCAAAAAACTTTCGCCGCTCGGCTCGCTCTACGGTTTGACCATCGAAACAGGCATCCTCTTTCTTCCCGCAATTGGCTACCTTATTTTTACCGAAGCCAACAATACCGCCGCCTTCCTTCACACAGGCATCACCTCAGACTTGCTTATGGTGGGTGCGGGACTTGTGACCACTGTTCCCCTGCTCATGTTTGCCTCTGCCGCGCGTTCCATTCCGCTTTGGGTTGTGGGATTGCTTCAATACATTACGCCAACCATCCAATTCGTGATCGGCATACTGATTTACAAGGAGCCATTCAGTCACAATCAACTGATCGGCTTCGGCATTGTCTGGATTGCGCTTATCGTTTTCCTTGTTGAAAACTACCTCGCCAACCGCGCGCCCGTTGAGCCGCTTCCAGAAATGGGGGAGGGATAAAGGAAAATACTCTTTTGGTCTGGGCGCTGACGAAAAATGCGACAGGGTCATTGATGATACAGCAGGGCGTTTCCTGCAACTTTGGGATAAAATTATCAACAGATATAAAAAAATTATGCTAAAGCGAGGCTGCAATGATTAACAAGAAAAAAGGTGTCATTGGTATTCTAACCGGGGGCGGCGATGTGCCGGGATTAAATCCCGCTATTCGCGCGGTGACGATTCGTGCTTTACGCGAAGGCTATCAAGTCATTGGCTTCCGTCGCGGTTGGGGCGGGCTGGTGGACGTTATCCGCGATAAGGGTGCCGATAACAGCAATAATTTTCAATATTTGACAGAAGAGATCGTGAACCGCGCAGGGCGCACAGGCGGCACATTTCTACATTCTTCGCGCACAAACCCGGCCAAGGTCAAAAAAGACAGCGTGCCGGAACATTTGCGCGACAAGTATAACGAAGAGAAGAACGACCTGACCCCCGAAGTGCTCAAGAATCTCGATTTTCTTGGCGTTGATTACATGATCCCCATCGGCGGTGACGATACGCTCAGCTATGGCGTGCGTCTCTATCAGGAGGGCTTCAAAGTTGTCGCCATTCCCAAGACTATGGATAATGACGTGCCGGGCACCGATTATTGCATCGGCTTTAGCACCTGCGTCACCCGCACCATCTCATTGGTTAACAATCTGCGCACCATTGCCGGTTCGCATGAACGCTTTTTGGTTCTCGAAGTGTTCGGACGTTATGCCGGCTTCACTGCCATGCTTCCCACCATGGCAGGCGCCGCAAATCGCTGTGTTATCCCTGAATTCAAATTCAACATCGAACACCTGACCGAATTGATGGTCAAAGACCGCAACTCCAACCCCAGCCGTTATTCCGTCCTGTTGATTTCGGAAGGCGCCATGTACGAAGGCGGTGAGATGGTCTTCAAGGACCGCTCCACTGATGCCTATGGTCATGCCAAACTCGGCGGCATTGGCGATCTGGTTTCCGAGCAGATCAAAGAACATTCTGCGAAGTTCAACAACGGCAAGTCCATTGATGTAATCAACCAGAAACTTGGCTACATGGTACGCGGCGGCGACCCGGATGCGATTGATTCGATCGTTCCGATGGCATTTGGCAACCTTGCGCTTGATCTTGTCCTCGGCGGCATTCACGGCAGGCTGGTGGTTTTGAAGAACGGGCGCTATGACAATATGCCCCTCGATATTTTGACCTCAACCAAAAAACTTGTGGATGTGAATCGCTTTTATGATGTTGGCCGTTATCGTCCGAAGTACGAAAACTTCGAAATGAAGCCGCTGTTCATCATGACCAGCGAGGTATAAAGGAATGTAAGTGACAGTCACTTCGCAAGTGACTGTCACTTTTTTACAAGGCACATTATCGGTTGTTCGACTTGATTTGAGTCTAAATTTTAGTAATAGGAGAGTACCAAATGAATTTTGCAATGTGGAAGAAAGCGTTAAATGTAATCCCCGAAGTGTCAAAAGAAGAATGGGATGGGCTTGATCTCATCTCACGCTGGTTGATCTCCACCCGCGCCGCGGTGTTGGTGATGACCTTTATCTCAGCCGCGCTTGCCGGACTTTTTGCCTGGCGCGACGGCTCTTTCAGTTTTATCCCGTGGATAGCCCTGGTCTTTGGGCTGATCATGGCGCACGCCAGCAACAACATCTTTAACGACTACACTGACTTTGTACGCGGCGTGGATAAGGACAACTACTACCGCACCATGTATGGCGCGCAGCCCATCGCCTCTGGGTTGATGACCAAACGTCAGCACCTGACCTATTTTGCGGTGACGGGTATTCTCGCGCTCGTGGCGGGACTGTACCTGATCTTCATCAACGCCAACGACCCGACGATCTGGATTCTGCTTGCCGCTGGGGCATTCTTTGTGCTGTTCTACACTTGGCCGCTCAAGGGACTTGGTCTTGGCGAGATCGCAGTGCTTTTGGTTTGGGGACCGCTCATGATCGGCGGCGGATATTATGTGCTGACCCACCACTGGAATTGGTCAGTTGCCGTTGCCAGCCTTCCCTACGTCTTGGGCGTCACGACAGTCATCTTCGGCAAGCACATTGACAAGATTGGTGTGGATACCGCCAAGAAGATTCACACCCTGCCTGTGGTCATCGGCGAAAAAGCCGCGCGCTACGCAGTGATGGCGATGATGGTTTTGCCGTATTTATTCACGGGCTACTTGATCCTCTCGAAGTTTTTTACGCCAGTCATGTTGATTGTCCTCTTTGCCCTGCCCGCCCTGCGCGAAAGCCTCCCGCCTTTGACCAAGCCCAAACCTGAAACCCGTCCCGAAGGCTTTCCCGACGGACAAGGTGGCTGGCCGCTCTACTTTGCGCCCATCGCCTTCCGCAACAACCGCTCCTTTGGATCGCTCTTCATGTTGGGTTTACTGGTTGATGTGGCGCTAAGAATTTTCGTCCCGACATTCTGGCGATAAAATTTATCCTAAACTTCGGAAGTCTCAAAGACTTCCGAAGTTTTTATTCTTTGCCATCCCCGCCGAATCCTACAAAAGTGCTTTATTACACAAAACAGTTGTATAATCCCGAACGTTCGCTTTATTCAGCGGCGTTTGTCATAATGCCTGTTTGGTAAATAGACCACAAAGCCTCAAAACACAGAGGCACAAAGTATTTTTACGGCTTCGTGGCGAAAATTTCCAGGCAGGTTCCAATATTTGCTCAAGGAGAAGGTTATGCACATCAACTTTGCCATGTGGCGAAAAGCCTCATGGGAACTCATCAAAATGGACGACAAGAAAGAGTGGGAAGCGCTCGATGTTGTCTCCAAGTGGCTGATCGCCACCCGTTCCGCAGTGACCACCGTTACAATTTACTCCTGCATTATCGCGGGATTCCTCGCCTGGCGCGACGGATATTTTTCATGGCTCCCGTGGTTGATCGTGACCCTCGGACTGTTCATCGCCCACGGCACGAATAACCTGCTCAACGATTACACCGATTTCTCGCGCGGCGTGGATAAGGATAACTATTTCCGCACGCAGTACGGCGTGCATCCGCTGGTGCAGAAGTTTTGGACGACAAACATTCAGATCAAGTGGTTTATCGTCAGCGGCGTGCTTGCCACGCTTTCTGGCATATTCGCATTGTTTTACACAAACTTCAACCCATATATTATTGGTGTGTTCGCGCTGGGCGCCATTGTCCTGCTTTTCTACACCTGGCCCTTCAAATATTGGGGCATCGGCGAATTATCCATTTTCCTAATTTGGGGGCCGATTATGATCGGCAGTGTGTATGTTGTGCTTGCTCTCGGCAATGACGGCAACCTCTCTAACGTCTTCAAAGTTGCATTGGCGGGCGTTCCCTTTGGCTTGAGTGTTGCCAGTATTAACATCGGCAAGCATATTGACATTGGCGGGCGTTCCCTTTGGCTTGAGTGTTGCCAGTATTAACATCGGCAAGCATATTGACAAAATGAACGACGACAAGAAAAAGGGCGTCGGCACATTCCCCGTGCGCGTTGGTCAAACTTTTGCGCGCTATGTGAATATCCTTTCCATTGTCGTGGCATACGGAGTTATTTTCTATCTCGTTGCCACAGGTTATTTTTCCACCTTAATGCTACTGATTGTCTTTGCATTGCAGCGCGCCATGTATGCCGTTGCAGTGTTAAGCAAGCCGCGCCCCGAAGGTCCGCCCGTAGGTTTTGAAGCCTTCTGGCCTATGTGGTTCTCTGGCTTCTGTTTTTATCACAACCGCATGTTTGGCGGACTTTTCATCCTCGGCATTTTTCTCGATACCGTTGCCCGTAAATTTGAAACCTCCCTGCCAATTGAGATCAACTGGCTCGGAGCCATCGCCATTGGTATTGGCTTGGTTTATGCAGGCGTTCAAATGTTGATGGCGAAGTCGAAGGCAAAACAAACAGCGTAAAAAGTAAAAGGTAAAAAGTGAGAAGTAAAAAGGCTCCGAGAGATCGGGGCCTTTTTTTACTTCTCACTTCTCACTTATTACCAAGTCTTCCACCTCCAGCCACTCCTCTTCCCCAGCCAGCACACCAGCCGCAATCTTTCCCTCTGGTGTGAATGCGGCATATTGATTGTCGATCCAGATGATGACTCCCAGCGGCCGCGAAGTATTTGGGCTCACAGGCGATTCGAACACGAGAGCATCATCCACGTACCAGACAGTGCGCTTCGCATCCCACTCGATCCTGTATCTGTGCCATTGGGTTGTGTCCACGCTGACAGCGGATGAATCTTCGTTAATAACTTTGCTTAATAATTTTCTGGTCATCTTGCGCGAAAACGGTAGCGCAAGCCCCGCAGGAATCAACAGCGGGTGAAATTTGGGCGAGCGGAATGTTTGCGCTAAAAAACCCTGCGCGGGTTTATCATCTGTAAATGACAGGTAATTTTGCGGCGATGCAAAAAAGAACCAGACCGCATTTGGCAGCGCAGGCAATCGGAATGGGTTGCCGCCGAACCCAAGCGACAGCCCAAATGGATCATTCCACAACCCAAAGCCCCAAGTCCCAGCGGCGGAAATGTTTGAGATTTTTGCACGCAGGCTGAGGCGTAGACTCTGATGCGGAAACCGATGTCGGGGAAGTTGGGAATAGTCATCGAGTTGCGCATCCCGATAGCCAGAAGAATCCCCTTTCTGTATTCCCAATCTCCAACCATTTTCAGTTGCTTGAACACTCGCGTTTCGCGTTGATCTTGCCTTCATTCCCGTCAATTCCTATTTACCATCCAAATACCAAACAGGATCACCACGCCGCCCAGCACCGAAACGAGTGTAACTTTTTCATTCAAAACGTACGAGGCTACCACCATGCTGGTTAGCGGTTCAATAAAAAGGAACGCGCCCGTTTGCGCGGCTGGCAGTTGACCAAGCGCGTCGAACCAGGCAATATATGCCAGACCCGTGGTGAAAATGCCGAGGAAGATCAACGCCATCCAGCCGCGTGAATTAATTTGCGGAATTTCAACGTAGTTTTTGCCCGCGAAGAATACCACCGACGTGAACAGCCAGCCAAGGATCATCACCCAAAATGTCATGCGCGTGGACGGGTGATCCTTTAACCCGCGCCGCGAAAGGATGGAGAACACCGCCCAATTGACCGCGCTGATGAGGATTAGAAAATCGCCGTAGGAGCCAAACTTGCCAATGGCAAGCGCGGAAAGGTCGCCTTTGCTGACCACCGCCAGCACGCCAATCATGGCCAGCACAATGCCCGATGATTGCAGAAGGTTAAGTTTTTCCTTCAAGACCATCCAGCCCAATATGGCAATGAACGCGGGAGATGTGGCGACGATCCACGCGGTGGTTGTGGCTTGCGCTGTTTGCAACCCATTGGATTGCAGCCACTGATGGAATGAAATTCCCAAAAAGCCAAGCAGTGCAAAATACCACCACTCGTTGCCCTTGGGAAACGCAAATTGTTTGCGAATAACAACCGCAAAAAGAATTAACGGAATGCCCATCGCAAAACGGACCCACACAACTGTGGTGGGGGAGATTTGCCCCACGGCAATTTTTGTGGCGATGAATGAGCCGCCCCAGACGACAACCGCGAACAGGGCTTCAAGATAGGGAATGAATTTTTTTGTCATGCCGTGATTATAATAGGTAGGGATAACCCTTGCGGTTATTCCCAAATACACCGAGCGCTTGATCTTGTGGGGGGGGCAAAAGGTTTATCCACAGATTCTCTACCGTGCATTTCGTAAATTTATGTCGTTGCGAGCCGCCGATCTTGTTCTCAGGCGGCGTGGCAACCTAACATTCCACACAACGGAGATTGCTTCGCCCTATCGGGCTTGCAACGATATTTATACGGTAGAGAATCCACAGAGATTTTTTAATGCTTTTTTCTCAGAGACTGTTTAATAACTTCACCACGAAGTCACCAAGACACAAAGCCACAAAGTTTTTTCCCTTCGAGTCTTTGAGACTTCGTGCCCTTGTGGTCAAAAAGCGGGATTATTAAACAATCTCTCAGTGATCTCTGTGGTGAATGGTTTCTTATTAAATACAGGGCGAAGGGGCAAGCCCTTTTTTCATCGGGTATAATTGCCCTTCGGAGGCAACACTTTATGGAAATTACCTGGTACGGACATTCCTGTTTTCGGCTCACGGAGAGAAACTTTGTCAACGTGGTCACCGATCCTTATGATAATACTGTTGTCGGCTACGACGCGCTAAAACTAAAAGCCGAGATCGTCACCGTCAGCCACAATGCGCCCGGTCACAACAACAGCGATGCGATTAAAGGTTCCACACACGTGTTGACAGGCCCCGGCGAATTTGAAATCGGCGGCGTATTCATCACAGCGGTTCAAACAGACAACGGCAAAAAGTCGAAGGATAAAGTTCGCAATACGGTTTACGTCTTTGATTACGACGGCATCACCGTGGCGCACCTCGGCGACTTACAGCAGATTCCCACGCAAAGCGAGATCGAACTGCTTGGCACTGTCAACGTGGCGCTCGTGCCGGTCGGCGGCGGCAACAGCCTCAACGCCGCGAAGGCTGCCGAAATTGTCAGCATGTTGGAGCCAAACCTGGTCATCCCCATGCACTACGCCACGCCCGATTCGAAAATAAAATTGGACGACCTCAATAAATTCATCAAAGAAATGGGCTTAAGCAAACCGGAAGCGCAAGCCTCACTCAAAGTCTCGCGCACCAGCCTGCCCTCAGAAACACACGTTGTCGTTTTGGACTATCAAAAAGGTTAATCACATGTCGGTCAAAGTAATTATGACCTGGGATATTACCCCGGAGCGCGATCAGGAATATTTTGAATTCGTGGTCGGCGAATTCGTGCCTGGCGTGCAAAGGCTTGGCTTACAGCCCACTGAAGCATGGGCAACCATTTATGGAGCCTATCCGCAAATTCAAGTTGGCTTAATTGCCGCCGATTTACCCCAGGCGCGCCGCATTCTCGCCTCGGCTGATTGGGCGCTCTTGCAGGAACGACTCTTTGGTTACGTAAAAAATTATTCATACAAGATCGTCCCCGCCCGCGCTGGGTTTCAGTTCTAAAGAGACTTCCGAAGTCTCTTTTGTGCGCCTATGAATTCACAGACATCTAAAAAGACTTCCGAAGTCTTTGTTTATTTTTGGCCGTGGTTTTTCTTTGCCACGGCTTTTGAGTCTCTGCTTGCCGCGCTGCTGCTTTTGCTCATCCCCTCTGAAAGCGGGCTTTCCCTTGCGCGCCTCGGCTTGCTTGGCATTCTGGCTCTTTTCTTTTTTGCGGCAATTTATAGCGGATTGATTTCCCGCCGCGACACATCCCGTTTTGATTGGATGACGCGCGCGCCCGTTATTTTTTCCTTCGCGCTGCTTTCCCTCGCCTGCGGCCTGATCCTGTTTCTTTTGCGTTATCTCAACCCTGAGAGACTCCTGCCTTATTATGCGCGCCTGAGTCCGCTGCTTTGGTACTTTTTTATCATTGGGTTTCAATCTGTAATTTTCCTGACCCTCATCAAAAACGGATTTCACCCGCAGGCGTTTTCAAAACGCAAACCAGTTTACATCTCTGCGCTGATAGCCTTCTGCCTTCTACTTTCTATTTTCATCTTCGTCGCCATCACCAAAATCGGCATCACCCCCGACACTGCCTACTGGGGCGAACCCGGCGTAGCCATCCTCGGCTGGCAATTTGTTCTTTCCATTCTTGTAGGTTGCGCCGTCCTCATCCACGTAACACGCGCCACGCAACACGCAACACGCTATATTCCCTTTGCCATCTACCTCACCGCCGTTGCCCTCTGGCTCACCGTCCCCGCGCGTGTTTTGCAAAATAGTTTTTACGCGCCCATCACCCCGCCCGCTAACATGCCATTCCCATATTCTGATGCGGGATTTTACGACTCGCTCGCTCAAAGCCTGTTGATCGGCGCAAACTATTTTGGCGGCATCCCGCCCCGCCCGTTTTATGTGATCTTTCTCGCCATCCTGCATTTTTTCTTTGGACAAAACTATCCCGCCATCATCGCCGCGCAGACTTTTGCGCTGGCGTTTTTTCCTGTTGCGCTCTATTTTCTTGCAAAGAAACTGCACTCTCCTGCCGCTGGCGTGACGGTTGCCTTGTTTGCCATTTTTCGTGAATTGACAGGGTTGTGGATTTCATCCAACACCCGCGTGGCGAACTCCAAAATATTTACCACCGACTTTCCCACCGCAATGGCTCTGGCTGTTTTGTGCCTTGTCTTGATCTGGTGGCTGGAACGGCGCGATCTAAAATCCACGCTGTTTGCCGGCGGCTTTTTTGGACTCGTGCTTTTGTTCCGCACCCAATCGTTGCTTGTTCTGCCTGTGGTTTTTGTGTTGGCGTGGTTTGTCTATCAACGAAAACCCAAAGAGTGGATTGTGTCAGGCGTTATCTTTGCGGCCGTGTTGATGTTAACCGTTTTGCCGTGGTTGACTCACAACTACACCGTGATCGGCCAATTCGCATTTGATGATCCGCGCCAGTCAGCGGTCATCTACAGCCAGTATTCATTTTCAGGAAACCTGGACCTGAGCCAGTTCAACCCCGAAACAGACAGCGTCGGCCAGCGCATTGTCTCATTCACATTTGCAAACCCTGCCTACGTGGCGGGATTTATCGCCACCCATATTTTGAATACTGAAATCGGCGGCTTGCTTGCGCTTCCGCTGATCGAAAAATTTGAAAGCCTGTTTGCGCCTGTGAATTTATATTGGGTCGCGTGGGATGGAACCCTCGCCTGGTACAACCTTGTGCTGATCATTTTTTATCTCGCCATCATCGCCGTGGGCGTGGGCGCAGCGTGGCGGCGCACAGGCTGGATCGGCTTCCTGCCGCTTGCCGTCAATTTGGGATACGCGCTTGCAAACGGCATTTCGCGCTTCTCCAGTTGGCGTTACAACCTGCCTGTGGACTGGGTTATTTATTTTTACTTTGCCATTGGAGCAATTGAAATTTTAGGCGGCGTCACGCTTTTGTTTGGCGCGAAATTTGAAAAAATATTTTCCGCGCGCACTTTGCCTGAGACAAAACCAATCACGCTTCGAGATTTTCGCCCGCAGTACGCTTTTATCTTGCTGGCTTTTATTTTTGCCGGCTCGCTTCCGTGGCTGGCAAAGGGAGTTTCCCAACCCCGTTACATGGCTTCGCAAGAACAATTGATTTCAAAACTTGAATCAAGCGGCTATGCCGGTGAAGAAATTCGCGTTTTTCTTTCACAACCCAAGGCAGTTCTTTTGGAGGGGCGCATGTTATATCCGCGTTTGTATCATCGCGGCGACGGCATGTCTTCGGCCAATCCGTGGGCGGCGTACAAGGTCAGGGAATTTTCACGCATCGGTTTTATTTTGATCAACAGTCAGCGCAGCGATTTGATCTTCCTCACAAAAGAACCGTTGGATTTTCCGCAAGGCGCGGACTCAATTGTGCTCGCCTGCCAACGCGAAGACTACCTTGATGTCCGCGTAATTGATTTCGGCGTCCGCTCCTACCAAAGCGCACCCCTCTCCCAGCCCTGTTCCGAAAACTAATCCCAATGCCCAACCTCTCCCGCCTCCTCCTAAATTGGTATCAGCAACATGGGCGGACTCTTCCCTGGCGCGATCACCCTGATTCGTATGCCGTTTGGGTGTCAGAGATCATGCTGCAACAAACGCGCGTGGAAACGGTTATTCCCTATTTTGAAAAATGGATGAAGTTATTTCCAGATGTGAGCGCGTTGGCAAATGCGTCCGAGCAGGATGTTTTGAATGCCTGGGAGGGACTTGGGTATTACAGCCGCGCCCGCAATTTACATAAAGCCGCCAAAATAGTCGTGGAAAAATTTAACGGGAATCTGCCGCGTGATCTGATAGATTTACGCAGCCTGCCGGGCATTGGTCGTTACACCGTCGGCGCAATTGCATCCATGGCTTTTGGCATGGACGAGCCGACTCTGGACGGCAATCTGCGCCGCGTTTTTGCCCGCCTGTTTGATGTGAGCGAGTTCGCCGACTCGCCCGCAGGCGAAAAAATATTGTGGGAACTCGCCGCGCAAAATATGCCCAAAGGACAGGCAGGTGATTACAACCAGGCTCTCATGGATTTGGGCGCGACTATTTGTGTCCCAAAAAATCCGCGCTGTTTGCTCTGTCCGCTCATGAAAATATGTGAGTCTCGCAAAAATGGGGTGCAGGATTTCCGCCCTGTGTTGAAGCCGAAGAAAGCAGTTCCGCATCATGTCCATGTGGCGGCGGTCATTATTCAGCGTGGACGTGTTTTGTTGGCGCAGCGCCCATCCAAAGGATTGCTCGGCGGGATGTGGGAATTCCCGAACAGCAGAGTCAACGCCGACCCTGCCAAGGAGTTGATCAAGGTCATTGACGCCGCATACAAGTTGAGGGTTGAGAAAAAGGATGCGCTGGGCGTTATCGAACATGCGTACACCCATTTTAAGGTGACAGTCCATGCCTTTCGCTGTGATTGTGATCCAATTCCCAAAAATAAAAGCCTGAAATGGGTGCGTGTAAGCGAATTAGATAATTACCCGATGGGCAAGGTGGACAGGCAGATTGCGCGTTTGATTGGGTAAGATAACAAAAATGATAATTCGCAGGGTGAATTTTTAGTTATACTGGATGTAAGCCAGTTCATTTTAGGCTTGGGAGATGAGATGATTCCGACCGAGAAGAAGCCTGAAGAAAAAAGTAATTTGTTTCAAAAACTTGCATTGTTGATTCCTGTTTGGGTTCAGATGATAATATGCGCCGGGGCGGTTATGGTTGCGTTTATAAATTCTCCTGTTTTGATCGAGAAATTTTTTGCATCCCCTACCTCCACCCCTATGTTTGCTTCCGCAACTGTTTTGCCCGCTACCGATGCGATGATGACTCAGCCGCCGCCGATTGTTGCTTCGGCTACGCCAACTTTGGTGCCAGGGCAGGATTGGTCGGATGATTGCATTAATAGCGCTGTTTGGAAACCATATCTGGCTGGCGAAACCAGGTCTGAACAATCTCAATGCCATCAGTTATCAGAATGGGGAATAAAAGCGGAGCAGGGTCGGCTTATTTTTGCTTCCAATCGCTATTCCCAACCCCGAGCCAATGAATATGGTATTCTGGCTCCCTGGAATAATTGGCGCGAGGTTGATTTTACGGTTGTGGCTGATCGCCAGGAAAACAGTGAAATATGGTTTGGCTTTTTTGAAGGGGATACGATTGATTCCAATGGAATTGTTTTTGTCATTCAACCCGGTGATGAAATTGATGTGCGTATGATGCCGTATGAAACGGAAGCGGTGAATAATATTGATCTAAAATATGCGGACGGAAAATTTCACCCGCGCATTATTTTTGAGGGCGGCAAGATTGGGGTTTGGGTGGACCAACAGGATATTATTACAAAGTGGCCTGTAAATTTTCAGATCCGCAATATGTTTGTTGGTTATCGCGCCCTGCCCAGCGCAAATTTGAATGTGGCAGTATTTGATTTGAAGTTCAAACCGTAAAATAAAAATCCCCGTTCTTTTATAAGAACGGGGATTTTTTTATTTAAGCCTTGCTCAATGTTACAAATACCATCGGTCTGCGTTTTGTTTCCTGATGCAGGTAACTCTTGATGGTGTTGATTAGGTCTTTTTCACTGCTGAACCCGCCGCCGTTGACCACCTGCATTACACGTTTTCGGACTTCGGGCAGGAGCGTTTCCGCTTCTTCGGGTGAGACAAAGCCACGGGTGAGAATTTCAGGATCGTGCAGCAGTTTGCCCGAACGTTTATCGAGGCTGATGTCGATCAGCAGGATGCCGTTGCGCGCCAGTTGACTGCGTTCCTTCATAATGTCGTGATCAATGTCGCCGATGGATTCGCCGTCAACAAAGACATAGCCGCCGGGGATGCGTTCGCCGAGTTGAATTTTGTTGCCGATCAACTCAACCACCTGACCATTTTCAACGACGATGATATTTTCCTTTTCAACGCCCACTTCTTCTGCCAGTTGGGCGTGGCGCCTTAACATTCGCAGTTCACCGTGAATAGGCATGAAATGTTTGGGGCGCACAAGATTGATCAGCAATTTTTGCTCTTCCTGCGCGGCGTGACCTGAGACATGGATCGGCGCAATCCGATCATCAATTACAGTGGCGCCACGACGCAGGATGCGGTTGACAGTCTTGCTGATGCCTTCTTCATTTCCAGGAATGGGATGCGACGAAAGCACCACCGTGTCGTTGGGCTTGAGATCAAACTGACGGTTGGTTCCGGCTGAAAGCCTGCCAACGATGGACGATGGTTCGCCCTGTGAGCCGGTACACATGATGATCACTTTGTGATCCTGCATGTTCAGCGCCTGTTCAATTGGCACAATGAGTTCATCTGGAATTTCCAGATAGTTTAGTTTGCGCGCAACCTTGATGTTATCCACCATGCTGGGCCCGGCGATTGCCATTTTGCGTCCGCTTTTGATGGCGGCATCGGCAACCTGTTGTACGCGCGAAATCAGCGAGGCGAATGTGGCGACGATGATGCGCCCTTTTGCTTCGGCAAATACTTTGTCGAATGCAGGTCCAATGATTTTCTCAGACGGAGTCCAGCCGGGGCGTTCAGCGTTGGTCGAATCTGACAGGAGCAGATCCACGCCGCGGGCGGCGTATTCGGCGAGTTTTCCAAAGTCTGTGGGCCAGCCGTCCACTGGAGTCTGGTCGAACTTGAAATCGCTCATGTGGATTACCAAACCCGCAGGTGAGGTAATTGCCAGCGAGACCGCATCGGGGATGGAATGACTGACGTGGAAATATTCCACTTTGAATGCGCCGAGGTTGGATGCCTCGCCCGCCTGAATGGTTTTGAAATGCGCCTTGTGCTGGGCATTGTTTCTGTTTAACTTGCCTTCGATCAATCCGCGGGTGAGGGGGGTGGCATAGATCGGCACATTGATTTGTTCGATGAAATGTTGAATCGCGCCAATGTGATCTTCATGCCCGTGGGTGATGATTAGCCCGCGTACGTTACCCGCTTTTTTTGTCAGATATTCGAAATCAGGGATGATGTAATCCACCCCCAGCATATCGTTGTCGGGGAACATAATTCCCGCATCCACAACAATGATGTCGTTGCCGAACTCATACGCCATCATGTTCTTTCCCACTTCGCCCAAGCCCCCGAGCGGGATAATTCTTAATTTACTTTTCTTACTCATGTTTTTTCTGTTTTCCTTTTTTGTTTAATTTAAATAATAATTTCAACCGCCAGAGGCGGATAAGGTCAATTTTGGAATGCGAAGGTTTTGTTTGCCCAACTCAATATAAAAAAAGACCCCTGCCGACTTGTTCGCGAGGGGTAGTTCCGTGCCACATTGCGATTGTTCTCAAAACAAACTGCCGACGTTGCGACAGTGAAAGTCAACTTAATTAAGATGAGTATAGCAGGGCAGGGGTGATTTGTCAAAGCGGATATTTTCAGTCAAATTATGCCCCACTCAAAAAAATTAAACAAACAAGCATGAACTGTAGAAATCAAGAGAAACCAGAAGCGACCCCAGGATAATTTTCAAGGTC
>JFJP01024597.1_pt1 | contig 16289 bp, 6 predicted proteins | sample 431651 | NCBI WGS metagenome assembly JFJP01 (sample SAMN02602958, study PRJNA72255) | Microbial mat metagenome, whole genome shotgun sequencing project. | biome: fresh water; feature: sink hole; material: water; isolation source: purple microbial (photo- and chemosynthetic) mats found in... | reverse complement strand
AACCCCAAACCCCAAACCCCAAACCCCAAACCCCGGTCACGATAGTAACGGCTGTAAAAAAGTTGAAAAAAGAGTTGGATGATAATTAGGGTTAGTCATCGATTTGAAGCAAGAGCGCCACGCCTCTTCGCACCCAGTGGTCTGATTCGGCCTTCGATGGGAGGTCAAGGAAGAGAACGAAGTTTGTAGAGTGGCCAGTGGTTGAAAGCTCTCCTCGTCGCAGCGATGTCTTGTAGACTGGGCAGGCGTAGGTCCCTGCAGGATTGTACTTTGCCAGCTTGACAGGGAGAATGTAGATTGAAGGCATTAGCTGGAATAGCTTCTTTCTTTCAGACTCTTTTAGAGAGGCTTCATTTACATTCCAGCCACAGCCTTGCAAGAAGCAGCCGTGGATGTTGACACCTATGGTTTACATGGAGCTTACCATCTACTGGCACGTCAGTCAGCTCATCATGGTTTTGGGAGAGGACTTTGGTCTCAAAGACAAGTTCATCGATGGGGATCGTCTCTTTTCTTGCGTAGGTTTGGAGAACTGCAGTCATGAATCCTTGTGGGAAGTAAAAAGCCGAGACCCAGTATGAAGGCATCTGATCCTTCAGCAGCCAGTGGTTCATGAAATCCACTCTTTCGATAAGGTCTTTGAACCATGAAGCAAATGGCTTGAGCGAGGGGTAAGCATGTGCCTCCCAATTTTGAGGAACTTTGCGGATATAGATCATGTTGAACATCGACTCGAGCTCGAGTGACATGACTGCGTAGCCGTTGATAGCATCTTTGAGGTCGAGCAGCGTTTTCTTCATAACATCGACCAGCTTATTGAACCTGTCAATCTCCTGAGCTCTGAAGATGTGTAGAGAAGAGGCTGTTTCAGTCTGCAAGGTGTAGCTCATCTTTCCAGGAATTCTTGAGAGACTGTCATCAGCAATCCTGAGGACATAGCTGATAAAAATAGACTACTTATCTGGGGTTTCTCCTCCTTTTCCTTTTCCGCCTCCACCTCTCGGCTGTACCATGATAAGTGTATCGAGGAACTCCTTGACCTGGTTGATCTGGAATGTGATGTTTGCGTTTGAATGGAGACCGAAGATTTCGGGGTCATCTTCCAAAGGCAGGTCTTCGATGTAGTTGAGCACTCCAGTAATCGAAAGATCGTCAGGGATTCTGTAGTGTGGAAGACTTGAGTATTTGTAGCTCGACTCCATGACCAATGGAGTGAAATACTTCGCCAGGATAGCCTTGATGAGTCTTTCATCTTTGTTGTCAGTGACTCTTCCGCCGTAATTGATTACAGCAACCAAAAAGTTTAGAGTCTCGTAAGGAACAGTCGGTTGTTCTTCCAAGTACATCTTCAATTGTAACCTGCAGGTTTCCAAGTCTGAATTCATCCAATCGTAAGGGATGTTCCATCCGATGGCTCCGAACTTTCTTCTTTCAAGGATTACAGCATGGAATAGAGAAAGTGAAAAGAAAAGCCTTTTGAGTTCTTCAGGTCTCGTAGTTCTGGTGTACCAGTCTTCATTAACTTCGAGGTAGGAGCGCTTCGTGTTTGCTTTGATTCCTCGAGGAGGCTCGTTGGTTATTTTTATTCCGCTTTGAAGTACAGACACTGGGAACTGAGAAGAAGGCATGGACGTGAGCCAAAGTCTGTAGTCTTGCAGCACATCGCCTTGGTTTTCTTGGATCCTTTCCAAATCCGTCATCCAGGTGACTGCAAGATGGCAGTTCTGAAGACACACCCAATCACCATTAATTCTCCCCATTTTAATCAGTTCCTCTGCTTGTGGGCCTTGTCCTTGACCGAGAGACAGGATCTTGAATCTGGAACCGTCCATCTCTTTTTCCTTTGCGAAAGACATCAGATTGGCCATTGGATCTGCTCCCGGAGACAGGATGAAGATGATCGGAGTGTTGCTTGAACTGTCATCGTAGGAAGCTTTGAGATCGAATGGTGGACTCTCGATGAATAACTTACCGATTGAGTTCTTGACAAACTCTTTGACGAAGAGAATCATTTTGTCCGGAGAGAGAGTGTAGTAGATAAGCAGTCTCATGAAGTGAGATAATGAGCGAGAGGTTTCGAATGCTTCTGGTAGTGGCATATTGACTGGATCGTCTGATTCGATGATTTGCATCCAAGATGTTTTTTGTGCTGGATCAACCAAACAGTCAGTGAGACCAGTTGCTGTGTAGCTCACTGACTCTAGATTCTTCAACTTCTTCCAAACCTTCTCGTCGACCCAGTCTGGGGTGTCATCGGCTTCAGCTAATTCTCCAAGAGATCCGATCGAGAAGAATGTCCATTCTTTAGGTGTGATCTTTTCAATCGACATCGCGATATTCGTAGCGATCAGGAAGGAGTACATCAGCTTGTGTCGTTCGAACAGTCCTCTACAGATGTTTTTGTAGAAAGCCTCGGTGATATCATTGATGACAATAGCCACTCGCTGTCTTACATCAGGATTCTTTGTTGAGTTCTGAAGTCTTCTGTTGAAGAGGCTGATAAAGAACTCCAACGAGTACTGGTACATAGGATCTATAAGCGCAAGACTTGCAATCACGAAGTAGAGAATAGAACCTCGCTGAGCTATGGGTCTGTATTCTTCTCTGACCGTATTGATTGCTTCGGAGGTCTCTTTGGCTTCCTTCATTCCCTTCGAGATGGTTACAGAGGTCATCTTTGAGGCTTCAAGTGTGATGATGATTTCTTCGTTGTCGAGGATGTTCGTTTGGATCTCGTTGATCTGCTTGAGAATTCGCTCCTGAAGGTCGAGTAACTGTTTATTGTAGTCGCTCATGCGCACGATGAGGCTATCTCGCTGTTCCTCGAGTTCTGGTCTTTCATTCTTGATCACATCGATGAGCAGCTGATCTTCCAGACCGCTAGGTGTGACTGTGAAGTTGATCAGTGTGACTTTTATGGTTACTTCAGGCACGTAGTGTGGATTTGGAATTTTGGTTGTGATGTAGAGCTGGAAGTCTTTGTTGTAGGTTAGAGAATCTTCACCGATACGAATCTTGAGAGTTGATCTGTCTCTGGTGAACTCTTTCTGCAGAAGAGGCTCAAGGATCGGATCGAGGGTTTCTTCTACATTTTCAATCACGAGACTAGCACCGGACTGGATGGCAAGCGTTAAGACTCTGACAAAGTTAGTGTTGGTGAGCTTGACTACTACAAGATTCATATCTTTCCTCATATTCTTGATCCATCTGTTTGCCTGAGTTTGTGGGTCAATCATCAACGGCCAGCGCTGCGATCTGGTCATGATGATAGCATTTTCGACTGATAGTTCATCTGCTGGCAGGCCCATGTTCTGCCACTCTCTTACAGTGATTGGATCCACGATGCTGTCTAAACTGTAGTTGTCTGATATTGGTATTTTGTTTGCTCTAATCAGTTCGTCCCACTTCTTGATCAGTTTCTTCCTGAAAGGTGCAGTGAAAGGACCCAGGTAAGACAAGATTCCAGAAGTCAAGAGCATGTTGCCGATTAGGTTGAACAGGTCTTTGTTGAGGTCTCCCTCAGAGATCTTCCAACGCTTGCTCTCATCTTCCAAGCCACTCAACAGCTTCTCGGCTCTGAAAAGTCGCTTCTTCGCTTGCTCTTGTTCTGACCTGTACTGCTCGGCTTGACTGACCGAGTCTTGCAGCTGCTGATTAAGTCTTTGAGTCTTCTCTCTGATCTCGTTCAGGTTCTTGAGCTTTGCATTCAAGTCTTCTTCGACGGCTGCCAGCTTGGCTTCTGCCTCTTTGAGTGCTATTTGTTTGGGTGCAAATTCTTTTTGGCAGTAAAAGTATACCTCCATGTTTTTCATGTACTTGGATAAGGTTGGCAGCGCATTAGATGCCAGGATCAGTTTATTTTCATCCTGGAATATAGGCAAGTCTAGGTAGTTGGCTCGGAGTTTCTTCCAGATCTTCTCTGGTACATCTTTCAGAGGATCCATCTCTCTCATCTTCTTGAGCAAGTCTTTGTTTAAGAGGAATTTTTTAGCATCCTCCCAAGTTTCTTTCGTTCCGAAGATCATCGCCAGCCCGATGACAACCTTGCTCAGTACTTGTGTAGGGTTGTTGACTCCTTTGATTTCGGTGATATCTGATTGATTTATGGAGGCTGCTGCGTTTTGTGCCTCTCTAAGTGCTGGCTCAGAACGAGCAATTTCTTCCTCGCAGGTCATTTTCATCTCGTTGACTTCATCTCTTGTTTCTGAGGTAATAAATGGTTACTTTGAGCTTTCTCAGCATCTTGCGAGACTACTCTCTCCACTTCTTGGGCCACTCGATTCTGTTCTTCGAGGACCACCTTCAACTCTTCGTTTTCCTTCGCCTTGATCGCAAGGATCGGTTCAAACTTCTTGATTTTTTCCTGTAGGCCGACGATCTGTTCGTTTGTATCTTTGAGCTTCTCTAAGCCGACTGTGTATCTTTTGATGCTGAATGGGATCAAACTTTTATTTTCGGAAAACAGCTTGAGGTAGGTCTTGAGCAGCTCCAGGTAGCTGGTCGGGGTGATGTAGTACTTCCTCTTCAATTCCTCATAGAACTGGTCAGCGTGTTCGATGACGTCGTTATGCATTGAGACCGCAATCTTGGAAAGAACTTCGTTTGAGTTTACCAGTACAGAGTCGCCGCTCAAGTTGATCTGACTCATGGCGACTGACTCGAGAGCATCATCGGGCCACCTTTCGAACCAGTCGATCGTGCAGCAGTCGATGATCGAAGGGAATTGTCGACATCTCTCTCTCAGTTTGTCGCCGACTGGAGAGAAGGTTAGACAGATGTGCAGGTTCTCCCTCACAAGGTGCACGAAGAGCTCAAGCAGAGAGTCTTTGTTGTCTTCTCTCTTCATCTGTTGTGCGAGAGGCCTCAAGTCTTGGCAGATCATTTCGATTTCGTCGACTTTCCACATGTTCGGCACTTCACCTGTGTTCAGGATGTTGTTGATGTCTTCGAGGAACGACTCATAGATGACCTGCGTGTCGGAGAAGACGAAGACGAACTTCTGGTTGTTCTTTCCAACGTTCATCAGTAGTTTGCCGAGATCTTCTCTCCACTTCTTTTCTTTGTAGTTTTTGGTGATCTCGATCATGTAGAAGTGGTACTCGTTGATGATTTGCGCGATCCTTGTAAGACTCTGGCGGCCTGAACCTCCAACTCCGATCAGCAGGCAGTTTCCTCTTGGCTGCTTCAGGATTCTTGAGATTCTGCACAGGTGTTTAAGTGCGTCATTGAAGAAGACGAGGTCAAGTTTCTTCTTCGCATTTGTGTTGTAGGAGGCGAGGAACCGCTCTGCCTTGGACAGAAGTTCTTTGATGTCATCGACTTCGCAGTATTCTCTGCCCTGGTCGACGATGTCTGAAAAGATCAGCTGCTCTGCGCGGTCGCGTTCGAATTCTTGCTGCGCGTGTTCGTCAAGCTTCTTAATGAGCAGGTCGAAAAAGATGTCTCGGTCTTGCTTGTTCACTAGACGATCGTGGAAGATGCGGCACTCTTCATGGACCCAAAGTTTGACCAGGTCTTGCACTCCGTTGTACTTGTGGTGAGTCACCTGCAAGATGCCTTGGATGACCTTCGAGAGGTCTCTGAGGTTGAAAGTGTAGTGGCACTTCGCAGGGGTCGGGAGAAGCAGCTTTCTGACGTTTTGGTAGACATCGATGCTTGCTTTAACGAGATTTCTTGCTGTCGAAGTGAAGCCTTCAGTTTTCGGTTCCCACGAGAAGTAGACTTTGAGGATGCTGCTGAAGATGGTTTCCATCGAGTTGTCTGAGAGGTCAGGCATCCAGAGCATGTGGAAGTGTCTGAAGAGTCTTGGCGTGACTGGACTCCTTCCTCCACCAGGTGGCGAGCAGCTGGAGACGATGCAGCAGTCCTTGATGATCTTGAAGGTGTGCTTCTTGAGGTCGTAGAAGCCGCCCTGGTCGATGATCTGTCTGAGCAGCTCATTCGGTGGCTGCGCACCGTAGAGGTCGAGCTTTGGCATGTTGATGTCATCAAAGTGGAAGATCATTTTCTTTCCGGAAGGAGGTCCCAGGTTTCTTCCTCTTTGGACGAGCTTGTCGAGGAAGATGTTCTGCACGTTCGTGGAGCTGGTCTGAGCGGAGAATGCGGTGGTCGCAAAGACGAACTCTTCTTTGGGCAGGCCGAACAGGTAGTCTTTGATGATGACAGACTTGCCGACTCCTCCGTTGCCGAGCAGCAGCACGTTGTGGTTTGCTTTGTTCATCTTGCGGAGCAGGTACTTGAACTTGACCGTATCGTTGGTCTCGACGAGGATTCTGAAGTAGGGAGTTTCAGGCGTGTAGTTGAGCGGCTTGACGTCTCGGCCCCACTCTTCCCACTTCCTCGATTCGACGTCGATGTAGTAGTTGTAGAGGTCGCCTTTGGGCAGGTTCGAAGTCAAGGGATTGAAGTACTCTCGCATGTCCTTGTTGAACTTTTCTCTGGAGTTGTCTTCGAGGTTGCCTCCGATAGTCCAGTAGAAGCAAAAGATGAAGATGTGCATCAGCAGCTGTTCGTTTTCGGCTTCCATGTGTTTCTTCTTTTCAGTCTTTTTGTGTGCGTTAACTTCTTTGAACTCATTGTATAGGATTTCGAACAGGTTGAGGCAGGACTGCACGAGGTTGACTTCGACAGATTTGATGACTTCCTTGCAGCTCTTGCGGATCTTGTCCATGTTCTTGAAGATTGCTTCTTCCATGAACTGGAAGAGTTTAGGGAAGTATGGCGGTTCACTGTATAGGACTGCTACTGCAGGTGCTGCTTTGGGGTCCACGGTTTTTCCTTTCTTCTCGTTGGCTTTGATGGATTCTTTTTGTTTCTCTTTTTCGATGAACTCTGCTTCGTCTGCTTTCTTGAAGTTTGCGATCCAGGCAAGAAGGATTGGCTTGTATCCAAGGTTGAATTTTTCGAGGAAGACCATTCCACAACGAGAGACCGTGGCAGGAGAGGCGACAGCGAGGTCCTGGACTTCAAAGAGCATGAGGAATGAAGTGGGCAGTTTGATACGCTTACCATCAGGCAGACAGAGCATCTTGTTATCGTCGAGCACAGTGTTCATGTTCTCGATCCAGCCTGCGTCGACCGGTCCGTCGAACCAGATCCACTTCTTGACTTCGTTGGGGATTTCGAGGGCTTGTGTCACGATCTTGGAAACCACTCCATGGGTGAAGGTGTTCGTTGTGATGTCGTTGATGCCGAAAAGCTCACCTTCAGTGATCGATTTAGGGTTGAGGATGTAGGTCTGCACCTTCGCAAACCAGGTGTCGTGGAGGTCTTCTCTGGTCGACAGGTCCGTGAGAGCTGCTGCCAATACTCTCGTCAAAGTTGACTTGCCTGTTCCAGTCTCTCCGACAGTCATCACTCCGTGGCGAACCATCATCGTTTCGAGCAGTTGGATGATCTTGAGGATGAACATGTCTGGCTTCTGCAGGTTCTTCTCGTCCATTTCTTTGAAGATGGCCTTTTTCACTTCTTCGTGCGGATCTAGAGGCACGTTTTTGCCTGGGAACAAGTCTTGGATGATTCCACTGAAGAGCGGAAGGTCTTGAGTCAGGAACTTGGGGACGTTTGAGTCTCTCATGGCTTTGAGCAGAGTCTCTGCTTCCAGCTCGACAGGATCCTTCGAATCTTCTTCTTCCTTCGGCACTTTTCTCCTAAGAGATCCGGCCATGACCAGTACGGACTTGACTGCTCTCATACCGAAGTCGTAGTGCTTCTGCTTCGACAGCTGTTCAGACGAGAGTTTGTACAAGTAGACCATCTTTCTGGAGAGGTTTTTTGCAGACCCAAAGCCTTCTGAGAAGAGAATGATTTCTGCGATGAGAGCGTAGTCTGGAATCATCATCGCCACTGGTCGGAACAGCGCTTTCAAGTTGTCAGGCAGTTCAGTTCTTCCTGCGTATCCAGGGTTCATCGTGATAAAGACACCGAATCTAGGATTCAGCGTGATCATCTTCTCCTCGAATTCGAGTTCGGTCTTGAGTTCTCTGATGCCATTCTGGATGACAACGACTTGCTGAGCGATGACTGACAAGACTTCGACACCGATTCTGTTGAACTCGTCGAAACAAGCCCAAGCGCCGCACTGAGCCAACCCAGAGAAGAATCTGGCAGTCATCTTGACATCCATCTGAGGCCCGCAGTTGAAGACGATGCACTGGATGGCTAGAGCTTTGGCCAAGTCTTTTGTCGTTTCAGTCTTCCCGGTACCTGCAGGTCCTGCTGGTGCGCCACCGAAGAACAAGTGCAGCGCTCCTGTCAGCGTCATGTAGCACCTGTCGGTCAGGGGAGTGATGACCAGTCTGGTGCCGTTGCCGAGGTACTCGTATCCGTATCTGAACCTCGTGTTTGTCTGGCGAGCGAAGACGTCTTTCTCTTCGACTTCGTAGTAGTATCGCAGCTGTTTGGCCCACTCGAAATTGTTGAGCGAGTCGACCTGAAGCTCGCAGACTTTCTCTGTGACGTCTCTGTTGTGCACTTCGAGGACGATGAGCGACTTGATGGTTTCTCTCTGAGCGATCGTCAAGTCTGTTTTGACTAGATCGACCATCTCGTGGATCAGGTGCTTGATGACGTTGACTGCACTCTCGAGCGCTTTATCATCTCCGTTGGACTTCTTTTGAATGGCATCTTCGACGAGGGCTGTCCACATGATCATATCGATGACCAGCACTGACTGGGCTGGGTATCTGAAGAACCACTCTTCTCGAGGCTCGCTTTGAGGCGGGTACTCCTTGAGGCAGGCTGCGGTGTTGTCATAGATTGCAGTCACCATCGCTTCTTCGATCTTCTTCAGCCAGCCCTCGACCAGTCCAGTGGCTTTGACTATCTCGGAGAACTTGACGACTTCAGGCTCTTGTTCAGGGTCTGCGCTGATCATCGCAGTGATGTCGACTGAGTCCTGTCCTTCGGTGAACTTGATGCGCTTGATGTTGTCGAAGCACTTCTGCAGGTGAGGTTGCACTGCATGAGGGTTTCTGGTTTGAGACAGGATTTCGAGCAGCTGGTCATTCGTCAGGAAGTAGAATCTGGGGAACAGCTTTCTCTTCTTCTCAAGGTAATCCTCGAGCAACTTCTGGACGTGTTCGAGCACTTTGTTGTTGTCCTGGAACTTCTCGAAGATCTCTTTGTTCGCTGCTGCTTCGATCACGTTCGGTTTTTGGTTCGTGCGCGCCATGGTGTCTTTCCAGAACTTGTCGACCGTCATGAACTTCTGCGTCTCGCCCGGCAGCTCTTTCTGGATGTCTTCGGCGCCGAAGATGTTCTCGAGGTACATCCACTGTTTCTGGCACTCGAGCCACTCTTCGAGGGTGTTCTGCACCATCGCGAGCTTCGTTTCCCAGTCTTCGACTTTGTCGCGGATGCTGACGACGTACTTCATGGCGAGCATACTTTGGATCTTGGACTGGTGGTCGTCGAGCTGCTGGAAGACGAGCTCTGTTTCGTTCAGGATGAACTTGTCCTTGGAGTCGTTGTACGGCTTGACCAAGAAGGAAGTCTCTTCCCAGATCCGCCTGATTTCGGCCAGGTCCGAAATGATCCTGGCTTCTCCCGAGGCTCGGGCGGAGATCTCTTCGATGAAGTCTTTGGAGTTCATGACGTCGTCGTCGATGAGGTCCGAGAGCGAGAAGTCTTTGCGGGTCTTGTACTTGGCCGGCTCGCGGAGCTTCTCGTAGATCTGTCTCCAGTGGACGTCTTGCAGGTTCTTGTTGCCCAGCGAGACGATGATCGGCATCAAGCCCTTCATCGAGGTGAGTCTGTTCTTGAACTCGGAGAGGATCTGGTCCGGGCCTGCTTTGGTGTTCATCTTGGCTTCGGCCGAGATGACGTCAGTCTCGTACTGCTTGTAGGTCTTCTCGATGTCTTCGGTGTCCAGTCTGAGGAACTCGCCGTTCATCCAGGCCTTTTTGTTCTCCTCGTAGCTCTTGAGGTTTCTCCAGAGCTTGTTCCGCTCGGCGAAGCGGTCGTTCAGGTTTTTGAGTCCGTGGTTCACCGCTTCCTTCTTGTCGCGCTTCATGCGTTTCGAGTACTCTTCGAGGATCTCAGCCTTCCTTTGGATCGAGTCGATGTTCGCTTTGATCTCGTCGAGCTTTTCGACCGCGTCGCTGATCTCTTGTTCGATGCCTCGCTTGTCGGCTCCTTCTGGCAAGGTGACCAGGCACTCGGCCTGGAGGTCTTGGACCGTGGTTTGGATGCGCTTGTTGTTGTTCTCTTTCTCTTCGTCGAGTTCTTTGGTCATGTCTTCTCTGAGGTTGTTGATTTCTTTCTCTGCTTCTGGGAGCGTGGTGTTGATGAACTTGCCGTACTCGGCGTTGACTTGGTCCTTCTTCGCGGCATCGCCGTCGAGCTTGATCTTGTTCTGGTTGAGGGTTTTGAGGGCCTTCTCGATTTCTGTTCGTTCGTTGTTGAGGAAGTCTTTCCTGAGGAGAGCTGCGTCGTACATCTTGATGAACTCGGTGTAGATTTTGAGTCGCTTGAGGTCTTTGCCTTCGGGGTTGAGGTCTTCGTTGAGGTTCTTTAGCTCGGTGAGGGTTTCGTCTGCTTTCTGGTTGTAGAACTCCTTGAGTTTCTTCGTGAAGATGTCGTGGCAGTCGTCGATGTACTTTTTGAGGCTGTTGCTCATTCCTCTGCTGTCCACGAAGAAGACTCCTTTGCCTTGGTCTTTGATGTTGGCGTCTTTGGTGAGCTTGTAGCGCTTCCACGTGAGGATCTTCTGCTCGATTTCGACGAGGTCTCGCTTCTCCTCTCTCCACTTGATCGGGTCGAAGCCTCCCTTGCTCATCTCTTCGAGTTCTTTGCAGGTGCTGTAGTTGGTCTTGACGAAGTTGGAGATGTGGTTGAAGTCTTCGGTGATCTTGTTGACAACCCTCTTCTTGACGTCTTTGAATATCTCGCTTTCTTGAATGATGCCTTCGATGTCTGGTCCTGCAGTGAGGCTGCGGTTGCCCACGTACTCGTTCTTGAAGGTTTCTGCCTGGATCTTGGTGAGCGACTTTTGGGTGTCTTTGAGGCCTTCGATGATGTCTTTGAAGATCTTCTCGAAGTTCTGGATGACGTCTTGGTTGGTCACTCCGAGGACGAGCGTCTGTTCTCCTTGGGAGTTGGGGGCGAAGTTCGCGACGGTGACGAAGAGGCCAGTCCTTTCGGGATTGCTGACTTCGAACTGTATCTTGTCGAGACAGTGGTTCATGGCTCTGACGAGGTTCTCGACGGACATGTAGTTGATGAGTCTGATGAACTCTCGACGCATGGCGTAGTCTTCTTTGGCGAGCATGTCTCGGAGCTTCTTGATCTGCTTCTCTTGCTTCTGCAGGTAGATCGCTTTTTGTTTAATCTGTTTCCCGAAGTTGATCTTTTCGAGCTCGCTGGTGAGCTTTTCGTTCTTGTTCTCTTTGAGTTTCTTGATGGTGTCTTCGATGATGCCGATGACTTTCTCGTAGATGGTGACGAAGACTCCGTTCATGCCTGTGGCTCGCTGCTGGCAGGCACGCTGTTCGTTCATGAAGATCTCGGGTGCGATCGTTTTGTTGGTGTACTGGTTGAAGCTGATCATCTCGTGCTGGTGCACTTGCTGCAGCACCTGGTTGATGGCCATGACGCGCTCGACGAAGACCGGCTTGCAGAAGAAGACCTTCTTGATGAGCGTCTGTCGGATCTTGATGAACTTCCTGAACTTCACGTTGGACCTCCAGAAGGTGAACAACTTGATCATCGCGAAGTTTTTGAAGAAGTGGATGTTGCTCACGATGTTGAACTGGGTGCTTTCCTTCATCCAGTCGCTGAGCGAGATGAACTCGGTGGTGTCGTCTCCTTTCTGTGCGATGAGTCTGCCTTTGTTGTCGAAGTTGTGCAGGTTGTTGTAGACTCGGACGATACCTGTGGGGGAGACGGTGTAGTACTGGGGGTACTTGGAGATCTTCTGGATGTCGTGTTCGATGAGCAGGTCGTACGGCCTGCGAGAGTTCGAGGCGTCTTGGTAGCAGTTGAGGAACTTGATGGGGGTGGAGTTTCCGTACTTCGCGAAGAACTTGATGGCTTCTTCTCCGGTCTTCAGCAGCTCGATGTGTCGCTTGACCATGTCGTCTTCGAAGACTGCGTTTTGGATCTTGTCCATCTTGAGGCGCTCTTTGGCTTTGAAGAGGTCTTCGACCACATGCTCGTACTCGATGGCTTCTTCTTCTCTCTCCTCTTCTGCGGTCAGAGGATGCTACCGTCGAAGGCCTGGTCGCCTTCATCCTGGTCTTTGTTTTCGTTTTCGTGCTGTTTCCTGAGGTGCTGGTGCTGTCTGTCTTTGATTTCTTTGAGACGAGCCTGTTCCTGCTCGATGATGGCTTTGCGCATGTTGAGCTGTTTAGGGTTGAGCATGAGGATGTCGAACTTGGTGATCTTCTTCTTCTTGCTGGCGTCGAGTTCGAGGGGAGCGAGGTACTCGTGCAGCTCTCGGTTCACGTTGAACTTGTACAGGTCCTCGTACAGGCCCTTGTCTTGGTGCGGCTGAGCTGCGTGAGTCGAGGTTACAAATGAGGAATGGATTCGCGTTCGGCTTGAGTCGCTGGGCTTTCTCTTCTCGCTGTTTGATCAGGTCGTTGTACTGCGTCACCAGCGTCTACATCTAGCTTCTGGTTTCGCTTGTCTCGGTTGAGCTGACCAGCCATTTGATTATTAAATCGACTGCGAGGAAGTGATGGAGGAATTATTTACGGGCTGCTGGAGCCGCTGCTGGCTGGAAGATGTTACCGCGGGGCTGTCGGCTTCTGGACTAGCATCACCGCTCTTTGCTTCGAGAGGTCTCGGAGGCCGCTGGGTCTCCTGGCGTGTCTGGGCGCATCTGTCGAGAGGTGTGAAACGCTCGGGATAGACGATTTAATCCGGACGATCTTTTTAGCGGATTTGAGCGCGATGAACGACCGAGCGATGTGGCTGTAGCTGAAGAGGTCTGGGTCGGGTTTGAGGCGCGTGTGCTTGTGGTACTTGCTGATCAGCTGGTTTATTTCTCGGTCGCTGGCAGTCTGCGCGCCTGTCGCGGATGTGAGAGGTTTGGTCGTCTCGATGTTTTGTGTAACTCCTGGTGATCCGTGCTTGACTATCCGAGCGAGTGAGCGGAATGAAGAAGCATGGAGTTTGCTTTCTGGTCGCGGTTGAGTCTTCCTCGCTTCGTTGATGCTTTGGTCCAACTGGATGGAGTTTTTCGATGCCTCGCGTCTCGAGGTTTCTTCTCGGCTGGGGAAGTTCGATTTGACTAGCCTGCTAGAAACCAATGGACTGGCCTTCGCAGGAGAGACCGGTATCCTCCGGTTGACCAGGATGCTGTTGAGCGACTGCACGCCTTTCCTGCGAGGTGAGCAGACGAAGGCTGTCGAGTAGCTGGCGAACTTGAGCAGGTGTTTCGAGTGCAGCTTGCTGTCCCAGAGCGACTGGTTCTTGCGAGGCCGGAGCTTCGCGAGCGTTCTGCCGCTTACCGGAAAGAATCTAAACGGGCTTTTCCTGTTGCTGTCTTCGATCGATGCTAGGGTTCGAGAGAACTCGCGGAGTCTGCCGCACAGGTCATCAGAGAAGGCTTCGAATACCCGCGAGACGAAGAGCTGCGCGACTTCTCCGATCGCGTGCAAGCCCTCGTAGCAGTCCAGCGACTTTAGGTAGATGCTGAAGAGTTGAGACTCGCTGCAGATGATCCTCATCGCCGACCCTCTGGCCAGCCAGTGGAACAAATGGAGTAAAATCGCAGCGTCTGAGGTGGTTGCTTTATTGGCTTTGAGTTTCTCCAGAAAGACATCAGTCCTGCTGTCGGAATCTGCTTCGAGCTGGCAGGTCCTCCTGATGACTCTCTTCTTCGCCTCTTCAGCTGCGAGCTCGAGAGACCGGTGGTTGTCGGCTAGTGCGAGCTGCTTGGCGATCTTGACCGCACCGCAGACCACATCGCAGACCCACGAGTGGATGCTGCTCACCCTGAACAAGAGACTGCCGAGCAGCTTCATCCTCTCGAAGAGAAGAGGAGACTGGTCTGCTATCGACGGAGAGCAGTGAATCGAGTCTCGCATCGACTCGTTGCTGGCCGAGAGGTTTATCAGCGACAGACCTTCGATGAGCCCGGATGCCGCAGGGGCTCGATCTAGGAAGGACTGCTTTTTCCGCATCAAGCTCAAATCGAGTTTCTTCTCGCTTAGCACCGACAGCTGTTGTCTGATTGTTTCTTGAAGCGACTCAGACGAGCTAAGCAGCGATCTCCACTCGGTCAAGAGCGAATCCGTGGCTTCCAAGTAATCTTCGGCAGACAACAGAGGCTGTCTCCAGCGGAGACATTCATCAGCATCTGAGAAGAAGCCGAAAGCTGAGAGAGCGAGTGACAGGTCTGCAAGCATCGAGTTGATTGCAGTCTGCTTGAGGGCGAGAGCTTGTTCGATGGACAGGCTGCCTCGCAGTATGGGTTTTGTTTGCTTTTTGACGAGATCCATCAAGTGGATCGTTTCTTTGTTTCTCACGATGAAAGCTGCGTGGTCTTCCATCATCGACTGGTTCTGGTTCGACTGGCTTTCTCTTCTCCGGTGCATCTGGAGGAGTCGGTCTTCGTATCGATGAGCTTCGAAGTCGACCTTCTGTTCTTCGAAGTGGAGCCTCAGCTCCGTCGCTTTCTGGTGACCCCGCGACTACCCCTGCCAGCTGATGCGAGAAGTCTATGCGAGGCTGGCTGCTGGTGGCAAGCGAGAGTCTCCGGAGCTTCTTCTGTTCTTCGCAGACTCGGAGAGAGACGACTCCCTTGTCTCTCACGAGCACCTCGAGCTTGTTGACCAGGATCTCTCCACACATCTCTTGCTGTTCGATTTCGGAGTGCAGCGACTCGAGCTGACACTCCAACGACTTTCCATACGCTCTGGTCATCGCGAGGGAGTCTCTGCCTCGATCGATGCCAGAACCTCGACTGGCTCTTTTTGTTTCTTCGAGACTGGTGCAGCGGCCTTGGTTTTCTGCCAGTCTTCTGTGCGATGCGTCGATCGTTGGTTTGGTTTCGGTGAGGCCCAACGGCGACTCTCGAAGAGTGAAGCTTCGGTCGATCGCTGCTTCGAGAGCTGCCAGTTTGTTCTTCTTGGTCAAGTTGTCGAAGGACGCTTGGCTCAGCAGAGCTGCCAGCTGGCTGATCCGGGTTTCAGTTCCTCCGCAGTACTCGGGGGCATCTCTGGCCTGCAGACGAGTGGGCAGCTCGAGTCTGCGTTCGAACTGCTGCAGGACGAGCGACTCTTCTCTCTCGAGGGCGAGCATCAGACTGCGGGTCTCTTCGAGGCGGTCTCTGAAGCCTCCGTCGAAGCCGTGTCCCGACCTGAGCTTTGATAAGTGATCCCGAAGCGCAGTTTTATTCATCACTCCAAAGAATCACATTTAATAATATCATGCAAGCAAGACTGGCCGGTGTTTTGCGGTTGTTTCCTCTGCCGAGCCAGTCCATCCTCTCGTAGCTACCCCTCTTCGGTGTACTGATATACTCGACTGGTATACTCGACGAACCCGACCTAACCCGAGCGAAAGAAAAGATTAGAAGGCCTGCTAGCAGCTGCAAGCTGCAGCATCGACTCGCTGCTTCGGTGCTCTGCCTCGAGCCGAGTCGAGCAGCGGCTGGACCGGCTGTTTATACGAGGCGTCTTTTGTGTCTTTAGTGTCTCGGATATTTACTTGTGACTCGATGTACACCGTCAATTACTCGATGACCTTGTGGCAATAACAGAAGGCTAGATTTTATTATTAATTATGAGCCTCGCTCGCTTCATTCGCAGCGATGTCGAGGTCTTTGAAGGAGTCGCTCGATCGGGGAGGTGCAGAGCTGCGGTGGCTGGTGTGGGTCCGAGCTGCGTCTGGGCTGGAGTAGTCTGAGGCGAGCTGCGGGGCGAGCAGGTGGATGCCAGCATCTGAGGAGTCGGATAGAGATGGGGCGAAGAGGTCTGGTTAGTGTCTTAGGATGACCGAGAGAGCTACTCGCGAGGCGCTGCCGGAACGAGATGAGCTTATTGAACAGTCATAGATACTGCGACACTCCTGGAAAAACACCGGCAGGCTTCTCATGAATGATAAGATCTGAGCCGCTCTTAATTGATGGATCCGCTCGACAGTAATTAAAGCGGTGATGTATGCGTGCTACCCAGTGATGTTGGGAATGGACATTCGTCTCGCATGTATACTGTACCACACCGCGCGACAGCTAGAACTCACTCTTCGAATCCACGCACTTGTCCTATAACCTCCATAAAGTAGAATGCTCCACCGAAAAGTATAGCTGCAGCCGCCAGACGAGGGGTTTGGGGTTTGGG
>JFJP01002520.1_pt1 | contig 16291 bp, 16 predicted proteins | sample 431651 | NCBI WGS metagenome assembly JFJP01 (sample SAMN02602958, study PRJNA72255) | Microbial mat metagenome, whole genome shotgun sequencing project. | biome: fresh water; feature: sink hole; material: water; isolation source: purple microbial (photo- and chemosynthetic) mats found in... | reverse complement strand
ATGGGGGAGGGCTCATTGACTTCCCCCGCAGTGATGGACGGTGGGCTGCGCGTCGTAAGCTTTGTCGATGTGGGAAACTTCCTTTTTGGAGCAGCAACCATATCGACGGTATTGGGCGTTACGAGGGCGATTGGCAGTGGCTCGGCGTGAGGAAGATCTATTGCACTCTTTGCGAGTGTCTCCGCTTGTCGTGGTTGCAGCCAGCCAATGACCATGACCGAGGTGATCAGGATTATTAGCCCAAACAAGATGTAAATCTGGCGCTGGGGCCGTTCGGGTTTAGCGACCACTACAGGTGCGTAAAGCAGCGTTGGTACGCTGCCTAGTCGGCGTTGCTGATCGGATTTCTTCAATGCGTCAAGAATGTATGACATTCTTTTATTTTGCTTCGTCAGTGCGGTGAAGTTTCGGCGCCGTATGATCGCCCACCCCACTTAACCGCATTAAGGTCTGGAGTTTGAGCGCACCGTCGGGAACCAATCCCTCAACAAGCTGGAACTGCTTTAGTTGGCGTACCAATGATTCGTCGAATACCGCATTCTTCGATATGTCCGCCACTTTTCCGTTTCTCGAAGAAAGTTGCCTGGCTAGCCAGTCGACTGCCGGGCCACGTTCACCTGATTGGATATTGTCGCGCGCCTCAAGTGGTGCACGCCATAACAGGGTGTAGTACCCGGACCACTGAGTCGCCAATGCGCTCAGAGCGACTACGGTGGTTTCGCTGCCAATGGAGAAGATTGCGCTCTGGTTATCAATGGCAGTCAGCGTCGCATAGAACTCATCACCTTGCTTGTTATACATTTGCAGGATGGCGGGGCGGTTCAATTGGCGAAGTTCGTCCAGTCCGCTACGGGCGAATCGACAACGTAGCCCATGACTGTCGATCTTGCGACACGGGTTTGGTCCCGCTTCATCTGCCCCCCAGGCTCGCATCAGCGCAGCAAACGCCAAGGACCGGCTCTGCGTGCGTGGTAACCCTGCGGGCCATTCCAGCGTTTCTGGTAAAGATGCTGCCGGGTTGCTAACGTTTTCCGGCATCTGTTTCTTGGAAATGGGCATTACAGGCGCGAGTGGCACGATCTCTGCCGATATTAACGTGCGCGTCGGCAAGACAGGGGTAGCAAGGCTGTCCGGCCTATAAACCGCCATTGCCAAAGCCCCGCCTGTCGCCAGGATCAAGACGGCCAGGAGGTGACGTGGCCACGTGCGGTACTGTTGCTTGGGCTGATGGAATACCTCGCGCGCAGCTTGTGCCAGGGTAGAACTTTGAACATGCTGCTTGCCTTGCACATAAGCACCCAGCAGTGCCCGGTCGCAAAGAACGTTAATGACTCGTGGAATGCCGCCGCTCAATTGATACAACCGGCCGATGAGTGAAGATGGAAATAACTGGCTCTTGGCGCCTGAAACATCCAGACGATGAGCGACATACGCTGCAACCTCCGCCTTCGTAAGTGCCCCCAGGTGATAGCGCGCCACAATCCGTTGTGCCAACTGTCGTAACTCTGGCCGTTCCAGCATCGTTGCCAACTCTGGTTGACCGATAAGGATGATCTGCAGCAACTTGCGTTCATTGGTTTCCAGGTTGGTGAGCAGGCGCATTTGCTCCAACACCTCGGCAGAGAGGTTCTGAGCCTCGTCGATGATCAACACGGTGTTGCGGCCCCTGGCGTGTGCATCCAGCAGGTAGGTGTTGATGCAGACGATGTACAACTTGATACTCATATTGCCGGCGGGAAGGTAGATGCCGAATTCGACACAGATGGTCGAGAGCAGTTCTTCCGCTGTGGCACACAGTGGTTTTGCCAGCGCCCACCTCTCCGGTAAGCAGGACGAAACCACCATTGCCTTTAAGGCCATAGAGAAGGTGGGCCAAAGCTTCCTGGTGGCGTTGGCTCATGTAGAGGTAACGCGGATTCGGTGCAATGGAGAACGGGGGTTCTGCAAGACCAAAATGATTCTGGTACATGGCAGTCATGACTTCTACACCTCTAGCCGTAGGGAAGGGGACGCTAAGCTTCAACCCGGCTACTGAAGGACATTCAAAGCCCCGTTTTCCACATTTACACGGGTACCGACGGCAAACTCTGGATGAGTCATATATGAAATCGTCTGCGATCCACCGTTTTCGAGTCGCACGACAACTTCATAGTGTTTAACAGTTTTCAATTTCTTTTCAATTTCGCTTCCGGCGTAAGCGCCCCCAACTGCCCCGGCAACCTGTGCCACCGTCGTACCACCGCCCTGGCCGACCTGGCTTCCGAGCAATACGCCAGTCAAGCCTCCGGCAATTTTGCCAAGATAAGTTCCTTCGCCTTTTACTTCGACGGTGTTAATCGCTTCAATAATGCCGCAGTTGATACAGTGCGATGTTGCCCGCCGGGTGCTTGATCGATAACCGGAATTGGCTAGCAGCGATCTTCCGAGTACAGCACTCGTCTCCCGACTGCCGAGACGCAGGTTCCCTGTCACAACGGCATCGGATGCAATATGGTCGCGAGTTCTGATCGTGTACGCCCCTTCATAGACGCCATCCCTGATTTCATTCAATACGATCTTTCCCTTGACGCCAACGATCCGTGCGCTAGCCACCCCGTCCGGACTGCCGGTTAGCGTCAGTATCAACTCTTCGCCCGCTACAAGACGCAATGGCGGATCCACATCGAAGCGCACAATTTTAGGTGCCGCAGCCGAATTCTTTATCGGGGGCGACCGCCTGAATTTGCTGCTGCCAACCATGGGTTCGTCCAATATGGCACTAACTACTTTGTTGCCAATACGCAAGTTTGCTATGGCCGCGCTGTCGACAGTAATTCGATCACGCTTCCTGATTGTATAAGTGCCCTCATAGACGCCAACCTCGGTTTCAGGCAACACTACTTCCCCGGAAGCGCCATCGATCTTGACTTTTGCGGTTCCACCGGGACTTCCGTATAAAGTAAAGACCAGTTCATTACCCGGAGCTGGCTTGATCACGGATTCCACATCGAACCCGTCAATTCTTGGTGAAGTGACAGAATATTCAGGTTGCTGAGCGCCTACATCGTTCGCGGCGAATGGCAGCAAAAGAGTCGCTGCGAACGCTAACAATCCAATGGCAAGTCTGTTGTGCATGTAATTCTCCTATTAACGCTCGAAGGATTCTGCACATCGAATTGCACCAAGTCTGTTCGCTAGCGCACAAAGTCGAATAACTTCCAGTACCAAAGGCTATTACGGGTTCTTGATATGTTGCAGACTGCCAAACTCGAGCGCGTATCGCCTGGTGAATTCCGCACCCAGGAAGAACGCTTGTGCCGAATAATATATCCAGAGCAATAATGCGATGAGCGGCCATGCCGTACCGAAATTCGATGCAACACCATTGGCGCCAAGATAGAGGCCAATCACATATTTTCCAAAGCTGAACAATCCTGCCGTGAATACAGCACCAATCCAGGCATCGCGCCAGGTAAGCGGCACATCTGGCAGGACTTTGAAGATCACCGCAAAAAGAGAGGCGATAACGCCGAATGTAATCAGCGACGAGATCATCGAAAGCATGTCGTAAGAACTGCCAAAGATCGCAACTGCATGACGTTCCAGTATGGCAAGTGCCGTGCTCAGAACAAGAGATACGAGCATCAGGAATGCAAGTACCAGGACAATCCCGAAGCAATGGAGACGGGTACGCAAAAACGATACTGTGGCAAGCCCTTTGGGGGGCTCTATGCCCCAAAGTTCGTCGAGGCTGCTTTTGAGTTCGACAAACACGCTGGTGGTGCCCACCAGCAGTATGAGGCTTGCGACCATGGTTGCCAGGAGTCCGCGTGACGGCTCACTTGCACCTGCCAGCAATACCTCGATTGCTTGAGCGCCATTGCGTCCTACCATCTCCTCCATGCGCAGGGTAATTCCGCCCTGTGCCGCTTCCGAGCCCAAAAAATATCCGGCCCCCATTATGGCAAGGACCAAAATGGGGGCTATGGAGAACAGGGTATAAAAAGCTAAAGCTGCACCCTTGCTGCTATCCCGATGGTCGATCCACGCATTCATTGACATCAATAAAACCGCACTCATGCGGCTTATCTTGCGGGTGATTGCCTCCACCGGTTCTGCCCCAAATCACTCGACTTGAGTGTGCGCATGCTTTTTTACCCATGCGACGTAGTGATCCATCCAGTTCTGAAAGAAGGCCAGGCTTTCCGCACCGATATTGCCGGCCGCATCAACCAATCCTTCCTTGGCCTGAATGAATGCCTCCGGTTGGCCGAGTGTTGGTACGTCCAGGGACGCCAGAATGTTTCGTAGATGCTGCTGCGCCATGGCCGTGCCGAGCGGACCAACCGAAACGCCGAATATTCCGGCAGGCTTACCCGACCAAACACTCTGACCGTAGGGGCGCGAGGCAAGATCAATCGCGTTCTTCAGCACACCGGGTATCGAGCGGTTGTACTCCGGGGTGACAAACAGGAGGCCTTGCGCACTCACGATATCAGCCTTGAATCGTTTCACCGGTTCGGTCTGTGCTGCATCGTCGTCCTGGTTGTAAAGCGGCAAGTCGTTGATCTGTAGATGCTTGAACGTGAAGTCGGCTGGCGCCAATTTCACAACGGCATGTGCCAGCTGGCGGTTGAACGATGCATGACGAAAGCTGCCGACAATGACTGCAACAAGGAGATTGGCCACGTAGTTCTCCAATAGGGGTCTGGGGTTGAACAGGTAACTGCACTCATGCTAGGCATGCACTCCGGAAGAGTCTGTACGGTTTCGCACAAAGGGTGGGTTCGCTGACGCACAGACGGTCTGCGTCAGGATGACGATGATAAATACCTCATGATAAATATTTATGTGTTGCAGACGTAGCCCATGCACCCTCAAGCAACTCGTCAGCAACGGAGCCGCATACCAGACAAGATCGTCAGCGCAGCTGCGGCTGTACGTCTGATTCGTGACGGCGATACGGTTGCCACTGGTGGCTTTGTCGGCATTGGTTTCGCCGAGAATATTGCCGTGGCACTGGAGCAGCGCTTTCTCGGCAACGACAGTGAATCGCAGGCAGGGTCTCCACGCGATCTCACGCTCGTTTATGCCGCCGGCCAGGGTGACGGCAAGGACCGCGGCCTCAATCACTTCGGTCATGAAGGCCTGGTGGCGCGGGTCATTGGTGGCCATTGGGGGCTGGTGCCGGCGCTCCAGCACTTGGCTGTCACTGATCGCATTGAAGCTTACAACTTGCCGCAGGGCGTCATTACCCACCTCTTCCGCGAAATTGCTGCACACCGGCCGGGATTGATCACCCGCGTTGGCCTGGGTACTTTTGTCGATCCACGGCATGGCGGTGGCAGGATCAATGCCAGAACGAAGATTGATCTAGTCGAACTGATGATTGTCGGTGGCGAGGAATATCTGTTCTACAAGGCATTCCCAATTCATGTGGGCATCGTGCGCGGCACCACCGCCGACCCGGATGGCAATGTCACGATGGAAAAAGAGGCGCTGACACTGGATGCACTGGCCATCGCAATGGCTGCCCATAATTCGGGCGGGATCGTTATTGTTCAGGTCGAGCGGATTGCTGCGCGTGGCTCGCTCAATTCGCGGCAGGTGAAGATTCCCGGGATCATGGTTGATTGGGTGGTGGTTGCGGAGAAATCCGAGTACCACATGCAAACCTTTATCGAGCCATACAGTCCGGCGTTCTCTGGCGAGATCAGGGTACCGGTGACATCGATCCCGCCCATGGAACTTTCCGCGCGCAAGATCATTGCCCGCCGCGCAGCACTCGAACTCAAGGTCAACGACATCGTCAATCTGGGTATCGGCATGCCCGAAGGCGTGGCCAACGTTGCCGCCGAAGAACAGATCATCGACTTGATGACGCTGACTGCCGAACCCGGCGTCATCGGTGGCATTCCCGCGGGCGGATTGAACTTCGGCGCCGCCACCAATGCTGTCGCCATCATTGACCAGCCCTATCAGTTCGACTTCTATGATGGTGGCGGGTTGGATATTGCCTTCCTCGGACTGGCCCAGGCCGATGCCAGCGGTAATCTCAACGTCAGCCGTTTCGGTCAGCACTTGGCGGGTGCCGGCGGCTTCATCAGCATCAGCCAGAATGCGAAGAAGGTGGTCTTCGTCGGAACCTTTACCGCGGGCCATCTGACTGTATTGATCGACGCTGGGACACTGACAATTCTCACCGAAGGTGAATTGCCAAAATTCGTCGAAGCCGTCGAACAGCGTACCTTCAGCGGCGAGTACGCGTTCAAGCGCGGCCAGCGAGTCCTCTATGTCACCGAACGTTGCGTCTTTCGCCTGGTCGAGAACGGGCTGGAACTGATCGAAATCGCCCCCGGCATCGATCTTGAACGGGACATCCTCGGCCAGATGGCCTTTCGCCCCAAGGTTTCGCCGAACCTGAAGACGATGGATGTGCGCATTTTCCGCCCCGACCTCATGGGGATGCATGACGACATGCTGGCCGACTGCCCAACCGCACCCACAAGGAACCCAGAGAAATGAAAATCGTAGATATCAAGGCATTTCTCATCATCACCTATCGCACCGATCCCGACGCATTGCGGGCGGTCGTGCCAGAGCCGCTAGAGATAGCGGAACCGATCGTGAAGTATGAATTTATCCGTATGCCCGATTCGACCGGTTTTGGCGATTACACGGAATCGGGCCAGATCATCCCGGTCAGCTTTCGCGGCGTGCAGGGCAGCTATTCGCACGCGATGTACCTCAATGACCATCCCCCCATCGCCGGTGGACGCGAGTTGTGGGGCTTCCCGAAAAAGCTGGCTTCGCCCAAGTTGGTGACCGAGATCGATACCTTGGTGGGCACGCTCGATTATGGAAAAGTCCGCATCGCCAAGGCGACCATGGGCTTCAAGCATCGCCTGGCTGATCATGCCGCAGTGCTGGCCGGAATGGCCATGCCAAATTTCCTGCTGAAAATCATTCCCCACGTCGATGGTTCGGTACGCATTTGCGAACTGGTGCGCTATTACCTGACCGAGGTGACGCTCAAGGGGGCCTGGACCGGGCCGGGATCGCTGGAACTGCATCCGCACGCGCTCGCCCCCGTGGCGGATCTGCCGGTGCTCAAGATCGAATCTACGCTGCACTTTGTCGCCGACCTGACGCTCGACCTGGGCGAAGTCGTCTACGACTATCTCTCACCGCAAGAGGTTTGAATCATGGGACAACTCGAAGGCAAGGTTGCATTCATTACCGGCGCGGCTAGTGGTATCGGCAGAGAGATCGCCCTGGTGTTCGCACTTGAAGGCGCAACGATTGCGATTGCCGATTTGAATCAGCAAGGGGCGTCTACGGTTGCCGCTGAAATCGAAAAGACCGGGGGAAATGCGATCGGTCTGGCGGTGGATGTGACTAATGAGGAACAGGTTGCCACTGCCGTGGCGACCACCGTCAAAGCGTTTGGAAACATCGACATCCTGATCAGCAACGCCGGCATCCAGATTGTCTGTCCCATCGAGGAGTTCAGCTTTGCCGATTGGAAACGCATGTTGGCGATCCACCTCGACGGTGCTTTCCTGACGACCCGCGCCTGTGTCAAGCAGATGGTCGCCAGCGGCAAAGGTGGCAGCATCATCTACATGGGATCGGTGCATTCCAAGGAGGCCTCGGTCCTGAAAGCGCCCTACGTCACCGCCAAGCACGGCCTGATCGGCTTGGCCAAGACAGTGGCCAAGGAAGGCGCCCAGCACAACATCCGCGCCAACGTCATCTGCCCGGGCTTTGTCCGCACGCCGTTGGTAGATAAACAGATTCCCGAGCAGGCCAGGACCTTGGGTATCAGCGAAGCTGAAGTAATCAGGGATGTGATGCTCAAGCGGACGGTCGACGGAGAGTTCACCACCACCACCGACATCGCTCGGGTGGCCTTGATGTTCGCATCATTCCCGACCAATGCACTGACGGGCCAGTCGCTGGTCGTCAGTCATGGCTGGTTCATGCAGTAGGAGGAAGGCACACAACATGAGTACGATCACGACGCAAGACGGTACCCGGATTTATTACAAAGACTGGGGTGTAGGACAACCCGTGGTCTTCAGTCATGGCTGGCCCCTCAATGCCGATAGCTGGGAAGCCCAGATGCTGTTTCTGGCCTCCCATGGCTATCGCTGCATTGCCCATGACCGCCGCGGCCATGGCCGGTCGAGCCAGCCATGGATTGGCAACGACATGGATACTTTTGCCGACGATCTCGCTGAACTCATTGATGTACTTGATCTCGAAGCGGCAGTCCTGATCGGCTTCTCCATGGGGGGCGGCGAAATTGCTCGTTATATCGGTCGTCATGGCACGCTGCGCGTCGCCAAGGTCGCCTTGATCTCCGCCGTTACTCCGTTAATGCTGAAAACCACGGCCAATTCCGGTGCAAGCGGCGTCCCGATCGAAGAGTTTGACAAGATTCGACGCGCCTGCATCACCGATCGCTCGCAGTTTTACAAGGACTTTGCTGGTGGCCCGTTTTTTGGGGGCAATCGGCCGGGTATCCAGATCACGCAAGGCATAGTGGATGCGTTCTGGCTAAGGGGGATGCAGTCCGGTCACAAGAATAGCCTCGATTGCATCAAGGCATTCTCGGAAACGGATTTCACTGGAGACCTGAAGAAGTTTGATGTGCCAACATTGATCATTCACGGCGATGACGACCAGGTCGTACCAATCAACATTTCAGCTGTTCGCACGGTGGAACTGGTCGAGAACGCGGCCCTGAAAATTTATGAGGGGGCGCCCCACGGCATCCCGGAAACGCACAAGGACCGACTTAACGCCGACTTGCTTGCCTTTCTCAAGGCGTGAACAGTGCCATTATTGTTCCTTCGACGACGTTATCAGTACCTTGTGTGATGTCATTGTTCGAATAATTTATACTACAATAAGTATCGCTGTAGTATAAGTATTATGGAAATGCCTTACACAGAACAATCGACCAGCGCCCAGAATGCCTATGCCGATCTCTTCGATGCGGCGTTGGCCGCGCATGTCGCCGCAGGCGTAGTAGGGTTGAACGGCAGCTTCGCCAAAAAGACGGTCCATGGTCGCGAGTACTGGTACTTCCAGTTCCGCGACATCGGGGGTGCGGTGAAGCAACTCTACCTCGGACCCGCCAGCGACAAACTCGCCGTCTTGATCCGTGACCACCGCGACCACCAGCCCAAGCCGCTCCAGCGCCTCGCCGCCGCCGCCATCGCGCTCGGTTGCGAGCCCCTGCTGCCAAAGCACTTTCGCGTCATCCGTCGCCTGGGTGAGTACGGTTTCTTCCGGAGAGGGGGAATTCTGGTCGGCACGCATGCCTTCATGGCCATGGCTAACATGCTTGGCATCGCTTCGGCTGAGCGCATGCAGACCCAGGATGTCGACTTCGCTCATGCCGGCAAGAACATCTCCGTGGCGCTGCCCGCCAACATCGTGGTCGAAACGGCGAACGCCATCGAATCGCTGCAAATGGGGCTGCTGCCGATCTCGACCCTGGATGGCAAGCCGGGCGGTACCTTTCTGAATCCCACCGACCCTGCTTTCCGCTTGGACTTTCTGACCTCGAAGGATTCGGAAAGCGATGCGCCGGTCTACATCGAGGGGTTGTCCATCGCCCTACAGCCATTACGATTCATGGAATTCTCCATGGTCGACACCGTCCAGGCGGCGGTCATCAGCAATGAAGGAACGACCATCGCCAATATCCCGCGACCGGACCGCTTTGCCATCCACAAGTTGATCGTATCAGCGGAGCGCGATGCCGTTGCCGAAATCAAGGCCAACAAGGATGTACGGCAAGCCAATGTACTCATCCAGTACTACCTGGATCACCGTCCGGAGGAAATTGCCGAAGCCTGTCAGGACGCATTTGCGCGTGGTCCCAGCTGGAGAAAGCGGCTGAAAGCTGGATTGGCCCGCCTGGGAAAGATCAATCCTGAGGCGGCAAGCCGATTGGGGGACATGACGTCCTGAAAGCAACTGTGCATTCCCCTGACTGAGCAGGGCGATTGTCGATTCACACGCAACGCACTGGCCTTGCAATTGAGTATGGCGCACGATTTTCGGTGCCGTTCCGCTAGCGCCGACTTTTTCAAGGTGGGCGTATTACTTCAGGTCATGCAACAGGCGGCTCAGTTCCTTCTTGACCACGGCGTAGCACTCGCAGGCGCATTTTTCCAGTCCGGAGCGATCAAGCACGGCAATGTGACCACGGCGGTAACTGATATAACCATCGCGCTGCAAGTTTCCGGCCGCTGCGGTAACGCCTTCCCGACGTACACCAAGCATGCCCGCGATCAATTCCTGCGTAATGACCAACTCCCGTCCGGACACGCGATCATGGGTCAGCAACAGCCAGCGGCATAACTGCTGCTCAAGCGAGTGGTGCCGATTGCAGGCGGCGGTCTGGGACATCTGTGTCAGTAGTGCCTGGGTATAGCGCAGCAACAAACGCTGCATCAGGCCGGCGCGATTGAATTCCTGCAACAGTTTGTGGCGCTCAAGCCGGTAAGCGTAGCCGGCGGTTTGCACCACCGCCGAACTTGAGGTGGTATCACCGCCCATGAACAGCGAGACGCCGACGACGCCTTCATTACCCACCCCTGCCGTTTCCGCCGATGCGCCGGAAGCCATGACATAGTGCAAGGACACGATGGCGGTGGTAGGAAAGTAAGCGTGGTGCATCTGAATACCGGGTTCGTAGAGCATTTTGCCGAGAGGCAATTCGACGAGTTCCAAGTGCGCCGCCAAAGGCTCGAATTCTGCTGCCGGCAATGCGGCAAGCAGATGGTTTTGCTGCGGGCTATGTAGAGTCGGCATGGTCGGGAATCCAGATCGCGCGGGCTACTTGTTTGCGCTTTGTGCCACGCCAATGCCACGGTAGCCAATAAAGCGGGATGACTGGTTGAACATCGGCTCCCCGCTGACCCGGAACGTCTGTTTCGAGCCATCGGCATTGACCCGGCTGAAGACAAAATCCAGAAAAGGTTGCCGGGCCGCGATGGTGGCCTGCAGCAGTTTCCGCTGATCCTCGTCCCAGCCCATCAGCGGAACACTGTGGGCATCGTCCGCCAAGGCGTCGACCTGGATGCCCAGCATTTCCAGTACCGGGCCGGATACTTTGGTGAAGTTCCCGTTCTCGTCCTGTTCCCAGTACCAGTCGGAAGCCAGCTCGGTAAGGCTGCGATAACGCGCTTCGCTTTCGCGCAGTTCGGCGGTACGCTCCTGAATCGTCTCCTCCAGTTCCTTGCTGTAATTCTCAAGTTTCTTGTACAGCAAGCGCACTTCCAGCATGTTGTGAATGCGTGTCTTGACTTCGACAAGATCGAACGGTTTGCTGATGAAATCCTTGGCGCCGGCCTGCAGGGCACGCAATTTATGGCCGGGCTGGGCGGTAATGACGAGGACGGGCAGGTAAGCATCCGCAGCGTTGGTTTTGAGGCCGGCCATCACCTGAAAGCCATCCATGCCGGGCATCTGCAAATCCAGCAGGATCAGGTCGTAGCCTTGTTTTCTATGCAGCGCACAGACCTCCTCGGGCTTCATCGTCGAGGTGACGCAGGTGTAACCAGCACCACTCAGCATTTGCTCAAGCAGAATGACATTCGATTCCTGATCGTCAACGATCAGGATGCTGGCGTTGAGGATATCGGACTCGGTAATCATGGTGCGGGTTCCTTGTGAACTGCGCGGGCTGCCGCAGCGTGGGAAAATTTCAGTGCCTCGTCCAGTTTATCCATGAATTCACCCAGCTTGATAGGTTTGGTGAGGTAGTCAAAAAATCCGGCTTCAAGCGCCTTCTCGATGTCACGGGGCATCGCATTGGCACTGATAGCGATGATCGGGATATGCGCCGTAGCCGGGTCAAGCCGCAGGATTTGCATGGCATCGATTCCGCTGATGCCGGGCAGGTTGATATCCATCAAAATTACCTCCGGCAGATAGGTGCGGGCAAATTCGATGCCGAGGCTGCCGTCTGCCGCGGAGAGCAGGCGCAGATCGGCACGACGTGCCACGAGTTGCTCGACCAGTTCCAGATTGGCCGGATTGTCTTCCACATAGAGCAGGGTACGTAGTGGCGTGCCTTCGGGCAGACCGGGCCGCACCCGTACACCTTGCTCGACCTTGTGCGCCGAAAGTTGTGGCGCCGCAGTCCGGCGCAATTCGATCCAGAACACGCTGCCTTCACCAGTGCTGCTGTCTGCGCCGATGCTGCCGCCCATCAACTCGATCAAGCGCTTGGTGACCACCAGACCGATACCCGTGCCTTCTTCCAGGGTAGCTTCTTTGCCCATTCGGTTGAATGGCTGGAAAAGCTGCATCAGCTGTTCGGGAGACATGCCAACACCGGTGTCGCGCACGCTGATACGCAGTAAATCCGGCGGGCGCGGGGCACATTCAACCGTCACCGAGCCCCCTGACTGGTTGTATTTGACGGCATTCACCAGCAGGTTGATCATTACCTGCTTCAATCGGGTGCGATCTGCCTTGACATGGTAAGGCAGGTCAAAGTGCAGAAACGTCATGCCGATACCGCGCTTCTGTGCCATCGGCTCGATCATGGCCCGGCATTCAAGCATGATCTCAAGCAGTGAAACCGGTTCCCCGGACAATGTTACCCGGCCGGCCTCGATGAGTGCGAGATCGAGGATTTCATTGACCAGTTCCAGCAGATACCAGCCACCCTTGAGAATCTGCTCGATATTGCGTTTTTGCGCAGGGGTCGGCGGCGGCGCACCGGTTTCCAGTAGTTGGGCGAAACCGAGGATGGCATTCAGCGGTGTGCGCAATTCATGGCTCATGCTGGAAAGGAAATCCGATTTCGCGAGATTGGCCTTCTCGGCCACGGACTTGGCACTCTCAAGCTCGATGCCTCTGTCGCGCAGAGCCTGCTGCACCGCATATTCTTCGGTGACATTGCGAAACACCAGCACCGCGCCGATCACCTGGCCATCACGGTTGCGAATTGGCGCACAGCTGTCGGCGATCGAGCACTCCTTACCATCTCGGGCGACCAGCAAGGTATGGTTGGCCAGGCCTTGTATCGTGCCAAGCGCCAGGGTTTCCATGACTGGGATCTTGCTGGGTTGGCGGGTTTCCTGGTTGAGGATATGAAATACCTCGCTCACCGGACGCCCCGTGGCTTCTGCCTGTAGCCAGCCAATAAGTTGCTCGGCCACGGGGTTCAGGCGGATCACCCGTCCTTCGGCGTCGGTGGTGATGACTGCATCGCCAATGGAATTAAGCGTTACGGCGAGCTTTTCCTCGCTATCCCGCAAAGTGATGTTGGCCAGTTCCAGCCGGGCGTTCAAAGCTTCCTGAATTTCGAGCAAATGCTGAGTTTCAAGATGGATCAAATTCCTCAGCTTCTGCTGTGACTCCCGATAGATCAACCAGCCGAACGCCAACAAAAATAGCAGGCCAAACAGACTGACGGCATACCCTCCTTGTATGCCGGACTCATTTTCAATCTGTCTATAAGCCCAGAACGAAGCCGTCACTCCCAGCACCAGCAGCATGATCGCCCCAGCAAACCAGATGACGATTTTATTAGTCAATTTTACGGACACTTGCCTATCCACTTGGATCACGTGGCCTCTATTGACGGGATGGCCCCGCCTGCCTTGGTACGATTAGTGATCATCACATCTCGGCTGGAATCGGTCTGTGCGCCAGCGTACAGAAAACAGCCTGATGTCCGGTGATGATGGCTGCAACTTCTGTCGACCTTCCGGAGCGAGCGCCGGAAATCGGTCAAATCACAAAACAAAGGGGTTCAGCATGAAGAATAAAACAGTTGTCTCGGCAATCATGGCAGTACTCATGGCCATGGGGAGTTATTCCTTCGCCAAAGGTAACGAAGGCCGCCATGATCGCGGCCGCCATGAGCAATCTCAACGTGGCGGCCAGCCAGACCGTCGCGACCAGCAGGCACGGCCACCACAACACTGGGAATACACGAGACACGCATACCGGTTCAAGGGGCACGATGAGCGTGGAGCAGGGCCCGGCCATCAATTCCATCGGGGCGAACGCCTTCCGGCTGAATACCACCATCGGCACTATGTGGTCGATGACTGGCGTGGGCATCACTTGAGCGCCCCGCCGCGTGGTTACCACTGGGTACAGGCCGGTAGCGACTATGTTCTGGTAGCGATTGCCTCTGGCATTATCGTGCAGCTCTTGCTGAACAACTGACTCGGTCGGGTGGTGGCGTAAATCTTCATACGCTAATGAGATTTGTCCTGGACTTCATCACCTTGAGCTGCATAAGTACGTTGGCGCACAGACTCGCTGTCCAGGCGTGGATCAGTATGCGCCATGGGCAACGCCGTGCAGTTCAAGCGATGAATGCCGTTATTGCCCAGTCCATTCACTCACACTAGGGAGACATGATGAAAACTGAACTTGTCGCAAATAACCAGAATGTAGAAGGTAATGAGCATGTGCTCGACGACGTGGTCAGCGACGCCGACGACCTGTTAAGGAAAATCTCTGGTGCCACCGCCGAATCGCTGGCTTTGGCACGTACGAAGATCGAAGAAAAAATGAGCGAGGCAAAATCAAACGTCGAAGCTGCACGCAACTCCATCTCGGGAAAGGTTCACGACGCCGCAGATAATGTTTATGGGTATGTTGCTGAAAATCCATGGAAGGTTGCCGTTGTTGCGACTGCGGCAGCCGTTGCCGGTGTCATCGTCGGGGTTTTTCTCAACCGCCGCTGACTGATGTGATGGGCGTTGCGAATCATGGCACATCGTTCAACTTGGCTTGCTGCGGCAGCAGGGGTATTCCTGCTCGCGCTGGCGGGTTGCGCGACGTTGCCGGACACGGCTGCGCTCATCGAGAAGCACAGCGAGCAGGCTGCCCGTTTTGAAAGTGCGCGCGGCCCGCTTTCCGCACGGAATAGCGCCGCCATCGTTGCGGAACTGAAACGCAAGTCCGGTGACATTGATATTCTGGACAAGCAGCTTGCGCTGGAGCAGGCGATTGTCGGCAGCCCGCTCATCCTGGGCAACAAGGTCATCCTGCTCCAGGACGGTGCGGCGACTTATTCGGCCATGTTTGCCGCGATCCGCAAGGCGCGTGACCACATCAACATGGAGTCCTACATCATCGACGATGATGAAATTGGCCGGCAATTCGCTGAACGGTTGCTGGAGAAGCAAAATGCCGGGGTCCAGGTTAATGTGATCTACGACAGCATCGGTGGATTCAATACGCCGAAAGCATTCTTCGAGCGTCTGAGCACGGCCGGTATCGCGGTGCTCGAATTCAACCCGGTCAACCCGTTTGCGGCAAAGACGCCGTGGCTGCCCAACAACCGCGATCACCGTAAACTGCTGGTGGTGGATGGCCAGACCGCATTCATAGGCGGCATCAATATCAGCAGCGTCTACGCTTCCGGGTCGGTTATCCATAGCGCCGGAAAGACGAGCAGGAGTGCCATTGCCTGGCGCGATACCGATTTGCAGATCGAAGGACCGGTGGTCGCTGAATTTCAGAAACTGTTCCTGGAAACCTGGGAAAAGCAGCGCGGCATGCCGCTTGCAGCGAGGGACTACTTTCCCGTGCTGAAAGCGGAGGGGAAGGATATCGTGCGCGCCATCGGCAGCACGCCGGACGACCCCTACAGCCTGATCTACCTGACGCTGATCTCCGCCATCGGCAATGCCGAAAAGCATGTTTGGCTCACGAATGCCTACTTCGTACCGGACCCACAGTTGCTGCAATCCCTGAGTGAAGCGGCCAGGCGCGGGGTCGACGTAAAACTTATCCTGCCTGGTCACACCGATTCGCAAGTTACGTATCACGCCGGTCGCTCGCATTACGCCGCTCTATTGAGCGCTGGCGTCAAGATTTACGAGCTACGCGAGCCGCTGTTGCATTCCAAAACCGCAATCATCGACGGCGTGTGGTCGTGCCTGGGTTCAAGCAACCTCGACTGGCGCAGTTTTCTCGACAACGACGAGGTCAATGCGGTGGTGTTGGGGCGCGACTTTGCCTTGCAAATGCAGGCCATGTTCGACAAGGACATACAGGGTTCGGAAGCCATCGATCTCGCCTCCTGGCAAGACAGGTCGCCTTGGCTGCATGTCAAGGAGTGGGCGGCCAGCCTGCTGCAGCGATGGTTCTAGCTCCTGGGCTTACACGTATGTGCGGAGATGCACGGAACGTCCGGTTTGCCATGCCTGGACGGTGTCCCGGAATTCTGGCCGGATGCCTGTTGCTGGCATTAGGCGGTTGCGGTTCGATCGCCCGGCAGGATGCCTCGCCCGACCAGATCAACGTGCCGGAT
>JFJP01038679.1_pt1 | contig 16293 bp, 11 predicted proteins | sample 431651 | NCBI WGS metagenome assembly JFJP01 (sample SAMN02602958, study PRJNA72255) | Microbial mat metagenome, whole genome shotgun sequencing project. | biome: fresh water; feature: sink hole; material: water; isolation source: purple microbial (photo- and chemosynthetic) mats found in... | reverse complement strand
AATGAAACTAAACAAATGTTGGATACTGAACGAGAGAGCGGACTTCGTTTGACGAAACAGCTTTCTGAAGCACAGACTGATAATAAGAATCTGAAAGAGAAGATTGAGGATCAAAAGAAGCAGATTGATCAAACAAATTCGAAGCTTACAACAGAATTCAAAAATATTGCAAATATAATTCTTGAAGAAAAATCACGCTCGTTCACTGAGCACAATAAGCTCAGTTTGGATTCCATTCTCAATCCACTCAAAGATCGAATCGAAGAATTTAAGAAACAGGTGGAAACTACCTATGAAAAAGAATCACGCGATACGATGAGTCTAAAAGATGAAGTGAGACGATTAGCAGAACAAAACATCAAGATCAGTGAAGATGCAAATAATCTGACACGTGCTTTAAAAGGAAATACCAAGACCCAGGGCAATTGGGGTGAATTTGTTTTGGAAAAAATACTTGAACGATCGGGATTAGAAAAAGATCGGGAATATAAGCTCCAAGTCTCCACCAAGAATGTCGATGGTGAAACGATCCGTCCGGATGTTGTTGTTCTTTTACCTGATGAAAAACATATCATTATTGATTCCAAGGTCTCGTTGACTGCGTATGAATCACTTGTCAGTGCTGAAAATGATGAAGAGCGGGAACAATTCACAAAAGAGCATATTGCTTCAATACGTTCACATCTAAAACTTCTTGGCGATAAGAACTATCAAACGGCAGAATCGCTCAATTCGCCCGAGCTGGTATTGATGTTTGTTCCCATTGAAGCATCGTTTGGGATTGCAGTGCAAACGGATAAAGAGTTGTTCAATTATGCGTGGGATAAAAAAATAGTGATCGTAAGTCCATCAACACTTCTGGCTACATTGGTTACGATCTCTTCCATTTGGAAACAGGAAAAGCAGACGCGAAACGCGATCGATATAGCATCAAAAAGCGGTGCGCTATACGATAAATTCGTTGGATTTGTTGAAGATCTGAAAGAGGTAGGGAATAAAATGAATTCAGCAAAAGAATCGTATGGAAAAGCAATGTCAAAATTAACGGAAGGGAAAGGAAATATTGTGAGTTCCATAGAAAAATTAAAAACCCTTGGTGCAAAGGCAACAAAATCAATACCACAAAACATTCTTGACCGGGGAGAATCAGAGTAAAACTTGAATGTTAGTTAGGATTTTTCTACTTTTAAAGAGCAAGAACATAGTATGCTTCGCTAAACTCTTCACTTCAGGGAGAACGATCAATCGCAGATTTGATACATATTTATAACAGCGTGTAGGCGCATTGGTTGTTTTTTCCATTCACATTTCTCAATATTCACACATTGACCATTTCATTGGTGCGTAAAGCATTATTTATCGGATTGACGGTGATTGCCGTTTTATTGACTTTTGCATTTGTTGTTTCTTCAGCAAATGCAAGCGGGAATACTGTACGCTTCATGGAACGGAGTTTCTCTGCACAAGATTCTTCCAGTGTTGATACGACGAGCGCTATTGCAGATTCATTAAAAGTTAAGGTATACGTTGTTAAGGATTCCACATATCTTGAACAACTTACTTATCGTCGTAAAGACGCTGAAGCAGCGCAGGCATTTCCTTCGTCAAACAATCCATTCTATTTGAAACCGCCTGTGATTGTCTCACAAAGCGTACAACTTGATTCAACGGGAAAATATGTTATTGTCAGACAGACGGTGAACGGAAAGGATGTAAGGATTCCGATAAAAGTTCCCTTAGAAGAATATGTGCGCCAGCGGGCGAATGCCGATTTTGAAAAGAATTTTTCGGAACTCGTTCTTAAAGAAGAATCAGCTAAAGCGAATAAGAAAAAAGATGATCTCGGTGATCTGCTCGGTGCATTTACAAAGATCGATATTCCTGTGCCGGCAAATCCCGTTTTCTCTATCTTTGGACCGCCCCGTATCAATTTAAATATATCCGGTGCAGTAGATATCCGTGCCGCATTCAGAAATACAACAACTGACCAGCAGACAATCAGCGCGTACGGAAATACGAGAAACGAACCGGACTTTGCTCAAGAAGTGCAGATCAATGTCAGCGGTACGATCGGTGATAAGTTAAATATCCTTGCGGATTGGAATACGCAACGAACGTTTGAATATGAAAATCAGCTACGAATAAAGTATACCGGATATGAAGACGAGATCGTGCAAAGCGTCGAAGCCGGTAACGTTTCTCTTTCTACCAGTTCCAGTTTCGTCTCCAGCAGTTCGGCGTTGTTTGGCATTAAAACCGCATTGCAAATTGGACCGTTGAAACTGACGGCAATTGCTTCGCAGAAGAAAGGACAAATTCAGGAAAAAAGTGTTTCTGGTGGCGCGCAGGAAATACAATTTGAAAAACGTGCGTGGGAATATTCCAAAGATCACTTTTTTATTGATACCGCATATTTCTCCTCGTTTGAGCCATATATACGGACACAGACAATTAGTGCTGAACAATCCCGTCTCATCATTAAAGCAAACGAATACGAAGTTTGGCTGTATCACACGGGTGCTGCAAACGAAAACATGAGACGTGCAAATGCATTTCTTAACCTTCCATCGGTTCGTGCAAATACCCAAGATACAAGTCTATATAGGGATTTACGAGATGTTAAAATTGCAACCGATGCCGAAAAATCCATTGTTGCTGGGAATTGGGATAAATTGGAACCGGCTAAAGATTATGTTCTAAATCCATACACCGGACAGTTGACAATGAACCGATCAGTTCAAGATGGACAGGCAATTGCAATTTCCTACAGAATAGAAAATAATTCAACCGGACCTGATGATGATCTGATTTATGGAACTCCGACAAAATCCGAGCAAGGTGATACGGTACTAGTTCTAAAATTGGTAAAACCATTGAACTATATTTTGCCTCAGGACAAAGTAATGTTTTCTATGATGTTGAAAAATATTTATCCTTTGGGTGGACGTAAAATTCAAAAAGAAGGGTTTTTTCTTGAGATGCGATACAAAGAATCAGGACAGGAAGCAGTGGACGTTATCGGAAAAACGAAGATCATAAAGTTATTTGGGTTAGATAAAAATGGGGAAAGCGGAAATACACCGGATGATAAATTTGATTTCACTCAATTTACTATTGATCAAGAACGAGGTGAAATTATTTTCCCCACACTCAGGCCTTTCACTGATGGATTGCGTGCCGGATTATTGGAATTTGAACCTTCGCCCCCCGACACACTTTACAAAAAATATATTTACGATAATCTTTATGATACGACATACCTTGCGGCTCAGAACAATAACTTGAAGGATAAGTTTGTCATCACCGGAAAGATCACCGCATCGAGTTCAAATACGATCAATCTTGGATTTAATGTGGTTGAAGGAAGTGTGCAAGTTTTATTGGATGGGCAGATGCTAACTGCAAATGTAGATTACACGGTAGATTATATCATCGGACAAGTAGTCATCAGAAAACAGGAAGCCTTGGTTCCCGGAAAAAATCTTCAAGTTAAATTTGAACAGAACGATCTTTTCCAGCTTGCGTCAAAAACATTGATGGGTTTACGAGGTGAAGTTGATGTTTCAGAGAAAACAAAATTTGGATTTACCGTAATGAATTTGGATCAACAAGTTTTGAGCGACAAAGTTCGGTTGAATGAAGAACCATCCAATAATACGATCTATGGATTTGATGGACAAACAAGCGGTGAAGTTCCATTCTTAACAAAGGCAATCGATGCACTTCCGTTGCTTGATACAAAAGCAAAATCAGAATTTACGCTGCGTGGTGAAGCTGCGTATATGAATCCTGACCCGAACACCAAAAAAAGTACAATTGCTAACGACAATGGAAAAGGGATTGCATATATCGATGATTTTGAAGGTGCAAAAAGAATAATTCCTATTGGCGTTGGATATGGACAGTGGCACGATATCAGCGCACCAAAATATCAGTTTAATATCGATACATCGTTGCTTGTACCTGATGCGATGAAGATAAATTCAAAAGCGAAAGCATATTGGTACAACGAACCGAATGGGATCTATATTGACGATATTTATGGACGTGATGCAGATGGTAAATCAATAAAACAAGTTGGTCGAGGACAGGATAGAATTCAAGCGCTGACGTTAGATTACAATCCAAAAAAACGAGGAGCATATAATTTCTCGCTCAATCTTGATTCAACCTTACTACGTGAACCAAGAAAAAACTGGGCAGGTATTCAAAAACTGGTTTCACTGAGCGCAATAAATCTTGTACAGGAAAATGTTGGATTCATTGAAATTTGGGTAAGGGTTGCTAAAGGATCCATTGATTCATCGCGAAAAGTATTTATTGATCTTGGATCGATCAGTGAAGATATTATTCCTAATGGAGCGTGGGATACAGAAGATAAGGGGACATTTAAGAATGATATTCTTAACCCCGGTGAAGATACGGGTCTTGATGGTTTTTTTGATGGGGAGGAACAATCAAAATATGCTCCATTTATCGAAGCAAACAAAGTGCTCTTTCCGGAAATTGTGAACGATCCTTCCGGTGATAATTATAACTATAATGATAAAAATAATTTTGAAGCAATCAATCTTACTGAGGGGAATACTAATAGTGAGATCGGGCGTTTTCCTGATTCGGAGGATCTGAATCGAAATAGTATCACAGATCAGACAAACAACTATTATGAATATGAATTGAATTTAGATACGACTAGTTCAAATCCATTGAAAGTTGGAGGAGGAGCAAATGGATGGTTCCAGTATCGAATTCCAATCAATGCATTTAAAAATATTATTGGTGCGCCTGATCAGACAAATATTCAATACGCGAGAATGTGGTTTACCGGACATCCGGATGAATTTGAAATGCAATTTGTTGAATTCAATCTTATCGGGAATCAATGGGAAGAAGTAAAAAAGAACGATCCAACATTCAAGGTCTCTGTTGTAAATATTGAAGATAACTCGTTGCAAGGATATGGATCGCCGCCGGGTGTATTTCGCGAACGTGATCGAACAAAGCCCGATGAGCAGGTCTATGGAAACGAACAATCGCTCGCATTGAATTTCTTTAATCTGCCGGATGGTCAAAGCCGTGAAGTGATTAAAAAATATGCTTATCGACCATTGGATGTGTTCAGTTATCGTGAAATGAAAATGTTTGTTCATGGCAGCGACAATTTATCATCGACTGCAGAAAAAGCTTCGGTGAAAATGTATATTCGTTTCGGTTCAGATAGCTTGAACTATTATGAATACAAAACTCCGGTGTTTCCGGGATGGGATTCTCGAAACAACGTTGCAATCCGTTTTGAGGATGTTACTTCGCTGAAACAAGGAAGAAAAAATGAGAATGTTCGGACAGAAGGTCCGGTTCGCGGTGGTCCTGAAGGTTCGGTGTATGCGGTCCTTGGAAATCCTACGCTGACTCGAATAACATTCATTTCAATTGGTATTGAAAATCCTGTGATTAATGGAACAGAACGGGGCGTAAGTGGACAGGTGTGGGTCAACGAACTTCGTCTGGCTGACGTGGATGATACTCCCGGTTGGGCATACAGTATGAGCACAAGTGTAAAGTTAGCCGATCTTGGTTCTGTGGCATTTACCTATAGCCAGGTTGATCCGTTCTTTCATAGTCTTGAAAGTAGATTTGGCAGCCGTGTTACCAATAAAAACTGGAATGTATCGACAGCAATTGCGTTCGACCGCTTCTTCCCTCAAGAATGGGCCGGAACACAGTTGCCATTTAGCTATTCCCATAGTGAACAATTCAGTACACCTCTCTATAAACCAAGTTCGGATGTGCTGGTGTCAAAAGCTGCAGATCAACAAGGCGTCATCGTACGAGACTCTACGAAATCCGATGCAAGAGGTGAACAGGAAAAAGAAAAGATTTTATCGGAAGCCCAGTCGCTTTCAACAACCGATACCTATGCCGTTCCAACTATAAAAATAAATATTCCATCCAACAATTGGTTCTTTCGAGATATATTCAATCGAATTGGATATGGATTTAGTTATACCACTTCGTCAATGAGAAATCCAACAACAGCTTCACGCACATCATGGCAATGGAATGCCCGTATCGGTTACCAGTACTCATTTTCTCCGGACAACTACATTCAGCCGTTCGGATTTTTTGAGAATCTTTTTTTCCTTGAAGAATTCAGGCAGTTACAACTCTTTTATATTCCAATTTCTAACATCAATACTGGATTTTCGATTAACCGATCGCAGGCGAACGAACGACTTCGTAGTCAAACAAAAGACAGTCCCACCATTCGGGGACTATCCTCAGCGCGAAATTTTTCGTTTGCGTGGAAGTTGACGGAAAATGGATTACTGAATCTTTCCGGTGACTATGCCGTTGATGTTTCAACGTCGATGGTTCATCTTGAACTCGATCGGTACGGCCGACAGCGGGATTTTCAACAAATCATGAATCAGATCTTTTTGCAGGATCAATTCATCAACTTCGGATTTGATAATGCATACAATCAAACGGTTTCTGTCAACACTCGTCCCAAAGTTCCGGCAATGTTCGATCTCAACAAATATGTTTCAGTCACTGCGCGCTATAATGTTGGTTATCGATGGCAAAATTCACTTCAGCAGGGAACACTCGGTATTTCTACCGGATGGGGAAACAGTATCACGTTTAGTTCCGATGTGAGCTTGAAATCGTTTGTCGAGACTTGGTTTCCGGCTCAAAGTGTGACGGATGATGCAGCAGTACCGGCACCCGTTCAGTCTCGCGGTATGCGTGATCGAGATGAGGAAGATACAGCACCGGAAAAAAGTATTCCGGATTCAACAGCTTCAATAATTGCCGATACTACGGTTGTTGTGAAAAAATCATCGGGTGAAGGTTTGATCGGGTTTGCCCGCATTCTCATCAAGACTCCATTCCTTGATTATGATAAGATCAATATAAACTTCACACAAAGTAATTCAGCCAATAATGGCGGCGTTCCCGGTCGTCCGGGATTTACGAATTTCTTTGGACGTGTTCCGTTTATTCAACAATCGGAGCCACAATATGGTCCGACTCGTGCATATCAACTCGGTTTGGTCTCCACTCCGGGTGCAAGTATCACAGACGTATTTTTGAAACCGCAATTTCCATTTGTTGGATTCAATACCGATGCGGATAAGGAGATTCGTGCACGAGGAGCACAACTCTCAGACGGATACACACAAAATAATAAACTTTCTTTCCGAACCAGCAGGGATTTATGGACCGGTGCCCGGCTTGACTTGAATTGGAATCTTGGTTGGAATTATTCTCGAACGACAAGACTAAATATTGATTCTGCCACCGGGCTTGCGACAAGCAGATCGATCGCCACCGGAGGTTCGATCGAACGATCATTCTTTACGCTTCCGCCCGTATTCCTTTTTTCAATGTTCAAAAGCGGCATTGAGCAAGTCGGAAAGATTTATTCTGAATCAGTTCCAACCGATAATGCACCAAATCAAGACCAAAAACTTGCAAAAGCATTTGAAGAAGGATTTGAATCATTGCCGATCCTAAAAAAACTATTTGGCGAATATTTTCCACGGGTGAACTATTCGTTTCGATGGGATGGGTTGGAGCAAATGTCATTGTTCAAAAGTTTTGCTACCCGGGTTAGTCTTGACCATGCATACCAATCGAATTATTCTCGCACATTCATCGGAAGTGTCGGTGGAGGAGATGTAACTCAGTCTCAGAGAATTAGCTATGCATTTGCTCCCCTTGCAGGATTAAGCGTTTCATTTAAAGAAGTGTTAAAGGGAACAATGAGTGCGAATGTTCGATATGGTTCGAATGTAACCTACGATCTTTCTCCATCATCGAAAAATATAGTTGAGTCTGTCGGTAATGATATGTCGCTCACCGGAAGTTTTGCAAAATCCGGATTTGAAATTCCTCTTTTTGGACTCAGTCTGCAAAATGATATTGACATTAGCTTTACGTACTCGTTCGCGAAGAACTCACGAACGACCTATGATGCAAAAGGGAAAAGTTTTAACGCAAAAGGAACACCCGGCGAAGGATCGACCCGTACACAGATGGAACCGCGAATTCGATATGTTCTTAGTGCGCGGGTTACCGCATCGTTATTCTATCGTTATACAAAAATTGCACCTGACGAAGGCGGATCACGAATACCGGGTTCAACGACCAATGAGGGGGGAGTTGATGTGCATATTGCAATTCAATAGCTTCAATAAAGAAGAAAGTGTGGTGGAATAATGGACCATTCAAAAGGAAATATTCTCTGGGTTGACGACGAAATTGAGCTGCTGCGTGCTCATATTCTGTTGTTGCAAGACAAAGGCTATTCCGTTGATACTGCGGCGAACGGTGAGGATGCAATTGAAATTGTGAAATCAAAAAGTTTCGACCTTGCGTTTCTTGATGAGATGATGCCGGGGAAAGGCGGACTCGAGACGCTTGCGGTCATTAAAGAAATATCTCCGGCACTCCCAGTTGTTATGATAACGAAGAATGAAGCGGAATCATTGATGGAAGAGGCGATAGGGAGTAAAATATCTGATTACCTTACAAAACCGGTAAATCCGAGCCAAATACTTCTTGTCTGCAAAAAATTTTTGGAAGGGAAGAAACTTCAAAGCGAACAAGTTTCGCGTGACTACACAATGGAGTTTTCTTCTATTTCAAGAATGCTGTTGAATCCAATGGATTATTCTGAATGGGTTGACCTGTATTTGAAGATGACGAACTGGGAAATGGAACTTGATAAACATCCGGAACTTGGATTGCAGAAAATGCTGGCGGATCAGCGTAGAGAAAGTAATGCAGAATTTTCGAAGTACGTTGAAAAGAATTATCAAACATGGATCAACAAAAAAGAAAACCGTCCGGTACTATCGACCGAAATAATTGAGAAATACGTTATTCCACAATTGGATGAGAAAAAATCAGTCTTCCTTTTTGTTATTGATTGTATGAGGTTGGATCAGTGGCTGGTGATGGAGGAATACCTGCGCGAATTGTATTCTATTGAAAAGGAATATTATTATTCGATCCTTCCGACTGCAACACCGTATTCTCGGAATGCAATTTTTAGCGGATTGTTTCCTCTTGAACTGGAACAACGTTTTCCGGACCTGTGGCAGGGAGAAGATGACAGTGAATCGAGTCATAATAAATACGAGAAAGAACTTCTGATAAAACTGTTGGAACGGAAGCGTGTTCCAATGAAATCGGAACCGAAATATGTAAAGATCCTCGATCCCGAATTCGGCCGGCAGATCCAATCGAATATCATTTCGTACACGCAAAACAAATTAACTGCGATCGTAGTGAATTTTGTGGATATGCTTGCGCACGGTCGTTCAGATGATCCGATCTTAAAAGAGATCGCTCCGGATGAATCTGCGTATCGATCTTTGACGAATTCCTGGTTCAAACATTCTTCGCTCTTTGGGATGTTTCAAGCGCTCTCAACCCGAAAAGATGTTAAGATCATAGTTACAACTGATCACGGAAGCGTACGCTGTATGCGCGGCTCGAAAGTTATCGGTGATAAAGAAGCGTCAACTAACCTTCGGTACAAGTTCGGACGAAATCTTAAATCGGATGATAAACAATCCATCTTCTTGAAAAATCCGAAAGATTTCAAACTGCCGCAGCGCGGTATCACTACAAATTATATTGTCGCGAAAGAAGATTATTATTTTGTCTATCCGACGGAATATCATAAGTATTTAAATCAATATCGCGACAGTTTTCAACATGGCGGTATCTCGATGGAAGAGATGATCCTTCCGGTCATTACAATGGAATCGAAAGTGCAGTGAAACGGATCGTAACACATAACGAAGCTGAAACGATAGAAGCCGGAAAAGTATTTGCGCAACAACTTATTCCCGGCAGTGTTGCTGCACTATTTGGCGATCTTGGCAGCGGTAAAACACGATTTGCAAAAGGTGTTTCACGTGGATTAGGACTGAATGAAAATGTAACAAGTCCAACATTCACCATTGTGAATGAACATATTGGCGGGAGACTTCCTCTGTATCATTTTGATTTCTATCGTTTACGATCGATCTCTGAATTGAATGAGATCGGCTATGACGAATATATCTTCGGTAACGGAGTATGTGTGCTTGAATGGGCAGATATGATTCAGGAAAGACTTCCTTTAAAGAGATTCGATGTTCGATTCGTACTTGGTGAAAATGAAAATGATCGGATCATTACGATAACAGAATTATGATTCTAGCAATTGAAACAGCTACGGAAATATGCAGTGCGGCTCTAGTCCATAATGGAATACTGCTGGGCGAACGCTCTTTAAACGAAAAAAATATTCATTCCGAGCGACTGTTGTATTTAGTTGATGAAGTACTGAAATCTGCACAGGTGAAGAATAATCAGTTAGTTGCCATTGCTGTTTCTATTGGTCCAGGTTCATTTACCGGTTTGCGGATCGGACTTAGCACTGCAAAAGGACTTGCATTAGCATTAGAGATTCCAATCATTGCTATTCCAACGCTTGACGGCATAGCAGAATCGTATCGGCGAAATCGTACTACAGAAAAGGACGAGAATTTTTGTGCAATGATCGATGCAAAACGAGACGAAGCATTTTATGCATTTTACTCAATTTCTCAGAACGACATCATTCTCCAAAGTGAATATGCAATAAAACCAAGAGTTGAAATCGTCTCCGAAGGTGTGTCACGTCATTCATTTCTTGCACAACCTGTTATCAACGCATCAGCTATTGGTTTTCTTGCAGATCGAAAGAAAAATGATTTTGAAGTGCCCGATTTTTTGTATCTTGAACCATTGTATTTACGAGATTTTGTGGCAACACTGCCAAAGAAACCATAAACTCAAACAGTTAGAAAAAATCTATAATTCTCCATTGAAATTCAAGTTTAGGATAGATATTTTATCCTGTTAACTGAAAGGGAATGTATGTCATGGTTTAGACGATCGACAGAGAATATCTCATCCGACAATCAGAAGAAAGATATTCCTGAAGGAATGTGGACGAAATGTTCATCCTGTGGCGAGATTTTGCACCGCGGAGCACTGGAACAGAACTTATGGGTCTGCACAAAATGCGCACAGCATTTTCGAATCAGCAGTAATGAATATTTTTCGATCCTGTTTGATAATGGAACATTCAAAGAATTCGATGCGAAAATGACATCGAAAGATCCGTTGAATTTTGTTGATACGAAAAAATATAAGGATCGAATAAAAGAAACGATCAAAAAAACCGGATTCTATGATGCACTGCGATGGGGAACCGGAAAAATGAATAAACGTACCGTCGTTATTGCGTGTATGGATTTCAGCTTTATCGGCGGAAGTATGGGAAGCGTTGTTGGTGAGAAGATTGCTCGTGGAATCGACAAAGCAATTAAATTAAAAGCGCCATTCATTATTATCTCTGCCAGCGGCGGTGCTCGAATGATGGAAGCGGCATATTCCCTTATGCAGCTTGCAAAGACCAGTGCAAAACTTGCCCAACTTTCAAACGCCGGTTTGCCATACATTTCCATAATGACCGACCCGACAACCGGAGGTGTCACAGCTAGTTTTGCTATGCTCGGTGATATAAACATCGCAGAACCAAATGCTCTCATCGGTTTTGCGGGACCTCGAGTGATCAAACAAACCATTGGAAAAGATCTGCCGGAGGGATTTCAGCGAGCTGAGTTCTTATTGGACAAAGGTTTTGTAGATCTCGTAGTTTCAAGAAAAGATCTTAAGGCAACTGTCTCAAATCTCTTTGAGATGATGAATTGAAAATTTTATGAATATTCATATCCTTGGTGTTCCGATGGATCTCGGAGCTGCCCATCGTGGTGTTGATATGGGTCCATCGGCAATACGAATTGCCGGTGTATCAGAAAAACTTCAATTGTTGGGACACACGGTGATTGAAGAAGGTGATATTTCCATAAAGATCCCGGAACAGCAAAAAGTTAAGAACCCAAAATTGAAATATCTATCGGAGATAGTCCGGGCGTGCACTCTCCTTGCAACAAAAACGGAAAAAATACTTGAGGCTGATGGTTTTCCTGTCGTACTAGGCGGTGATCATTCGATTGCAATCGGAACGATATCCGGAGTTGCAAACTATTGCAAAAAGAGACACAAAAAACTTGGGGTCTTGTGGATCGATGCGCACGGTGATATGAATACGGATCAAACTTCTCCCTCTGGCAATATTCATGGAATGCCGCTCGCCGCTCTGATCGGTTTAGGGGCGTTGGAATTGACTTCCATCGGCGGTGATTATGTAAAACTTGATCCTAAAAATGTTGTCTTGATCGCTATTCGAGATCTTGATGAAGGAGAAAAGGCAGCGATTCGGAAGAATAACATTTCCATTTTCACAATGAATGATATTGATAATCATGGCATGGCTGAAATCATTACGAAGGCGATCAAAAAATTAAAGGATGTTGATTTTATTCACGTCAGTTTTGATCTTGATGCATTGGATCCCAAAGAATGTCCGGGAGTTGGCACTCCGGTTAAAGGTGGCCTTGATTATCGTGAAGCACATTTAATTATGGAAACACTCTCTGAACTGAATCAGATGCACTCGCTTGAGATTGTAGAAGCAAATCCCATTCTTGACAGCAGAAATCATTCAGCGGAACTGGCTGTTGATCTGATCCAATCAGGATTTGGTAAAAAGATTTTTTAAAAACGAATATACTGCGAACTATTTTATTGATTACCTATTCTCATATTCCCGAACTTCGATCCGCTCTTAACGCTTCTCGCGAAAAGAAAAAGACTATTGCACTTGTTCCTACAATGGGTTATTTACACGACGGACACCTTTCACTTGTTAAAAAAGCAAAGAGTGAAAATGATGTTGTTGTTGTTTCCATTTTTGTTAACCCTTCTCAATTTGGACCAAACGAAGATTTTGTACGATATCCTCGCAACATCGAACGAGATACTGAACTTGCCAATCATGCCGGTTGCGATATTCTATTTAATCCGTCAGTTGAAGAAATGTATCCAGCAGGATTTTCTTCCTATGCTGTTGTGGAAGACATTTCCACAGTTTTAGAAGGTAAATTTCGTCCGACACACTTTAAGGGCGTTACCACGGTAGTTCTTAAATTATTGAATATTGTTCAGCCGCGAATTGCATATTTTGGACAAAAGGACGCTCAGCAATGTGTTGTGATCAGCAAAATGGTGAATGATTTGAATCTGCAGTCAGAAATTTCAATCGTTCCGACAATGCGGGAAATGGATGGACTTGCGATGAGTTCGAGAAATGTGTATTTAAATAGTGAAGAAAGAAAAAATGCTGTTGTATTGAATCAATCGCTGCAATTAGCGGAAAAACTTATCCGCAACGGTGAGCGTAATCCGGCATTGATCATCAATGAAATGATGAACATGATTCTCTCAAAAAACCCGACTTCGATAGATTATATTGAAATTGTTGGATCGAACGATTTGGAAAAAAAGAACACGATAGAAAATGATGAAACAATATTAATTCCACTCGCAGTTCGGTTTGGAACAACTCGTTTAATTGATAATATTATTATTCATGTTTAGGAATGACGATGCACAATAAATTCTCTACAGTAATTATGGCTGCCGGAAAAGGAACACGGATGAAAGATCCCTCCAAAGCAAAAGTAATGTTTCCGGTGAATAAGAAACCATTGATCCAGCATGTCGTGGAGTTGGCGCAGTCACTTAACTCCGAACGAATAATTCCGATTGTAGGGTTTCAACGTGAAGCAGTCGTTGAATTCTTGAATACTGTTTCTCGTAAAGTCGAAACTGTTGTTCAGGATCCTCAGTTGGGTACCGGACATGCGGTAATGCAGACAGAGCCATTGCTGCGGAATTATGTTGGCGATGTGCTTGTCTTATCAGGTGATGTCCCGTTACTGCGCAAAGAAACGATTGCAAAGCTCATCAAGTATCACCGTGAATCAAATGCTGTCGGAACGATTCTTACCGCAATTCTCGATGATGCAACGGGCTATGGTCGAATTCTTCGCAACAAGAGCGGAATCGTTACCGGAATTATTGAACAAAAAGATGCGACGGATGAACAGCGATTGGTAAAAGAGATCAATTCTGGGATCTATATTTTTGATGCGAAGTTTCTTTTTGAAGCCTTGCAGCATATCAATCCACACAATGCCCAAAATGAATATTATCTTACAGATGTTTTTGGATATTTTTGGAACCACCATTTTATCATTTCCGCTGTTTCTGCTGATGATTTTGACGAAATTAGAGGTATCAACACATTGGACCAGCTTCAGGAAGCAGAGGATATTCTAAATTCACGGAACAAATAGTCTGTTGGTTCTGTCTATTATTGACAAAGCAGGTAGTTTTTCCTAATTTGAATAAGAGAAAGACAATGATACTATGAAAAAAATATTTGTGTTGATAATGATCAGTGCTGTATCGTTGGTGTTTGCTCAATTCAAACCAAAAGCAGGCGACCAGCCGAAGATTTCTGATTCGTTCATTCAAACGCAATCCGCAAGCGATTGGTTTAATTTGTTCAATCCGAATAATTTTCAAATGCGTCATACCTACTCCGCAAGTTATTCAGCGTTCGGAGGCAACGGTCTTGCATTACAGCGGTACACCAACACAATGATCTATCAATTTGCTCCAAACCTGGATGCGCGTGTCGATCTGAGTTTGCAGAACTCGCCATACAGCACTTTTGATTATGGTTTGCAAAATCAATTCAGTAAAGCATATTTAAGCCGTGCGGAGATCAATTATCGTCCGTGGGAAAATACGGTGATTCGATTACAATATCGTGAGTTACCATTTTCGTATTACGGATATGGATACAACCGCTCGTTCGGCGGGATGTTTTCGGGGCTAGATGGTTACGACGATTAAAACGTATTTTAAGTGTCAATAACTCTATCATATTATAACCGAGTAGTCATTTGGACTTACTCGGTTATTTTTTTGTAAAAGATGAAACAACAATTCAAGAAAAGCCGCTTACTGAACATTGCAATTGTGTTATTGGTATTCTTTAATGGAATGCAGTTGTATGGAATAATTTTCCGCGGCAGCACGTATAATATTCCTGTGGCAAAGAACATTAATGATACAACTCATATTCCTTTGCAGATCAATGTCTTAAATGGATGCGGAGTTAACGGAATTGGCACAACAATGACAAAATATTCCCGGAAATTGGGGTATGATGTTGTTGAAATAGGAAACTATAAAACATTCGATGTTGAACAATCAATTATCATCGATAGAAGCGGAAAAATGAACGAAGCACAAGAACTTGCATTGTTGCTTGGTATCAATAAAAAAAATGTCATTCAGCAGTTCAGCAACGATCAGATGGTATCCGCATCGATCGTTATTGGAAAAGACTATAAATCATTAAAACCATGGAAGTAAAGGAGTATTGTGACCTCAAAGAATCTTGCTAAAGTATTGGCGAATGCTGCTCTCAGCAAAAAAGCATTCGATATAACAATTTTAGATCTTCGAAAATTAACAACGATGACAGATTATTTCGTTGTTTGTTCGGTCGATTCGGACACTCAGGCACGTGCTGTTGCTGATGAGATTAAAAATGAATCGTTGGAAAAGGGTGAGTCATCCGTTCGTAAAGAAGGGTACAGCGAAGGGCGATGGATATTAATGGATTATATGGATGTTGTCGTTCATGTTTTCCACAAAGAAATGCGTGAATTCTATAACCTGGAAAAATTGTGGGGTGATGCGAAAAAGGAATATGTGAATGATGAACCGGCTCCGAAAGAAAAAACAATCCGCACGCATGCAAAAACTGATTCATCAAAAGAGCCGAAAAAGAAAACTACCCGGAAAAAGACTTCGAAATAATGAAAGATCTATTACATAAACAACTCACATCCATCATTGCAGAACTGCAATATCCTTCCGTAGAAGTGATCTTTGATAAACCGAAAGTAGAAGCGCACGGCGACCTTACCACGAATGTTGCAATGATGCTTGCAAAATCTGTTGGAAAGAATCCTCGTCAGGTTGCTCAATCAATCGTTGAAAAATTACCGATCAATGATTCATTTCTTTCATCGGTTGAAATAGCCGGACCGGGATTCATCAATTTCCGATTTGCAACGAATTATGTGGTTGAGAACGCAAAACGAATTCTTCTTGAACATGATTCATTTGGGAAGTCGAATTACGCCAACAATAAAAAAACAAATCTTGAATGGGTCAGTGCAAATCCGACCGGCTTGCTCCATGCCGGACATGGAAGGCAAGTGTTACTTGGACAAGTGATAGGGAATCTTTTAGAGTGGA
>JFJP01038678.1_pt1 | contig 16295 bp, 11 predicted proteins | sample 431651 | NCBI WGS metagenome assembly JFJP01 (sample SAMN02602958, study PRJNA72255) | Microbial mat metagenome, whole genome shotgun sequencing project. | biome: fresh water; feature: sink hole; material: water; isolation source: purple microbial (photo- and chemosynthetic) mats found in... | reverse complement strand
TACGAATAGGCGTTAAAAATATCATTGGGGTTCCAAACCAGAGTCCGGCCCCAGTTAATCCGCTGGCGACCAATGGAAAATTCGATGTTGCCGCTGGTGTATTCCACAAACGCTCTATCAATCTGGGTGTTAAACAGGGTGTTCTTATTACTATACCAATTCCAGTTTAAATCGAAAAAACCATTGTCCTTGGCGAAATTTTCAGCGTAATTGGGTGTCAATTCTATGGTTTCGCCCCACAAAAACTGATTGCGGAATTGTACTTTAGCGGTAAGGTTTTCTGAAAGGTAATAAGCCGTATTGATGCGGTTATGCAAAATATAATCCCTGGTAGCATTGCTGGAATCATTTACAAAAACGACCGATCCCATTTGAGAAATATAACCATCGATGGTAAATTTTTCCTGACAAATGCCGGCAGGTAAAAATCCGGCTGCAATTAGTATAATTAATAAAACCTTATTCATTTGTTTTAATATAGTCCTTTCTGCTTTTGTTGAACTTGAAAACATTACCGACCGGAGGTAGGCGATCCTAATCACTACCATTTTTCTTTATGTCGCTGAGTATTTTCCCATCTTCAAGGGTAATTACCCTGCGTGCCTTTTTAACCACCCGGTTATCGTGCGTTGAAAATATAAAAGTGATGTTTTCTTTCCGGTTGAGTTTTTCCCTTATCTCCAATAAGGTTTCAGTAGCTTTTGAATCGAGGTTTGCAGTAGGTTCATCGGCCAAAACAAATTTTGGTTTTGCGGCTAATGCCCTTGCCACAGCTACCCGTTGTTGTTGACCACCGGAAAGTTTGGCCGGCCGGGCATTTACCCGCTCTTCAAGTCCAACGGCTTTTAGCAATTCCAAGGAACGGGTTTCACATTCCCTTTTCGATTTTCCCTGGAGGTTCATTACAAATTCAGTGTTTTCTTTTGCGGTTAAAACAGGAATCAAATTATACGATTGAAAAACAAAACCGATGTTCCGCATTCTAAAATTCGTTAATTCAGAGCCTTTTAACGAGGTAATACTCATGCCTCCAATTAAAATCTCTCCAGAAGAAGGGTTGTCAAGCCCGCCAATCATATTCAATAGGGTTGTTTTACCGCTACCTGAAGGACCCACAATGGCAGTAAATTCACCTTCATCAAAATCTAAGGACACTCCATTTACCGCAATAACTTCCAATTCGGCCTCAGTATATATTTTAACGATGTGTTTAATTTCAATTACCTTCATTGCTCTTTACAATTTAATTTTTAATATCCCTATCTTCAATTATTTATTCTATCCTAAGCGATTCCACCGGATTTTGCTTAAGTGCTTTTCGGGCTGGAATTATCGATGACAAAATCCCAATTACAATTACCATAACAGTAACTCCAATAAAAAAAGAACTACTAATCGACGGATAAACCACCGCCGAATAACCAATGGCTTCAAAGCCTTCTGCAATGGAGGCAAAATTCAACCCAACACGTCCGGTTATTCCAATTAATGCGGCACCTAGCAGCATTCCCAAAATACTTCCAATTAAGGTTAAAAACACCGTTTCCAACATAATCATGCTAAAGACTTTTCTTTTTGACATCCCAATTGCCATTAACATTCCCAATTCCTTGATACGTTCCAAAATTGCCATCATCATGGTATTTATAATTCCAAAAGCTAAGGCAAAAAATATGATTCCCATAATCATAAAGTAATAAAAGTTCATAAAATCGGCCATTAGCCCAGCATCGGGGGCCATCTTCTTCCATGTCATTACATTCGCATTATTGAATGTATTTGAAAGCTTTTCGGAAAATGGAATAAGGTCGGAATCACCATTTTTCAATAAAATGGCTATTTCATGAAACGCGTTTTCGCCAAAACCTGCCGCCATAGATAATACGGAACTTTGCACGAATGCACTGGATTGATCAAACGTTGAATTTGAGGTTTTAAATATTCCGCAAACCTGAAATGTTTGATACGATAATTCCCCTTTTGCATTGGTAAAACTAAACGTGATTTTAGCTTTAGGATGGTAATATTTGGCTAAATCAATAATATACGGACCGTATTTTCGGATTTCAGCAGAAGTTAAGCAACTATTTAAGGCTTTTTTAAATTTGCGATCCGTAACAAATCGAATATCCGCTATTTGTTTCAGTTTATTTATGGTAGTTTCCGGCAGTTGTAATTTTCTTAAACTATCAAGAACCCGATCATCAATCCTAAAGCTCTTTATTCTAAGTAGTTCTGCTGCTTTATCGCCTATTAAAACGGGAGGTAGTTTTGTTTGCTCACCAAAATAATTCCCTCCCCCAGGAAGTATCAATTCTTGAATATTGGATACTCTTTTTTCGTTTTCCGGATCAATCCCCTTTAAAATAAGGCCACAGCTACCCCTGCTGGTTGTTGCCATAGCCATAATGGTTAATCGGCTGCACCAATTTTTAACCTCAGAAGCCGTATCAATAAAACTAGTAATTTGCTGATAATCTGATATGGTATATTGACTTTCTTCGTTTATTAAATAGTTTGGGTTTCGTAATTTGATGTGCGACATTTGGGTATAAATAACATCCTTAATCCGCTGATCGACCCAACCATTCATAAGCCCGGCTACAAAAACCCCGGCAACAGTCCCTAAAGTAATAGAGCAAATCACGATAAGGCTTCGCGGTTTATTTCTCCATACATTCTTCCAGGCAATTGAAGCAATCATGTTTTAAGTGTGTTTTGTTGTTTAATCATGGTTGTATTCACTTCATCAATTTAAAAATTATGCTCTTAATGCATCCATAACTTTCAGTTTGCGGATTTTTTTCAAGGGAAAATAGCAAGCCAAAATCACCATCACCAAAATAATAACTCCTTGCCAAGCAAAATAGCCTTCAATTAATGCCGTGGGCATAACCGGATCAAAGCCCATATCCTCATACAATTTGGCACTTTCACCTGTAAATCGGATGGGATTATGATTAAACCAGACAACAATCGGGATGGAAGCCAACATTCCCGCAAGCGTTCCGGCCAATCCTATAAAAATCATTTCAATGGATACTATTCTTGATAGCAGTTTTTTCTGCATTCCTATTGCAACCATTACCCCAAATTCACGCATCCGCTCGGTTATCATCATTAAAACGGTACCAAAAATGCCAAAGAAAATTATCACATATAAAATTCCGATAAAAATTTGGCCGCTGACGCTATCTCCTTCAATTTGCTGTTTTAGTGTGGGGTTAATTTCAAACCAGTTTTTTACTACAAACTTATCAGGATCTAGTTTACCTGAAAGCTCCTTTTGGATGGATAGCATTTGATCCGCATCATTTAAATTTACAACCACTGTGGAAATGTTCTTATTTAGGTTCAAGAACTCCTGTGATTTTTGTATTGACATATAAACCAACTTGTTGTCTAATTCCGGTGAAGGAATATGAATGATTCCACGAACCGGAAACAAACCGGCAGCATTGCTACCCTGAAAACCGGTTCCCATTAAAACAATCGTGTCACCCACATTTACCCGAAGAAACTGAGCCAATCGATTCGAAACCAACAATCCATCATCCAATTCACTAAGATATATTCCTGGTACTCGGCAATATTTTTCAAACACTTTTCGGTATAAATCAAATTCGTGTGGTTTTAAGCCTATATCGGCTGATAAACGGTCCAGATTATTATAACCCGTGTTTTGAAAGATTTTAAGCTGTTCTAATTGCTTTTCCGGCAAGGTTATCTCCTGTTGAATTAATGTCAAGTTTTCAGACGTGAGCTTATAGTGAATAACCAAGTGTTCGGGATTTGAAACGTCAGCTTCCCGAAGTGGGTCAATTCCTGTTAGTATAATGCCTTTACTTTGGTGCCCGGTTGAAGCCAATACAAATGTTTCCACACGTGGAACAAATGCTTTTATTCCAGCTGTATTAGAAAGGGTTTGAATAAGCTCTTCATCATAAACCAAGTTGTTGTCCAGATTCATATCATCAAAATAGTCTTTTTGCTGAATCTGCAAATATCCCGAATAAAGTTCTATGCTTTGCTTTATCATGTGGTCGTAACTCCCAAGCTCAAAAGACCGCATGATAATGGCAAAAAATACGGCAAAAAATATAGATGCTGCCGTAATTAAAGTTCTCCTCTTATTCCGATACAGGTTTCGCCAAGCAATTAGTACTAACTTATTCATTTTTAGCGCTTTATTTAATGGTCTGTTTTATACAAACCCATATCTTATGCTTAATTATCTGATTTTCTTCATGTTCTGTTGAGTGAAAAAACTTTCCTGAATGTCCACATCAAAATCAATGCTGAGGAATTCAAGCACGGTTTTGTTTTGGGGTTCCTCAGTAGAAATTATTTCAATAATTGAAGGTATCTCTCTGTTATCAAATACTTTAACATTGCTGGCAAATTCAGTCCTAACCAAATATCCTTCCTCATCGAAATATTCACTTTTTAAAAAAAGCGCTTTTTCCTTATCAACCCAGGTAACCACTTTTCCCCAAACGACATTGGCATCATCGTGCGGAATCATTTCAATTTTATAGCATTCTCTATTATTTGTGGCTTCAATTCCCAAAATCTTGTGGTCGTAATCGTTAACAATGGATGTTTGCTTTACCAGATCGTCATTGGTATAATCCGATCCCATCCAACCTTGCGACATCATGGATGGTGGTAGTTTGATCATCCGGTTAATGGTGGGCATGAAATTCCATAAATCCATTTTATATTTCATAAAAACTTGACCTTTGTCTTTAGCTGGGGCAGTAATTACGGTCATAAAATAATCCCGTCCTAAGGACCAATTTTTAAATTCAATGGTCCGGGTATATGTCGGCCTCACAATAGTCATGGAAAGTTGGCTGATGTTTGAATTTCCCTGCATTTTATCATCGGCCCTTTTGACAATTTCTTTGGCATTTTGACCATAGCCAGTCAAAAACAACAAGGATAGTAATCCCAAAAATAATGTGCTTTTTATAATCATGTTAATTTTAAATTTGATCAGACTTAGATTTAAGCTAAATTAAGTACAAACAATTAATTTTTTTAACATTCCCATCAAAATTGTTTCAACTTGTGCGCCCTAATTATAATTTAGGTGTTTTTATTAAAATTAGATTATTAGGTCGAAATAATTACTTTTGAAAAAATAAGTTAACATTACTTCACTTGATTTGTATATTCAACAAACCAAATAATTATTTATTGTTAAAAAATGATGTCAATTTCGAAATTCAAAAAGCTAGTGTTCAAATTAAGAATTGAAGAATTACTGGCAATTCTTTTATTTATACCCATGGTGATTTTCATGTTCCTTTTTCATGATAAAGAGGGATTCTATAAAAGCGACATTGATCGCCTGATTGGAACCGGAATTGCTTTTATATTCTTTTTGTTCTTACTTAAAATAAAGGATTTGTCTGTTTTACAGAAATGGCGGTCAACAAGGGTACTGGCAAAATTTCTTGCTTTTTTACGGGAGATTCTCCCCTTTGGATTTTGCCTTCTTATATATACCAACATGCACAACATGGTTCATTTAATAAATCCGAATGATGTGGATCCGTATTTAATTAAAATCGATCAGTTTTTACTAGGAACACAACCTGCTGTTTTTTTTCAGCAATATATTACAAAACCATTAACCGATTTTATGTTCTTTTCTTACGGAATGTTTTTTGTCTATCCCATGTTGCTTCCTGCCATTCTTTATTTCAGGGGAGATTACCCGGCATTTAGAAAAACGCTGGTTTCAATAATACTTGCTTTTTATGTGGGTTATGTTGGATATGTGATTTTTCCGGCTGTTGGTCCCAAACACACACTCACTCATCTTTTCCATACGGACTTAGACGGTGGATTAATCACCAATAAAATTGCTTTCATAATTGACTATAATATATCTGCCTATACGCGCCGTGATTGTTTCCCGAGTTTGCATAACGGAATAACCATGTTAACCCTTCTTTTTGCATATAAATATCAGCGCTGGTTTTTTTATGTTTTACTCCCTTTAGCAATATCTCTTTTTGTTGCCACCTTATATTTGCGATATCATTATTTTATTGATATGCTAGCTGGTTATTTACTTGCTGCGTTGCTATTTTATGTAGGGCCCAAAATCGAGAACTATTGGTCGAATAAGATGTTAATGCAAAAGAATGATTTCTTTGTTCTGAAACAATAAGTAAAAAAAAAGAATCTTACTCTTGTGAGTGGACTAGATATTAATAAAAAAAGCTAAATTTGTTAAAGATAAAGTCTCAAAATATGTTCAATAATTATGATTTTTCAGGTAAAAAAATCCTGATAGCTGAAGACGAAAGAACCAATTACCTTTTTCTGGAAGCATTACTCAAAAGAACTAATGCAATTTTAATTTGGGCAGAAACGGGCAAAACAGCATTAGAGGCTGTTCAAAAAGATTCCGCTATTGATTTGGTTTTAATGGATATAAAAATGCCTGAAATGAATGGGTATGAAGCCACACACGAAATAAAAAAAATAAGACCACAACTGCCCATCATCGCTCAAACAGCTTATGCGTTGGCCGGTGAAAAAGAAAAAATATTGAGTGCCGGTTGTGATGATTACTTATCTAAACCAATTATGGGTAAGATTTTATTAGAAAAAATTGATAATTATTTAAATAAAAAATAAACCCTTATTAATTGAAAAAAGGGCGATCCAAAAATTTGGATCGCCCTTTTAATTTTAATGCTTAATGCATTAGTTATAAATCATGCTCCTGCTCAACTTAGGATTTTTGTCTTTTTCTATCGGTCTCATTTAGCAATATTTTTCTTAAACGCAGTGCGGTTGGAGTTACCTCAACATATTCATCCTTCTGAATATACTCTAAAGCTTCCTCTAAACTAAATCGGATTGGTGGGGCTAAATTTGTTTTATCATCGGTGCCAGATGCCCTCATATTGGTAAGTTTTTTTGTTTTTGTAACATTCAACACCAAATCATCCCCCCGCGAACTTTCCCCAACAACCATACCGGCATAAACTTCTTCTTGAGGTCCAATGAAAAACTTGCCTCTATCTTGTAATTTATTTATTGCATAAGCAAAACTGGTTCCACTCTCCATTGCTATCAAAGAACCATTCATCCGTTTTTGAATATCTCCTTTATACAATCCAAATTCAACAAAACGGTGTGCAATAACAGCCTCACCTGCCGTTGCTGTAAGCATATTGCTTGAAAGACCAATTAAACCTCTTGATGGAACTTTAAATTCTAAATGAATCCGCTCTCCTCTCCGCTCCAACGTCAGCAATTCCCCTTTTCTTTGACTCACCATTTCAATAGCACGTCCTGAATATTCTTCAGGAAGATCGATGGTTAATTGCTCTATAGGTTCATGCTTTTCTCCGCCAATATCTTTAATTATCACTTGAGGTTGCCCAACTTGAAGCTCATAACCCTCGCGACGCATCGTTTCTATTAATATGGAAAGATGCAATACCCCGCGACCGAAAACAATGAATGCGTCAGCAGTATTACCCGGCTCGATTCGTAAAGCAAGATTTTTTTCCAACTCCCGTTCTAACCTTTCGCGTAAATGTCTAGAGGTTACAAATTTTCCTTCTTGTCCAAAAAATGGAGAATCGTTAATTGTAAAGAGCATACTCATGGTTGGCTCATCAATGGAAATAGGATCCATTGGTTCTGGATTTTCAAAATCAGCCACCGTGTCTCCAATCTCGAATCCTTCAATTCCCACAATTGCACAGATATCGCCGGCTTGAACAAAATCTACTTTTCTACGAGCCATGCCTTCAAAAACATAGAGTTCCTTAATTCTGGTCCTAAGGATAGAACCATCGCGCTTACACAAACTATATTGAACCCCCGAACGAACCTCACCTCTATAAATACGTCCAATGGCTATTCGACCTACATAAGAAGAATAATCCAGAGACGTAATGAGCATCTGAATAGTACCCTCATAAATTTTCGGCAATGGAATGTGTTCAATAATTGCATCTAATAGGGGTATAATATCTTCCGATGGTTTTGTAAAATCCATGGACATCCAACCCTGTTTTGCGGAACCGTAAACAGTCGGAAAATTCAATTGATCCTCTGTTGCATCCATGCTGGCCATTAAGTCAAAAACCTTTTCTTGAACCTCTTCGGGTCTGCAATTTGCCTTATCAACTTTGTTTATTACAACAATTGGTTTCAACCCTAAATCTATTGCCTTTTGTAACACAAAACGTGTTTGTGGCATAGGCCCTTCAAATGCATCAACCAACAATAATACTCCATCGGCCATGTTTAAAACACGCTCTACTTCACCGCCAAAATCGGAGTGACCCGGAGTATCTATAATATTTATTTTAACACCGTTGTAAACAACAGCAACGTTTTTAGCTAAAATAGTAATGCCTCGCTCGCGTTCTAAATCATTGCTATCCAAAATTAAATCACCGGGATTTTCATGATCTTTAAAAAGTTTAGTTTGAAACAAAATCTTATCCACCAATGTTGTTTTTCCATGATCCACGTGAGCTATAATAGCTATGTTTCTAATTTTCTCCATTTATAATTAATTAATAAAACCTTTTAATAAAAGCGCACAAAAGTACAACTAAGATTGGTATTTCAACCAAAATAATTGCATTCTAATAAAAATATAACAGATAAAGACCTAGTAAGTTTAACTTGAAATAGCAACTAGTTTTTTGAGCTTTGCGTGGGATAAAAAACGTTTCATTATCGGTGTAGTTATTCGCTGATTTAAATCAATAATTCAGCAACATACAACATACTAACTAATTTATTAATTATACTTTTAGAATCATCACAATAAAACTCATCTTCTAAAAATCAATCATTAAATTCTGGTGTGAATTGCAATTATTGCTGCTTTTGGTTCAATCCTTTTGCATTATTCAAGCAGAAATTGTATAATGACTAAAAGATTTGTCGTCTATTCCAAGATTTTATACGGTCATCACTATAGTTATTCAATTTATTCCCGTTTTTTCTTAAAAACTCCAGCATATCACCAACTCCAAAACAAAAACATAGTTAAAGTCACAAAAAAACAATTCTGTGCTTGGTCTATATAACTAATCTGGTGGAAAGGTTTGGTTCATGATGGTTGTTCCACGTGGAACCCAATAAACAAATAGTCGTTTGTTCCACGTGGAACATTATCTACCAAAACTTACTAAAAGCACATTAATATCAGAGGGGCTTATACCAGGGATTCGTGCAGCCTGACCAATTGTGCGTGGTTTTATTCTGGTTAGCTTTTGTCGAGCTTCAGTAGAAATTGACATGAATCTAGTATAGTCAATCGAACCAGGGATAATTAACGAATCAAGTTTTATGGCCTTTTGAGCAATGGCTTGTTCTCTTGCTAAGTAGCCTTTATATTTCATGGCAATTTCAGCACATTCTAAAATATCTCTTCTTTGGTTCAAAATCGGCTCACAAAATTTCTTTAATTCCTTCGAGTGTTCTAATAATGAAAAAATAGTAACATCCGGTCGGCTAATCAAATTAACAAGCTTTGTCTTCTGTCGCAATGGAGAACTACCAATACTTATTAAATAGTTTTCAATTTCATTTGGAGTAATGCTATTCTTCTCAAAATAATCAACCAATAAATTTATCCAGCCTTCCTTGTATTTCATTCTTATATAGCGTTCTTCTTTGGCCAAACCCAAATAATACGCTTTAGGTGTTAAACGCAAATCGGCATTGTCCTGACGCAACAAAATTCTATATTCAGCGCGACTTGTAAACATCCGATAGGGTTCATCAACCCCTTTAGTAATTAAATCATCAATTAATACTCCAATATACGCTTCATCGCGGCTTAAAGTAAATTCATCTTTATCGTTAGCTTTTTGGCTAGCATTTATACCAGCAATTAAACCTTGGGCAGCGGCTTCTTCATAACCGGTAGTACCATTAATTTGTCCGGCAAAAAACAAGTTGGCCATCAATTTAGTTTCAAGCGTGTTCTTTAATTGTGTGGGATCAAAAAAATCATATTCAATAGCATAACCTGGACGAAATATCTGAACCTCTTCAAGACCTTCAATTAACCGTAACCCCCTTAATTGCACTTCCCAAGGCAAACTACTTGAAAAACCATTGATATAATACTCTTCTGTATCAAAACCCTCTGGTTCTAAAAAAAGTTGGTGGCTGTTTTTCTCAGAAAAAGTTACGACCTTATCTTCAATACTAGGACAATATCTTGGCCCCACGCCTTTAATTATTCCGTTAAAAAGAGGACTTAAAGAAAAATTGTTCCTAAGTGATTCATGAACTTTTGAGTTTGTGTGAGCAATGTAACATGGCCTCTGTCTCAATAACGAGGTATCAGAATTAAAAAAAGAAAAGCTTGAAGGATTGTCGTCACCTGCTTGAGATTCTAATTTACTAAAATTAATGCTTCTACCATCAAGCCGCGCTGGAGTACCTGTTTTCATTCGACCCGTACGAAACCCAAGCAACAAAAGTTGCTCAGTAATGCCAATTGAAGACGGCTCTGACATCCGACCTCCAATTATCTGAGTTGAACCAATATGCATTAATCCATTCAAAAAGGTGCCGTTTGTTAAAACAACACTTTTCGATCTAAATGCAAAACCCATTTGAGTTATAACCCCTTTAATAGAATTCTCTTCAATAATTAATTGGGTTACTTTATCTTGAAAAAAATCTAGGTTTTTAATTGCTTCTAACTCCTTTCTCCATTCTAAGGAGAATTTCATTCGGTCACACTGAGCCCTTGGGCTCCACATGGCGGGTCCTTTTGACCGATTAAGCATTCTAAATTGAATGGTTGCTTTGTCTGTAATTAACCCCGTATATCCGCCCAAAGCATCTATTTCTCTAACAATTTGCCCTTTGGCTATTCCACCTATAGCAGGATTGCACGACATTTGTGCAATCTTTGTTAAGTCCATAGTAATTAATAACGTGGAAGAACCTAAATTGGCAGCAGCAGCAGCAGCTTCACTTCCGGCGTGTCCTGCTCCTACAACAATAACATCATATTTTTTTAACATCAAAAAACAACTTTAAATACTTATCTTCTTCCAACCGCATCTGTCTCTCTTCTTCATCTGAATTGTCATTAAATCCCATCAAATGCAAAATGCCATGAATCATAACTCTTAAAAATTCACTGTTAAGTTCTACTTCTAAATTCCTTGCATTTTCATTAACCCTATCAACACTTATAAATAAATCCCCGGAAATATATTTTCCATCATTATAATTGAAAGTAATAATATCCGTTAAGAAATCATGATTCAAATACTTTTTATTCATTTCATATAAATAGTCATCGCTACAAAAAATATAATTAACCTCAGCTAAATTAAAATTAGCTGCTTCAACTATCGTTTGAACCCATTTACTAATTGAATTGAAATCTAAGATTGGGCGCGCAGAATCTTCTTCAAAATAATTAATCACGCTATACTTTAAATTTAAGATTTACGGTGGCACCTCCCTTATCGAAACTAATATCATCAGCAAGATGTTTCATTAAAAACACCCCTCTGCCATCAGGCTTTTCAACATTATCTGGCTTGGTAGGATCGGGAATATTATCAAAAAGGAAGCCCACACCCTCATCGCTAATTTTAATAAACAAAAATGGGTTAGTAAATTGAAACGTAATTGTTACCATTTTTGTTTCATCAAATTTATTTCCATGAACAATGGAATTAGTCACAGCTTCAATAACAGCTATTAACACATTCCCATATATATCAGCTACAAGACCTAATTCAATGCTCAATTCATCAATCAAGTTTTCTACAACTGATATGCTTTCTATTTTTGATGGTATTTTAATTTCCTTTTTCATCAGGTGCTTGATTTAATTTATTTATATATTCCTGATATTTGTTTTTATAAAACGAATTTAATTGTATGCTTGATTTATTAAAGATCTCTTCAAAATTAATCTTTTGTAATTCATTATCAAATAAAGCTTTCGGGTCAACAATAGAATAATAACCTCCTTCTTTTGATTTTCTTAAATCATCAATTTCACGCTCCTGCTCCGCCTTTTCAGCTTCTAAAAGCCTCGTTACAATTTGATTTTGCCTGTTCAACGTTATTTGAGAAACTTGCATTCGCGCTATATCTTGTTTGTTGGCATCTAATAACTTACTAATTTCTTGCAACTGCTTAGAATACTCCTTACCAACGCCCGAACCTGATGATAATTCATTAATCATTTGTTGAAAAACTTCTTGCTGTGATAACATCCGGCCTAACTTTTCAGAAGAAGGCGTATTCCCGGATTTACTGCCTTGCTTCATTTGATTAATCATTCCCTCCAGTTGCTCCTTTATTCCCTCCTGACTTTTACGCATTTCACTTAAAGAAGGTTTTCCTGGTTTTGGTTTATTTTTCTTACTTCCACTATCACCATCTGAACCAAACATGCTTTCTAAATTTTTTAAAGATTCAGAAAGCAATAATATAAGATCGTTTGAATATTCAATAATATACCTTTGCTCATTACCAATTTTTCTAAGAACCTCATCCCTTTTAAATTCCTTAATATCAAATAATTTATTCTCAATAGAAAATGCTTTTTGTGAAATATGATTTCCTAAATAAGGATTTCTTTTGCTTACAGCATTTAAGGAATCTTTAATTATAATAAAAATATCAGATAAATTGTTTTGTGACAACAGTAATCCATCGAAGTTAGGATTAATTAATGAAACCCTACCAAATTGTATATTCAAAGATTCCTGTTCAAAACTAAAAAAAAGTAAATTTTCTAATATCTGCCGTAATGAATTATAATCTTCTTCGTTCTGGTTAGAGTTACTTTTATTTAAACCATTTTTCAATTTTGATGCTAATTCTTTAGCAGATTTACTGTTTTCTAACGTTTTATCTATTTTCTCTTTTTTTGTCTTTTGCGGATCTAAGCTTGTTTTAGTATATTCTTTAAGTTGATTGAAATCATCTTGAAAATCGCCAATATTTAACGGCTTATCAAGATTTGAATTCTCCCCTTGAATTTTCTCATATTGTGTGGAAAGTTGCTCAGCTAATTTTTCATCAAAACTATTCGCATTTTTAACGGAATCAAAATTAAAATCCTTTTGTAATTCTTTAGAAATCAATTCTTGATTCTTACTTAGTAATTCAAGTTGTTCTATTATATCATTAATTTCCTTTTCAACTTCAAGTCTTTTAACTAATTCCAAATTTCTGTCTAATTGTTTTGAAAGCTCGTCGTAATTTCTTTCCAAATCCATTGAAATGTTGTTGAAATTATCTTGATTAAATTCATTTCTTAGCTTTTCTAATTCCTTAAAAAGTTCTTTTAATTCATCTGTTAATATAGATTCTAATAGTTGTTGAATTTGTTCTTGTTTTTCCAAAATATCTTTCGATTGTTTGGAAAAATTCTTTTCATAACTACTTTTACTTAAATTATTATTTGATAAATCCTTAAATAATTTATTCAATTCATTTTGCTTGTCAACTAAATCATTAACTAAATTGGCTTTTTCAAAGGATGTTAAATTTTCCGTTATTAATCTCTTTTTTAATTCTTTAGTATTATTTAATAATTCTTGTGCTAATTGCAATGATCTTTCAAAATCATCTTCTATCTGTTTTTGTTTTGTTGCTAATTCATTAGCTGATTCAATATAATCTGGAATCTTAAATCTAAACTTGTTAGATTGAGCTTGTTTGAAAAAATTAATTTCATCGTTATCAAAAACAGCAAAATAGCTAACAAACTCCTTTCCTTTAAACAATGAATAATCTACGGCGAAATAAAATTCTTGAGAATTAATATTTTTATTAAATAAAATGGGTATAATGGTATCTTGATTCTTATTATTACAAACAAAAAGAAGTTTGCTAAAACCATAATCGTCATCAATACTTCCTTTATAAATAAAATAACTTAAGTTCTCTTGATTTTGATATTCCTGAACAGTAATTGTGGGAAAAAGATCTGGTATAATTATTATTTTATTATTCGTGCTAATAATTTTATTGAAATAACTATTTGATCCCTGAATGGAATAATTAAAGTCCATTAAAATTGATTTTTTTAAACTAAAAAAATCATTCTCCCTTATTGCAGAGATAAATATAGAATCTGAATTAAAATATAAGGAATCTAAATCCACGGTCTCAAATGACCAGGTAATAGTTGAACCAAAAGGAACTTTAATAGATAAATTATCATTAATAGAATAATCATTCAAACCCAAATACTTGGGATATTCTATTAAAATAGAACTTTTAGAAATAATGGGCGGTTTATTAACGGTAACAGAAAAATCCTTACTTGAAAAAAAAGAATTAACAATACGAAATTTAAACGAGTTGTGAATATTTTTAAATTCGTACGAATAATTGTTAATTGATTTTCGACTCAATAAATACTCTTGTCCATTAACTTGAATATTTAAATTCTCAGGATAATTCGTTCCTACAACTCTAATATTAATTTTTTTATTTTTACCTTTTTCTACAATCAAATCTAAATTATCAACTTCTATAGTAAATCCAAAATTTTTCTCATAAAGTCTATTAAAATGAATGATTCTTGATGAACTGTCAATTATAACTTCTGGACTAAAAATTAAAATGGCTATATAAACAAATATTAAAACAACTAAATATTTCACCAAAGGAAAAATATTCCGGTTGTTAATTGCTAAAGAAAAATTAAACTTTTTTGACTCTTGAATTTTTTGATTAATACTGGCTAAAAGTAACTGGTTTGAACTATCGGATAAATATAAACTGTTCAACTCTAAAATATTAATTAACAAATCCTTAGAATCAGGAAATGAATTTGAAATTAGTCTGATTGCATGCCTGTGAGTTATCTGTGGCAAAATCTTAAAATACCGTAATATGGGTACTAATAGAAAATAATAAAAAATAAAAATAAGAGATAATATACTTCCAAGTAAAATAAATAATCTAGTATTTTTTGAGGCCCATGAAAAATATTCAATAAAAGAAGAAACTAAAAAAATTATCAAAAAGCCAATAATAAATAAAACTAGACCAACTATAAAACGATTATAATAAAATCGTTCAATAAATTTTTCTAATTCCTTTTTAAAGTATATATAATTACTATCCATTTTTAAATTTTGCTAACCATTCCGACGGGTCTAATTTTTCATTTTCCTTCCAAATTTGAAATTGTAAAACCGTTTTATGGTCATTATCATTTTCAGTATAAACAATACCGATATCTTGTTTTGTTTTTACTTTATCTCCTTGATTAACATACACTTCTCTTAAATTAGAGTAAACGGTAAGATAATTACCATGCCGGATAATAACGGTTTTATGAGCTCCTGGTATAACAAAAACCCTACTAACAGTACCTTCATAAACGCTACGCACTTTAGCACCCTCATTTGTACTGATATCAATGCCATCATTTCTAATTTTTACTCCCGATAAAAATGGATGCGGTTGTTCACCAAAAACGCCTGTAATTGTTCCACGTGCTGTTGGCCATGGCAAATTGCTTTGGTTTTTTGCAAAAATATCAGCAATTATCATTTCATCAGGTGTTAATTGAAATTTACCAGTATTCTTTTTCTTCAAGAGTTCTGCCGCCTTTCTAGCTTCCTCCTCAATAATTCTTTGAATCTCCTTTTGAAGCCTTGAGGATAAATTATATTGCTCTTTTAATTTGTTTCTTAAATCCTTTTCTTTTCCTGCTAATAACTTTACCTCTTTATTCTTTTCCTCCTTTTCTGTTAACAACTTAACGCTTTCATTTCTTTTATCATTTAACAAATTTCTCTTTTCAATAATAAGTTGCTCTAATTGAGCTATTTCTTGCTGTAGTTTGAGTTTTGATTCAATAATACTATTTGCTTGTTCCTTTCTATACTTTGTATATTGCTGATAATATTTTATTCTTTTAAAAGCTACATTAAAATTTTCAGCAGCCAAAATGAACATTAATCTGTTATTGTTATTTCTACTCAAATAGGAATAATATATAATTTTTGCATAATCCTTTTTTAGACTATCCAAATCCATTTCTAACAATTCAATTAAATTTTGGTGAGTTGAAATGCTATTATTTAAATATTGGACTTCCTTCTCAATCGTTGAAATAATTTCTTTACGGTTATTAATCTTACTGTTTATTAAAAGAACTTTGTTGTATGACGCTTTTTTATTTTTTTCCGTATTAAGAATTAATTCATTGGTATATTTGATTTCATTTTCGGTAGCAATCCGTTGCTTTTCAAGATCTTCTCGTTTTTGAGAAAATCCAATAA